>Ga0265300_10002824_pt1 | contig 14704 bp, 15 predicted proteins | sample AusTroGonzalo_MG_FD_193482 | JGI IMG/M metagenome (GOLD analysis project Ga0265300, IMG submission 193482) | Bovine rumen microbial communities from tropical cattle in Woodstock, Queensland, Australia - Gonzalo_03 | ecosystem: Host-associated > Mammals > Digestive system > Stomach > Rumen ...
GTCCCTCTTGAACAGCCTCATGAACACGTCCAGCCTTGCGGATGGAAAACATTTCTTAACGTCCAGTTTGACTACATATGCGCATTTGCTGGTATATCTATATTTATGCTTCTGTGCGTACCTCATCGCCCTGTTGTCCCGGTTGATGTATCTCCTTAACAGCTGCATACCGTACACCTGACCTCTGCCCGGTACTGACGAACACTGCTGGACTGCTATGCGCTTATTGAATATCTCCATACTTGAATGTACGGCTATATAATCAAATATCTGCTGCATAGGTGACTCGCAGCCTATCATTCTGATCTTGCCGGTGGTATGGTCACGCTGCTCACGGATCCGCACCGGCGGAAGTACCAGCTTTTTATCCTTGATCATCTGACATGCTTCCGTGATGATCTTCTCTATCGCAGGAAGGAACGTGGCGAACGCATTGTTCTCTATTGCGTCCGCATATTCTTCCTTGCTGATTCCGTGAGCCAAGAGCATATTCTTGAAGTCGTAGCGTTTCTTGTGTCTCCGCACGCAGTCCGTCACCCATTCCCTGACAGTGTCAGGATCCGTTATGCTGATTTTCTTGCATTTCCTTTTCATCGTATCTCTCTTTTCTTGCTTGAGATATGGCCGGGGTTCGCTTTCCTACTAACCGGCTGCATTAGCTCCCGATTTTCTCCGCAGAGAGGATACGCCATCGTACATATGTACATAAACTTATGTACATACATTCCACAGGTTTGAGAGTCAAAACAAGAAAGGCGAGCGACGTAGTTCCACCTACCGTTCGACAGCGTGTTGTTGCCGTTCAGGTACGAGAGCCCGGCATTCCCAGAGCCGTTGTTCAGGTTGCCGAACGCAAGCAGAGAGAACACAGGGAACGCCCCACACATTCGATGACGCACCCTTAAAAGTTCATAACATTTTCAAAATAATAAATTCAAAGAAGATTTATGGAAAAGGTTATGGAGTCCGCTTGCGGTCAAGCCGCAAGCGTCCCCCTATTACCATTGCAAGAAAGGCGAGCGACGCAGTACCACCAACCGGACGACAGCGCGCCGTAGCCGCCCAGGCACGAGAGCCCGGCATTCCCAGAGCCGGTGGCCAGGGCGCCGAACGCAAGCCATTCAAAGTTTCCTGTTGTAGTTCCGGTCCCTTTTTCATAGAATCCGTCCTTTGTACAGTCGCTTGCAGTTCCGCTCGTAGCGTTCGGATAGAATATCTCTCCATCGAATCCGTGTGATAACACATATCTCCAAGCGTCTGACGAAGGCTGTGCGCACTTCACTGATGATTCGTGCATATTTGCAGTGATCGATGTTGCCTGATCTGCTGCCTTGCGTGCGTACACAGGCACATAATATCCTCCGACTACCTTCTGGATGACATCCGCATATACTTCATATCCGCCGACTGCGTACTCGATGCCCTGCATCATTGCCGGGAATATTCCGTTTCCAGCGTTTACCGGTGAACCATCGTTTCCGAGTACGTTGTCGCAGCTTCCGGCTACCCAGTGATGTGTTGATACGATCGTGGTGCCGTTTGTTGCGTCTCCGTTGCATACTGTTGTGAACGGCTCAGCCACATCGACATATACCGCCTTGTATGCCGTATCGCTGATGGTGACATCCTCAATGGCCGTGATGACCGCTCCGTCCTGTCCTGATATGCTGTATGTACCTGCTTGACCTCTGTCGGCATTCCCGCCGTATGCTCCGAAACATACTGTCGAGCCTACCTGAAGGTTTACGCCCTGGTTAGCTGCCAGGATGAGCCTCTTGACGTTTGATTCTGCCACTTTTACATAATACTGCAAGTTGTAGTTACAACATCCCTGCAATACTCCGTCTGAGGTCAGTGATGCATATTTGATACGCTGCATCCATACCAAGAACGACCAGTCAACGCAAGTCCCTCCGGAATACTGTGTTCCGATGTTGTCCGGAAGTGTCACAAGGCTGTCGTGTGATATGTTTCTTCTCGGTACTACACCCTTGCAGCAGGTCATTTTGCCGTTCACAATGCCTGACATATACTTTGAATGTACTACGAAGCTCCTGACGGTTCCATCAAGTTTTACAGCCTCAGGAAGCGGTACAAGGTTCTCGTATGCGTCAGCATGATCAGCGTAGAAGTAGTCCTGTGAATCCTCTCCGTCAACCTTCTTCACATATCCGGTCTGCTGCATTACTCCGACGAACTTCTCAGGGTTTGATCTTTCAAAATTATCGGTGATTCCGTCAATGGCTGTGATAATGATGTTTCCGTCACTGTCAAGCTCCCAGTTGCAGTCCGTGATAGCAAAGAGCGGATTGCCCTGGTAGTCGTCTCTGTTGGCCGCCGAATCAGTTGAAGGCGTGCACTGGAGATTCAGGTTGTCCCCGAATTTAGTTCCGGATGATGTCACGCTCTCGGTGACTAAGGGGAACGAGCTGCCGCCCTTCCATCCCTGAACAGTGAGCGCATACCATCTCTCGCAGAGCTGTGTGAGTCCGGCAGGAGTCATATTGTTCGCTCCGTTTGCAAAGAACCATTTCTTCATCACCTTTTTGTAGGTCTCTTTTGAGCCGTCAAACTCGGTGATCAGATCCATTGCATTGATGTCGTTCATCCTCTCCAGCTGGTCAACGACCTTCTGGAGCGTTTCATCGAGTGCAATAGGTTTTGTTACATCTGACATTTTTTAGTCCTCCTCTTTAGTTATTATATGTTATGCATACCTTTCCATCCACTACCGACAGGCCGAGAGCATCGAACGTGGTCTTGTCAACCTTTGTGTCGAGCTTTGCCTTTTCTGCGTTGGAATAGTTGTTGTCGGTGTGAACATAATTAGCATCCTGTACAAGGTTCTCAGGCTTGTTTTTGATGAAATCGTCAGCTGACGAATCGCTCTGATTCCAGTCAGACTGTACATTCACCTCGGCACCTGCGGCTATCCCTGCCAGCTTGTTCTTCTCGGTAGTTGTATAGTTATTGTCAGTATGCACATAGCTCGCATCCTGGACTAAGTTCTCAGGCTTATTCTTTATGTAGTCATCAGCTGATGAATTTGCCTGGTTCCAATCCGACTGCACATTGACCTCAGCTCCGGCAGCGATACCGGATAACTTATTTTTCTCTGTGGTCGTGTAGTTGTTGTCTGTATGGACGTATGCCGCATCCTGTACCAGATTCTCCGGTTTATTCTTGATATAATCATCAGCGGAGCTGCTTGCCTGGTTCCAGTCGCTCTGGACGTTTACTTCTGCGCCTGCTGCGATACCGGAGAGCTTGCTTTTCTCGTCTGAGGTATAATTATTGTCAGTGTGGACATAGGAAGCGTCCTGAACGAGATTTTCGGGCTTATTCTTGATATAATCGTCCTTTGCACTGTCACTCTGCTGCCAGTCTGACTGAACATTTACTTCCGCCCCGGCTGCTATACCTGATAGTTTGATCTTTTCGGCATCCGTGTAGTCGTTTGATGAGAGCCCTTTTCCGGTCTCCTTGTCAACTTTTCCGGATAACGAGTTATTGATCTCTGTCTGCGTACATGTCTCTGACTTCTTGTAGTAGTTCGTCAGATCATTGACATCCTTTGTGATGAATCCGGAATCGTTCTGGAAGTCTGATACCTTCGTAGGCTTATTTTTTATAAAATCATCCTTGCTGTTATCAGCTTCGCTCCAGTCGGACTGTACATTTGCCTCAGCTCCTGCCTCTATGCCCGATAACTTGCTCTTTTCATCAGAGGTATAATTATTATCCGTATGCACATAATTTGCGTCCTGTACAAGGTTCTCGGGTTTGTTTTTGATATAGTCGTCAGCTGCACTGTCGGACTGGTCCCAGTCGCTCTGCACGTTTACCTCTGCACCGGACTCAATACCTTCGAGTTTTGACTGTTCCTCGCTGGTGTAATTGTTGTCAGTATGAACATAGTTTGCATCGCTCACGAAGTCGGAATCGTTCTCAAGGTCTGAGGTCTTTGTCGGGATTCCATAATCCACGTTCGTCTTGTTGCCCTTGATGGTCACTCCGTTCAGCTTAGGTTTGTTCTCCAGAGTCTCATAGTCAAGAGATGGGTTAGTAGGCTGGAGATCTCCGTCGATGATGTTGTCATCGTTCAGCTCTCCGTCAATCTCGGAAGTGCTGTTCTCATTCCCGGAATTGCTGCTGCCTATCTCGGTTCCGAGCCTTCTTTCAAGTTCCTTTGTCAGGATGAATGTCTGGTCCTGAAGGAATGTATAGTGCATCTGCCAGGACGTGATCAGCTCTGCCTCGTATCTGTACACTCCAGGGCTCAAGTCTATGGTATCCTGAGGGATGAAGCTGACAACTATTCTGTTGTTCTCGACAGATATGCTGCATTCCTTCTCGATCAGCTGGTTCTTGACTTTCATTCTGAATATGACTCTGTCACCTTCCTCAACAACATATTCTGTCCTTTCCTCGTCATCGTACCTCGGTCTCAGCCTTATACTCGCATTGTCCCCTCTGGTGAGGGTTATCGTCTTTTTGTTAATTTTGAGCATTTCCTTCTCCTTTCGGGCATTTTTTATTCATTTTCGAACATTTCTATCCATTTATGAGCATTTTCCTCATCATTCGGTGTATATTTGAAGTTTTTCGGGATATTATGCAATATGTCCATTATTTCCTCGGTTGTTGGGCTGAATGATATCCTATATCCGTTGTAGCCATTTACCACTATATTCCTAAATACCGGGATATCTGATGCGATGACCGGAGTTCCCATCATAAGAGCCTCGTGCACTGCCAGACAGAAGCCTTCTTTCTTTGAAGGTACTACCACATAGTCCGCATCTGCCATATACTGCAAGAGTAAGCCGTGCGGCACGTTCTCCATCGGTATCACTCCCGGAATGTCGCAGTCAAAATGAGATGTCAGCCAGTCCGGATCATAGCATATCATCCACTGGAAATGTACATTCTGCATCGTAAGCATATGCGCAAGGCACTCTATGATCTCTATGCCCTTTGTCTCTACCGGTCTCACAGGAGAGACGAATTTATATACACGTTCCTTTTCAGGCTTCTCGCCTAAAAGCGGATTGATAACTGTGCAGCCGATGTCGAACGTCTCCTTCATTCCCTCGGCCACTCGCTCAGATACTGCGATGTAGCTCTTTTCCGGAGGGAAGTACAGTTTCGGATTCATGTTATATGGTCCGACCTTGTGGCCATAGTCACAATGCAGCACGACAAATTCTTTCTCGTATCTGATATTTTCCGGTACATCATAGTTGCCTTCAAAATGTACTATGAGGATGTCGCAGCTGTACCGGATGTCCGGCTCGTGCTTTCTGAATACCGCATCGAAGCCTTGTATTGTGTTCATGGCATAAGCCTTGATATCATATTGTGATTTGAACTTTTTGATAAAATTCAGCGTCCATATGATCATCCCATTCATTTGCACAGCGTTTTCATGATAAATTATTATTTTCTTCATGTTTCAAGTCCACCCATGCATAGTTTGAAGCTCCTGCCCGGTGCGCCATCACTTCCGTCTTGTATGATTCGATAAATGCCAGGGCTTTTTCGAGCACGTCCGCAGAGCCAGTATTTTCAAAGGTTTTCCGCGCCACGTAAAGATAATATGCACAGCTCTCGACCAAAAAATCAGCCTTTTTCTCCTGATCAAAGAACTTTATCCTGTCCTCGTATGCTTCCATCATGTCCGTGTTGGAATACAGTCCGGTGTTCGAGATGGAGTTCTCCTTGTAGGTGTATCTGTAAGTCACTGCCGGAGTGAATACCAGCTGTTTCGCTGCGCTGATCAGACGGTGAGCTGTAAAATTATCATCATGTGTCTTTCCTTCCGGGAATCTGATATCGTCGAACAGTTCCCTCTTGAATATCTTGTTCCAGGTTGCCGTGAGCGGCAGCTTCATCGAGTTCATGAACGGAGTGTCGTTGTACTTCGTGATTATCCTCAGAGCCTCGTCAGGTGTCAGGATCCTCTGCTCGTTTATCAGTCCGCCGACCTGAAGGTCGTTGAGCCTTGTGACATTGCCTACCGAGATATCTGATTCCGTAGCTGTGAGGTTATCCATCAGGATCTGAATAGTGGACGGATGAATGTAGTCATCAGCATCAAGGAAGTACAGGTATTCGCCCGAGCTTTCCTCTATGCCGGTATTTCTTGCGGCAGAGTGTCCATATCTTTTTAAGCACATTATGAACTTTACTTCTATATGGTCTTGAGCATAGAGTTTTACGTTCTCCAGTACTTCCTTTGTATTGTCAGTAGAGCCGTCATCTACCACTATCAGCTGTATCCTGTGCAGCTTTGCATAGGTCTGCCTCATCGCTGAACGGATACACCGCTCCAGCGTGTCAGCCATATTGTATGTTGTGATTATTATTGATACCATCATTCTACCTCGTAGTAGATTGAGAAGTCCTTTATCTTCGTGGGCTTCGTTAGTGTAAATGTGATCATTGCATTCGGTACAGGGTTTACATCGTCAACGCACATCCAAGCATAGTCAACGCTCTCTGTATCGATGAGCGTATCGTTTACATAGTATTTCTCAGTCGTTGCCCTTCCGTTCACGATAGTGGTCTCACATTTGATGTTGTACCAGGTGTTCGAGCCGAATGCGTACTTTGTATCGAAACAGTAGTAGAAAGTATGGTTTCCGGGATTGTTAAGCGTTGAATATGACCTGATATCGAGGTATCCTTCAGCACCAGTGAAATAAATATTCGCTTCGGTGATTGCCTTACAGTTCTTAGGAAATACCCTCTGGTTGACTATCGAGGTATCATATGCCCACGCAAGAGCGAGGGTGCTGTCTCCGGTATAGTTTATCGTTCCACCAGATACGCTTACGTTTGCGGCCTCGCTGCCTATCGGTGTCATTTTGCCCTGTTTTGTGCTCACGGTTGTAGGCGGATCTCCTCCGGATGAATAGTCGATGGTTATGCTCACGGTTGCGTTTCCGTTGTAGTTCATCGTATCCCTGCCATCGGTAGATGTATCCGATATGAAGAAGTTCTGTCCTACAATGCCGGTACGCAGCTCCACAGGCTCGCTTGATGTCTTATCCGTGAATATGCAGAACCATACTGTCCCGGATAGTCCGTTTATGGTCTGAGTAGTACTGCTCTGCAAGATATCTATTGCGGTTCCGTCATTCTCGTCAGTAGGTATGCCGTTAGTCTTATAAACCAGCTTGATGAAGTCGTATGTCCCGGCAGGAACGCTGTATGTGACTGTTGTGATTCCGGTATCCTCATCCAGTATCGCACTGTATATTGTAGGCGCATCTATGAACTTTGACGTGTTCACGCTGATGACCTTCGTGAACCTGGTCCATCTCTTACCGTTCTTGTAGTGGTATGGGAATATGCCGTAGTAGTACTGCTTATCCTCTTCGATGGTATTATCCACGAGGTATGTGTTCTTGTATGCGTCCCTGGTAGTACTGTCCACTATCACAGTGCCGTCCCATTCGTGTATCGGCCTGCTGCCTACCTTGCGCACTACGATAGTGCCTGCCCATGTGCAGTCTTCCGGCTCTGTCGTGCTTATGTCAGCCGGATCCGTCCACTTGAACTTGACGTTCATGTTTCCGTCATCGTACTTGCATTCCACGTCGGAGGGCTCATCCAGTACACGGTATCCGATGTTCCTGATGATCTCACAGAAGTGGCGGTCATGCTCATCGTCAATCATCGTCACTCCGTCACTTCCGTCAACGCCCTGGTCACTGTCCCCGGCGTGAGAAGTGCCCTTGTCAATGACGTATTTGGGCTGTTTTTTGTCGCCTTTTGACTTATATATATCAATCATGCCCTGAATGCCGGAATAGGTCCTCTCGAGGCAATATGAACGGAACCAGCCTCTTGATTCTCCTTCGTCAGGAAGTACGTTGACATTTATCCTGTCGCCTACCTCGACGCAGAGGTCTCCGGTAGTCTTCACATTACAAGATTTATAATTCAGGTGATGGATGACATTGTGCAGCTTCTTCACTGCTGCTTTTAACGTGGAATCGCCCTTCTCATATTCAGCTGTTACGAATGAATCTGCAATGGAATATATCGAAGGATGCTTCTTGTTGGTGTTCCTGTACTTGCATATGCGCACGTTGTCCTTATCATATACGTCCACTCCGCCTATCCCCCAGGTCGATACTATATCGTGTTCTGTCGGCGGTATGCGGTCTTCGTTGGTGACAGTACGCACAGGATCCTTGTCATACCACTGCATGACTACAAATTCAAAATTGCCTTTGCGGTTTATATGCCCGAAACATCCATTCCATTCAAGGACACGCTGCATATAGTACTCGAATGTGATGGAATCGCTCTCTATCGTCTGTCCGAATGCAAACAGTCCGTTACAGAGATTATATCCGTTCTCAAGCTGTATGTTTATCTTCGGGCTGTCCTCATAGTCATCGTTTGGATCTCTCAGCCAGTTGAAAAGGTTTACTATGGCCAAGCCCAGCATATGTTTCTGGCCGTCCCCATAATATCCGTAATACCAGGATGTGATGTCCGTATCCTTCAGATAGTAGTTCATATCGTAGGCGGTGATATTACGGACGAAGTTGTTGTCCGAATACTTATCATTCTCTATCGTGTACCTGCCTACCTTAAAGAGCGTAGCCGAATCATAATCAAAATACAGATATACGTCTATCTCTTCCCCTGATATATCGTGAGGTACTGAATCATCGTCTTTGAATGAAAAAGAGAGCTTCGAAGCCTCGATCTTGCCGAACACAAGATTCTTTTCGGAGCATAACGACTCCGAGAGCTTCACGCTCTCTGCTTTTATCAGTTCATTTTCAATTTTGAACGCTTCTCCGCTGATCACCGGAGCGACTCCTGACACCTTAGTGACTGTCGCACCGGAATCAACTATGACGTAATTCGTCGCAAAATGTTCAAAGAAAAGGTTTTCGTAGTTATAAGATACCATATGATCACTCCGATCTTGCATATCCGGTGAGTGTTATCCTCACTGGATTGTATATGCCGTCGTATCTGTAATTCTCTTTGTGGAGGGAGGGTGTAAGCCCGGTCACTTTGCACCTCTGATATACATAGCTCCCGGACTTAGGCACCCATGCTGTGACCATCACATCGTCAGAATTTGCGAGCATATTATCGTTAAAATATCCCCTGAAGGTGTCCCACATCGATTTTGTCATGTATGATGTGTTGAACTGCACTGTCAGCTTGCTGTTGGGATAGTATTTTTCATAATCTGAGCCATTCGCATTCTTAAATTTGTTTGCCACAACTCTCTCGTATGTGGCATTGTATGAGTCCTTGTCGATGTATCTGTTCAGGATCTTCGTACTGCTGCCCAGCTTTATCAAATAATCGTCAGTAGTAAGAGCCATCATGCACTCCTTATCCGAACTGTTCGGTAGATGTGCGTTTGCGCTCTACCCAGCTCTTTTCCTGTAATATCTCGTACATTTTATCCGTATCGTTGTTCACGTTGAACATTACGTTTATGACTATCTGTTCCAGTTCCTCACGGAGAGCCTGCTTGATCGTCTCCAGCGGAGCTTCTACGTTCGTTCCCTGAGTCTGATCACCGACTACTGCAAGGAACGGACGGTTAGGTTCAAGGACTGCGCCTTCTGCAAGCTGTGGAACTGTCTCGTCAGTGTATCCGTGATCCTTTAAGTACTGCTGGTACTCAGGCTCGTCAACTCTTGTTACCCAGGAAGAACCGTTTCCCATATCTACGAAACGCCAGCCTTCTTTTCGCTTTTCTTCCTTCTGAGCGTCAATCTTTGCCTGTGTTTCCTTGATGCGTTCCTGCTCCTTCTTGTTCTCGATGAGCTCACCGATACCGGACACGATGGTCGAGAGTGAATCTTTCAAGGTCGATAATTTATTTCCTGCCCAGTCGAAGAAGTCTCCCAGAGCTGCCTTCGGATCATCAATGAAATTGACTATTCCGTGGAATGCATCGCCTATCAGTGAGGTTGCCTCACCCACTACACCGCCCAAGAGGTCGAATGCTTCCGAGAAGTCTCCGAAGAGGAAGCTGGCAACGCTGCCAAGTCCTCCGAGAAGTCCGCCGTCTCCGAGTGAGCTTGTTACTCCCTCAACTCCGGATGTAATGTCTCCGAACAGGAAGTTCACGAAGTCCATTATAGGCGAGAGTATGAGGTTTATGAGGTCGAGTATAGGTTTCAGTATTCCATTCAGGATCTCGAGTACCGGGTTCAATATCTGTAATGCGGTAGTTAAAGGTGTTAAAAGTGTGACTATTGTATTCAGCACCGGTGCAAGGATGGCACTGATCAGCTCCACGATGGGTGTGAGGATAGCTGCTATCGTCTCAATGATGGGAGTGAGCCCCTGGATGAGTGTAGTGATAGGCGGCAGCAGGTTCTCCACAAGTTTCAGAAGAGGATCTATGATCGACAGTGCCAGGTCGAGCAGAGTGGATACGAGAGGCCATACTGCGTCAAGTATCGGTATGATCGCTCCTAAGAGGTCTGCTATGAGTGGCATGACACGTTCTGCTATCTGTCCGAGTATCGGTGCTATTTTCTGTAAAATATCGGCTATTATCGGCAGGACTGCCTCAACTATCTGCGTGAATATTGGCAGCAGTGCCTCTAATACATCAAAAATTATCGGTAAAATGGCATCGGCCACGTCAAACAGTACCGGCATTATCCTGTCGAACATTTCCGTGAGGATAGGAGAGAGCCTGTCGAAGAGTGCCTGTACCTTTGGCATATATGTCAGAAGCAGATCAGCAAACTTCTGTACTATCGGCATCAGTGAAGCTCCCAGCTTCGTGACTATTGCTCCGAATGCGTTCTTTAAGTTGCTTAACGTGTCATTCAGTGCAGCTCCGGCCTTGACATTTTCCTCTGACATTACAAGGCCGAGGTCGTGAGCTTCCTGTTTCATTGCCGACATCTCTTCAGCTGATGCGTTCAGCATCGGAGTCATCTTGTAGGCAACGCCCTCACCAAAAAGCTCTGCTGCCTTTGCAGCTCTTTCCTCAGCTGTTTCGAGTGCATATATCTCAGCCATTGCCTGATCAAAAGACATATCTCCGTCCAGCTTCTTCGCAGCTGTTTCCAATGTTGACATTTCTACACCGGATAATTCCGCAGCATGAGCGAACTCCTGGTACTGTTCAGCCGATATCTGCATCCTCTGGCTTGCCTTGTCGATAGTATCCATCGTGGATGCGGTCTCGCTGGCAAGTTTGGTTATGGATCCGACTGCTGCGGTTCCTGCGCCCACTACGGCGGCACCGAACTTCGCCACCTTCTTTGCTCCGCCTGCGAATGACTTTGCGAGGGATTCTGCTTTTGATTCAGTTTTTGTTATAGATTCATCGGCCTTGCTGTTATCGACCATTATCGTGCCGAAAAGCTCAAAAATAGATGTTGCCATATCTTACCTCACAAAATTCTCATTGTACATCTTAGCGGTTGCCGTCAGGATCTCCGCAGCTGTTCGTTTCGGCTGCTTTGTTTTCTGCTGTGATCTCTTGAAGTCCTCAAACGTCATAAACGTCTCCTCGGTCATTTTCGGATACAGCTGGCAGTACAGGATCCAGTATCTCTCGTCTCGGTACTGCCGGTATGCTTCTTTGAGGAGCGCAGCTCCGTCCTCTATGCCGAGCGTCAGGGCTTCAATTCCGTAGTTCTTTATGTAAAAACTCAGGTCTTTTTCTGGAGCAGTTTCCAGACATTTGTAAAAAAATCGGACCACTGCTCATGTCCTTCGTCGTTTGTTAGCCTGTTTATGATTATCATGGGATCGCCTTCCTCAATATCCTTGACATCACACTCCAGAACATCCGCAAGGAACTTGTATATTTCCTGTTCGACCTTCTCATCGGATACGCCTGCCATTATTCCCAGGGCGAAGTCTATTCCGAGGCTCAGCTTGTCGCCTGAATCTGACTCGGAGACTATCCTTTCAAGGTCTTTCTTGATCCCTGCCTTTGTGATTATCCTAGACATCGTGAAAACGTCCTTAAACATAAGATTACGCATAATTAAACCCCTTTCTGCAAAACATCCGGGCAGAATATGACCTGCCATATCGTGCCCGGATGGAATTTTTAAGCTGTTACTGTTACGTCAACAACAGTTGAATTGCCTGCTGCGTCAGTGATCGTTACCTTACACTCACCAGCTGCTACGCCGCTGATGGTCACTGTACCGGATGATACCGATACGGTTGCCTTTGCGGTATTGCTTGATACTGCTGTGATAGATGTCTGATAGCCGGTAACTGTGACTGTCGCAGTGCTGTTCTTTGCTACGCTGACATTGTAGTTTGATGCCTGAATGATATCAGGTGAATAAATCTCAAACGGAACTGTTCCGAGTGTTGCCACGCTATATCTTCCCTCAAATGTGCAGGGAACCTTGCTCTCATCGTTGTTCTTCACTGCGATATTGAGCTCGCCGTTGCCGATTGCGTTCTTCACGATCAGAACGATGGGACTGTTTGTTCCGGACATCGAGCCTACGAATGCGATATTTGTGAAATAATCGCTGCTCTGGAAGTCTGTGTTTCCCTGAATCTTGGTATATCCGCCCGCAGTGGTCTTTGATGCTGCACCGAGAGCTGCGCATATTGTATCAGGTGATACCTCGATGAAATTGGTCTGGAGCGAGATATCCCAGCTGTCGATCTCGTCAAGGTCTGTCACCTTGCCGGAGATACCGTCAACCTCGATGTTCCTGACGTTTGCCTTTGCAACGAAGGTAGAGCCGCCCTGTGTAGCTCCGAGACACTTTCCGGCTGCGATTGCGCTCTCAAAAGTATCTGTTCCCTGTACCCAGTTCTTGAAGATGGCACCTTCGCCCAGCATGAACTTCTGCTTTGTGACCTGTGTGAGTCCGCTTCTGTTTCTATGCATTTTCTTCTCCTTTCTAACTCTGATATATGCAGTCTATTGATAAATTAATGTGCTTAATGTCCTTGTTCTCATCGATGACGTTCTTCATATCGTTGTTTGACGTGAAGCTGGCTATGTAGTACGGCTCCGAGAATATGGCACTGTCAAAAAGGTCCTCGATATCGTCAGCCATCTCCTGAAGTGCCATTTCCTGCTCCCTGGTTCCCCAGAGGTCAAGTTCCAGCACCATGCGCCTCTCCATGTACGGCCTCAGATCATAAACGACATACGGATACGTCTTTTTTTCCTTAGCCTCACGGAAATAAACATTGTCACATTTTGTCAGAAGCTGAGTGCGGACATCCTTTGAAAAAACCATCGTAGTACGCTTATTCATCCGCTCCTCCTTGCTGCTCGTTCTCGTCCATCACCCTCAGAGCCTGCACCTGGTCTTCCACCCAGGGCAGATACTTAGATTCGATTTCGACTATCGTCTTGATGTTCCTCTCAACATTAGTCCTGAGTATTGCTCTTTTAGGCATATTCGATGTACCGAGTTCCTGATCTACGCCATACCATGTCTTATGCTTTATTCCTACCTGAAGGTCGCAGGAGCGAGAGCGCACCCAGTACTGGAATGCGGACTTGCCGCCTTTGATCCTGTTCGCCATCTTTCCATTCACACGCAAGCCCTTCCAGAGCTTGAATGCGTTTGAATTGCACTGTCTGCACACGAACTTTCCTACATCCTTCAGAGCTGCCCTTGTCAGCTCCTGGATGGTGTACTGGCAGTACTCCACGTTCGATGTGAATGTCACGCCGTTCTTTGAGAATTTAGTTACAGACTTTGGTACTCCCATTCGTCATCAACTCCATATACGGTTAGTTCTATCTTGTGTCCGTCTCTGTAAGTTCTGAGTACGCTGTATCTTTTGCCGTCGTAGAGAACTTCCTTCTCTCCCTGGTAGTCAAGATAATCGGCCAGGATGAATTTAAGCTCCGGTTTTAATCCGTCAGCTTGTGCCTGGTAAAATTCGCTCTGGCCGATGCTCCTCAGCTGTGCAAAGACTTCCCTGTCTTTATTGGTTCGGTTTGTTATTCCATAATCGTCAGTGGTCTCAGTGTAACTCCGGAGTATTATCACTTCGTTGTACATCTCAGTCACCTCCGTCGAAGGTAGATTTTCTTATGCAGTCGAGCTGGTACTGCCAGCTCTTGGAATACTGCTCCGATTCCTGGATTGTGTCAGCGTTCCGCATCTGGCAGAATGTAATAATGGCATCAGCTACGCACATATTGTCATCATCGTTCGCCACATCCTCAGGAACACCGGCACGCACCATCTCAGCCCTCGCCGTCGCTATCTGTTTCGTCAATAGATCGTCAAGAGCCTCATGCCGTATCCTCATTGCAGTTTTTACATCGTCCAGTACTGCCATAGTCAATCTCCTTTATATGTGCCGGAGCCTAAAGGGGTTTACCTTCCGCTCCGGCACCGCTAACCATTTCTGGAATTAGCTTTCTCTTGTTACTATTACTGTGTATGTCTTATCTCCATCATCCCCGGTGACTGTGATTGCCAGAGTGTTTTCACCGACTGCCCAGCTTGCGCTTGACTCATTCTCGATCTCGGTCTCACCGACCATGACAGTTATGAGTGCATCCTCGGATGTAGGAGTGGCTGTCACCTTGTTCGACTGATTCGACGTTGTTGCTGTATAGCTGGTCACATCAGGATCAAACTCAGGTGTCAAGGTCAGCCCGGGAGCTGCACCGATAACCAGCGCCGATAGGGTATTAGCTACGGGCTCATATGTTGACGTGAGCGTTACTGTGTATGTG
>Ga0265300_10002825_pt1 | contig 14692 bp, 10 predicted proteins | sample AusTroGonzalo_MG_FD_193482 | JGI IMG/M metagenome (GOLD analysis project Ga0265300, IMG submission 193482) | Bovine rumen microbial communities from tropical cattle in Woodstock, Queensland, Australia - Gonzalo_03 | ecosystem: Host-associated > Mammals > Digestive system > Stomach > Rumen ...
CTATGTGAACCTTTTCTTATCGAACACATCAACGTTGAATGTGGGTGGCAAGAAGGTTCGACTGAGCCAAGAAACGAATTATCCTTGGGATGGTGATATCACGCTGAAGGTTGAAGAGAACAAGGCAGGAGAATTCATCTTCCGAATTCGCTTCCCGGGCTGGGTGCGTAACGAAGTTGTCCCCTCCGACCTCTACACATACGCAGATGACAAAACTCCCCAATTTTCTGTCAGCATAAATAATAAAAAACAATATGTTTTCCGCTCTAATGTAGATAGTGACGGATATTTGGGTCTTGGTGGCAAGTGGAAGAAGGGCGATGTGGTGAAGATTCATTTCGATATGGAGCCCCGCATCGTTCGTGCCAACGAAAATGTTGAAGCCGACCGTGGTATGTTATGCGTCGAGCGCGGTCCCTTGGTATACTGCATTGAGCATCCAGACAACACCATAAATATCAAGGAGGCAAAGATTGCCGCAGATACGCAATTCAAAACCGGCAAGACAAAGATTGCCGGAACGCCCATCACCACGCTTATCACTGAGGATACAGGTCTGACCTTCATCCCCTACTACGCTTGGTGCCACAGAGGCAGCGGCAATATGCGTGTTTGGATTCCAGAAAAAAAGTGATGTCGCTTTGACATCACTTTATCAGATTACCCAGAATGCTACGCGTAAGTTCACGCGTAGCCGTTCGGGTGGCTGTGCTAATAGTAGTCTTGGTTACCTTCTTGCCTATGGAGTCTTTTGAACGACTCTTACTGCCTGTAACAGTATTGGCTATATGAGTGCCCAGGGCAGCAGTTACACTGGTAATAACGGCCATGAGTATCTTGCCAAGGAAGCTTTTCTTCCAAGAGCTCTTAGAAGCTCCCTTTGTCTCCCCTGAGGGGGAGTTTTTTGTTGGTGTGGGTTCTGGCGTGGCAATTTCTTCACTTTCTGCCAATAGCATCTCGAAGGCACTTTCACGATCTATCATCGTATCGTAACGGCCAAAGATGCGCGAGGACTTGATAATCTGGTCGCGCTGTGCTTCTGTGATTGCTCCTATCTGGCTCAGTGGGAACAGGATCTTGGCACGCTCTACCATAGTAGGTGTACCCTTCTCGTCCAGGAAAGAAACAAGGGCTTCGCCTGTTCCCAGTTCCATGATGGCCTCTTCTGTCTTAAAGTCTGGGTTGGCACGGAATGTCTCGGCAGCAGTTTTCACATTCTTCTGTTCCTTAGGCGTAAAGGCACGCAGAGCATGCTGCACGCGGTTACCCAACTGGGCCAATACAGAATCGGGTATATCCGTTGGATTCTGTGTAACAAAGTAAACTCCTACCCCCTTACTGCGAATCAAACGCACCACCTGCTCTATCTTATCCACTAAACTCTTGGGCGTACCAGTAAATAAGGTATGTGCTTCGTCGAAGAAGAATACTAGTCTTGGCAACTCCTGATCGCCAACCTCTGGCAGACGTACATACAGGTCAGACAATAGCCAGAGCAGGAACGTAGAATACAACTTTGGATTCAGCATCAGCTTGTCTGCAGCCAGTACATTCATGATTCCCTTGCCGTCGGCACGGCATTGCAGCAGGTCCATTATGTCGAAGGCCGGTTCGCCAAAGAACTTGTCGGCTCCCTGATTCTCTAATGCAAGCAGGGCTCGCTGTATAGCTCCAACGCTGGCCGTAGAGACATTACCATACTTCTTGGTCAGTTCCGATGCGTGGTCGGCAATATAGTTGAGCATCGCACGCAGGTCCTTTAGATCCAGTAGCAATAGCCCTCTCTCGTCTGCCACCTTGAACAGGATTGTCATTACGCCTGCCTGTACCTCATTCAAATCCATCAGACGCGACATCAGCTCAGGTCCCATATTCGATATGGTAGTACGCATAGGATGTCCCTGTTCGCCAAAAACGTCATAGAAGCAGACGGGACTACCCTGGAACTGTGGATTCTCTATACCGAACTCGACACAGCGTTTCTCTATAAAGCCTGATAGCTGACCTGTCTGACTGATACCCGAGAGGTCCCCCTTCATATCAGCCATGAAACAGGGAACACCTGCCTGAGAGAAAGTCTCGGCCAGCACCTGCAGTGTCACAGTCTTACCGGTTCCTGTAGCTCCGGCAATCAGTCCGTGACGATTAGCCATCTTACCACAAAGGCATATCGGGCCATTCTTTCCATGTGCCACATATAAATTATTGTCAATATACATAACTAAAGAATTTTAAGGTTTCATGGTTGCAAAGATACACTTTTTTATTTCACACGCCAAATTCAACGAATTTATTTTGTAAATTTGACTTTTTGAAATACGGATAAAGAAATAGTTTTAAGATTTATTTCATTAATCTATCGCATAATTGTACTTTTAAGACTATTTCTCGAGAATACTCTTGCTCGACAATAGAAATAAAAACCGTTATTATTTTGTATTGTCCTTGCTTAATCGTATTTTTGCACGCGAAAAGGACTTAAACTATATTTGAATCCATGTATTTCGAACAGATACCGGCTCAGTTTACATTGTATTTTATCTTCTATGGCGGAACTGCATTATTAGCTCTCATCGCCAGCATCTACCTCTACCTGCGCAAGGGCAATGCTTTCGCCTCTGATGTCACACCACCTATGACTCTACGCCATTGGACAGCCGCATTCTTTGCCATCGTATTCTTGGGCCATGTATGGTGGTTTCTGTTCTATATCTTTTCAGGAGAGATCTATTCTACGAGTTGCGTAGTGATTGCTGTACTCGACAGCGTGGTACTGCTGACCACCATCCCCGGCACCATGTTTGCCATGCTTCAAGACCGTAAGCGCTCCGTATGGCCTATAGCCTTGGCTACTTTACCCTATGCAATACTGGGATTGCTATACATTGTCTATCTCGATGACAATATCATCGACATAGCTATCGCATACATTGTCTTGGTCTATGTGCTCTACACATTATATATGATATATGCTGTCAGACAGTATGGCCGTTGGTTACGCGACAACTATGCCGACCTTGAGCATAAGGAGGTATGGTTGAGCCACACGTTGGTGATTATTGTCTTGTTTCTTATCATCATTGATGGGTTCGAGAGTGCCAACGTAACCATCAGCACATATGTACAGATCATCGAATTCTTTTTTATGTTCTTCCTGCTGTGGCGAGTTGAAACGTTACCGCAGTTGGATACACCCATGGAACAAGTGTATAGTCCATTAGAGACGGATATTATTGAGAAGCCTGATACGCCGACAGACGATAAACAGCCCATGGCCCTTCCATCTAATATAGAACAATTGTTGACTACGCACTGCGTAAAGAAAAAACTTTTCTTACAACACGACCTGTCATTACTGCAGCTGGCACAGGCCATTGGTACCAATCGCTACTATCTGAGTCAGTATTTCTCTCGTCAGGGTGTCACGTACAATGCGTATATCAATGATCTGCGTATCAACCATTTCATGAAACTTTATACCCAGGCTATGGCTGCCCATCGTTCAGTCACAGCTCAGCAACTGTCCCTCAAGAGCGGCTACAAGAGTTACAGCACCTTCAGCCTTGCCTTCAAACAGCGTACTGGATTGTCCGTATCTGCTTGGATGCGTTCGTTGTAGCAAGTTTTCTTTATTTTCTCAATATGCCGTATTGCTCGTAGAGATATGCTGTTTCTCTACGGGTGATATGCCTTTTCTCTGATGGTAAAAGTTGCTGCAAATGATACGTGTTTTATATTACTCATACGGCTCAGACTTTCAAAATCTGCAAAAAATGTTTCAAAATCTGCAAAACTTGAAAATAAATGCCTTCGGAGGAGGAATATTAAGAGAATTTATCCTAATTTTAGCACAGAAATCCTGAAAAACCTAAATAAACCATGGGATAGAAATTCAATGGAATACCATTATCCTGCTTCGTATTGTGAGTGGGAAAATTCACAAGCTAAACCATTAATTCATCAATAAAATCAGAAAACCATGAAACAGACCTTAATCTTAGGCAATATTATTACAGTAGATGAAAAGAGGCCTTTTGCCAAGGCTGCATTAGTGAAGGACGGCGTATTTGCCTATATCGGTAGCGCAGAGGAAGCAAAGAGGCTAGCAGGCGCGAACGCGCAGGTATTAGATTATGGTAATAACTATATCTACCCTGGCTTCCTAGAGTCGCACTGCCACGGCTATTTTGCGGGTGACCGTGCCGTCGGGCAGGCTAACCTCATGGAGGGGGGAGCCCTGACCGACTACAACAGGTACCGCGAAATCATCAAAAGGTTTATAGCAAAGAACCCACAGCGCGAGCTGTACCTGGCAGCAGGATGGGTGGAGAACGATGAGCACGTCACCAAGTCATACCTTGACGAAATATGTTCTGAAAAGCCGTTAATCATGCAAACCCCCGGCGGACACTCCATGCTACTCAACACCAAGGCACTGCAGTGGGCCGGTATCGATGCGGCATACGCCAAGAAAATGGGCTATGACATGGTACACGTCGATGCCAATGGCGATCCAGACGGCTACATCTGCGAGAATCCGGTGATGGAAATCATGCCCAAGCTTCCCACATCGTTGGAGTATGCCAAGAACTATCTGCTGGCATGGCAGGACTTTGCCCTCAGTAGCGGTTTTACCGGAGTTGCTGACGCCGGCGTGGAGATATTCTTCAAGGAAACAGCCAAGGCGTACCATGAGTTGGAAAAGGAAGGCAAACTGAAGCTGCGCACCTATGCCTATCTGTTGGCGCCCGACAATGTCGAAGACCCCAAGGGAGAGGTGGCACGCGTCGCTGCGGATCGTGCCAAGTACAGTGGTGAGTATTTTCAGGTTGTCGGCCTGAAGGCATTCCTCGACGGTGTAACAGAGGCGCATACCGGTTGGCAAAACCAGGACTACCTCGACCAGCCTGGTTATCACGGTGTGGAGCGCTTCAACGACCATGACAAGATGGTACAGTTGATTGTGGAGGCCGACAAAGAGGGACTGGCCGTCCATGTTCACTCTGAGGGAGGCGGTGCCACGCATTTCATGCTCGGTTGCATCGAGGATGCCGAGAAGATTACCGGCGACAAAAATCAGCGCAACGTGCTGGCACACCTGCACTTCGTGACCGACGAGGATGTGCGCCGAATGGCAGCAACCGGTTCCGTACCGGCTGTTCCGCCCCTGTGGACCGCTAAGGTTGTTGGAGCCCCTTACGATCAAGAAGTATCTTACGTCGGAAGTGAACTGGCCGAACAGGCTTATCCCATCAAGTCGTTCTACGATGCCGGTGCCAACGTGGTGTTCCATTCCGACTATCCCGTTTCGCCGATGATGAATGTGAAATACAGCATTTATACGGCAGAAAAGCGTACCTATCCGCAGGCAGTGTTTGGAGACATCTGCCAGCCGCGCAACATGAAGGAGGCCATCAGCCGCGAACAGTCGCTCCGTGCCATGACCATCAACGTGGCCCGACAGTTCCATCAGGAGCATCGCATAGGTTCCATCGAGTTCGGCAAGATCGCCAATATGACGGTGTTCGACTGCGACTTCCTGCACGATGACATCGAGAAGGTGGCACAGGCCAACATCATCGCCACCATCGTGGATGGAGAAGAAGTATTCAAGGCATAAGGCTGGAATGGCAGAATGGCAAGAAAGATAAGAAATAAGGAAAGGGATAGTATAGACTTCGGCACGTCGAGGATTGCCCCGTTGTTCTACAGCATCTTCTATCCGACGTTGTTGTCGATGGTGTTTGCATCACTCTTTACGGTTGCAGACGGCATCTTCGTCGGTCAGGGAGTGGGAAGTAATGCATTGGCAGCAATCAATATCGTCTCGCCGCTGTTTCTGATGACAACGGGCCTTGCGCTGATGTTCGGTGCGGGCGTTTCCGTTGTGGCAAGTATCCATCTGTCACAAGACAACGGAAAGGCTGCCAATATCAATATCACGCAGGCCTTCGATGTGGCTACGCTGCTGATGATTGTTATAGCAATCGCTATTTATTTCTTCCGCATACCCTTTCTGCGCCTTTTGGGAAGCAGTGATGCGCTATTGCCATTATGTCAGGATTACCTACTGACCATTCTTCCCGGCTGTATCTGCATCGTCATCCAGATGATTGGCACCTTCGTCATCAGACTGGACGGGTCACCTAAGTTTGCAGCGTCACTGGAGATATTCCCGGGCCTGTTGAACATCTTCCTGGATTGGCTGTTCGTGTTTCCAATGCAGATGGGTATAGCGGGTAGCGGCATTGCTTCATCAATTAGCTGTGCCGCTGCCGCAGGAATGGTTATCTGGTATATGTTCTTCCGCACACGCACCGTCATGATATGCAGGCTGAAGCTCACTCTTACCAGTTTTTATCTGACAGCACGCAATGTGGGCTATATGGCGCGTAGCGGTTTCCCCTCTATGCTGGGAGAGCTGGCAATGTCCATGGTATTGCTTACCGGCAACTACGTCTTTATACGTCATTTGGGCGAAGATGGTGTAGCTGCCTTCTGTGTGGCCTGCTATCTTTATCCCATCGTATTCATGATCAACAATTCGGTGGCACAGTCAGCCCAGCCCATCATCAGTTTCAATTATGGTGCAGGCAATCACTACCGTGTGCGAAGGGCCTTTATGGTCAGCCTTAGAACAGCCACCCTCTGTGGTGTATTGGCAACAACATTTCTTACTCTCTTTACCAAACCGCTTGTCAGCCTTTTCCTGAAAGCAGGTACGGACGCCTATGAGATAGCGATAGGCGGACTACCCCTGTTTGCTTATTCGGCCATATTCTTCGCTCTGAACGTAGCCATTATCGGATATTACCAAGCCACGGAGCAGAACACCAGGGCCACGCTGTGTATGCTGTTCAGGGGCCTGATATTCCTGGTGCCGGCATTTATCCTGATGCCCAGATTCATTTTCCCGCAAGGCATGTGGCTCGCCGTTCCCGTTACAGAATGTATGACGCTGGGCATGATACTACTGACAAGGAAGGGCACGGTCGGTCGTTAAATGGAAGTTAAAAAGGAAGTTAAATTAATTATAAAATGTAATAGCATGAAAGCAGATTTGATTATCAAGAACACTAAGATTTTTACCGCAAACAAGAACAACCTCAAGGCAACGGCCTTAGCAGTCAAGGACGGTAAGTTTATCTATGTAGGCGACGAGGCAGGCCTGGCAGCCTATGAGGGCAAGGTCGTGGACCTCGGCGGCAAGTTTATCATGCCTGGCATCATCGACAGCCATATGCATGTGACCATTCCCGTTGGCTTTGAGTACGCACCTATAGGCGATCGCATTGAGCCAGACGGCAAAAAGGTAGCCCTGGAAATCATGGCAAAATATATCAAAGAGCATCCCGGCGAGAAGCGTTACAGATTCTACATGGAGAAAAGGTTCCTAAAAGGTGAGGATATCGTAAAAGAAGAACTGGACGCCATCTGTCCCGATGCCGAGCTGCAGATTCAGGAAGGGGAAGGACACAGCATCTGGGTCAACTCCAAGATCCTGCAGCGGCATGGCATTACGGACGACACGCCGGATCCCATCCCGGGACTTTCCTTTTATGTGCGCAAGGACGGTCATGTGACCGGTAATATGTATGAAGGCGCAACGGAAGTCAAGATCATTCTTGACTGTGGAATGGAACTAACCGACGAGCAGGTGGATGCAGCGCTTCAGCGTTGGATTGATTTCTGCGTCGAATTCGGTGTTTCCGCCGTATTTGATGCCGGTCTTCCAGGGGATTGGAAGTTCCACGAGAAGGTGTACAAACGCCTGGTCGAGCTGGACAAGCAGGGTAAACTGCCCGTTTATGTTGACGGCAGCCTTGTGATCGACTCAGAGCGGGTTGCCGAGGAGGGCCTCAGGGAGCTCAAGCGCGTCCAGAAAGAGTATAACACGGAGCACGTGAAGGTCCATACCATGAAGGTCTTCATGGACGGCACCCAGAAGATCCACACCGCGGCCATGGTTACGCCTTATGTGGATGTACATACCACGGGTTCCACCGCCTTCAGCGCAGAGGGAATTACCAAGGTTTTGAAGGAGCTGAATGAGGCGAATCTGGATCTTCACCTGCACACTGTTGGAGAGCGTGCATCCCGTACGGTGCTGGACGGCGTGGAGATGGCCAAAAAGGAAATGGGAGACAGCCTGCACGTAAGGGTGACCTGCGCCCATCTGGAGATTCAGTGCGACGAGGATCTGAAACGTTTTGCCAAGTTGGGCGTATTCGCTAATTACACGCCACACTGGCACGCCGGAGACCCCAGCATTAGCGCCACATGGCTCGGTGAAGAGCGCTCCAAGAAGCAGTTCCGCTGCAAGACGGTCTGGGACAGCGGTGCCACGGTTGCATTCTCCAGCGACAACATCGTTTTCATGGACTTTATGACCTGGAACCCGTATCTTGGCATGGAGGTGGGCATGACCCGCATGATTACGGAAAAGACCCGGCATTACGACTTTGCCAAAGGCCCCGGCAACGTATTTCCTCCGGCAGATCAGAGAATGAATATTGAGGAGATGCTGATTGGATTTACTATCAACGGCGCCAAGCAGCTGGGCATCGAGGCCGCTAAGGGCTCCATAGAGGCCGGCAAGGACGCCGACTTCCTGGTGTTCGACAAGGACCTCCTCACCGCAGAAAAAGAAGGCTTCAGCTACAACAAACCTTCCGAGGTGTATTTCGGTGGTAAGAAGATGAATTAATAACACAAAACGACGAAAGAAATGAATAGCGAGAATAAATTGGCAGTGAAGTGCAACAATGGCACATTCATTGGCAAGGAAACGGACGAACTGATTATTTGGAAGGGCATCCCCTACGCAACACAGCCGGTGGGAAAGCTTCGTTGGCAGAAGGCGCTTCCTGCCGCAGACGATGACGGCGTGTACGATGCTACAAAGCCCGGCCACGTTCCCATCGGACCCTTGAACGACTCGTTTGGAACGGCAGAGTTCGGCGAGGACTGCCTCGTGCTGAACGTTTATCGCAATACCAATTGCAATGATACAAAGAAGCCGGTCATGGTGTGGATTCACGGCGGCGGGTTCTGCGCCGAATCCCAGGCATCGCCCCTCTACGACCTTACCAGCATCGCCAAACAGTGCCCCGACATCCTGTTCGTATCCATCGACTACCGGCTCGGCTTCCTGGGCTTCATGAACTTCGAGCGGGTTCCCGGCGGAGAGAACTTTAAGGAAGCGGGCAACCTGGGCCTGCTTGACCAGCTGGAGGCCCTGAGGTGGGTACAGAAAAACATTGCCGGCTTCGGTGGCGATCCGGACAACGTGACCATTTTCGGCGAGTCAGCAGGATCAGCCAGCGTCACGTTCCTCCCGCTCATCGATGGTAGCGAGGGACTCTTCAAGAGGTGCATCGCGCAGAGCGCCAACATCGCCTACACCGACACGATGGAGCATGGCATCCACGTCACGCAGAACTTCCTCACCGCAACGGGCTGCCAGACCATGGACGAGCTGATGGCACTCACCACCGAACAGCTTGTTGAAGCTTATGCGATAGCAGCCGCCATTGACAAGAACTGCCTTCTGGGAACGGCCAACTTCCCGCTCCTGGACGGTGTCACGCTGCCCGAGGACCGGGCGGTCCTGTACGAGATGTGGGGAGACAAGAAGCGGGCAAAGCTTGATTTGATAATCGGGTCTAATCTGGACGAAATCAGGTACTTCGTCCCGTTTGAGGGCGGCGAAGAAGGCTTCACGAAAACGCTGAGGTGGATTGCCAAGAGGGATCGCGCGCTGCTGAACGACGAGGAGAAGGTCCAGTTTGACAAATTCATGGCCACGCTCACCGGCGAAAGCGAGCTGAAGAGACTGGAGCAATACTGCAACGACATCAACTTCCGCGCGGGTAACACCGATATGGCTATCCGGCACGCTGCCGCTGGAGGCAACACCTACATGTACTTCGTCAGGAAGCCGGTGACAACCCAGTATATTGGCGCGATACATGCGTGCGAGGTTCCGTACCTGTTTGACAATCCCTCAGCGGACCCGATGGGAAGCGGAGAGATCGTTAGCAACGAAGACTGTGAGTTCCGCCACGTCGTCAAGGAGATGTGGACCAACTTCGCCCGGACGGGCAACCCCTCCACCGACAAATACCAGTGGAAGAAGTTCTCGGGTGACGACCGCCAGACGATGGTCTTCGACGATTCCATCGGCATGCAGAAGGATATCTTCGGAAGACGGGAAGACCTGATGATGTCCTGGGCTGAGCGCCTAGGAAACGGGTCCTCCAAGAGGGTCTGCTGACGCAGGACAATACAAGAAAAGCAATATGAAAGAAAAAGTCGGCAAATTATTCGAATCCAGAAAGGGGCAGATGGATGAGTTGCTTCACAGGGATTTTATCAATAACGGAATAGCCACATTCCCGGTCAAGATTTCCTCCTATGACGATGTCATCAATCCCCACAGCGTCCGGCATTATGAGACCCCGAATACGGATTTCACAGATCTAATTGAAAGCGGTGCCAGTGTGCTTCCTCCAGAATGTCCCATTGTGGTGAACATCATTGAGGACTGCCTAACCGAGGAGGAGAGAAGAATCATTGTCGCCACTCTCCAGGAGTATTATGCCTATAAGCTGGGCCTGGTGGAAAATGATTTGAAGCGTCACACAAAGCGCTTTCTCATCTTGTCTGTCGGCCTGGTGGTTACAAGCCTCTTACTCTGGCTCTCAGAAGGGTTGGACGAGATTTCCAGAGAACTGTTTTTCATCATCTTCTGGTTCATGGGAGATACCCTTTGCGATTATATTCTTCTCACAGGGCACGACCTCAGGCGCGACAGGAAACTGGCCGGTCGCCTGGCAAGTATCAAGGTAATTTTCTCCGATAGCTTCAAAAAACCTGAGTACACGAAAGAGGAGGCCGAAAAGATCTATTCAGAGATTGAAAAAGATATCAAGAACACGATGAAAAGTTAACAAACTCAAAACATGAGAGCAGTTCAGATTATCAAAAAAGTAAATAACTTCGCTTCGAACAAGGTATTGATACTGTTGATCCTGGGAAGTCTGAACACGGCACATGCACAAAATGCGGTGAATGGCAATCTGACCCTTGATTTCGTAAGTTCCTATTATTGGCGCGGAATAAACCTGGGCTCTGTGTCTCTCCAGCCAGAGTTGTCCGTAGGATGGAAAGGACTGTCGTTTTCGGTTTGGGGCAGTTTTGGTCTTGCCAAATCCTTAAACGAGGTTGACCTCACGTTTTCCTATACGACAGGCGGACTCAAGCTTAGTGTCATCGACTATTGGGACGATTCACGCGGAGCACGCTATTTCTCCTATCGGCCCAAAGAAACAGGTCATACCTTCGAAGCATCTGTCGGGTACGACTTCGGCCCTGTGGCCGTATCCTGGCAGACCTTCTTCGCCGGAGCCGATCTTCAGGCCGATGACCGGCGTGCATTCAGCTCATATTTCGAAGTCTCGGCTCCCTTCCGGTTTATTACGCTAGACTGGCTGGCCAAGGCAGCGGTTGTGCCATGGGCTTCGGACTATTATGAGACTGAGTGTTTTGCGTGCCAAATGGTCTCGCTGAAAGCCAAGAAGGACATTCCCTGTTCCGAGAAATTTCATTTGCCCATTTTTGCTGAACTGATGGTTAATCCGAACAAAGGAAATCTCTATTTTATGGCCGGCCTCACTATTAAGGCATTTGAATATAAACACTAATACCCCAAGCGCATCGCAGCTTGTAAAATGAACAAATAACTAATGACTATGGACTTACAAGAGATTAGAGACAAACTCAAAGATATGTACGGTGGTGACAACAAGCCCATTACCGATGGAAATTATGACAAATCGCTGGCAGTTAAGTGTATCAACGGAACGTTCGTCGGCAGGAAGACAGAGAATGTCACCGTCTTCAGGGGCATTCCTTTTGTCGGCCAACAGCCTGTTGGCAACCTGCGCTGGAAAGCCCCAGTTGATGTTAAGCCTGACGATGGAGTATATGAAGCCTATTACTATGGGAAGGCTCCCATCCAGGAGCAGGGCGACCCCTCTACCATTTTCGGCACAAGCGAGGACTGCCTGTACCTGAACGTCTGGCAGAGTGATGATGCGTCAGCAAAGAAACCGGTAATTGTGTGGATATACGGTGGCGCCTACGATGTGGGTGGAGCAACTGACCCCATGTACGATTGCACCAATCTGCTGAAAGAAAATCCTGATATCATTATTGTGACCCTTAATTACAGACTCAATGTATTCGGCTTCTTCCACCTGTCGCATCTGTCGGACGGCAAGGACTATCCTGACGCTCAGAACCTGGGACTCTTGGATCAGCTGAAGGGCTTGAAGTGGGTTCACGAGAATATTGCAGCCTTTGGCGGCGACCCTGACAATGTGACCATCTGGGGTGAGTCTGCCGGTGCAGGAAGCTGTACGCTACTCCCACTGATTAAGGGCTCTCATCAGTATTTCAAGCGTGTCATCGCACAAAGTGGCGCTCCTGCCCAGACGAGAAGTAAAGAACAGGCCATCGCATGTACGAACAACCTGATGGAGAAACTCGGCTGTAAGACTGTCGCCGACCTGTTGAAGATCAGCGCTGAGGATATCATGAAGGTGTGGGCACCCTTGCTCGGATTATATAATGTACTCGGCGTACGCACCATGCCAGAGAGAGATGGTATCTACCTGCCGCTTGATCCGTGGGAGGCTTATGCGAACGGTGCTGCCAAGGACATCGAGTTCCTGCAGGGCTGCGACAAGGATGAAATGAATACCTTCATGGGAGCCATCGGAGAGGATGCCTGGAATGCGTGGGCCGAAGGCCGCACGGCAGAGAAGCTCGCCCAACTGACCGACAAGGAGAAGGCCCTGGTGAGGAGCTACCTCAACAGCATTCAGGGAGAAAGTTACGAACCTACCGTCAACCTGTTCAGTCAGCTGATGTTTATCGCTCCGCAATTCAGGCTGTCGGATGAACAGGTCAAGGCTGGTGGCAAGTCATACACCTACTTCTACAGGGTTGAATCCTCACAGCCTTACATCAAGGCCGGCCATGCGTCAGAACTGCCAGTTGTGTTTGCTCACCCAGAGATTACAGAGTTTACAGGAAGAGCATACGACGAAACCTTCTCGAAGACCGTGCGCAAGATGTGGGTACAGTTCGCCAAGACCGGCAATCCGTCGCTCAGTGCAGCCGAATCACCCGATGGCAAGGCGCATGAGTGGCCGCTCTACGATCTTAAAGACCGGCAGGTGATGGTGTTCGACGAGTACGACATCCATCCGGCCAAGGAGTCAGAGCTGAAGATTGTAGATTGGGAGCGTACCTACTTCCTGACCAATTACTATATGCCCTGATTCGATGTATGAGACATAAGACGGAATCAATGGCTCTTCTGAGATTCATTGCTCAGAAGAACCATGTTTCCGTTTATCAGAAATTTCTTTAAAAAAAATATTGCTAATAAAGATTTTCTTCATACATTTGTATTATTCAAAAAGAATCCATGATAAATCCTTAAAAACCTAAATTACTCATGCAAACAAGATTCAAGAAGAATGCCAAGATCTTTGATATCGCCATAACAGCCATAGCAGGTATGGTCTCGGTGGGTATCATGCTCTATGGCATTTTACATTTCGGGCTAAAAGAGTCATGGCCTGAACTGGTGCTTAATATGTTCTATATCGCCTGTCTGGTAATGATATGGATGTATTTCTTCAACTATCGCATCACCACCAAACAGTTCAACTACTGGTGCTCGGTGTGTGTGGGCATAACGGTGCTGCTACGCGACATTCTCTTTCCTCCTCCATTGGCCTTTTATGCATTGCACCTGATCTGTTTTACCCTATCGGTGCTGCTGCTCTGCATGCTCACCTATTTCTATGCGCGCAAGGACTGGCAGAGCTACACCAAGCGCAACCTGTGGTCCATCTGTATCATCGATATGCTCATTGCCGCACTCTACAACTACGATATCTTCATCGAGGCATACGACGAATACACCAATTATATGCTGACGGAAATCTGGATTCGTCCTACCATCACCTATGGGTTGGTAGCCTGTTTCGTAACGGAAAAGGAAAAGGCCTCGGAATTATCTGAATTTGTCAAAGACTAAATAAACATACATATGAAAAAGACTTTTAATGCAATGTTCTTCGCAGCAGTGCTGCTGTTGGGTATGAACGCCTGCACTGATAATAACGACAGCCCCAGCCAGCAGGAGATAGAGGCTAATCTGGTGGGCCTGTGGTACGAAGACTTCGAATACGAGGACGTCACCGAGGATGGTAAGCCCTTCAACCACGCCATGATAGCAATGGAGGCTAACGCCGACCATACGGGCTACATAGCACTGGCTGTGTTTGACGACGAGTTCAACGAACCGCTCGAGGTTTATGGCGGCCCTAAGGATGCACCCTTTACCTGGCATGTAACAGCCGAAGGGCAAGTCGTCCTGACTGCCCAGAATACACGCAGCGATAGCGACGGGAATACCAACAGCTATGTCGATGTCAATCAGATAAATATAAACTGCTCGCAGAATCAGGTCTCCTATAGCAGTGCTTCCCACAAGGGCACGCTTGGCAAGGCTGGTAACGGCAAGAGCGACCTGATTCAGGACTGGATGGCAAAGTCTACCCTGCCCCGTCCCTGCATCACCGACAGCATCCCCGTGGAGATATTCCCCGAC
>Ga0265300_10002828_pt1 | contig 14679 bp, 13 predicted proteins | sample AusTroGonzalo_MG_FD_193482 | JGI IMG/M metagenome (GOLD analysis project Ga0265300, IMG submission 193482) | Bovine rumen microbial communities from tropical cattle in Woodstock, Queensland, Australia - Gonzalo_03 | ecosystem: Host-associated > Mammals > Digestive system > Stomach > Rumen ...
TGCTGCCGTGACACGGCAGCACACTCAACTTTTCTCTGTCTCAGAACGACTATCCAAGATTCTTTTTAGAAAGGTTGCTTGCGCGACCTTTCAAAGAATTGAAACGGTTTGTTTCTTCTAACCCAAGAGCATTTCTGCTCTTGCTTCTTGTACTACTTCTGTCTATGTAAATCTTTCAAAGAACTCTTTCTTTTTGTGCGTTCACAGGAGCGTTTCCTGTTAAGCGGGTGCAAAGGTACGACTATTTTCGGAACTAACAAAACTTTTAAGCAGAAAATTTCGATTTTCTAGTGATATTTTTACACCTCTTGATGCAAATCAAAAACAAAAAGAGGCTATACCTTATTATATATTAAAGAGGAGAAAGTTGGACTTGTGTAGCGCTAAGGTAGCGCTAAGGTAGCGTTAAGGTAACATTAAGGTAGCATTAAGGTAGCATTAAGGTAGCTCTTACTACGTTAATTTCTGATAAACGTTTTGTTTTACCAACATTTTGCCCTACCTTTGCACTCCATTATTAAATATAAGGAAATGAAAAGGATTAAAATTGGATTGTTGGCGCTGGCCAGTCTGGTAATGGTTAGCTGTGGTAACATGGGACAAGTCATGAGTGCCATGACAAACGGTAAAGGTCTCGGCAATGCAGTTAAGAGTGTGATTGGTCTCGACAAGGTAAAAGCACAACAGCTGATAGGCGACTGGAAATACAAAGGACCAGGATGCGCGTTTACAAGTGAGAATCTGTTGGCAAAAGCCGGTGGCGAGATCGCTGCCGTACAGATTGAAGAGAAAGTACAGCCTTACTATCAGCAGGTAGGTCTCTCTGCAGAGAACACCTTCATCTCTTTTAAGGAAGACGGCACCTTCTCTTCTAAAATTGCCGGTACGCCTTTCAACGGACAATACACTTTCGACGAGGCGACCCAGAAAATTACGCTGAAGAGTCTGTTCTTCAGTGTAAACTGCTACGCCAAGAAAGAAGTCGGTGGCATCTCCATTCTGTTTGAAGCCAATAAACTGCTGACGCTTCTCCAGACCGTGGCGGCATTCAGTGGCAATAAAGACCTTCAGACCATCAGCGACCTCAGCAAAAAATACGATGGAGTACGCATTGGATTCGATATGAACAAGTAATTTTGCAAAAATATGCATAAATATTTGGTCGGGTGCAGAATTTTGTATAATTTTGCACCCGACTTTTGAATAAATATACTGCATGAAAGTAAAAAACAATAGATTAGAAGCGCTGAGACTCATCATATCGAGCCAGCAGCTGGGCAGCCAAGACGAGCTGCTTACCGCCCTGCAGAAAGAGGGTTTCAAACTGACACAGGCGACCCTGAGCCGTGACCTGAAGCAACTGAAAGTAGCTAAGGCCGCCTCCATGAGCGGTAACTATGTGTATGTATTACCGAATGAGACGATGTATAAGCGTGTGAGCACACCCAACAGCATTCGCGAGATGATGAAAGTGCCTGGTTTCGTGAGCATCAACTTCTCCGGTAATATCGGTATCATCAAGACCCGTCCAGGTTATGCCAGTTCCATCGCATGGAATATCGACAACAGCGACATCCCAGAGATCTTAGGTACGATCGCCGGCGACGACACCATCTTCATCGTGATTAAGGAAGGTGTCAAGCACCAGCAAGTGATCAATGCCCTGAGCGATGTGGTGCCGAATATGAAATGAGCGGACTCGATGTGAAATATCAAAAATGAAGAGTAAAATGGAACAAGAGATAGAAATTGAAGTCTTAGTGGCAGGTCCGCAGCACGAAATGTACGTGGATACCATCTTGGACACAATCGCCGAAGCTGCAAAAGTACGTGGCACAGGTATTGCTAAACGAACCCACGAATATCTGACCAAGAAGATGATGGAGGCCAAGGCTGTCATCGCCCTCACAAAGGATGGTCGGTTTGCGGGATTCAGTTACATTGAGACTTGGGAGAATCAGCAATATGTCACCACCTCAGGTCTGATCGTACACCCCGATTTTCGAGGCCATCATGTGGCAAAGCGTATCAAGGATATGACCTTCACCCTGGCCCGCACCCGCTGGCCGCATGCCAAGATCTTCTCTCTGACGAGTGGTGCTGCTGTCATGGCCATGAACACCGCACTGGGTTACCAACCCGTCACCTTTGCCGACCTGACTGAAGACGAGGCTTTCTGGAAAGGATGCGAGGGATGCGTGAATGTGGATGTGTTACACCGTACAGGTCGCAAATACTGTATCTGCACAGCCATGCTCTATGATCCGACAGAGCATCTGCCAGCCAAGATACCCGATGAGGTGCTTGAACGCATCCGCAAGATCGACGGAAAAACAGAATAAAAGTAAAAAGGTAAAAAAGTAAAAAAAAAAAAGATATGGCAAACAAGAAAGTTGTAGTAGCATTTTCTGGTGGACTTGACACCAGCTACACCGTGATGAAGTTGACCCAGGACGGCTGGGATGTTTATGCTGCATGTGCCAACACTGGCGGATTCAGCGAGGAACAGTTGAAGAAGAACGAAGAGAACGCCTATAAGCTTGGTGCAAAGGCCTATGTCACCCTCGACGTGACACAGGAGTATTACGCCAAATCACTGAAATACATGATCTTCGGCAACGTGCTCCGTAACAACTGCTACCCCATCTCCGTATCATCCGAGCGTATCTTCCAGGCCATCGCCATCGCCCGTTATGCCAAGGAGATCGGTGCCGATGCCATCGCACACGGTTCAACGGGTGCCGGCAACGACCAGATCCGTTTCGACATGACCTTCCTCGTCATGGCTCCTGGTGTGGAGATCATCACCCTGACCCGTGACAAGAAACTGACCCGTAAGGAAGAGGTGGACTACCTGAACGAGCACGGTTTCTTCGCCGACTTCACCAAACTGAAGTATAGCTATAACGTAGGTATCTGGGGCACCAGCATCTGTGGTGGCGAATTGCTCGACCCCACCCAGGGGCTGCCTGAGGATGCCTATCTGAAGCACGTCACTGCCAAGGAACAGGAGTCACTGCTGAAGATCACCTTCGACAAGGGTGAGATTGTGGCCGTCAATGGCGAAAAGTTCGACGATAAGATCAAGGCCATCCAGAAGATTGAGGAGATTGGTGCTTCTTACGCCATCGGCCGTGATGCCAACGTGGGTGATACGATCATCGGCATCAAGGGTCGCGTAGGCTTCGAGGCCGCCGCCCCAAAGCTCATCATCGAGGCGCACCGTCTGCTGGAGAAGTCAACCCTCTCCAAGTGGCAGCAGTACTGGAAGGATCAGGTAGCCAACTGGTATGGTATGTTCCTCCACGAAAGTCAGTATCTGGAGCCTGTCATGCCCGATATCGAGGCTATGCTCACCTCTTCACAGCGCAACGTCACAGGTACCTCTATCCTGAAACTCCGTCCTTACGGCTTCGAGACAGTGGGTATCGACTCTGCCAACGACCTGACTAAGTCGAAGCTCGGTGAATATGGTGAGACCCAGACGGGTTGGACGGCCGACGAAGCTAAGGGCTTCATCAAGGTCAGCTCTACCCCGCTCCGCGTATATTACGGTATCCATAAGGACGAGAAAAGATGATCAAAATCGGTATATTAGGTGCAGCAGGCTATACGGGCGGAGAACTGATCCGTCTGTTGCTCAACCATCCTGAGGCAGAGATTGTCTTTGCCAACTCCGAGAGTAACGCTGGCAATCTCGTCAGCGACGTACACGAAGGACTCATCGGTGAGACTGACCTGAAGTTCACCGACGAGATGCCCTTCGATCAGGTGGATGTCGTATTCTTCTGTTTTGGTCATGGCAAGAGCGAGGCATTCCTCCAGGAGCACACCATCCCAGAGAACGTCAAGATCATCGACCTTGCACAGGACTTCCGTATTCAGGGCAATCATGATTATGTCTATGGTCTGCCAGAGATTAATAAAGAGGAGATTGCAAAGGCTCAGCATGTGGCCAATCCTGGCTGCTTCGCCACCTGCATCCAAGTGGCCCTGTTGCCTGCCGCCCATCTGAACCTGTTGAAAGAGGATGTGGCTGTCAACGCCATCACAGGATCGACAGGTGCAGGCCAGAAGCCTGGTGCTACGACCCATTTCTCCTGGCGCAACAACAACCTGAGCATCTACAAGCCCTTCCAGCATCAGCACATCGCGGAGATCCGTCAGAGTCTGAAACAGGTACAGGGCTACCTCGATGCCGACATCGACTTCATCCCCTATCGTGGTGACTTCGCCCGTGGAATCTTCTGTACTGCTGTCGTCAAGACACCGGCACCCGTGGAAGATGTCATCGAAGCCTACAAGGAGTTCTATACCGATGCCGCCTTCACCCACTACAGCGACAAATCCATCGACCTGAAGCAGGTGGTGAACACCAACAAGGCATTGGTGCATGTAGAGAAATATGGCAACAAGCTGTTGATCACTTCCTGCATCGACAACTTATTGAAAGGTGCTGTAGGTCAGGCCGTACAGAACATGAATATCATGTTCAGCCTCGATGAAACGGCAGGTCTCCGCCTCAAAGCATCTGCTTTCTAACAATTAAAAGAAGAGAACGCATATGAAGCTATTCGACGTATATCCGCTCTTCGACGTGAACATCGTGAAGGGCAAGGGTTGTAAGGTGTGGGACGAGAACGGACAGGAGTATCTCGACCTCTATGGCGGACACGCTGTGATCAGCATCGGCCACTCTCATCCCCACTACATTGAGAAGGTGACTGAACAACTGCAGAAGATAGGATTTTACTCCAATTCTGTGATCAATAAACTCCAGCAGCAGCTGGCAGAGCGCCTGGGTAAGATCAGCGGCTACGACGACTATCAGTTGTTTCTGATCAACAGTGGCGCCGAGGCCAACGAGAACGCCTTGAAGCTCGCCTCGTTCACCAACGGACGTACCCGCGTGCTCTCTTGTGAGAAGGCTTTCCACGGACGTACCTCGCTGGCTGTGGAGGTGACGAACAATCCGAAAATCATCGCACCCATCAATGATAACAGTCACGTGACCTACCTGCCGATGAACGACCTACCCGCCTGGGAGGCAGAACTGGCAAAGGGTGATGTGTGCGCTGTGATCCTGGAGTGCATCCAAGGTGTGGGCGGCATCAAACTCGCGACTGAGGAGTTTGCACAGGGACTGGCCGCTGCCTGTAAGAAGTACGGCACAATCCTGATCTGCGACGAGATCCAGTGCGGCTATGGTAGAAGCGGTAAGTTCTTCGCTCACCAGTGGTTGGGCATCCGTCCCGACATCATCACCGTGGCCAAGGGCATCGCCAACGGTTTCCCGATGGGAGCCGTACTGATCGCACCAGAGTTCAAGCCCGTCTATGGACAGCTTGGAACCACCTTTGGCGGCAACCATCTGGCTTGTGCAGCTGCACTGGCCGTGCTCGACGTGTTCGAAGCAGAAAACCTGGTGGAGAATGCCCATGAGGTGGGTGAATACCTCATCGCCCAGTTGAAGGAACTACAGAAGACTTACAAACATATCATCGACGTTCGCGGACGTGGTTTGATGATCGGCATCGATCTCGACATTCCCCATAAGGAGGTGCGCCAGCCGCTCATCTACCAGGAGCATTGTTTTACAGGCTGCGCCGGTACGAACATCCTGCGCCTGTTGCCACCGCTCTGCCTGACGAAACAGGATGCCGATGACTTTATCAACCGCTTAAAGAAGACATTATGAAGATAGCAGTGATTGGCGCTGGTGCCATGGGTGGCGCCACCGTCGAGGGCCTCATCAAGGGCCAGCAGTTTAAGAACGAAGACATCACCGTGAGTGATCCCTCACAGGCTGTCGTGGATAAGTTTGCGAAGACAGGTGTGAGTGTGACGACAGACAACAAGTTGGCTGCTGAGACGGCCGACATCGTATGCGTGGTCGTAAAGCCCTGGCTGGTGGAGCGCGTGCTGAAGGATATCAAGGACGAACTGAATCCCAAGAAGCAGATTCTGATTGTGATTGCAGCCGGTGTGAAGTCGGAGAACATCAAGGAGTGGTTGGGTGAGCAGTGTCCGTCGCTGTTCTTGGCGATCCCGAATATCGCGATTGCTGAGATGGCCTCGATGACCTTCATCGTACCTGTGGATGCCTCAGAGAAGGACACGCAGACAGTGGTGAATATCTTCGACGAGATGGGCCATACGCTCATCACCGACGAGCAGCATCTGGCAGCAGGTACGACCCTTGCCAGCTGTGGTATCGCCTATGCCATGCGTTATATCCGTGCCGCCAGTGAGGGTGGTGTGGAACTCGGTTTCAAAGCCGACGATGCCAAGAAGATTGTGATGCAGACGATGAAGGGAGCCGTAGAGCTGTTGGAGGCCAGTGGTCTGCACCCAGAGGCTGCCATCGACCTCGTGACCACACCTGGTGGCGTGACGATCAAGGGCTTGAACGAGATGGAACACGCAGGTTTCACCTCTGCCGTGATCCGCGGACTTAAAGCAGGAGCGAAGTAATAACTTAGCAACGGACTACAGGACTGAAGGACAAAAAGTCGTGTTAGTCGTGTTGTCCGTTGCCAAATAAAATAAAAACAAATGGACGAACAACTCAAACAAATAGGCGAACGCCTGAAGGGATTGCGCGACGTGCTCGACATCCCAGTGAGCGAGATGGCAGAGACCATCGGCATCAGCACAGAGAAATATGAGAAGATCGAGGCTGGCGAGCTGGACATCACCATCTCCAACCTCATGAAGATTGCCAAGAAGTATGGTGTATCTACCGAAGAGCTGATCTTTGCAGAGGCACCCCACATGAAGTCGTACTATGTGACGCGTAAGGGACAGGGCATGTCGATTGAGCGCACCAAGGCATATAAGTACCAGTCGCTGGTAGGTGGTTTCGTGAACCACAAGGCCGATGTGTTCATCGTCACCGTGGAGCCCAAGCCTGAGGCACACACCATCTATAAGAACACGCATCCAGGCCAGGAGTTCAACATGGTGCTCGAAGGTAAGATGGAACTGTATATCGGTGGTAAGACGATGGTGCTCGAAGAGGGTGACTCCATCTATTTCGACTCCACCAAGCCCCACGGCATGCTCGCCGTAGGCGATAAACCCGTAAAGTTCCTCGCCTTCACAGTCGAGTAAATAATTAGCAACGGACAACAGGACTAAAACGACTGATGCGCAAAAAGTCCTTAAGTCCTGTAGTCCGTTGCAAAAAAGAAATATAACTATGATTGAAAGATTTTTAAAGCAGACGAGTTTCAAGTCTGTAGAGGATTATAATAAGAATCTGGAGTTCATCATCCCTGAGAACTTCAATTTCGCTTACGACGTGATGGACGCGTGGGCTGAGGAGGCACCTGAGAGGCTCGCCATCCTCTGGACCAACGATCAGGGTGAGGAGATCCGCACCACCTTCAGCGAACTGAAGGAGCAGACCGATCAGGCCGCCAGTTATCTGATGTCATTAGGCATCGGCAAGAACGACCCCGTGATGCTCATCCTGAAGCGTCGTTATGAGTGGTGGGTGGTGATGCTGGCCCTGCACAAGATCGGTGCCATCGTGATCCCAGCCACCCACATGTTGACGAAGAAAGATATCATCTATCGTAACACCCGTGCCTCTGTGAAGGCCATCATCTGCGTGGATGATGCCTACGTGGTAAGTCAGATTCAGGCAGCGATGTCAGAGAGTCCCACGGTGAAGCAGTATATCACCATCACCGATCACGGCAAACCCATCCCCGAGGGATTCCACGACTGGCAGAGTGAGTGGAAACAGGCCCCGAAGTTCGTGAAGCCTGCCTTCGTGAACACCAACGACGACACGATGCTGATGTACTTCACCAGCGGTACTAGTGGCGAGCCTAAGATGGTGGCCCACGATTACCTCTATGCCATGGGCCATCTCTCTACAGGTGTGTTCTGGCACAATCTCCACGAGGGTTCGCTCCACCTGACAGTAGCTGATACTGGTTGGGGAAAGGCCGTATGGGGTAAGTTCTATGGTCAGTGGTTTGCTGGCGCCACGGTGTTCGTATTCGACCATGAGAAGTTCAATGCCGACACGCTGTTGCGTCAGATAGAAAAATATAAGGTGACAAGTTTCTGTGCACCTCCCACCATCTATCGCTTCATGATCCGCGAGGATCTGTCGAACTACGACCTATCTTCGCTGGAATATTGCTGTACGGCAGGTGAGGCCCTGAACCCCGCCGTTTTCGATAAGTTCTACGAGAAGACTGGTATCAAGATGATGGAGGGCTTCGGACAGACGGAGACCACCATGACCCTTGGCACCTTCCCCTGGATGGAACCGAAGCCAGGCTCTATGGGTATCCCCAACGCCCAGTACGACATCGATCTGGTGCGTGCCGACGGAACCCCATGTGAGGATGGTGAAAAAGGTGAGATCGTGGTACGTGTGGGCGACCGTAAGCCTATCGGACTCTTCAAAGAGTACTATCGTGACCCGGAACTCACCCGCGAGGCTTGGCACGACGGTCTGTATCACACGGGTGATATGGCCTGGCGCGATGAGGACGGCTATTACTGGTTTGAGGGTCGTATCGACGATGTGATCAAGAGCTCAGGCTATCGTATCGGTCCGTTCGAGGTGGAGAGTGCGCTGATGACCCACCCTGCCGTGGTGGAATGCGCCATCACAGGTGTGCCCGACGATATCCGCGGTATGGTGGTGAAGGCAACGGTCATTCTCGGTAAGGAGTGGAAGGACAAGGCTGGGGAGGATCTCGTCAAGGAACTGCAGCAGCACGTGAAGAAGGTGACGGCACCTTATAAGTATCCACGTATCATCGAGTTCGTGGATGAACTGCCGAAGACCATCAGTGGAAAGATCCGCCGTGTAGAGATCAGACAAAAAGACGCCAAATGAAACATAGAATAGTCATCAAGGTAGGTTCAAACGTACTGACACGGGCTGACGGGAAGCTCGACGTGACACGCATGTCGGCCCTCGTCGATCAGATAGCGTGGCTCCGGAAGCAGGACTATGAGATTATCCTCGTGTCATCAGGAGCCGTGGCCTGTGGACGACGGGAACTGACTGTGGACCACTCGCTCGACTCCGTGGAGCAGCGTCAGCTCTTCTCGGCTGTTGGACAGGTGAAGCTCGTGGGACTCTACTACGATCTGTTCCGCGAGTTCGGCATCCATGTAGGTCAGGTACTGACGATGAAGGAGAACTTCCGACCAGGTGAGCAGTACAGGAATCAGCAGGCTTGTATGACGGTGATGCTGGAGAACGACGTGCTACCGATTGTCAACGAGAACGATACCGTATCAGTCACCGAGCTGATGTTCACCGATAACGATGAGCTCTCTGGACTCATCGCTCAGATGATGAAAGCCGACTCGCTGATTCTTCTGTCAAACATCGACGGCATCTTTACCGGTCATCCCGATGACCCATCTTCAGAGCTGATACGGACAGTGGCGCCATGCACCGACCTCTCGAAGTATATCCAAACAGAGAAAAGTGCCTTCGGACGTGGTGGTATGCACTCCAAATACCACACTGCCAGCAACGTACAGTCGGCCGGCATCCATGTCATCATTGCCAACGGCACCCGCGACAATATTCTGATCGACCTCATCGAGAACCCCGAGCAAACCCCGCACACAGAGTTTTTAGTTTAATATGGAATTGAAAGAGACATTTGAACGCGTCAAGAAAGCCAGCAAGAGTCTGGCCCTGTTGACAGACACACAACGCAACGACATCCTGAATGCCGTTGCCGATGCCATCATTGCCCAACAGGCACGCATCCTGAAGGCCAACGCCCAGGATTTGGCAAAGATGGAACAGTCGAACCCGCTCTACGACCGTCTGCAACTGACAGAGAGCCGTCTGGAGGGGATCGCCAGCGACATGCGTAACGTTGCCACCCTGCCTACCCCACTCGGGCATATAACCAAACAGAAGACACTGCCCAATGGTCTGCGTCTCTGTCGTGTCAGTGTCCCCTTCGGTGTCATCGGTATGATCTACGAAGCACGTCCGAATGTGACGTTTGATGTCTTCTCACTCTGTTTCAAGAGTGGCAATGCATGTGTACTGAAAGGTGGTAAGGATGCCGATTGCAGTAACCGTGAGGAGGTGGCACTGATCCATGAGATACTGGAGCAGTATGGGGTGTCAAAGAATGTCGTAGCCCTTCTGCCTGCCACCCACGAGGCAACAGGCGAGATGCTGAATGCCGTCGGCTATATCGACCTCTGCATTCCCCGTGGTGGTCGTAAGCTCATCGACTTTGTCAGAGACACCGCCCGTGTACCTGTCATCGAGACGGGCGCTGGTGTCGTGAATACCTATTTCGATAAGGACGGTGACCTGGAGATGGGCAAGGCGATCATCAACAATGCCAAGACCCGCCGTGTCTCCGTTTGCAATGCCCTCGACTGCTTGCTCATTCATGAAAGTCGCCTGAGCGACTTGCCCGCCCTCTGCGAGCAGATGGCTGAGAAGCATGTCATCATCTATGCCGATGAGCTGGCTTTTACGGCTCTCGACGGCAAATATCCCTATCTGGAGCACGCCACAGCCGACAGCTTCGGCACGGAGTTTATGGACTATAAACTCGCCATCAAGACTGTTACATCACTCGAAGAGGCACTCGACCATATCGATGCCAACGGCAGTGGCCACAGCGAGGCAATCGTGACGATGGATGAACAGGCTGCCCGTCAATTTCAGGCACATGTCGATGCTGCCTGTGTCTATTGGAACGCGCCGACCTCATTTACGGATGGTGCCCAGTTCGGTCTCGGGGCAGAGATCGGCATCAGCACGCAGAAACTCGGTCCCCGTGGTCCCATGGCGCTCGAAGAGATCTGCACCTATAAATGGTTGATAGAAGGAGAAGGCCAGATTAGAAGTTAAATATTAGCAACGGACAACAGGACTGAAGGACTAAGAATAAAAAGTCGTGTTAGTCGTGTAGTCCGTTGCCAAAAAGAATAAAGTATGAAGAGTTTTATTAACGTTGAAGACATTGGCCCGCTGGAGAAGGCGCTCGCCGAAGCACAAGAGATTAAGAACGACCGTTATAAGTATCAGCATCTGGGTAAGAACAAAACCCTGATGATGATCTTCTTCAACAATAGTCTGCGCACCCGTCTCTCCACCCAGAAGGCGGCCATGAACCTCGGTATGAATGTGATCGTACTCGACGTGAATGCCGGCGCCTGGAAACTGGAGACCGAACGTGGCGTCATCATGGATGGCGACAAGAGCGAGCATCTGTTGGAGGCCATCCCCGTGATGGGCTGCTACTGCGACCTGATTGGTGTGCGTAGCTTTGCCGGACTGACTGATCGGGAGTACGACTATGCCGAGACGGTGCTGCAGCAGTTTATCAAATACTCTGGCCGTCCCGTCTTTGCGATGGAGACTGCCACCGTGCATCCCCTGCAGGCCTTTGCCGACCTCATTACCATCGAGGAATATAAGACGGTGAAGCGCCCAAAGGTCGTCCTAACCTGGGCCCCCCATTGCCGTGCGCTACCTCAGGCCGTACCCAACAGTTTCGCCCAGTGGATGAATGCGGCTGACGTGGATTTCGTCATCACCCATCCCGAGGGTTATGAGCTCGACTCGCAGTTTATCGGCAATGCCCGTGTGGAATACGATCAGAAGAAAGCCTTCGAGGGGGCTGACTTCATCTATGCCAAGAACTGGAGTAACCCTGGTGTGACCAATCCCGCTGACTACGGTAAGATCACATCGAAGGATATGTCATGGACCGTCGATACCGAGCACATGTCGTGGACGAACAATGGTAAGTTCATGCACTGTCTGCCCGTACGTCGTAACCTCATCGTCACTGATGATGTCATCGAGTCACCCAACTCTATTGTCATCCCCGAGGCTGCCAACCGCGAGATCAGTTGTTCGGTAGTGATCAAACGTATGCTTGAAGCCCTTTAATTCATATGAGAAGAGTCGTCTGTTTCGCCATCACCCTCTTGGTTGTCCTTACAATAGGGGCAGCTGGTCCCATCACTGGTCTCACGGGTGAAAAGAAGCTGAAAGCCTACGAGAACTTAGTGAACGAGACTGAGTGGTCGGGTGAGGTCAACACCGTACTCAGCATCTGCGATGAGTGGATTCAATATGCCCAGCAAGAGGGTAATCTGGCTTACGAGGAGGCAGGCCGCAACAAACGACTGACACTGATCTATAACTCTGAGGACTGGTTGCGCCTGGAGAAAGAGGCCAGGGAACAGAAAGACTGGATGGAGAAACACGGGCTCTGGGACTCGTTCTATAAAGCCTGGCGCGACATCATTGAGAGCTGCTCTTATACCAGTCGCACTCAGACCGCCCTCCGCGAAGCCGAACAGATGCAGGAGTACGCCCAGAAACAGGACAACACCCTCGGACGGGCACTCGCCTACCAGCAGATCGGTGTCATCTACGATAATATCGACCACCAACAGTCTGTCAAGGCACTCGACCGCAGTATCCGCCTGATGAAAGAGATACCCGACGTGGCCAAGAACGAGTTGCTGAGTGCCTACTTCTACATGGCGCAGGAACTGGACCAGATCCAAGACTATCCCCGCGAACTGGCCATCTGTAAGGAGTGGCGCCAACACCTGGAACATATCAAGACTATGGAAAAACCAGGGATTGGTAAGATGAATGTCTATGACATGGAGCAACACCTCTGGTATGCCAGTGCACTCATCGGTAGCGACAGTCTCGCAGCAGCAGCCAAGGAGCTGGCAGCATGCGAACAACTCAACGAGCAGATCAAAGACCCCTACCTCACCTATCAGATGCAGGTGCATCAGGCCCGTCTGGCGATGAAGGAAGGTGATACGAAGAAAGCCGTAGCCTATACCGACCTCTACGAACCGATGATGGACCTAGACTGGTGGCCGATGGCCCAGCGCCAACGTGGTGAGGCACTATTGGCTGTCGGCAGGGATCGTGAGGCGGCTCTGCTTTATCAGAAGATGTACCTTCACAAGGACTCCACCTTCTCGAAGGATGTGCGCATGCAGCTCGATGAATTGAACACCCTCTTTCAGGTCGATGAACTTCGCATGAAGGGACAGCTGGAGCGCTCCCGCTTCGTGATCCTCATCATCGGCTTGCTCATGCTGGTGCTGTTACTCTTCATGTACTTCCGTCATCGGGCAGCCAAGCGCTTGGCTCAGAAAAACCAGGAGCTGATGATTGCCAATGCCCGTGCTGAGGAATCGTCGAAGATGAAGACCAACTTCATCCAACAGATCTCCCACGAGTTCCGTACGCCACTGAATATCCTCAACGGCTTCACACAAATCCTGACCGCCCCAGACATGGTGCTGCAGGCAGAAGAGAAAGCCGACATCCAAAAGCGTATCTCCGAGAGTACGGAGCGCATCACCGGTTTGGTAAACAAGATGCTGGAGCTCTCCGATGCCAATAGCCGCCAGGTCATCGAACGTAACGATAACATCGCTGCCCTGGTAATTGCCACTCAGGCGGTAGAACATGCCGGCATCCAACAAGACACCCACATCAAGTTCCTGTTGCAGACCGACGCCCAAGCAGAGACCCTCATCCATACCAACCAGCGTTCAGCCACCAGAGCCCTCACGCTGTTGCTCGACAATGCCCGTAAGTTTACCAAGGAGGGGGAAGTCCGTCTGGCAATCCAGCAACAGCCAGAGGCCGTCAGTTTCATCGTAGAAGATACGGGTATCGGTGTTCCTGTCCAGAAGGCAGAACATATCTTCGATGAGTTTGTGCAGTTGGATGAGTACTACGACGGTACAGGTATCGGACTGACGGTGGCCCGCAGCATCGCCCGTCGCCTGGGCGGTGACATCGTACTCGACACCAGTTATACGGGTGGTGCCCGTTTCGTGATGACATTACCAAAAGAGTGAGGCTCCAACCTCACTCTTCTTTTTTCTTCGCCAGGAAGGCCGCTACGCGGTCGGCCATGTTCTTCCGCACATACGGATAATAGAACTTCAGTTCCATGTTATGATAGTTGCCAGGTTTACCGATTACCGGCATGGGACGATGCTTGGTAATACCATCCACCATCAGATGATGACTCACCGTATCACACCTCACGGAGAGCGTATCATTCCGACGGCGGCCATAGAGCACGAAAGGCGTTGGCTCTTCATCCGTCCGCCAACTCACGGGATTGATGCAAGCCACATTGTTTTCAGTGAAATAGATAATCGACTCCGGTGATTTCACGGAGTTGAAAGCGATGAGCACACCCGTGTCGGTCGAATCCTGGGCCAATTTAATGTTCTTGTTACTATCCACATCCTCCTGAGTCACCTTGAAGCCGATAACATAGGTAGCAACCAGTCGGCTGAGGACACTATCCGGCATTTCCTTCAGGATATCTAAAACGGCCATGGCCCCCTGACTGTATCCGGCAATGATAAACGGACGCCCCTGGTTCAAGTGTTTCAGATAATAATCCCAACTATGCATCACGTCTTTAAGAGCAATGGGCACTCTGCCAAATGCATCGTCTGGTATAGCCCATGAGTCTATGGAAATCTGTCGGTAAAACGGTGAGAAAAAGTTCAGCTTCCCTGAGTAGAACGAATCGACAGCCACCATCTCCCTCAACATGTTCTTCCTTAATGCCGGATCATTGGTATCAGCAAAATGACAGGTATCGTCACCTATCATGTGGTCATCTGTTTCGGTGGAGATGATAT
>Ga0265300_10002830_pt1 | contig 14669 bp, 7 predicted proteins | sample AusTroGonzalo_MG_FD_193482 | JGI IMG/M metagenome (GOLD analysis project Ga0265300, IMG submission 193482) | Bovine rumen microbial communities from tropical cattle in Woodstock, Queensland, Australia - Gonzalo_03 | ecosystem: Host-associated > Mammals > Digestive system > Stomach > Rumen ...
TTTCCCGCGAACGCGCAGGCTTCGAAGTCCGTGACGTGCACTACACGCACTACGGCCGTCTCTGCCCGATCGAAACTCCGGAAGGCCCGAACATCGGTCTTATCAACTCCCTCGCATCTTTCGCCGTGGTGAACCACTTCGGCTTTATCGAAACCCCGTACCGTATTGTGGGTCTCATTGACTTCAAGGATGCCAAGGGCAACATCGTGAAGATTCCTGAATCCAAGTGGCATTTCGGTATCTTCAAGGCTTTCGTGCATGACCCGCACCTCTTCCTGGAACTCGAACTTTCCAAGAAGCAGATCGACTCCGTGCGCATGAACCTCGACATCAAGCAGCGCGACCTCTTCGAAGGTTTCGTGAACAAGGTGTTTGCGTTCAAGGATGCCGAAGGCAACGTGACTTACTACCGTAACGGTTTCACCGTTGATGACTTCAACGGCAAGGCCGATTACGAACAGGTTGGCACTGTGGTCGAACAGATCGTGTCTGACTACATCACCTTCCTCACCGCCGACGAAGAAGACGCTTTCAAGGTGGCTCCGGCTTCTACCGAACTCACTGAAGACAACCGCTTCAAGGGCGACATGGACGGCTACGTGATCGTCCGCGACAAGAGCGAATACCCGCACCTCATGCGCCAGGATAGCTTCGCTCTCGACGATACCGAAACCGAACGCATTGACCTCATGGACGTGGCCCCGATGCAGATTGTGTCTGTGGCTGCTGGTCTTATTCCGTTCCTTGAACACGATGACGCTAACCGTGCATTGATGGGTTCTAACATGCAGCGCCAGGCTGTGCCTCTGCTCCGCGCCGAAGCTCCGGTGGTGGGTACGGGTCTCGAACGCCGCGCTGCTCTCGACTCGGGTACGGTCGTCCGTGCAAAGCACGACGGTAAGGTGACCTTCGTTGACGCTCGCAACATTACCGTGCAGCGTGGCGACATGGTCGACGGCAACTTTGTGCCGCTCACCGGTCTCGGCGAAGACTACGAATTCCTCGGCAAGGATCCGATTGACAACTACGTTCTGCGCAAGTTCGAACGTTCCAACCAGGATTCCTGCATCAACCAGAAGCCTATCGTGGATGTGGGCGACTTCGTCAAGGCTGGCGATGTGCTCGCTGACGGTGTGTCTACCGACCACGGCGAACTGGCTCTCGGTAAGAACATCTTGATCGGCTTCCTCCCCTGGAACGGTTACAACTACGAAGACGCCGTTATCATTTCGGAAGAACTCGCCATCAAGGATACCTTTACTTCTATCCATATCGAAGAATACGAATTGGAAGTCCGCGACACCAAGCGTGGCCCGGAAGAACTCACCCGTGAAATTCCGAACGTTGGCGAAGACGCTCTTCGCAACCTCGACGAAAACGGCGTGATTCGCGTGGGTGCTGAAGTGTCCGCTGACGATATTCTGGTGGGTAAGGTTACGCCGAAGGGTGAAACCGAACTTTCTCCGGAAGAACGTTTGCTCCGCGCTATCTTCGGCGAAAAGGCCGGCGACGTGCGCGATTCTTCTCTGAAGGCTCCTCCGGGAATGAAGGGCGTCGTGCTCGAAACCCGTATCTTCAGCAAGAAGGACAAGGCCGACAAGAACAGCAAGGAAAAGGATCAGGAAACGATCAACGAAATCCGTTCCAACTTCCAGGCTCAGATCGACAAGATCAAGGCTTCTTGCTCCGAACATTTGTTCGAACTCTTGGGCGGCAAGGCTGCCGGCAAGGTCATGGACAACGAAACCCATGAACTCTTGATCCGCGAAGGCCAGACTTATACTGAACAGAACCTGTCCGTCATCGACGTGACTAAGGTTTCTCCGGCTTCCACTTTCGTGGTCGGCGACGACGAACTCCAGGAAAAGGTTCTTTCTCTCGTGCTCGTTGCACGCGACAACCTGGATACGCTCACCCGTACCATGGAAAAGGAAATCGACAAGGTCACTAAGGGTGACGAACTCAAGCCGGGTGTCCTCAAGAGCGTGAAGGTCTACATCGCCAAGAAGCGTTGCCTCTCTATCGGTGACAAGATGGCAGGTCGTCACGGTAACAAGGGTGTGGTCTCCAAGATCGTGCCTGTTGAAGACATGCCGTTCACCGAAGACGGTCGTCCGCTCCAGATTCTTCTGAACCCGCTGGGCGTGCCTTCTCGTATGAACATCGGTCAGGTGCTTGAAGTTCACCTTGGCTGGGCTGCAAAGACCCTCGGCTTCAAGGTTTCTACTCCTGTGTTCGACGGTGCCAAGTTCGAAGATATCTGCAAGGAACTCGAAAAGGCTTACCAGAAGAACCCGATCGTGAACTACGAAATGGATCCGGACAACAACAAGATTATCGGTAAGGCCAAGCTTTATGACGGCCGCACCGGTGAAGCATTCTTGAACCCGGTTACTATCGGTTACATGTACTACCTGAAGCTCGGTCACTTGGTGGACGACAAGATCCACGCCCGTTCTATCGGTAGCTACGCGCTCGTGACGCAGCAGCCTCTCGGCGGTAAGAGCCAGTTCGGTGGCCAGCGCTTCGGTGAAATGGAAGTGTGGGCTATGGAAGCTTACGGTGCCGCTTACACGCTGCAGGAACTCCTCACCGTCAAGTCTGACGACGTGCAGGGCCGTTCCAAGGTGTACGATGCTATCGTGCATGGTCAGAACACTCCGAAGCCGGGTGTTCCTGAATCCTTCAACGTTATGATCCGCGAAGTTCGTTCTTTGGGTCTCAATATTCAGACCAATGGAGATAAGTAATATGGTCGAAGAAATTGAACGCGACAATTCTGGCGATATTTCGATTCACCTCGCCGCTCCGGAAATGATCCGTAGCTGGTCCCATGGTGAAGTGACCAAGCCCGAAACTATCAACTACCGTTCCTTCAAGCCTGAAAAGGATGGTCTTTTCTGCGAAAAGATCTTTGGACCGGTGAAGAACTGGGAATGTAACTGCGGTAAGTTCAAGCGTATCCGTTACAAGGGTGTCGTTTGCGACCGTTGCGGCGTGGAAGTGACTCACTCCAACGTGCGCCGTAAGTACATGGGCCACATTGAACTTGCTATTCCTCTGACCCACACTTGGTTCGTCCGTAACCAGCCGTGCGTCATTGGTGCTCTGTTGAACCTTTCCACCAAGGATCTCGACAACATCATCTACTACGAAAAGTATGTTGTGATTGATCCGGGTGACGCTGACCTCGAACCGAATGCCTTGATCGATGAAGCCCAGTATCAGGACCTCACCAACGAAGGCCGTACGTTCGACGCCAAGATGGGTGCCTCCGCTATCAAGCAGTTGCTTGACCGCGTTGACCTCACTGCTCTTTCTGCAGAACTCCGCACTCAGGCTATGTCCAAGTCCAAGACCAAGCAGGAAGACGCCCTCAAGCGCCTCAAGGTCGTGGATTCCTTCCTCAAGTCTCAGCGCGAAAGCTTCCGTAGCTACTACGAAGATCCGGTCAAGGCCATGAAGGCCGACAGCCAGCAGCCCTGGCTCCGTGGTCTTGCTGAAGCTGTTGCCGAATTCAAGGCTAACTACGAAGCCAAGCACGAAAACTTTGTCGTGGCCGACGCTTACGAAGAATTCCGCAAGATGTACCCGAGCGAAGCTCGTCTTCTTGCAAACCAGCCGTCTTGGATGATCCTCGACGTGCTTCCGGTGATTCCGCCTGATCTTCGTCCGCTCGTACCGCTCGAAGGTGGCCGTTTCGCAACATCTGACTTGAACGAACTTTATCGCCGTGTCATCAACCGTAACAACCGTTTGAAGAAGTTGATTGACCTCCGTGCACCGAACGTGATTCTCTGCAACGAAAAGCGTATGTTGCAGGAAGCCGTTGACCAGCTGTTCGACAGCGGCCGTCGCACTGCCCGTACGGGTTCTGCACGTCCGATGAAGAGCCTCGCTGAACTCTTGAAGGGTAAGCAGGGCCGCTTCCGTATGAACTTGCTCGGTAAGCGCGTGGACTACTCCGGTCGTTCCGTGATCGTGGTGGGCCCGGAACTTCGCATGCATCAGTGCGGTCTTCCGAAGCGCATGGCTCTCGAACTTTACAAGCCGTTCATCATCCACCGTTTGGAAGAAGAAGGTATCGTTTATACCCTCAAGTCCGCTAAGAAGTATGTGGACGCCGAACGTCCGGAAGTGTGGGATATCCTCGAAGAAATTATCGAAGACCACCCGGTGATGTTGAACCGTGCCCCGACGCTTCACCGTCTGGGTATCCAGGCGTTCTACCCGCGCCTGATCGAAGGTAACGCAATCCGCCTCCACCCGCTCGTCTGTACTGCATTTAACGCAGACTTCGACGGTGACCAGATGGCTTGCCACCTTCCGCTGTCTTTCGAAACGCAGCTCGAATGCCGCGTTCTCATGCTCTCTTCGAACAACATTCTTCACCCGGCTTCCGGTCAGCCGATCGCTGTGCCGGGCCAGGATATCGTGCTCGGTCTGTACTACCTGACCAAGCCGCGTCCGGCTCGTAAGGGTGAAGGCATGCACTTCTTCGACTCTGCCGAAGCCGTGCGCGCCTACGAAAACGGTGTTGTCGATCTGAACGCTATCGTTTACCTGAAGCTTAAGGCCGGCAAGAAGATCTACATGGGCGCCCTCGAAAAGGATGCCGTCTGCTTGCGCGAATCTGCCGACGACAATGGCAACATCGAAGTTGCTGTGAAGGCCGGTGAAAAGATCAAGTTCCTTACCCTTAAGGAAGACAATGTTATCAAGACGACCGTCGGTCGTATCATCTTCAACGAATTCGTTCCGAAGGAACTTGGCTACGCCAACGAAACCTTCGGCAAGAAGGTGATCGCCAAGTCCATTGACGACCTGTACCGCCGCACCGGTAACCGCGTGACCGTGGATTACCTGGATGACTTGAAGGCTAACGGTTACAAGTGGGCAACTCGCGCCGGTTCTTCTGTGGCTATCGCCGAAATGGTGATCCCGAAGGAAAAGCAGGAAATGCTCGACAAGGCTGCCGAACAGGTTTCCCGCATCCGTGGCCTTTATGAAGACGGTGTGATTACTGACGGTGAACGTTATAACCAGACCATCGACGTCTGGTCCAAGACGACCTCCGAAGTCGCTGCCAAGCAGTGGGATTTGCTCTCCAGCGACCGCGACGGCTTTAACCCGGTTTACATGATGGCCGATTCCGGCGCTCGTGGTAGCCGCGAACAGATTAAGCAGCTGTCCGGTATGCGTGGTTTGATGCAGAAGCCGATCAAGCAGCTCGGTGGTCAGGAAGTTATTGAAAACCCGATTAAGTCCTGCTTCCGTGAAGGCCTTAACGTGATGGAATACTTCATCTCGTCTCACGGTGCTCGTAAGGGTTTGGCTGATACCGCTCTTAAGACGGCTGACGCTGGTTACTTGACTCGTCGTCTCGTGGACGTGGGCCAGGACCTCGTGATTACCGAAGAAGACTGCGGTACCACGAACGGCATTGAAGTGTCCGCATTCAAGGACGGTGACGATACCGTGATCGCTCTTGAAGAACGTCTCCTCGGTCGTGCACCGGTGGATGACATCAAGCACCCGGTGACTGGTGAAGTGATCGTCAAGGCCGGCGAACTCGTGACCGAACGCGATCTTCCGAAGATCTCCGCTACCGGTCTCGAACACATCAAGATGCGTTCCGTGCTTACTTGCGATTCTCGCAACGGTGTCTGCTCCAAGTGCTATGGCCGTATGCTTGCTTCCGGTCGTCCGGTTGACCTGGGCGAAGCCGTGGGTGTGCTCGCTGCACAGTCCATCGGTGAACCGGGTACGCAGCTTACCCTCCGTACCTTCCACATCGGTGGTGCTTCTTCTCGTCTTACTGTCGAAAGTGACAAGAAGGCAACCGTCGATGGCCGCGTCGAACTCGAACAGGTTGAAACTGTCGAACACGAAGGCCAGAAGGTCGTTACCAGCCGCATGGCTGAACTCGTTATCTTTGACAAGACCGGCATCAACAAGGGTCGTTACCAGATTCCGTACGGCTCTATCCTCCATGTCGAAAACGGCGCCGCAGTTACTGCTGGCCAGGTAATGTTCGAATGGGATCCGTATAACAGCCCGATTATCAGTAACGTTTCTGGTAAGGTTGTTCTTACGGACATGGTTGAAAACCGCACCTACCGTTCCGAAACTGACGAAGTGACGGGCGTGGAAACCTGGACCGTGATTAGCGACAAGCAGCACGGTAAGAAGGACCTCCACCCGGCAGTTACCATCGTTGATTCTTCTAACACGAAGATCGGTAACTACATGCTTCCGGACGGCGCTATCCTTACCGTTAAGGCTGGCGACATGGTGACCGTCGGTCAGACTGTTGCAAAACTTCCGCGCGCTGCCGGTAAGACCCGCGATATTACGGGTGGTCTTCCGCGCGTGGCCGAACTCTTCGAAGCTCGCGTTCCGAAGAACAAGGCATTTATCGCTCCGATCGACGGCCTGGTCGAAAAGATCGAAGAAGTTCGCAACAACCAGGTAGTTTATATTAAGATGGATGACCAGGAAGAGAAAGTGCTGGTTCCCCGCGGCGTCCATCTGGCGGTCAACGAAGGTGACCGTGTCCACATTGGTCAGAAGATCAGTGAAGGCAGCGTGGATCCCCACGATATCCTCGACGTCCTTGGTCCTGAAGAGGTCCAGCGTCACTTGGTGAACGAAATCCAGGCGGTGTACCGCCTGCAGGGTGTGGCTATCGCAGATAAGCACATCGAATGTATCGTTCGTCAGATGATGCGTAAGGTGAAGGTCAAGGATTCCGGAGACTCCGAACTGCTTCCGGGCGAAGAAATTTCCAAGGCCCGTCTCCGCGCAGAGAACGACCGCTTGGTCGCACTCGGCAAGACTCCGGCGACCTTCACGCCGATGCTCCTTGGTATCACGAAGGCATCCTTGGCGACAGACAGCTTCATTTCTGCCTGCTCGTTCCAGGAGACCACCAAGATCCTTACCCGCGCTTCCATCGAAGGTAGCGTTGACCCGCTCCTGGGTCTTAAGGAAAACGTGATTATGGGTCGTCTTATTCCGTGCGGTACTGGCGCACGCCACCTGAGGAACGTCCAGGTGGTGGATGCCGATGCCGAACTGGATGCCGCGGCTCGGCCTATGGGTATCCAGGGCGATTACACCGAATCCGACGATAGCGCCATCCAGATGCTGGATAACGAAATCGGTATCAATGACGAGGAAGATTCGGATAATTAACCCGAGATACTTGAAAAAAATTGGAAAAGAAACTATATTTGCACTCCAAAATCTAGGAGATTAACAGTGCCAACTATTCAACAGCTCGTCCGTAACGGACGTGAACAGATCAGCAACAAGACCGCTTCCGTGGCCTTGAAGTCCTGCCCCCAGAAGCGCGGCGTTTGCACCCGCGTGTACACCAGCACCCCGAAGAAGCCGAACTCTGCTCTTCGTAAGATCGCCCGTGTGCGTCTTTCCAACAAGATGGAAGTGACCGCATACATTCCTGGTGAAGGCCACAACCTCCAGGAACACTCCATCGTGCTCATCCGCGGTGGTCGTGTGAAGGACGTCCCCGGTGTTCGTTACCACATCATCCGTGGTACTTTGGATACCCAGGCTGTGAACGGTCGTCAGAACGGCCGCTCCAAGTACGGTGTTAAGAAGAAAGGTGCCGCTCCGGCCAAGAAGTAAGGAAGGTAGAATATGTCTAGAAGAAGAAAGGCTCTCCATCGCTCCATCCTCCCGGATCCGCGTTACAAGTCCGTTCTCGTCACCGAACTCGTCGGTGTCGTGCTGAAGCAGGGTAAGAAGACTATCGCTGAACAGATCGTCTATACCGCTCTCGAAAACCTCGGCCAGAAGCTCGAAGGTCCGGAATCCCCGCTCGAAAAGTTCGAACTCTGCCTCGAAAACATCAAGCCGCGTCTTGAAGTGAAGTCCCGCCGTATCGGTGGTGCTAACTACCAGGTTCCTATGGAAGTTGCACCGGACCGCGCCAAGGCTCTCGCTCTCCGCTGGCTCCTTGATGCCGCCCGTAACCGCAACGAACCGAACATGGCTGACCGCCTTGCTGCCGAACTCGTTGCTGCCAAGAACGGTGAAGGCAACGCTGTCCGCAAGAAGAACGACACGCACAAGATGGCCGAAGCCAACAAGGCTTTCGCCCACTTCCGTTTCTAATTCTTGCATTAGCACAGAATTATCCTAGAGGAAGGCTCCGCTTAAAAGCGGAGCTTTTCTGTTTTTTGCATAGCCATTTTTTATATTCTATCCTATGGTTATGGTTGAGAGGATAGGGAAGTTTCTGTTCGCAGTTCTTGTTTTTGCGGGCCTTGTAGAGGGCGGGGACCTTTTCCCGTGCTACAAACCCGTGGGCGATTCCTGCGTCGTGATGGACTATGCGGGCGCTAGGATATTGCCCATGGACGGCGAGTTTGCGCTGGTGGGGAACAAGGTAGAATGCTTTATTGCCAAGGGCAATGCGTATGTCATGATCCAGTCCAATGCGCCGGAGCAGTACTACGACAGCCTATTGTGGAACAGCAAGTCGCGTTGCCGCGATCTTGCCCACAACTGCGGGAATCGGGGCAAGGACGTGGAGGTCCCGTTTTATACCGAGCAGGCGGGAATCTGGTATCATTCCTGCAAGGATACAGATGCAACTCCCAATGGCTGCAAGCCCGTAGAGAAGGGAATGGAATTTCTCGTGAACGGGAAATTGAAAGTAGAAAGATTTTCACGGGAAGCCCTGTTCTATTATTTCGAGGCGAACAAGAGGAAAAGTATGGATTCCCTGATGACCTGGATTTTGAAGAATCCCAAGTCGGATGATTTTTACCAGACTTTTCCGGATGAGCTGGAAAGCGAGGACATTATAAAGGCGGGGAATGTCGCTGCGCCCAAAATCACAGAAATCGATTTTTACCTGTGGTCGGAAAAGTTTGAAAGCAAGACTTACAAGCGGGGAAAGTTTTCTTCTTTTGCCGACGTGATGAAGACTTGTAAGGCTTGGGGGGCTAAGCATCATGAAGCTCCGTAGTATTTGTCTTGCATGCCTTTGCCTTGTGTGGAGCGCCAATGCGGATCCTGAGCGCATTGCGGAATACTGTATTCAATTCCTGGATGATAACACTTATCTCCCGATGCTCATCAAGGACCTGGATGAACCGATTAAGGAGTGGAACTATCCTGATTCGGTTGTCTGTAAAGAATATCCGTGCCCAACCCGATGGACAAGAGAAAGCAAGGTTTATTTTCCCCATGACATTAATTGCCCCGATGAAATTTATTCCCTTACTCATCCTAGAAGTAGTCATGGAGGGGGTGTTACAGGGGTCTGCTTTGATTGTGCTTCTTTCGAGATGCCGGTTAAACTGAAGCGACTTGATAAGATTCGATTGCATGGCAGCAGGGATGGCAATAACGAAAGATGGGATTCCGGTGAAAAGGTCCCGCTCAAGTTGACGAATGCGCGGGAGGCGTTGAAGAAATTTTATGGACAGCTTCTTAGGGGCCATTGGGTAGCGGAGTGGGATCCGCACAACGATGTCGGTGTAGAGCCGATAGAAGCCGATTTTTATGCGCGGCTGGTGGGTGAATGCAATGACACGATTCCGTCCTTGGAATATTGCGTGAATGGGAGCAAGAACGCGGAACTTCACTTGACCAATTATTACGATGTTTTGCCGGAGTTGTCTTTTGGCGATGGCGAAACCATGGCGTGTCCTGGGGAGATGAACGTTGAAAAGACAATCGAAATGGATTTTGAAAAATACGGCAAGCGAAAGCTGGTGCATTATGTAGAGCAGGATACCTGCCATGCCAAAGCTATCGTTGCAAACGAAGTCTATCTGCCTGTTCCCAAGTATATTAGCGCGAAGGCCCTCAAGGGAATCCCTGCGAACAGATTATACGGAACGACTGTTCCGGTGATTTCAAAAAACACCCTGACTTGCAACTTCAAGACTATCGATAGAGATGTCGTGTTCTATGCCCGCATTAGTGGCAAGTGCAGTAAAGATGATCTCTGGGAAAAGAAGAAAATGAATCTCGATAGAACGGGACAGACGGCGGATGTGCGCATCCATGACGAATCTATGGTGTTTTATTGGGATGATTGCGGAGAAGGCTGCCGGACTCCTGGAAAGTGCATCAAGATGAAGGACCTTTTGAAATGATGTGGGCGATGATGCGGTTGAACAGGAAATGGCTTTTGGTTGTCGCCTTGTTGGCAGGCTCCCTTTTCGCTCGTAGCCCTTCGACGATGCATTTTTGTGTTTCGTATTTTGATTATTTAAAGTATGAAGGTTTCTTTTCGCTTGATATCAGGGCTGTACAGAATGCTGCTCCCGATACGGGATGGAGCTGGCCAGATTCATTGATGTGCGGACGGTCTGTCTGGATAAACAAGCTTGTGCTGAATTATAAAGGGGCTCAAGTCGAATTGAGCGGAAATTATGATGCGTCTTCAAAGACTTTCAGTTGCAGTCTGTGCTCGGATCCGGAACGCTTCCGCAAAAGAGCCGTGCCGAGTCCGTCTATAGGGAAGGTTAAGGCTTTCCAGAATAAGGATGACGACGAAGTTTTTAGGCATGTGGACAGTTCCTTTATTCGGGAGCTCTATGGCAAGACAATCAAGGCAGAATGGGAAAGCAATCTTTTGTGTCTATGTCCCCATTATAGCCCCACATTGGTCAAGACAGAACTGGATGTCGTCATTGACGGTCCTTGCTCCCCGTCGATGGATTCGACCACATGGGAATTGAAACAGGACGAATCGGATGGGAAGTGCGTTGCGAGCGACAGAACTTCGGGGCGGTCGCAAAAGGATCCGGATCTCGCATTGGCCGACGGAATGATGCCTTGCTTTACGGGTTATTTATTGACAAAATGGAATGAGCCCCGTTATTATGCGAGCTCCAAACGGATGAATATGGTGGATAAGCCCGAAGGGCTCGATGACAACCTGGAGTGCTTCGATGTGGCTGGGGAGCGTCTCCTGGTTTTCGCGTCGAATGTGCCGGACCAGACCTACAATGAATTCAAAGATGACGCATATGGGCATTGTTATGCAAGCCAAAGTGACTTTGAAAAGAAGAAATCGTGGGATAAACCATACTATTCTTGCTTTAGAGGTGAATCGGCCCCGGGAGGTTGCAAAGCGGAGTTCGGACTGGATTTTGTCATCGATGCGAATGGAAACTACATCGGCTGGGACCGCAAGGCACTCTGGCTTTATCTGGAGATGAAAGAGGCTAGTGATATCAGGAAATTTTATGAGGCCCTGGGCAACAACATATTGGTCAAGGAAACTTTGCTGCCCGCCAATTTCCCCGAGAGCAAGGTCCAGGAAGTGGGCGACGATGCTGCACGGAAGACTGCCGGGATGGCATTCTACAAAGGAAAGAAAAGGGTGCGCTACAAAAGGTTCAAGCAGAACCAGCTAAAATCGATGAAGGATGCCATCGACATGTGCAAGGCATGGAAATTTTAGCTGAGAATTATCCTAGAGGAAGGGCTCGCTGTAAACAGCGAGCCTTTTCTTTTTTGCATTCATGCATGTACCGCCGGAATGCCGCGTATTTTCTTGCGAAAGCGGGAAAAATTTTTTTTAGATAAAATAATGTAGACTGAAATTCTAACACGAAAATGCCTTTTTTGCTTGATTTAGGGCGTTTAAAACCGTACAACGCAAATAGTCGGACTTTTATTGCTTTTGTATACAGCGGTATTTATCTTTGCGGTAAAGGGTAAAAACAAAACACTTATGGGAGTGAAAATGAAAAAGAACCTGAAATCCTATGCAGGCATTTTGGCATCTGCCGCCTGCCTGAGCGCTTTCGCAGCCTCTTCTTCGATGGCCGCAGAAACCTACGCAGGAAACTTCTTTGACGATAACGGCGCCTACTATGGTCCGGACTGCGAAAAGGATGGATCGCAGCTGAACGGTGCATACTACACTGGTAATTACACCAGCCCGTTCAAGACCTATTTGGGCAAGACCGACGAAGAAATCCAGGCTAAGATGGACAAGATGTGGAGTCACTACTTCAAGGGTGACAACAATTCCAAGGTCTTTTTCGATAACGGTTCCGAAGGCTACATCAAGGATATCAATAACAACGACGTACGTTCCGAAGGTATGTCTTACGGCATGATGATTGCCGTGCAGACCAATCACAAGGAAGAATTCGACAAGCTCTGGAAATGGGCCAAGAACCACATGTGGCATAAGGGCGGTGACTGGGACGGTTACTTTGCCTGGCAGCGCAACGATAGCGGTACCGGTGGCGATGATAACTGCGCACCGGACGGTGAAATGTATTTCATGATGTCCCTCTTGTTCGCAGCTAACCGCTGGAACGATGACCAATACAGAAAGGACGCTCTGTACATCATGGACAAGATGTGGAACAACCCGAGCCACAAGCTCTTCAACCAGGGCAACTACATTATCGTGTTCCAGCCGCTTGGCAACGGTAACGATTTCTCCGACCCGTCCTATGACTTGCCGGCTTACCTGGAATTGTTCTCCCGCTGGGCAGAAAAGGATACCGACAAGTGGAAAAGGGCTGTGTCCGCTGCACGCGATCACCTTTACAAGTCTTCCAACACGAGCTCCGGCTTGTTCGCCGACTACAGTGCTTTCAATGGCCAGCCGCAGTCTTATTCCTACAACCAGAATTCGACCAAGTACATGTACGACGCCATGCGTTCCGCTATGAACTTCGGTATGGACTACTACCTGTTCGGTGCTGACTCCACCAGAGAAATTGAAATGGCTACAAGAATCATCAATTTCTTCGAAAAGGACGGTTACAAGCACGCCCGTTTCAACTGGGATGGCTCTAATCCGCAGGAACAGTATACGCAGGGCGAAGCCGGTGCAAACGCTGTCGCAGCCATCGCTTTGAGAAGCACTTCTGGTTCCGAAGACAAGATCAAGAAGAACCTTCAGCTGGCTTGGGATACCGAACTCATGACCGGTCAGTACCGTTACTATGACGGCCTGGTGCACTACCTCGCTATGCTTCATTTGAGCGGCAACTTCAAGATTTGGAAGCCGAAGCCGACTGTCGAATCTGAAGAAAAGACCATTACCGATACCGAAATCAATGGCGTTACCTACAGTGATGGCGACAAGGTCGATTACTTCGAAGGCTGCAAGCTTTACAAGGCGACCATCAAGGCTGCTGCTCAGCCGGGTCCGGATTCGACCGTTACGAATCCTGATTCCACCGTTACCAACCCGGATTCTACGATTGCAATTCGTACAACCGTTGCCTTGAACAATAATGTTCGCGTGTGGTCCACCAACAGCGCAATCGTTATTGAAAACGCACCGGCAGGCACCAAGTATACGGTCACTGATCTCAACGGTCGCGTGCTGACTGCATCGAAGACTGCGACTTCGGCCCAGGAAGTCCGCCTTGCCAAAACGGGCCCGATGCTTGTCATTGTCGGCAACAAGGCATACAAGGTCGTGAAATAGTTAAGCTTCTATTTAAGGCTTGTATATAAAAAGTCCCGGAAGGAAAATCTTTCGGGACTTTTGCTTTTGTGGATTGGTTATTTCTGTATGTGGAGCCTGTACATGCTTCGCGCATGGGTGCTGGGAGCATCGATAGCGTGTACGCCCGGGGTGAAGTGCTGTACGGCGCTCTGCCACAGGATGCGCCCCTGGTAGTCGAACTGCACGACGCTTGCCTTTAATGCTTTGTCGGTTTGCATGTAGAGTTTGCCGTCTTGCAGGCGAAAGGAGTTGCCGGCGGCCCTCCCGGTAGGCTTGATGGCCGTGTTACTCTCCAAAGCCTTTATTTTGGCGATGCCGGCCTTCCAGGCGTCAACGGCGGCCTGCGAGGTGTTGAGCGCCCAGTCGCCTTCGTTGGCTTCTTTGCTCTGGCTGAACCACATCACCGCAAATACGCGGGAGAAGTCCGTGGCAAAATGCTCGAACATGTCGGTAATCCATTCGGCCTTGTTCCCGCCGAGTTCGGAGCTCGAAATTTCGGCGATGAACAGCGGTTTGTCGATGTTCGCGAGAGCGTTGTAGGCCTTCTTGAATACCTGCGTGAAAGTCTGCCAGCTGGACCAGCTCTGGCATTTGCCCCAGTTGTAGCCGTCGATGGAGATGTAGTCGACGTATTCGTCGCCGGGGTAGTTGCCGGTGAGCGTGGAACCCTTTCCTGCGTTCGAGGCGTTAGTGGTCCAGACCCACTTGACGTTTTCGACATTTTCTTCGCGGAAGATTTTCACGATGTGGCGGAATGCTTCGGCCACGTTTGCGTCGGTGTTGCCGGCACCTTCTTTACCCACGCCCCAGTCGTACCAGTCGCCGTTTGCTTCGTGGAGGGGCCTGAGCCAGATTTCTTCACCGTAATTCTTGACGCCCTTGGCGTAATCGCGGATGTATTCGTCGGCCCTGCCGTCGACCAAGTCTTGGGCACCGTATCCGTTAGCCATCCAAGTGACCACCAGTGTGGAGCCGTTTTCCTTGGCGACGTTGGCGTATTCTTCGGTTGCGTTCCAGTCGTTGATGTCGAAAAGTGCAAAGTAGCTGATAAGGTCGAGATGCGTGCCCTGCAAATCCTGGAACGCCTGCACGTTCTGCTGCGTGGGCTGCGGATACTGACCCGGGCCACCGACCCATGCGCCGACCTGGAATGCCATGGCCGCGACAGGTGCGACACACATAGAGAGGAATAGTT
>Ga0265300_10002835_pt1 | contig 14648 bp, 4 predicted proteins | sample AusTroGonzalo_MG_FD_193482 | JGI IMG/M metagenome (GOLD analysis project Ga0265300, IMG submission 193482) | Bovine rumen microbial communities from tropical cattle in Woodstock, Queensland, Australia - Gonzalo_03 | ecosystem: Host-associated > Mammals > Digestive system > Stomach > Rumen ...
GTCGCCTTCGGAGAGAGCGGAAGAAAGCGCGAGGTAGTCCTGGAGAGGCGGGATGCAGAAGAGGCTGTTTGCCGAGAACACGTGAGCGAGAATATCGCGCACCACCGGCGGCGAGAGCTTTTCGGGAGCAATGCCCGGCAACTGAGCGTGAGACCAGTAGAACGACTTGTCGAAGTCGGCTTCTTCCCAAAGACCGCGGAGCGTCGATGTGTCGTGGCAGCTCGTAGTGCAAACAGAAAGACGCGGGTATTCGTCCATGCTGTAGTACGGAGAATACGGAGCATTCCAATCACGGGCCCAGCGTTCGATACGCAGCGACATGATGTTCAGCTTGTTGAGCACGGACGGGACGCACGGCGGAACGGCGCCAAGGTCTTCGGCACAGACAAGCATATCGGTTTCGTTTGCAAGCACAGACAAGAGCTTCATCGCATTCTGTTCCCAGAGGGCGTTCTGAGCCTGTTCGTTCTGGCCAATCAATTCGTGAAGCTTTTGCTGTTCGTTGAGCGGGAGCGTAAAGAGCACCGGCTGGTTATACCAGTACCAGTACGGGTAGAACGTATTTTCGTCGCCTGTCGGGATGAACACGCGGTTCCAGTAAACGCGGAGCATGGCATCCTTGACTTCTTGCGGTTCGTCCATCGCGAGAATGGCCTTTTCGGACAAGAAACCCGGCTTAATGACAAAGCGGTCGAACTTTCCTGGCAAGTTTTCAAAATACTTCGAAACGAGTCTTTCGGTTTCGGCACCGAGGAATTCGCGCAACTGGTCCACGGAGAAGTTCGGGCGGCGCAAGTATTCCAGCGTTTCGCGGTAGAAGCCAGCATTGCGGAGCACATCCCAAGTCAGCGGAATCGACGGCTGGAAGCGTCCGAGAATACCCGTCGTTTCGCTTTCAGGGATCGCCCAGATGCGGAAGAATCCAAGCACGTGGTCAATACGGTAAGCGTGATAGAACTTGCTAGCCTGAGCCAAGCGACGGCGCCACCAGCCAAAGTCATCGGCTTCGAGAACGTCCCAACGGTAAGTCGGGAATCCCCAGTTCTGGCCACCATAGCTGAACATGTCAGGAGGAGCACCGGCACGGTCAGCAAGCGAGAAGTACTTGCGGTCAAACCAGACGTCGGCACTGTCTTCGTTGATGAGGATAGGCACGTCGCCCTTCAAGCGGAGTCCCAAGTTCGAGACTTCGTTCACAGCAGCGGTAAACTGACCTTCGGCGGTGTACTGCATCCAAGCCTGGTACAGCACGTCCTTGTAATTCTTCATCCAAAGTTTATCAACATCGGCGGCAGACGGATCCTGGAACTTTTTCCAGTCCTTCCAGCTAGCTTCGTTATTCTGGGCCTTGAGCGTGCAGTACACGCAATAAGACTTGACCCAGGCGTTCTTGTCGACCCAAGCAAGGAGACGCTTGGAAGACTTGAGTTCGTCGTAATGGGCATCAAAAATCTTGCGGAGAATAGAACGCTTCCACGTGGTAATGCGGTAGTAATCCACGCGTTCCATGTTAGCGAACTGTTCGCGGGCGCTTTCGATTTCGCTTTCGAACTTGACGGCGCCTTCGACAGACTGGATGTTGATAAAGACGGGGTTTAAAGCAAATGCACTGCGGGCGCTGTAGGGGCTTGGTTCGGAACCCGTATCGTTAACGGGCAAGAGTTGAATGATATTGAATCCACAGAACTTGGACCACTGGGCAAAAGGAATCAAATCCAGGAATTCGCCAATGCCAATGCTATGTTTGCTGTGAAGACTGAAGAGAGGGACGGCTACGCCGGTCTGAAAGGAAGTTAAATCACCATATCGCATGGTTTAAATATAACTCTATTTTTGTAAAAGTATTCTTGCAATTATCGAACCAAATAAAAAAGGCTCGGAAAACCGAGACCCATTTCTTATTCTTAATCAGCCTTTAATATTAAGCGCGCTTGGCGTACTTCTTAAAGCTCTTGATCAAGAGGGCGGCGAGAATGCAATACATTATTTTGACTCCTTGTTTTCGACGGCGCCAAAATTAACAAAGTTTTACTAACGCGTCAATATTTTTTAGTATATAAATCGCGAAATTTTTGACAATCTGTCCATACCGAAATAGAAGCACGCCCTAGACAGGCCCTCCATCGCCCCCAAGCCCCTAAAAAAGCAAAGCCACGGATAAACTCCGTGGCATCGCATTCAGATAGAGAGAGAAAAAAAACTTTTCGATTAAGCGCGCTTGGCGTATTTCTTAAAGCTCTTGATCAAGAGGGCGGCGAGAATGCAGTACATTATTTAGACTCCTTGTTTTTGACGGCGCCAATGATAACAATTTTTTACTAACGTTTCAAGGGTAAAAAGTATATATTTGCGCATTTTTTTCAAAAATGCAAATTTAAAACGTCATTCATGCGGGAGGGGCCCCAGCTCGGAGTTGCGAAGGCCGCACGGGCCCCTCCCTGCACCCACCCCATCCTTGGCCGACGCTTTTTGCAAAACAAGACTCTTTTCCGTCATCTCGCTCGTTAAAATTTGGTAAATTATGAGCCATGAAACGTTTTTTGCTTTTATGTCTCGGTTTAACAGCACTTGTAGGCGCAAGGCCTTCTCTCCAGTTCGATAAAGACCGTATTGAAGCCGGTCAGACGTTCAATTTGCAATTCATCGTCCCCATCCAGGAGCTCCCGCAAAACAGGGGTGCCCTCCACCTGGAAACTCGAGACAACTTTAAGCTGCTCGGGCTCGACAGTGCCGATCAGGTCATCCGCCCGGAAATGGACGATATTTTCAACTCCTTCTTTGGCGGTGGCGGAAGGGCTTACAAGGCCCGAGTCTATTCGTTCAAGGTCAAGGCCCCGAAAAAGACCGGCCAGCTGGACCTCGGTAAGCTCACGTGGAACATCGATGGCGAACCGAACCTCATCAGCAGCAAGATTCCGGTCAACGTGCAGCGCTCTTTTAACGACGACGCCCTCGCCGTAAGCCTCACCCCGAGCAAAAAGTCCATTTACGAAGGCGAACAGTTCAGCGTTACCCTCAGCCTCCACACATTCGACCATTTCCAGGGTGGCCTCCAGGCCACCGACATGAGCACCGGCAACGACTTCATCGTCCATCGCAACGACCTTTCGAACATGGAATTCAAGCATGTCGAAGGCACCCGCCGCGAAATGAAGGCGACCACGCGATTCGCATGGCTCAGCCCGACCAAGAGCGGTTCGCTCCAGATCCCGTCTTTCAAGTTCAAGTACACCAAGCTTGGCGAACCGAAAGTCGTCGAAGAAAAGAAACAGATGGGTAACATGTCGTTCTCGAGCCGTAGCGTCAAGCAGGAACCTATCGAAACGGAAACGGCCACCGCACCGCTCAACATTACGGTTCTCCCCCTCCCGACCGAAGGCAAGCCCGACGATTTCTCGGGAATGGTCGGTTCTTACAGCTTTGACGCAAACTTCGACAAGACGAACCTCAAGGTCGGCGAAGCCTTGACGCTCTCCATCAACATCAAGGGCGATGGCATACCGGGTACAATTACCGACCCGAAGCTCCCCGACTTTAGCGATTTCCGTTCCGTGCCTCCCGAAAACAGCATCAACAAGAAGGTCAAGGGCGCAAAGGTCATCACCACGAAAGACGTGAAGGTGTTCCTCTACCCCAAGAAAAAGGGAACGTTCGAAATCCCCGCCATTACGTATTCCTGGTTCAACCCTGCTAAAAAGAAGTACGAAACCGCTTCGGCAGGACCGTGGACCATCGAAGTCGAAAAGGGCGAAGCCCCGGCTGAACCAGTTTACCAGGCACCGGTTTCCGCAGGCACGTCTACCCCGGCCGTCCAAAAGCAAGAAATTGAATTCCTCGGTAGCGATATCCGCTTTATCCACGCCATCACGGACAAGTCCGAAACGGCAGCTCCGCACAGAAGCATCCTCTTCTGGGTTCTGTTTGCAGCGGCCATTCCGTTCTACCTGATCGTGAATTTCGCCATTACAAGAAAGCGCAAGCGCAACAGCAATAAGGCACTCGTCCGCAAGGGCAAGGCCAACAAGCTCCTCAAGGAAAAGTTCGCCAAGGCACGCACCGCCCTCAAGAACGGTGACGGCAAGGGATTCTATGCGGCTCTCGAAAACGGCCTCATCGATTACCTCAGCAACTTGACGAACATCGAATTCAAGGGCATGACTCGCCCGCAGATGAAGCAGGAACTGGCAAAGCTCCACGTCAAGGACGAAACGATTGCCGCCATCGACAGCTGGCTCGAAAAGTGCGCCTTCGTTCGATTCGCTCCGGTCTCGACGACGACGGAAGAACAGTCCAGGATGCTCGCAGACGTCGAAAAACTTTGCGAGGCGCTGAAACTTTAAGGAAGATTTATGAAACTGAATAGAATTTTTTTGACAATCGCGGCAGCTTTGCTCATGGCAACTGCGAGTGTAGCAGCACCCGCATGCGCAGGCATTGAAGCCGGCACAAAAGCTTACAACGAAAACGATTTTGAACGCGCTATTGATGAATGGCGCACTTGCGTCGACGAAGGTGTCGTCAATGCGGACCTCTATTACAACTTGGGTAACGCCTACTACCGCAGCGGAAAGCTCGGCTTCGCGATTTACTACTACAAGTCGGCGCTCCGCTTGCACCCGGGCGATGACGACATCCAGCACAACTTGAATTTTGCGCAGACCAAGACGCGCGACAAGGAAGACGACGAAGAAGAGAACCCGATTCTCGAAGGCTTGATGGACTTGCACCACGCCCTTTCGCTCAAGAGCCAGATGAACATTTCGCTCGTTCTGTTCTGGGCGATCGCCCTCGTGATTCTCGCCCGCCGATTCGTTAACGGCAGCCGTGGCAAGAACGTTTGCACGGGCATCGTGTTCGGCATGAGCGTTATCCTCTGCACGATTGGCGCAAGCGCCCTCTACAAGATGATTGTTCTTGAAACGGATATCACAGGCGTCGTGACGGCTTCAAGCGCCGACGTGACTAGCGCCCCGAGCGACAAGTCGCAGACACTCAATACGCTCAGCGAAGGCACGAGCTTCGAAGTCATCGGCGAACAAGGGAACTTTGCAGAAATCCGCCTCGGCGAAAAGATCCGCGGATTCGTAAAACTCAGTGAAGTCGGGATTGTGAAGTAGCGATGAGCCGTGAGCTTTGAGCTATGAGTAGCTACACGATTTGGCCGCCACCGAGGACCATGTCGCCATCGTAAAACACGGCACACTGTCCCGGAGTCACGGCAAAGAGCGGTTCGTCAAAAACGGCGACCGCCTTATTTGTATCGACAACAGTCACTTCGCAGGCAACCGGACGCTGGCGGTAACGCACCATTCCTTCGGCACGGAACTTCGTCCCGATTTCACGGCGACCGCCGTGCCATTCGCAGTTCACCATTTCTACGCGGTCAAAGCAGACGGACGACTTGTCACCCGTCACGAGAATGTCGCCCGTTACCGGATCCACGTGCTTGACGAACGCGGGCACACCAATCGCCACGCCCAGACCTTTGCGCTGTCCGACCGTGTACTTATGGAACCCGTCGTGCGTATTCCAGACCTTGCCCTTTTCATCCACGAAGCGGCCCGAACGAGTCATTTCGCCAAAGCGGTCTTTCAAGAACTCCGTGTACTGCGAACCATAAATGTCAAAGCAAATATCCTGACTGTCGCCCGTCTTTGCGTTCACGAAGCCGTTCTGTTCGGCGATTTCGCGCACTTCGCTTTTCACATACGTTCCAAGCGGCGTGAGCACATGATTGCGACGTTCATCCGGCACCCAGAACAAAAAGTAGCTCTGGTCCTTGCCCGGATCACGACCGCGCAAAAGCCTACGAACGCCATCGACTTCTTCAATGCGGACGTAATGCCCCGTCGCCAATAAATCGGCGCCAAGCGATTGTGCGTAATCCATCATCCAGCCGAACTTGATAAAGCGATTGCAGTAGCAGCAAGGGTTCGGAGTACGTGCATGCGAAAAGTCCGCATGGCAACGTTTTAAGACTTCACCCGTAAAGGCTTCGGAGCAGTTTGCCACATGATGTTCAATGCCAAGCTTTTCGGCAATCATCTTCGCACGGACGACGCTCGGGTCGTTTTTTTCATCGAAGGTGCTATCGACATCGGGCAAAACGCGGAGCGTCACGCCCACAACTTCGTAACCTTGTTGTTGTAAAAGGAGGGCGGCGACGGACGAATCCACGCCACCACTCATACCGACTGCGACTCTCTGCTTACTCATAGAACTAATCGAAGCGCAACATCAAAGCTAGTTCGAACTGGAGAATCTGGCGGACGTGAGCCGTTTCGTCGTCCAGTTTTTCGTGAATCTGGCGGTACTCAATGTACGAACTGAGAGACGCCATCTTGTTGAACGTGTACGATGCGCTCGGTCGAATGAACCATTCATGCGTTCTCGACGGGACCGTGCGGTAAGTCATTTCAAGCTTCGGCTTGTAAACCGTAAACGGTTCCAGGCCAGAGTCATACTTCCACTGCACAAAGACACCATCCGTACCGGATTCCTTGTTCCTCATATCGTAACCTTCAACAGGTTCGTATTCCTTACGGATCGTCTTCTTGTAGTCATAACCGGCAGTCAACTTCAAGTCAATATCGTTCTTGAGCTTAAAGTACCACTTCCAAAGCTGGAATCCCTTGTTGAGCTTGAGCGGGTAAGAGATCGTCAAGTCATTACCGACATTGATGCCAAAGTCGTTATAGAGCGATGTCGGCATCCACGGCGTTTCAAGGAAGTAGTGAGTCGTATCGCGGCAATTTGCCGACGTATCCGGGAAGCAAGGATTCGAAATCACCTCTTCCTTCGGACGACGGTCCGTCGATTCAATCTTCAAGCGGACGCTGTTTTCGATACGCAGGTTGTTCTGCGTCAAGAACGAAATACGGACAAGCGGGTTGAAGTTCCAAACATTGGACCAGGAATCTTCGGCGCTCTGGAACGGACGCACCGTCACCGTGCGACTATAGTCAAATCGATGGCTCAAGCTCACGCTACGGAAGCTGTTCAAGAACGGAACCTTCTGGGCGAAGTTCGGAATCGAAAGGCTAAAGCCAATCTTCGGAAGCGTCGTTGTCGTATCGATGTACAGCGGATTTTCACGAGACTGCGAGAAGTCTTCCTTCCACTGGAAATCGGTCGTAATCGCGATATCCCAGATGGGGAGCGTGAATCCCGTAGAAATCTGGAGAGAACGGGAAACAGCATTGCGGAACGTACCCTGATAGACCAGCGTATCCACGTGCTTGTTTCTGTACTGGGCAAAGCCGGTAAAGTCGTCACGGTCCGTCAGGCCCATGTCGCCCGTCATGATGTTCCAAAGTCCACGACCGCGGTGGCCGTTACCCAGGCCAAGACCGTAGAGGTAATACTGGAACGGCGTCACACCCTGTTCTTCGTACAACTGGGCAAGCGTAAAGTTTTCACCAATCGTGTTCGTACTGGCGTTCCAGTTGAACTTGACTTCGCGCCACTTAAGTTTGTTCAAGAAACCCGATACGGCATTGTCCTTACCGAACAAGTTTGCAATTTCGAGAATCTTGAGAGACGGCGTAAATTCAAAGCGGTTCGTCTGCGAAATAGTCCAGTAGTTCTTTTCGATGCTAGACGGATCTAAGAAATCAAAGTCATCCGGAATACTCTTCTGCTGGTTAAAGTCAGACGAGAACTGCATATTGAACGGCAAGAACGGAATCAGTTTAGGATTGAAGTTCAACCTGAACTGTTGATTCCTGGAACGTTCGTTACGGAGAATACCGTAAGCACGGCCATATTCACGATGGCCCACGCTATCAACCTTGTAGAACACCGTACTGTCATAACGGATTTCGTAAGAATCCGGATTCTGCAAGTCAATCTTCATGTCGCCCTTGGCAATCGTATCGATCGGGATGATCACAAGACTGTCTCTAGACACGTAGACTTTTCTATCCGAATGGTCGTGGTCAAAAATGTAGCCGCTAGCAAAGAGGCCGCCTTCGGACGTCGAGAAGAAGTTTTCTTTTGTAAAGGCTTCGCGGTCGCCACCACCGAACATATCACGTCTAATGTTCACGGAGTAGTTTGCCGAAAGGAACGAGAAGATGTTCCAACGCATATTGAGCTTGTGGTTCAATTCTGCGGTATAGGTCACAACCTTGTCAACCTGCGGTTCCACAAAGTCCGGATCGCGGGTCTGGTTCACATAGCGCACGTAATTGAAGTCGAACAATGTCAAGTCGAACGTCTGCGGCCACGGTTCGAATTCCGTTCTCGAAAGATCCTTCAACCAAGAATACTTGGCAAGTCCTTCGAACGGCTTGAACTTGAACATGCTGAACGTCCCCAACTTATATTCGAACAACGTGTGGTACGAATAAGTGGAATCCGACGATGTCGTGGAACGGCCTTCGGACTGATGGTAAGAATAGCTGAACGCCGGACGTTCCAAGAAGGTCTGCGAAAGGAATTCACCGAGTTTCGTCTCGCTGGCCTTATAGTCCTTATGGTAGCTAATGCTAAAGCTCTTGTCGCTGACAAACGATTCGTAACCCTTGGATTCGGCGTTATCCCTCAATCGGTTTTCTTCGTCATCCGAAGTCACAGCAAGTTCATTCTGGAACATGTCGCTCGTGAGTTCGACAAAGCTGCTTTTCTTCAAGATCATGTCGTCGGTCGGCTTCATGTACGGACGCTTTGTAGAGCTATGGTAGCCAATCGACATCGGGATATGGAAGCCAAGCGAATCATCCAAGAACTTGTTGAGCGCAATCGACATGTCCGCAGAAACATCCAACTGCGATGCCGCAGTCGCAAGATCCGGCTTCGGGGAACGTCCCGTAGACGAAAGCGTTGCAAAGGCACCGTCCTGATAGCGGACTGCACCAGAAAGCGAAATGAAGTCGGCGAAGTTCACCTGACCGTTGATACGGGCGGCATAACCCCATTCCGTATCCATTTCCGAAAGACGGAGGTCGTTCAACCAGAACGTACCGGCCAGTTCATCCGGCGAGGCGTTAGAGTCAGCAATCACCACAAAGCGGATCCAGTCCACCTTCGTGATAGACGGATTACCCACCAAGCGGAGCTGTTCATCACGTTCACCGCCAAGCTTTTTGACGACCGGTTCAAGGTATGGCGGATGACGTCCACGCTTCAAGTCAGAGAAGTTGACCAAGTCCATGGCAAAGGCGTTGTCAATCCAGTTCTGTTCATGGCAATCTTGCGGACGTTCATGCGTCGTCGAATCGCAGTTATACCAGACCGGACGGAAACTCCATTCGTAGTAGTCGCTGGAACCATCAATAGAGCCTTCACCGAACTGCAAGGCAAAGCGGACAGCCACTCGGCTTGCCTTCGTCTCGTGATGGATTTCCATCTTCAAGGACTTGTACGACGAGAAGTTCTTCGTATCCGTTTCGAACAGACGCGTAACGCCCACTTCTTGACCAGGACTCATGTTGTGGTAATCCAGGACAAGAGCCGTTTCCTTAAGAGGAGCGTTCGAATTGGCATCGCGTTCCGTCACCGTATTCGGGGACTTAAAGTACGTATTTGCATTTTCGCGGTTGTTGATGGTCGAGACCTTGATGAACGTCGTATCGCGCGTAGCCACCGATTCGGACACGCGGCTTTCGACACCGTTCACTTCGACAATCTGGGAATTTTCAGAAGAAGTCGTGCGATAGAAACCAGCCGCCGACGTTTCTTCCCAGGAGTTTCCGAGAACGCTCAAGCCGACCACTTGAACCTTGGCTTCGGAAACACCCGGACCAAGACTTCCCAACCACATACGGGTAAACTGGGCTTCTGCAAGGATTTCCTTATAGCCACTACCCGTCGGGGAAACAATCGTATCGTACTGGTTCAGCGGAATGGTCCACTTGCGCCAACCGTTCTTCAGTTCTTCGTAATCGGCCGGGTTCGTACTCGACAAGTCGATGCGGTAACGCACAAAGCTAATGTCGGTATCCAAGGAACCGTTGCGGTTAATATCTTCGGTATCGTAGGCACGTTCACCCAGGTTGCCTTCCGTTCCGTTAATGTTTACCGGAGGATCGCTTTCTTCATCTAGGTCCTTGAAGTCATCACGGGCAATATCCGTCGTTGCAGCATCCGTATTCGTGGCCTTATAAACGGAATCGATACATCCCGGAACACGGCAATCCCATACGACTCTGTATTCATCGGCACCAGTCCTTTCATCTAGACCTCTGTCGTGCTGAGCCGTCGTCATGCCGATCTGGTTTTCACCGTTATACCTGCCGTTAGGTTCTTCACCGCTAATCGAAAGGTCTTCGCTAACAAGGCCCAAATCAATGTAAATGGAACCGGAATTACCACGAGCCACAACTTCGATGTACTTCATCTCGCTCATATCTTGATAATACGAGCTGTTCGGACGCATAATACCGCCCCAAGAATTACCCATAAGGTTATCGTTCGGACGCAAGGTCATCTTGAGCACGGTCAAGTGCTGGTTATCGACATCGGAATTACCAACGTTCGGATAGATGTACTTGTACAGTTCCGTATTATTGCTGTGCCAAATAAATTCACCCTGATGGCGGAAGTCCTGATTCTCGATGTACGTTTCCGTATTCGATGCGACACCGCCCGGCGGAGATGCCTGGTACCAAGACAGTCTAGAAAGCGGATAGACAAGACCTGTAGAAGTCGATTCGAAGTCTTCGACAAGAGCCGTCTGAGTCTTGCTCGTATTGGCATTGTGGCGGCTACCGGCAAATTCAGCTTCGACACGCCAGTTCGACATAGCCGTCGTATTGATGCCAGGAATAGCATTCACCAAGTCCGTCAAGACCTGCACAGAATCTTGCAAGCGGACGTTAAAGCCCCAGAGGAAGCTCGAATACGGTTCGTTGCCGAGCGTCGGGACTTCGGCCGTCGTGCTCTGGCTTCTGTAAAGAGCGGTCACACCGAAAACAGAACCCGAACCAAATCCATACAGATCCAACGGGAGTTCTGCACGGGCGCCCAACAACAGCTTGTTGTCGATTTCAAACAAAGGTTCGCATTCAAACTTGACCTTGATTTCCTTGTTCGGGTCCAAGGCGCGTTCGCTCAAAAGTTCAATCTGGCCGAGTTCGTAGTTGACTTCGTAGTCCGTCCCACGGATAAGCGTCGTAGAACCGGCAGTCACCTTTTCAGATCCCGGAGAAATGTCCATGCAGCTTCCGCTGTTCACGGAATAGCTGGAGTTCGGATCGCGCACGCTAATCGTAGAGTTACGGCGCTTGCCCACAGATTCAAAATAGAAGCGACTCGTATAACGTTGCAAGTTGTAGACCGGAAGGGTATAGAGCTGAGCCATCGCCGCGCTCGAATCCAAGTTACGCAACGGTTCCAAGCAGTTTTCACGGGCTCGTTCCGCAGAATTCGGTCCGGAATATTCCGAGAGCGGTTTACAGGGCAACCACATTTCACCGGTGTAACTGCCCGAAGCATCCTTCGTAAAGATTGTAGCATCACTGACCAGCGGAGTTCCGTTTGTCGTATCGGCAAGACCAAGAGTCTGCAAATACGTTCCAGCAATGCCCGACTTGTTCTTCATGCGCAAGACAAAGTTATTCGCACTGGCATCCGAAATACCGATAGAGTAAACGTTACGGAGCATCAACTTTTCGATATCCGTAAGTTCCGAGAGCGTTGCATCCCATTGGATAAGCACGGCCCTGCCACCATCGCGAAGCGTCGTTCCGGCACGTCCAGTATTATCGCCGCTCCAGCTTGCAGCTACAAGCGTATTGCGGTTCACACCGTTAATCTTAACGATACCCGTCCTGGAATCATACGTAAAATCAGTCGATGGAATTTCAACCATGCGGTCGACTTTCTTTTCGACGGTAGCTCCTTGCGGAGTCTTATACACCACCGTCACATCATCGATCACGTCAGAAGAAACGTTCAGCGCACTTCTCTTATACAGCTTGAGGTTCGTCGCCGTGTAGTTCGAAGTCGAACGGCCCGCAATCCCGGCGTTGATGTAAGCGCTCCTCGCTTCATGGTTCAAGAAGTAATAGCGGTAAGCCAAGAACTGCTTATCCGTCACCTGGAATTCCGTCGTCGATTCATTCGCCTTGATGGAATATTCTTCTTGCTGACCGCCATCCTGGGATGCAATCGTCGTGAGCTTCCAATCGCCCAACTTCCAGTCGGCCTTGATACCGAAAAGGCCCTGGTGGTTTTCGGAATAACCCGTAAATTCTGTACCGGTCAAAGACAAGTTGGTAGAACCGGCTTCGACCCTCTGCAATATGTAGTCTTCAAATTCGCCCTTGTACGATTCCTCATAAACAACGCGGACTTCGTTCTGCGCACCGAGACCTTCGTCGACATTCTTGATTTCGACCGTGATGTACGGACCAATCTTACCTTCCACCATGAAGCTCGGATTGTAGTCCAACGACGGAGACGGCCACAGGCTAGTCTTGGTACTGCCCTCGGCATCGTCCTTTTCGCCATAGCCCTTGAAGCGCACATCCATGGAACCCTTCAGCATGAGCTTCGGCTTGTTGAATCCAAAGTCCTTCATCCAGGCCGGCATGTTCACCGGAATCGTAATATCAAAGACGGATCCTGTTTCGGGAGCTTCGTAACCGCCGTCGTTCTGCCCCACCAATCCGTTGAGCCACAAGCGCTTTTGGCCCACGGCATACATGTCCGAGACGTAATCGGCAAGTTCCGGATAATGGGACGTCCAGAGTACAGCCGTATCCGTACGGGAAACGGTGTTCACGCGCTTTTCGGACACATCGATTTCACGCGTCGCAACGTCAATTTCATGCGTAAAGAGCTGACCTTTCGACGAATTCATCAGGCCCGGACGAGCGCCGATACCGTTAAACGGCAGCAAGCCATCCAACGGAGAAGTCGACTTGGGCACAGGGAAATACTTGATGGCAGGAGTCCATTCGTCCGATGTTTCTTCCGGCGTAGATTCCTGTGCCGGAACTTCAGAAGCCTTGGCAACAACAGGCGCCACCGACGAAGACATACGTTCCGAAGAGGACGAACGCACGGACGACGACGAATATGCCGAAGACTGCGCAGAGGACTGAGCCGACGATTGTGCCGACGACAGAGCCAAAGCCTGCGAAGATGATTGCGGCGAAAGCAGGGCAGAAGATTGCACCGGAGCCACAGCCGAAGACGAAACAGGCGCCATCGCCGAAGACGAAACTTGTACAGCGGATGAAGAAACTGGCTTTGCCGAAGATGCAGGCACCGCTGCAGACGACGCAGGAACATTCGTCGAAGACGAAACCGCCACAGACGGTTGAGCCGAAGACGCAGGCGCTGTCGAAGCCGAACTTACCGGAGGCACATCCTGGAACAGTTCATCATCAAAGAGGGATTCATACGAGCTCAAGGAACCGTCTTGAGACCAGACGGACCCCACAGCCACAAAGCTGCATGCAGCAAAACCCCAAAGGGCGGATTTCAAAAAATTTCTAAAACGCAACGGTCACAAAATACAAAAACGGGACTTTCAAAATTACCTACGATAACATAGAAAAAAAGAAACGCACCCATTTAACGGATGCGTTTCAAAACCGGATTCTAGACCCTATTTAAAGGATAAACTAGAGGAAGACCTCGATACCGCCGCGGCACTTTTCCCAAGCCGGGTTCTTCTTGCACAAGAGTTCGATCATCTTGTCGTAAGTAGCCGTATTGGAGAAGCCCTTCCACAAGCGACGTTCCACGGATTCGCCGGAATCCTTGTCGATCGTCGTGATGGTATCGTAGTAGTTCGTGTTGTCCTTGAATTCAGAAATCAAGATGTTCTTCAAGTCATCCGTGTAAATGCGGGAGGCGTACTTGAGGATAGAATCGTTGAAGTTGAGTTCGTTTTCGACGAGCCATTCGAAGTCCTGGATCGGATTGCCGTAAATGAGCCAGTGACGGAGTGCGAGAGCGACCACGAGGTCCTTCACGGCACTGCGGAAGATGAACTTGTCTTCGAGACGGCCATTCCACGTGATGCGGGTCAGCGGGTTATCGTCGTTAGCTTCGATAGACACGCCCTTACCCGGAGTGACCTTGCGGATCTTGATCGGGAGACGGCTAAGGAGCTGCCATGCCTTCGTGAAGGCGATGGTCTTACGGACAAAATCCTTTTCCTTTTCAGGGGCAACGCGCACAAACGCACCGAAGCAGCGCTGGTAGAGCGTTTCCTTATCGAAAATGCAGTCGCTGGAGCGGCATTCGCTGAGCTTGCCATCCATCATGAAGAGGGTCTTTGCAAGTTCCGGGCGCATGCGGACTTCGAGCTTACGGGTACGGGCCTTGAGGCGGACACCGTCCTTATAGACGTAGGTAAAGCCTTCTTCCTGGTAACGCTGCCAAATGAAGAACTGCAAGTCATCAGCGGCACGCAGATGGTAGCTGAACACCGGGTTCTGACGGTTGTTAGCCATGGTCACCTGGTTCAAGAAGTTGTCGGCGCCCTGGTACGGCACAACGACCTTCACGAGCACCTGCGGGTTCACCGGGTGCTTGCTCTTCTTGGCATACTGTTCGTACGTGAAAAGGGACTGAGCACCGTTGATGATCTTCGGGCGTTCAATGAAGAGGACCTTCTTGCCATCGCGTTCCTTGAGGCGCAGGTCATCACCCGTGAGGGTCATACCGTTGTGGAGGAACGGGAAGTCATC
>Ga0265300_10002836_pt1 | contig 14647 bp, 10 predicted proteins | sample AusTroGonzalo_MG_FD_193482 | JGI IMG/M metagenome (GOLD analysis project Ga0265300, IMG submission 193482) | Bovine rumen microbial communities from tropical cattle in Woodstock, Queensland, Australia - Gonzalo_03 | ecosystem: Host-associated > Mammals > Digestive system > Stomach > Rumen ...
CGAGAATGTCGAAGTCACTGTTGAAGCCCAGCTCCGCCGTGAAGTTACCGTCTATGTCGACATCGCCGATGGTAATGGTATTCTCGACGAGTTGGACACGGTCGTCGTCACAAATCGCGGTGAGGTAGGCATCGGGAGCAAGGGCGTGACCGATGTTCTTACCATGGATTTTCAAAGTGATATATTCGCCTTGGTCGATGTATCCGTTTTGGTCGCCTTGGCTGTCATCCACCTCGATTTCAGCGAATTGCAGGTTGGGTGCCTTGGCAATGTAGTTCTTTTGAGTGGTATGGGTAACATCACCCACGTAGGTGGTGAGTTCAAGGGTGAAGATGGTGTTGTCGGGAATGTTGTCGGCAAGTTCAATCAAGCCGATATGGTCAAACTGTCGTGTGCTGTTCGGCGCAAATTCATCGATGGTGAAGTTGCTACCATGCGAAATAACATACTCGCAATCCGTGGTGACTGCGGCATGAACCTGATAGGCTGTCGCGTCACCTATATTATAAAGCTCACCATGAACCCAATGATTGAGGCCATACATGGCTTCCCCCTCAATGTCGAAGAGGGTGCCGTACACGTAAGGCTGTCCGCTTTCAAATCCCGTCACTTCAAGGGTTTGCAGCCAAGCGCTCTGTCCCGTGACGATGAGTTTCAAGGCGCCAACGGTTTCAAGAGGCTCAAAACTCAACTCGACATCACCATCTTCATCAGTGATACCGCGAGCCAGCAAGGTCTCGCCATCAAATAGGCTGACACTGAAATTGTCCAAAGGCATGTCGAAATGGCTCACATGGACGGTGGTAGAAGTCGTTCCAACCATCAGACCTTGTTCATAAATTACATTGGGCGTGAAAGGCTCATCAAACCAAGGATACAAAGCTCCATCGCCTAACACGTTGAGACAGTAGATATTCCAACGCAAGCAGCCATTTTCTGGATCTCCCTCTTGGAAAGGAATGGCAACCCAAGGGGCAGAGGCAATCTTGGCCTCGCGTAAAGCCATGCCAACGGTGGCAATGTGGTCGTTGCAATAGGCGTCAATCATCTCACGATGGATATGGGCTGCCATGCCGTCGCCCCAAGGCATGTACCAGCCGTAGCGCGAGTTGCCCACCGTCACCACAAATCCAGTCTCAATGGTGACCATCTTCTCGAGGACGCAACTGACAGGGAAGTTGCCGCAGATGCAGCCGTGCGAGTGGAACAGCATGTAGTTGTGGTTGATGCCATCGTTGCCAGAGAAGAAGTTGTTCGTCATGTTGCTGCCATACCAACCCGCCACATAGTCGTCGTTGGCGTGACCCACATGGTGCACATATTGTCCACCAGTGCCAATCAGGTCGCGGAACTCGCCGCCTCTAAAGTCTTTTTGTGGCGTGGCATAATAGCGTTTGAAGTTGTAGTCTTCGGGATAACCGATGGTGGTATAGTCATAGTCGTTGTTTTCACCGATGAGGCGTTCCATGTCGAGGCTGCCGTAGTAGCCGTCGCCAAGGTGTTCAGCACCGAGGATGGGGGAGGTGAACTCGCCCAAAACAGGGTTTTGCAGGTAGCTGAAAGTCTTGTGCATGATGGTCTCAAACTGCGCCTCGTTGTTGAAAGGCAAACGTCCGATGCCCAATTCAGGCAGCAGGTCGTCCTCACCGACTTCACCCCAACGGTCGTCATTGTCGTCGTTCAAAGTGCCGTCGAGGCAGGCGTAGTACATATCGGCGGGAAGTTGGTCCTCATAACCCTCTTGTGCCCAGCAATATAGGCTGCGGTAGGGCACAATGCTCACGTCACCACCGAGGCTGACCATGGAGATACCATTGTCTTCGTATTCCTGAATAATGTAGTTGCGGATTTGCTCTTGTTCATCACGGCCTTCCATAGAGACGTAAATGTCTTCAAGGGCGACGATACGGGTGCGGAAACCCTTGTCATTGTAAAGGTTAAGGTATTCGTCGAAACGCGACACCCATTCCTCTGAAGTGATGACGAGCATATCGTAGCCGCCGATTTCGCGATTACGTTTGTTGTAAGTGATTAGCATAAGCGGGTTTTGCGCCAAACGCAGAATAGAAGCCTCATTTTCAGGTGTAATCCATAACTTGCGGCTGTGGTCGTCGCGACTTGTTGTAGTCTCAATCGTGACCTTCACGGTTTTCGCATAGCTGACCTTGCCTGTAGCGGGAACATACTGCACAGGTGTAAAACCACCAAATGCCAATGCCACACCGTTCAGATATTGCGTCTGGACACTGCCGTAATTCCTTGAAGGATAAACCTCTGCGGAGCGATACGGACTTTCGTCCTTGGCAAAAGGAATCACTTCTTCGCTTGAAATCGGGCGGGGCTTTTGAGCTGGATACAGTTGGTAGTTGCCATCCATTTCCACATAATCCAAAAACTCGACTTGCATGGAAACCGCCTCCTGACCTTGGGGCAACATCAGACTGACGCTTTGCCAGGGTAGGGTAGGCTCTCCGACGGTTCCCGATGGCAGACAACCCTGAAAACCAATCTGTTGGTATTCTCCATTTGTGCTGACGACAGGCTGACTAAAGTGATAAATGTGTTCGATGGTTTCGGCCTGCGCAAATAATGTAGCGGCCAATAAGGTGAGGAATAGACTTAATTTCTTCATTTTGAATAGAAAATTTGGGTGCAAAATTAAAAAAATCCCGCCATGGTTTTGCTCTTTTTCCTACTTTTGCCTTTTAATTCTAAAAAAATGAAGAAAATCAGAGCCGCCGTAGTAGGTTACGGCAATGTGGGTCGCTTCGCTTTGGAAGCCCTTGAAGCCGCCCCAGATTTCGAAGTAGCGGGCATCGTCCGCCGTAAGGGAGCCGACAACAAACCTATCGAACTTACTCAATACGAAGTAGTTAAGGATATTAAAGAGCTGAAAAACGTGGATGTGGCTATCTTGGCCTGCCCGACACGTTCCTGTCCCGAATACGCCAAACAAATTCTGCCCTTGGGCATTAATACCGTGGATTCTTTCGACATTCACACTTCCATTGTGGACTACCGCCGCGAATTGATGCCTATTAATAAGGAAACAAAAACTGTCAGTGTCATCGCTGCTGGTTGGGACCCAGGTTCGGACTCCATTGTTCGCACCCTGATGCAGAGTTTAGCACCTAAAGGCTTGTCGTACACCAACTTTGGCCCAGGCATGTCTATGGGGCACAGCGTCTGCGTGCGCTCCAAAAAAGGCGTGAAGAACGCCCTTTCGGTGACCATTCCGCTGGGCGAGGGCATCCATCGTCGCATGGTGTATGTGGAGCTCGAAGACGGTGCCACCCTTGAACAAGTAACCAAGGACATCAAGGCCGACCCATATTTTGCCAACGACGAGACCCATGTGTTTGCCGTGGATAGCGTCGATGCCGTCCGCGACATGGGCCATGGCGTGAACCTCGTACGCAAGGGTGTCTCGGGCAAGACCCAAAACCAGCGCATGGAGTTCAACATGAGCATCAACAACCCCGCTTTGACGGGTCAGGTGCTGGTCAACGTGGCTCGCGCCACGATGCGCCTGCAACCGGGCTGCTACACGATGGTGGAGATACCTGTCATCGATATGCTGCCTGGCGAACGCGAGGAATTGATTAATAAATTGGTATAACTTGTAGAGACGCAATGCTTTGCGTCTCAAAAAAATGTATGTGTAAAGAGACGCAAGGCATTGCGTCTCTACAAACGACAATGATGCGTAGGATTTCTTCTATATTGTTGGTTTTAACCATTTTGTATTGTTCTTGCACCCAGAAACAAGACCAAATAGACCGACTAATATCCCAAATGACCCTAGAGGAAAAATGCGGCCAGCTGACTTGTCCTATAGGCTTCAATTTCTATGGCAAGGATGGCGACTCGCTGTGGTTGGCTGATAATTTTCTCGATATGATGGACACTATGCCATTAGGTTCCTGCTGGGCGGTGCTCCGTGCCGACCCTTGGTCAAGGAAAACCGTGGAGACGGGTCTGCATCCTTGTGAATCGGCAAGGCTGTTGAATATGATGCAACACCATGCGGTGGAAAACACGCGCTTAGGTATTCCTTTGCTTTTCTGCGAGGAAACCCCTCATGGCCACATGGCGGTGGGGATGACTGTCTTCCCGACAGGAATCGGACAAGCCAGCACTTGGAATCCCGAATTACTTGAACAAATGGGAGAGGTGATGGGCCGCGAGGTGCGTCTGCAAGGAGCACATATCGGCTATGGCCCTGTCTTGGACATCGCCCGCGACCCGCGTTGGTCAAGGGTGGAGGAAACGATGGGCGAAGACCCGTATCTGTCTGGTACTTTGGGTGCTGCCATCGTGAAAGGAATGCAGAAAAACGTTTGCGCCACATTGAAACATTTGGCCGCTTATGGCATCCCTCAAGGTGGTCACAATGCTGCCACGGCGGATGTTGGCCCCAACCGCCTAATGTCGGACTATCTGCCTTCGTTTGAAAAAGCGGTTGTTGAAGGCGGTGTCAAAACTGTGATGACTTCCTACAACACCATTGATGGTGTGCCTTGTTCGGCCAATGAATGGCTGCTTCAAGAGGTGTTACGCAACTCGTGGAATTTCAAAGGTGTAGTCTTTTCCGACCTCAACGCCGTCAATGCCATCTATGCCACGCAACATGTCGCCGCCGACCCTGCCGAAGCCGCTGCTATGGCCTTGAAAGCGGGTGTCGACATCGACTTGGGTGGCTACAATTACGGCGGTTTCCTGAAAGAAGCCTTGCAACGAGGCCTCGTCACCGAAGCCGACATCGACCGTGCTGTGCGGCATGTGTTGCAACTGAAATACGATCTCGGACTATTCGACAATCCCTACGTTGACGAGGCTTTGGCCGAAACCGAAGTGGGTACAACAGAAAATGCTCAACTATCTAAGCAAGTCGCTTTGGAGTCGACAGTATTACTGAAAAACGATGGCATTTTGCCGTTTGGCGACAATATTAAAAAGGTGGCGGTCATTGGACCTAATGCTGACAATATGTATAACCAGTTGGGCGACTATACCGCGCCGCAAGACCCCGACCGCATTGTAACCATGCTCGAAGGCATCCGCGAGAAGGACAGGGCAGAGGTAACCTACGCCAAAGGATGTGCCATCCGCGATGAGAACGATGCCGACATTGACGAAGCCGTGCGCATTGCCAAGGCCGCCGATGTAGTTGTTTTGGTTGTTGGCGGTTCTTCCGCCCGCGACTTCAAGACGAGTTATGAAGAAACTGGTGCTGCTATCGTGAATGAGTCCATTTCCGACATGGACTGTGGCGAGGGCTATGACCGTTCCACCTTGAAATTGTTAGGAAAACAAGAGGAACTGATGCAGCGCATCTATGCCACAGGCAAGCCTGTTGTGACAGTTTACATCCAAGGTCGTCCTTTGGACATGAACCTTGCCAATGAAAGGTCCAATGCTTTGCTAACAATGTGGTATCCAGGCATGGAAGGCGGATCCGCTTTGGCCGACATCCTTTGGGGCGACTACAACCCCGCAGGCCGTCTGCCCATCTCAGTGCCGCGCTCCGTAGGACAGATTCCCGTCTATTATTCCCAACCCGCCACAGGTGATTACGTAGAAGAATCCGCCAAGCCGTTGTTTCCCTTTGGCTACGGCTTGAGCTATACCCAATTCGAATACAGCGACTTGCAAGTTGAGGTTTTGCCAAGTGCCGCTAAGGCCATGTCATTCCAGCGAGGGGATGTGGGGAGGGAGGAATCTATGGCCGACACTCTTGTTAGAGTCACCTACACCGTGAAAAACATCGGCCCCTGCGATGGTGACGAAGTAGTGCAGTTGTATGTCCGCGACGAAGTAGCCTCCATCGCCCCAGCTTCAAAACTGCTGAAAGGCTTCCGACGCATCCATATTAATAAAGGTGAAGTCCAACAGGTGACATTCTACCTCACCAAGCGCGATTTGGCAGTTTATTCCAAGGAAAAGGGTTGGAGTTTCGAGCCTGGAGAGTTTACTTTTATGGTGGGCGGGAGTTCCAACAACACGATTTCTTATAGCTGTTCAATACAATAGCTCCAACATTACCACAAAAAAAGCCCCGAAAAATCGGGGCTTCTTTTTCGTTTGACGAAGGAATCACTTCTTGGCTTCCTTGATCTTGGCTTTCTTGCCACGCAGACCGCGCAGGTAATAGATGCGCGACTTACGGACGGCGCCAACCTTGTTGACCTCGATGTTCTCAATCATGGGAGAAGCAATCGGGAAGCAACGCTCCACACCGATGTTGTTGGAAATCTTACGGACGGTGAACGTACCCGTTCTGCCTTGACCGCTGCGCTTGATGACAATGCCTTGGAACTTCTGCAAGCGCTCTTTTTGTCCTTCGACAATCTTGTAGGTGACCGTAATCGTGTCACCCGCCTTGAAGGTATCAAAGTCTTTTACAACGATTTGATCCTCAACGAATTGAATTAATGCGTTTTTGCTCATTGTATATGTATTTTTGTATATTTTCTTCAAAAAGTGGGTGCAAAAATACAAATAATTTCAATACGAAACGAAGATTATCAGCTTTTTTTGAAAATTTCGTACATTTCAGGGCGGCGGCCCTTGGTGCGCTCAATGGCTTTTTCAAGCCGCCAGTCGTTAATCAGCTTGTCATTTCCCGACAAAAGCACTTCGGGCACCTCCCAACCTTTATAGTTGCGCGGCCTTGTGTAGACCGGTGGCGACACCAACCCGTCTTGGAACGAGTCGGAGAGGGCAGAGGTCTCGTCACCCAAAGCGCCTGGGATAAGTCTTACCAGACTGTCGACCAAGACGGCAGCCCCCAACTCTCCACCCGAAAGCACATAGTTTCCAATACTTATCTCTTTGGTAATCAGATGTTCACGGATGCGCTCGTCAATGCCTTTGTAGTGTCCGCAAAGGATGATGATGTTTTGTTTCATCGAGAGTTGGTTGCACAGCGGCTGGTCAAGCAACTCGCCGTCGGGACTCATGTAGATGACCTCGTCGTAGTCGTGTTGGCTTTTCAAATGGCTGATGCAGTTGTCGACAGGTTCAATCATCATCACCATGCCCGCTCCGGCGGCAAAGCTGTAGTCGTCCACCTTGTGGTGTTTGTCGGTCGTATAGTCGCGGAGGTTGTGCAGCCCAATCTCCACAATGCCCTTGTTGACAGCGCGTTTGATAATGCTTTCTGTAAAAGGACCTTCAAACATTTCGGGGAAGACGGCGATGATGTCGATGCGCATAACGATTAGAATTTTGCGGCAAAATTAGGCATTTTAGCTCAATTTTCAGTTCGGTTTGGGAAAATATGCCTATTTTTGTCCGATTAAATTTCCATCAAAATGAGAAAAATTACCTTTTTACTTCTTTTTCTGACCGCAGCCTTGTTTGTCGAGGCTCAGGTCGCGACTAACATCTACTGGGTGCAGTTCACTGACAAAAACAACTCGCCCTATTCCATCGAAAATCCTGAGGCTTATTTGAGTGAACGGGCCTTGCAACGCCGTGCCAATCAAGGCATTGGCATCGACGAGTTTGACATCCCCGTCAACCCGCAGTATCTTCAGGCCGTGGCCGATTGTGGCGCACAACTGCTCAATCCTTCCAAATGGCTCAACGGCGTCTCGGTTTACACCACCCATGCCAATGTGATTGAAGCTATCAACGCCTTGGAATTTGTTGCCGAGGTACGCAACTGCCCCAACAACCTGAAAGCGCAAGAGTGGAAGGAACGCTGGCTGGCCAATGAGATGAAAGCCACCGAAAAACATAATACTATAAGAGGTTATTACGGCGGTGGCGAGACACAGATTACCCAGCTGAATGCCAACATGTTGCACGACAGCGGGTATCAAGGCGAAGGCATGATTGTAGCTATCCTTGACGGTGGTTTCATCGGCACCGACACCCACCCTTGCTTCGACAACATGCGCGAAGAAGGCCGTCTGCTGGGCACCCGCGACTTCGTCTTTGGCTCCAACTCGGTCTATTCTCAAAGCACGCATGGCACCTCTTGTTTGAGCACCATGGCGGCCTATGTGCCAAACACCTTTGTGGGTACTGCACCCAAGGCCTCTTATTTCTTGATACACACTGAGGATGGCTACTCGGAGAATATCATTGAGGAATACAACTGGGTGAGTGGCGCGGAGCTGGCTGACAGTATCGGTGCCGACATCTGTTCCACCTCGCTGGGTTATGTCGATTTCGATATGAGCCAGTGGGATCATCCTTTTGAGCATTTCGATGGCAAAACGGCTCCTGCCTCAATAGGTGCCGAGATTGCTGCAAGCCGTGGCATGGTCTGCCTCAATGCGGCTGGCAATGACGGCGACGGCGTTTGCACCTTGGGCATCCCCGCCGATGCTGAGCACATCCTCACCATTGGTGCGGTCAAAGGTAACGGCAACCGTGCCGATTTCAGTTCAGTAGGCCCCACCTACGACGGCCGTATCAAGCCCGATGTGATGGCCATGGGACAAGACACCTACGTAGCCTCTGGATATGATAACGACTATTACAACGGCAGCGGCACTTCATTCGCAACGCCTGTGATGGCTGGCGCGGTGACTTGCCTGCGCCAATACAACCCCTACATCTCGGTGCAGGAGTTCTGCGACATCGTCCGTCAGTGCGGCAACCGCGCCGACAATCCCGATGTGCGCTACGGCTACGGCATCCCTGACCTTGCCCTGGCGATGGATTTGCTCCATGTTGAAGACAACCCGATGCAAGTTGAACAAATCATCAATGTCTATCCCAACCCCGCCCAAGGCGATGTGCACGTGATGTTGAAAGAAGGCCATAATGCCAACGTCACTGTGTACGATTTCATGGGTCGTCAGCTCTATAGATACGACTTCAACGGCTTGAACCACACCACTTTAGAAAGTTTCTTGAATACACTGGGGTCGGGCGTGTATTTCATCAACGCCAACTCGGAATTGGGCAACCAAACCATCAAGCTTGTGCTGACACGATAAACGATAAGATAATTGGAAACATGAGAACCGCTTTGTTTTGGCAGGGCGGTTTTTGTTTTATCTCGGAATATACTGATAGGCTCCGATGTCAACTCTGCCATTGCGCGAAACGCCATCCAAGTCGTAGGGCAACTCATTGCCAAACAACGGATTGCCCGTACCAATAACGGGTGAAGCAATGCTGTCGATGTGCATGTCGTTGGCGTACAGGTCGGCGAAGTAAGGCTCCATGTTGAACAGGCAATGGCTGAAACCTGCCATCGTGCCGTTGTACTTCTCCGTCTTCAATAGACAATGGTCGAAAAGGTAGGTTGAGTCGGCGTCAGGGCCAAAGTGGGTGACCAGTTCATCGGTTTGGGAACCATAAATAATGCAGTTGTCGACCTCCATACTGAAAGGATAGTAGAACGCCTCGTTAGTCTGACCGTCGGTGGCGAAGTTGCTGAGCTCCATGGCGCGGCAGTTCTTATGGTCGTTGCCGTTCCAATTGTCGGCGATAGTGCCATGCACAAGACGATAATCACCGCCGAAAGCCCAGAAATTGGCCTTGCCGCAGTTGGCGATGGAGAAATTCTTGACCTCGACAGGGTAAAGGATAGAAAACATCCCGTAGCCACTTTGGTTCTCTATGATGGTGTTGTCGACACGCAGGGCACATTGCGTCACCTTCAACGACGACTGGCAGTTGAGGCCGATGGTGCCGTTGCGGATGATGGCATGACTCACGCGGTGGTCAGCACCGGCGCGACCGTCTAACATCAGGATTTGTCCCCATTGGCCAGGCGTATTGTCGTAATAAGGCTCCAAACGGTCACCCTCGACGATGACGGGATTTTCAGCCGTGCCATCAATGATGAGCTGGCCATCGCTCCACGAAAAGATGCCACCGTCTTGATGGCAGTACACGTGGGTACCTTCCTCGATGCGCAAGGTGCCGTAGGAGTTGATGAGCGCATAGCCGTAGATGACGTATGGGCGTTCCGAAGTCCAAACTGTGGTTTCAAGGCTGTCGGCGACGATATGATAATGATAGGGCACTCCACCGATGTTCACCACCTTGTCGGCCACGATGTAATTGGCGTTTTGTCCCCATGCCAATAACTTGATAGTCTGTGTGTTGCCGTTGGTGACAAATTCCAGTTCGTCTTCCACGATGAAAGGCGTGTTGAGGTCGTTAGGGTTGATGGTGACGCGCAAGAAAGTAAATAGGCTGTCTTTAGCAGGTATTACCTTGTCGTAAAACTCGGTGTTATTGTCGCCGTCAAGGTTGATGCGGAAAGGGGAGGATTCGCCGCCAATAAGCCGTATCGAGCTGATTTTTAGGTCTTCATTATTGGTGTTGTAAACCCGAAGTTGGTGCGTAGCCGAGCCCAAAGTGGTAAAGACCGTGTCGAAAAGAACGGTATCTGCTGAAAATTCCAGTTTTTTGCTCGGGTCGTCGCTGATGGGATTGATTTTGCGGCAGGCTTGTCCCATCAAAAGCAACAGACTGAATATGAGGATGATGTGTCGGTTTTTCATAAAAAAGGTATTGCGCTGCAAAGGTAAAACATTATTTGATACGAGCATTTTCGGAAAATATTGTATTTTTGCGCAAAATATCAACACGATGAAACGTTTTGGAATCATTGCAGCCCTTTTCTTAATGCTTTTGGGCTACTCAAATAAGGTATCGGCACAGTTCTTTCAGGATGAACCCAACATGAAGGGCAAGATTACTACGGGTGGCGGCTTCGCCTTCGGCCTTAATTTCCACACATTGAACCTTGCCATCGCGCCTCAGGTGGGTTATCGCATCCTCAGCCCATGGGAAGTAGGAATACGAGGCATTTACAATTTGAACTGCAACTTTGCCTATCGACGGTATTACCATTATATCGGCTTTTCTCCGTATACCAACTGTCAGATTTTCAGGGGCTTGTTTATTCACGCAGAGTACGAGAACTTGTATGGCTTTGCACGTCTCAATCAAGAATCCGCTGGTGGAGAATGGTATCGTAGCGTCTTCGTCGGAGGTGGCATCAGGTCAACTTCCTATGGGGGTGGCTATTTTATTATGCTGCTTTACAACTTGAGTTGGGATTACAACAAGTTCCAAACCGATTGGCTGTATCCATACGGTTCGCCCTTGGTGATACGTGTCGGTTTCTGCTTCTAATCAGCGCGTCAGTCGTTCCAATTCACGCTTTGAGTCCTTAGTTTTCAGCGTTTCGCGCTTGTCGTAGTAATGTTTGCCTCGGGCGAGGGCGATGTCCAACTTTGCCAAACCGTTCTCATTAATAAATAAGGTGACAGGGACGATGGTGAAGCCTTTTTCCTTCACTTTGTTCTTCAGTTTGCGTAGCTCGCGGGCGTTGAGCAGCAGTTTGCGGTCGCGCTTGGGGTCGTGGTTGTTGTAGGTGCCTTGCGCATATTCGGCGATGTGCATCCCTATGACGAACAACTCGTTATCCTTGAAGTTGCAGTACGAATCCGCCAAACTGGCCTTGCCTGCCCGGATGGACTTGATTTCTGTTCCCGTCAGCACAATGCCCGCCGTGAGCGTTTCCACCAGGAAATACTCAAACGACGCGCTCTTGTTCTTTATCTTGATATTATTGGTGCTTCTCTTATCCATTGCGGCGGCAAAGGTACGTATTTTTTACGAAATGGCATCATTCTGAAATGCTTTGGCGACATCATCCCTCTCATCGGGCGTAATCCATCGGTAACTTGGATCCTTCCTCAACCACGTCATCTGCCGTTTGGCATACTGCCGCGTGTGGATCTTGATTTGCTCCACGGCCTCGGTGAGAGTGCAATCACCATCAAAATAGGCGAATAACTCTTTGTAGCCCACAGTGTTGAGTGCGTTCAGTTGACGCTTTGGATAAAGTGCCTTGGCTTCCTCTAACAAGCCTTGTTCCATCATCAAATCCACACGGCGGTTGATGCGTTGGATGAGTTCTTGACGGTCCCAAAGCAAGGCGTATTTCTTGATTTCGAAGTCGCGCTTGACGGTGGTTCCTGTGCGGAACGAGGAGAAAGGTTTACCTGTTTGGTAACACACTTCCAAGGCGCGTTGTAACCTTCTGGGGTTCTGTTGGTCAACAATGGCAAAATATTCTGGGTCAAGTTGTTGTAATTCCTTACTTAAAGCATTAATTCCGCCTTTTTTCAGCATGGTTTCCACCTTTTGGCGCATCTCGGGCTGCACATCAGGCATCTCGTCAATGCCATTGCAGACTGCGTCAATGAACAAGCCCGAACCACCCGTCATGACAACTTGGTCGTGCATCTTGAACAACTCATCCAAAAGTTGCAGCACCTCACGTTCGTAATCGGCCACGTCGTATTTATCTTCAATGCTGATATTGTGAACAAAATAATGCTTTACTTGAAGCAATTCTTTAGGTGTAGGGGCAGCCGTTCCGATGGACATTTCCTTGTAGAATTGCCGGCTGTCGGCGGAGATGATGACGGTATTCAAGGCCTTGGCCAACTCGATGGAGAAAGCAGTTTTACCCGAGGCGGTTGGGCCTGCAACGACAAACAAGGTCTTCATGGCTCGAGTTTTTGCGGCACTGGACCGTTATTCGCCACCACGATGGGCTCATCGATTTCCTTTACCACATTGAGCCCCAACTTCTTGCCTTCTTCTTTCATGAAAGCGTAAGCCTCATCGAAGTTGTTGCCTATGACACCATCCAAGATGGCCTCGCGGATGGCGTTCTTGATGACGCCGACCTCGCGACTTTCGGGGATGCCAAAGGTTTCCATGATGGCATTGCCGTCAATGGGCGGTTGCCAGTTGCGCAGGTGGTCCATGGCCTCGATTTCCTTCAGCTTCTCCTGCACAATCTCGAAGTTGTGGTGGTATTTCTTGATCTTTTCCTCGTTCTTCGAGGTGATGTCGGCGTGGCAAAGCAGCATGAGGTCGTCAATGTCATCGCCAGCATCGAACAACAGTCTTCTTACCGCGCTGTCGGTGACCACATCCTCGGCCAAGACAATGGGGCGGAGGTGCAGCAACACCAACTTCTGCACGTATTTCATCTTCTCATTCAGAGGCAGCTTCATCGCGGCAAAAATCTTGGGCACCATCTTGGAACCTTTGAACTCATGTCCGTGGAAAGTCCAACCCGTGCCGTCTTCCCAGCGTTTGGTCTGGGGCTTGGCGATGTCGTGCAACAAGGCCGCCCAACGCAGCCAAAGGTCGTTGCTCTTTTCGGCTACTTGATCAAGGACTTGCAAAGTGTGTAAGAAATTGTCTTTATGTCCTTTACCTTGTATCACTTCAACTCCTTTGAGAAGTGAAAGCTGCGGGAAGATGAGCTTCAACAGACCGCTTTCGTCAAGCAGTTTGAACCCTATGGACGGCTTCGGCGAGAGGATGATTTTGTTCAGTTCATCGGTGACACGCTCCATCGAGACGATTTTGATGCGCTCAGCGTTGCGCTTGATGGCCTCAAACGACTCGGGCTCGATGTAGAACTTCAGCTGCGAGGCGAAACGCACGGCCCGCATCATACGCAATGGGTCATCGGAATAGGTGATGTCTGGGTCGAGTGGGGTGCGTAGTGTCAGTTCTTCCATGTCGGCCATGCCATTGTAAAGATCGACGAGGGTGCCAAAGTCCTCTGGATTGAGGCTGATGGCCATCGCGTTGATGGTGAAGTCGCGGCGGCTGATGTCGTCCTCAAGGGTGCCATTCTCCACGACGGGTTTACGGCTGTTGCGGTCGTAGGACTCTTTCCTTGCCCCGACAAACTCCACTTCCATGCCGTTGTAGTGAATCATGGCGGTGCCAAAAGCGCCGTAGTATTTGGCTTCCTTGTGACCAGGCAGATGAGAGGCCACCTTTTTGGCCAAGGTGATGCCACTGCCCACCGTGACTACGTCGATGTCGTTCGACGGCCTGTGCAATAAGATGTCGCGCACGTAGCCACCGATGACATAGGTCTTGTAACCCAATTCCATGCTGGAATAGGCGATTACCTTAAATATTTGGCTTTCAATATGTTTCTTGAAATCGTAGTTCATGCGACGGGAACTTCCTCAAGGATTTTCTCTTCGTGATGCTTCACGGTGGCTACGGTCTCTTCGCCATTTTCGGCCATGTCGATGATGATGGTGTCGCCGATGTGAAGGCCCATGCCGATGATGGACTCCGCCACGGTGTCTTCTACATAACGCTGCACGGCGCGTTTCAGCGGGCGGGCGCCATACTGCTCGTCCCAGCCCTTCTCGACGAGGAAGTCCATGGCTTTCTCGGTGAGCTCAATCTTGTAGCCCATCTCTTCGACGCGCTTCAACACATCACGAATCTCAAGGGCGATAATCTTACGGATGTCGCTCTTTTCCAAGGCGTTGAACATCACGACATCGTCAACACGGTTGAGGAACTCGGGCGCGAAAGTGCGTTTCAGAGCGTTGTCGATGACACTTTGCGAGTACTCGTTCTTGGCGTTGAGTTTGGCTTGTGTGCCGAAGCCTACACCCTGACCGAAGTCCTTCAGCTGGCGCGAGCCGATGTTGGAGGTCATGATAATGATGGTGTTCTTGAAGTCGACCTTGCGACCGAGGCTGTCGGTGAGCAGGCCATCGTCAAGCACTTGCAGCAATAGGTTGAAAATGTCGGGGTGGGCCTTCTCGATTTCGTCTAACAGTATGATGGAGTATGGCTTGGCGCACTTTCTCGGTGAGTTGGC
>Ga0265300_10002838_pt1 | contig 14641 bp, 9 predicted proteins | sample AusTroGonzalo_MG_FD_193482 | JGI IMG/M metagenome (GOLD analysis project Ga0265300, IMG submission 193482) | Bovine rumen microbial communities from tropical cattle in Woodstock, Queensland, Australia - Gonzalo_03 | ecosystem: Host-associated > Mammals > Digestive system > Stomach > Rumen ...
AGCGGCATCGGCAATGATTTTCTGGAACAAGTCCATTTCCATGAGGCCGGAGCAGCTGAATGTGGCAAGCATGCCGCCTTCGGCGAGGAGTTTCATGGCAAGCAAGTTGATGTCCTTGTAACCGCGTGCGCCCTTTTGCAAGTTGTCCTTGCTTTCGATGAATTTGGGCGGGTCAAGTACGATGAAGTCGAATGTTTCCGCTTTGTCGCGGCACTTGCGCAGGTATTGGAACACGTCGGCTTCGACGTGCGTCGCGTGTGCTGTGCTTAGTTTGTTCCGCATGATGCCTTCCTTGGCGAGCTTGAGCGCGTCCTTGGATACATCGACTTGATAAACTTTTTCGCAACCGCCCCGGAGGGCGTAAAGACCGAATCCGCCGGTATAGCAGAAGCAGTTCAGAACCTTTTTCCCCTTGGAAAGTTCGCCTACGCGGCGGCGTGCATCGCGTTGGTCGAGGTAGTAACCCGTCTTGTGACCGTTCTTCACGTCGATGGGGAAGAGTATGCCGTTTTCGTCAATGATGACCGGTTCGTCGGGGACTTCGCCAAAGATGGTCCCTGTGCGGAGGGGGAGACCCTCTTTTTTGCGGACTTCGGAATCGCAGCGCTCGTAAATGCCCCGGCAGTGCGTTTTCTCGGCGAGCAGTTCGTAAATGGTGTTGCGGTTGACTTCGGCTCCGGCGGCAAGGATTTCTACGGAGTAGATGTCGGCGTACTTGTCGATGATACAGCCGGGAATCCCGTCATTTTCGGCGTTAATCAGGCGGAAAGCGCTACTCTTGTCTTCGATGTCGAACCCACGGCTCTTGCGGGCGGCGATGGCGCGGTCGAGAATGTCGCTGAAGAATTCTCGGTCAATTTTTACGTTTTTTCCTTCTGTCCCGAATGTCCAGAATCGTCCACGGATTTGGGATTTGGGTGAATAGGCAGCAAGGCCCAGAAAATCGCTATGGTAGCTGTAAACTTCAACGACGTCGCCCAGTGCGGGGTCGCCGATAACTTCGTCGATGGCTCCGCTAAAAATCCACGGATGGTAGCGGAGGGCGGATTTTTCACGTCCGGCTTTAAGAGTTATTGCTTTCATGGGAAAAAAATTAGAAAATTTTATTATATTTCTTTTATTATATATATAGTTATCGTTGAAACGTAAGGAAAACTGTTTTTTGGTGGTTTTGAAAGGGGACAAAGTGATTGTAAATTTCTTATCTGAAATTATAATTACTAGAATGAAAGTCATGTTCGGTAATCTTCATGCGAGGATTAATTTGAACGGACTGTGTGGTGTTGTCCTCCTTATCGTAGTGTCTTTGCTGTTTTCCGCCTGCGAAGAAAAGTCAAAACAGACTCATAAAAAAAGTATGGGAACCACCCAAAATGTCGTGGCTACGCAAATTTTTAAGGGGTATGTCAAGGATATTCAGGGTGGAGCTAGGCTAAAGTATCTGAACGGGATGCCCCGCAGTTTAAGTGTCGGCCAAAAAGTTTTTGAGAATAATTTGCTTTTGACGGAGTCTGGAGGAGCGATTGTATTGTCGGTTGCCGATGGTTCTGCGTTCAAGATTGTTGGAAAATCAGAGGTGGAGCTCGATGCAAAAAAGTTCGAATCGTTGAAGCAACGGTTTATGCTTTCGCTCCATTACGGAAAGTTGTTCTTTGATATACAGAAACAGGCGGTCAGAGATGAATTTGAAATCCGAACTGAAAAAGTTTCGTCTGTGACTCAAAGTTCCGCCGGCTTTGTCGAAAATGTCGATGGGCTAGAGGTCTCTTCTATTAAGGAGGGGCGCCATGATATCTTGTGGAATGATTCGGTCATCGTTATCAAGGGTGGGGAAACGTTGCTCGCGAATGATAACGGTGTAAAAGTTTTGACGCTTGCAGGTTCGGGGTCGTTGATTTTGGCACGGGCTATTGAAACTATGGTTTCAAAGGCCGCGGAGACGCAAGGTGTGTCCGTATCAAAATTGAATTTGGATAAAATTGCTGCTTTGATAAAGAAATTTGATGATGCTTACAAGAAAAAAGCGGATGGCTTTATAAAGAAAAACAGGGCGCAATTCAAGCCGAAGATTTTGAATGAATACATTGGAAAGCCGAGCGTCACGTTGGAAGCGTTGTTTGTTCCGGGGAACTTTGTCTCGGTTCTTGGAATTCGCGATACGGTTCCAGAAAGCGGCCTCTACAGGAGGACGTTTGAATGGGAGGATTCCTCTGCGTTTGGTCCGAAGCGCTTTATTGCCACTTGTGGCGATAGCGAGGTGGAATTTGTTTGCCATACGTGGAATACAAACTTTGTGTCGGCGAAAATGGCTGAGATTTTGACGAAGGCGAATGAACGTAAGACGCAAGCTGCAAAGGATTCTGTACAACAGTTGCAAAAACTCAAACCGTCGGTAATCATCGAAGGGTTGGGGCGCGAACGCATTCATGTGTTGCCTGACGAACGTGATATTCCGGCGACGCTCCGCTTTAGCGTGGTTGGCTTGACGGGGGGCGATGTTAAGCAAATTAAAAAAATCGTCATCAAGCGCAAAGGGGCTGTTGTCAAGACGTTCAAGGCGGATGAAATAACGACAAACACATTCAAGTTCCCAATCCGCCTCAAGCAGAACCGGATTGCCCATTTTGAAGTGGCTGTTACGCTAACCAAAGGCAAGCCATTAAAGGCGAAAAAGGTTTACGAGACTTATTGCTATTTTGAAAATTACGAAGATGGCAAGAAGAGCAATCGAATCAATGATATGACGGCGGAAGAAGAATATAAAAACGTTGTTTCCAAGCATTTGCTCAAGAATGAATAGCTTTTTAAAAAGCTAAATTTGGGCCCATGTTTGAATCTTTGTTCGATAAATATCCTTTTTTTAGAAAAGTTCCCGCCATCCTTTGCATGGCTATCATTTTCAAAATTTCGTCGATGACTTCGGCGGAGTTGGAAGATTTTCCGCATGTATGGGATAAGCTTGCTCATACTTGCGAGTATGCGACTTTGGCGGGATGCTTTTGCATGTGGTGGACTCGTAATCAGTGGTCTTCTAAGCCGTGGCTCAAGGTCTTGATTGTGGCGTTCATTGCTCTTGCTTACGGTTGCACGGACGAATATCACCAGAGTTTTGTCGAAGGCCGCGATTGTAGTGCGCTTGATTTGGTGGCGGATTTGACCGGCGGTTTGATTGGCGGTTCGGTCTATGTGCTGATCGTGTGGATTCTCAACCGCTATGATCCGGTTGCAGAGACTAGATTAGAGGCTTGAGGTTAGAGACTAGATTCTTTTATAAATTCTCGCCTTCGCGATGACGAATCAAGAAGAACTCTCGCTCTACGCATTTATCGTCTTTGTACTTTCTCTTCGTTCCAGTACTAAATGCTGGGCTCGGTCATATCCATGCAAGCATGGCTGCGACTCTCGCCCTACGCATTTATCGTCTTTCGTCTTTCGTCTATTAACGCTCAGTCGCCTAGCAGTATAATTTCTCTTTGCAATTGGATGCCAAATTTTTCGGCGACGACTTTTTGAACGTGTTCGCTGAGTTGCTTGATGTCTGCGGCTGTTGCGTTGCCTGTGTTTACGATAAAGTTTGCATGGACACGGCTCACTTCGGCACCGCCAATGCGGAACCCTTTTAACCCCGCTTGTTCGATGTAGTAGCCGGGAGCAATTTGCGTAGGCGTTTCGGCGGCTCCAGAGGAAAGCCGCTTGAAGGTGCTGCCTGCGTTCGGCATGGAAAGCGGCTGGCTGTTGCGGCGTTTTGTCATACATTCCTGCATTTCTGTTTCGAGGTCTTCGGACGTTTTACCAAGCGATGTTGCAGGCGTGAGTTGGAATGTTGCGGATAAGATAAATTCTTTTTTGGCGGATGCGGCAAGCTCTTGGAATTTGCTGTGGCGATATCCAAAATCACAATAATTTGCTGTTCTCGTGTGCAAATATCCGTCCATGTCGATGGTTTCGACTTCAACGCATGTCTGTGAAATATCTTGCCCGTAAGCTCCGGCGTTCATGTAAATCGCACCGCCAAGGCTACCGGGAATCCCGGCGAGTTTATGAATGCCTGCAAGTCCTTCGTTGATGGAATAGCGGGCGAGGCGGGCGAGCGGTGTGGCCCCTTTTGCAGAGATTTTTCCGTTGCCGAGGTTCGTGATTTCCGAGAATAATTTACCGAACTGGATGATGACTCCGTTGAATCCGCTGTCGGAGACGAGCAAGTTCGTGCCTTTGCCGAGAATGAAATTGGGGAGCGATTGTTCTTTGGCAAATTGAATCGCTTCTTTGATGTCGCTTATGGATTCTGCTTTTATAAAATATTTTGCAGGGCCGCCCACTTTAAAGGACGTGTGCTCGCTCATCGGTATATTTTCTTGAATTATCATGACGAAAATATATATATTCTTTGTGCAATGACAGATGAGGAACTGAAACAATTTAAGTCTGCTTTATCAATTACCGCTGTGGCGAACGCTTTAGGCGTGTCGGTGGTGCATGGTCGTTGTCGTTGTTTTTTTCCGATGCGCCACGCTCATGGCGATAGGACGCCTTCTGTTTCGTTTTCAGAAGAACGCGGAACGTTCCGTTGCTGGGTCTGTGATGATGTTCGCGGAGATGTGATTTCGCTTGTTCAAATCGTAAAAAATTGCACGTTCTTGGAAGCGTTGAATTGGCTTAAAGAAACGTATCATTTCTTGGTGCCGGGGGCAAAACCTTCGGTGCAAAATCGTGATGTTGCGACGAATGATGTTCCTATGAATAACGCAGGACTGGTTCGCCCTATGGTGCAAAGTGTGACGCTTGTGGCAAAAACTGCTGTTCGCGAAGCGGCGTTGGAATACTCGTCACCAGAGCCGGTAAAAGAACTTGTCAGTGAAGACGAACGTAAAAAGATAATTCTCTCCTTTTTGAAAATGCTGAGTCCCGTCGATAAGACTCCGGCGGCGGCGTATTTGGCTCGTCGTCGCATTTACAAGCCGATTTGGGACAAAATGCTATTGCGTACGATTACCGATTATGGAACGCTTAACAATAAACTCAAAGAAATGTATGATTTGGAAGTTCTGAAGTATGTCGGGCTTTTCAATGAAAAAGGAAATTTGAGGTATTACAAGCATCCGTTGTTTTTCCCGTATCTTGATGCGAAACGTCGTTCGTTTTATTTTCAGGCACGTGCCATTGACAGCACTGTTGTGCCCAAGGAATTGAATTTGCGGGGAACCGTGCCGTATCCGTACAACGTATCTGCGTTGAATCAAAAGCCGGGATGGGTTTATTTGTGCGAGGGTGTTGTCGATACGCTCACGTTTTTAGGGCAGAGCATTGACGCTATCGGTATTCCTGGAGTGCGTTCTTTCAAAACGGAATGGATTCCGCTTTTTAAGAATAAAAGTGTTGTACTTTGTTTGGACAAGGATGAAGCGGGCCGCAGCGGTACAGAGTATCTGCAATCGGTTTTTGCTCAGGCGGGAATCCGCACGGTTGTACTCGGCGAAGGTTTGGATTACTTTGATAAGATGACGATGAAAGAAGGCGATGATATCAATTCTTGGTTCGGCGGGAAGAAGTGAGCTTTGGGCTATGAGGTCGCTCGCCAGCTCGCTTTGAGGTGTGAGCTATGAGCAAATGTTTTGCTGCTAGGATTTATTTATCGTATTCATTACTCTCCCTCCATATCTCATGGCTCACTGCTTATGGCTCGTAGCTCATTCTCCTATCACTCTTCTGACTTCATCTTCGTCTGTGATTCCTTTTGCAATGAGGTGCTGTGCGTTTTCTTGCATGGTTCCGTCGGCGTAAGTGCCGTCGGGGAGTAACAGTTCGCAGACGATGGTTCTGCCGCTGTAAATTTGTTCGCTTTTTGTGTTTTCTGGCGCGTCGGCATCCGTGTGTGTTGCTGCTTTTCGCACGAGGCGTTGGGCGAAAACGCCGAGTAAGGATTCGTCCAAGACGCTTTTGGGCACGCCGAGGTCTAGCAATCGGGCGGTGGCTCCTTTGGCGCTGTTCGTGTGCAGCGTGCTTAAAACGAGGTGTCCGGTTTGTGCGGCGCGGAGTGCAATTTGCGCGGTTTCGCTGTCGCGGATTTCGCCAACGAGAACCACATCTGGGTCTTGACGCAAGATGGAGCGCAAGGCGACTGCAAATGTGAAACCGCATTTTTCGTTCACGGAAACTTGGTTGGCTCCGAAAAGTTCGTATTCTACGGGATCTTCGATGGTGGTCACATTGATTTTTCGTTGGATGATTTCGCGGAGGCCTGCGTAAAGCGTTGTCGTCTTGCCGCTCCCGGTGGGGCCTGTGACGAGGAACAGACCTTGCGGCGCGTTGAAAATACGACGGAGGGCTTGGAGCGTTTTTTCGCTGAAGTCGAGGCTTGCAAGTGTTTGTGCTGAATCACTTGCACTGAGCAATCGCAGTACGCATTTTTCGCCGTTGCTTACAGGGATGGTGCTCAGTCGTACGTTAATTTTTTGCTGAAAATTATCGAATGCAAAACTTCCGTCGTGGGGGAGGCGGCGCTCCGTGATATCGACGTTCGCCATGACTTTGAGGCGTATCAGTACGGGCTCGGCAAGCCATTGCGGAAACGTGCGGTATTCCGTTAAAAGTCCATCGATACGTAGTCGTACGCGGAGCGAGTCGGCTGTCGGTTCGAGGTGGATATCGGTCGCTTTTTTCTGGAGCGCTTTTACGATTAAACTATCGACGAGGTTTATAATCGGTTCTGATTCCCAAGATGAATTTCTTGATGCATCCAAATGCTTGAGGTGCTTGAGCAAATCTTCGTCATCGAATGTTTCTGCATGGCTGTGCATGAGCCTGATTTCGGCGGCGGTGTGTTGCTCTGGAATGATTTGCTGTTGCGTGAGAAAACGGATTTTTTCGAGGGTGAGTTCATCGTTTGCGTTTGTAATGGCAATAGCCCCGTTATCTAATATTGCAATCCCGTTTTTCCGGCACCATTTTCTTGACAAGTTTCTTTGATCCATTCCCGTAAAATACAAAGAAAAAAATCCAAAAATCAATTTGTTGTAAATTTGGCAAACAACCGTTTGCAAAAGTGTGGACCCCAGGGTGACAGGATTGTGCTTAGCATACAAAGAAAGTCCCCCGGATGGGGGACTTGGGGAGTTGCCTTATGAAATTAGATTAAGCTTTTCTCATCAGTTTCTTCTGGATGTTGCTTGCTCCGCTCTTTGCTTTGCTAAAGAGGGCGTTCGGGAGCCAGAAGAATGTCGGCACCAAGAACATGGTGAGGAATGCAGACACAATCAAGCCACCCACAGAGGCGATACCCATCGGCTGCGTCATAGCGGCCACGTTACCACCGAGAGCGAATGCGAGCGGGAGCTGTGCAATCACGGAGGCGAGCGTTGCAAGTGCAATCGGCTGGAACTTGGACTTGGCTGCTGTCATCATGGCTGAGCGGCGGCCCATGCTTCCACTACGCAACAAGCGGTTTGCTTCGTCAAGCAATAGAATAGCGTTGTTCACCACCACACCGATCAACATAACGATTGCCATGAGTGCGATCATGGAGAGTGCCTTGCCTGTAATAACGAGAGCGAGGAGCACGCCGATAGCACCCATCGGGATGGTCGTCATGATGATAAACGGCTGTGCAAAGCTTTCGAGGAGGGCGATCAGCAAGATGTAGGTGAGGATAATGGCCATCACGATAGCGGTCATGAATTCCTTCTGCATGTCGTTCTGCATTTTTGCGTTACCGCCAAAGCCAAACGAAATGCCTTCAGGGAGTTCATCCTTCATGCCGTTGGTGAGTTCCGTGAGCTTGCCCATGATTTCACCGGTCGTATGTCCGGGGAGCAAGTTCATCGACACGTCAACACGTCTCATCTTGTACTTACGGTCAATTCGAGTCGGGCCAGCACCGTCTTCGATGAAGAAGAGTTCGCTTGCGCTCACGTAGCCTTTCGGAGTCTTGATGGGCAAGTCTTCGATATCGGCGTGGCTTTGTCTATCCTTTTCTTTCAAGCGCACGTAAACGTCGTATTCTTCGCCGTTTTCGGTGTATTGGCCAGCTTCGTAACCGCTCACTGCAATGTAGTTGTAGTTGGCGATTGTCTGGAGTGTGACACCGTAGTCGGCCATGGCGGCGCGGTTCGGAATCAAGCGGATTTCCGGCTTACCGGCTTCGTAGCTTGTCTTGATGTCCACGACACCGCCAATTTTTTGTCTTACGCGGTCGAGAACGATTTGCGATGCCTTGATCACGGAGTCTGCATGGAGGCCGCTGACTTCGAGCACCACGTCACCGCTTGCGTTGTTCTGCATTTCTGATGCGGATGTTGATTTCACAGAAATGTAAGCGTCAGGAATGTCTGCCAAGTACGGACGGATGGAATCGACGATATCGTCAGTGCCACGCATGTGGCCTTTCCATTCGGGCATTTTTTTCTTTTCCCAGTCCTTCAAAAGCTTTACGCGCATGGTAGCTTGGTTGACTGTCGTCATGCCGTTGGAGCCACCGACGTTCATGCTGTAATGGACGATTTCGGGAATGTCCTTGACGCGGGATTCGATAATGCGTGCAACGCTGTCGGTCGTTTCGATGTTCGTACCTACAGGCATTTCGAGCTTGATGCTCATCATGCCCTGATCCTGTCTCGGAGAAAGTTCAACGGTCAAGTTGTTCTTTGCCAAGTTTACGACGAACATGAGCGTCAAGACGAGGGCTACAACTTGGAAAATCACGCCCGGGACAGAGAGGCAGAAACTAAGCATCTTCAAATAGACAAAACGGAAACCGTTCAAAATCTTGGGGAATATGCCCAAGAAGCTTCCGATAATGCCCGGCTTTTCTTCGATGATGTTTCCGTTTTCGTCTTTCTTTTTACCCTTGAACAAATAGGCTGCCATGAGCGGCGTGAGCGTAAATGTCACAAGGAGCGACACGAACGTAGCAAACACCATGGTCATACCGAACGTACGGAAGAAGATACCCACGATGGACTTCATGAATGCAATCGGCACGAACACGCAGACGTTGGTGAGCGTCGATGCCATGATAGCGATCATGATTTCGGATGTTCCCTTGTAAGCAGCTTCCTTCGGGTCGAGGCCCTGGTTCAACTTGGCGTTGATGTTTTCAAGCACCACGATAGAATTTGTCACCAATAGACCCACGGAACTCGATAGAGCCATGAGCGACATCATGTTGATGCCGAATCCGGCAAAGTACATGAGCGTGAATGCGCCGATCACGGAAATCGGCATCGTGAGGGCTGCGATAATCATCGTCGAGAACTTGCCGAGGAACAAGAGCAAGAGTGCTGCGGTAAGCACGATGGCGATAATGATGTTCTGGATAACGTTGTCGATGGATTCGTTCACGGCTTCGGATTTGTCGTAAATCAAGGTCAACTTGAATCCTTCGGGGAGTGTCTTGTTGACTTCTGCCAAACGCTTGAGCACGCCTCTGGAAACTTCCACCACGTTAGCGTCGGAACGCTTCTTGATATCGAGAGCGACGGAGTTGCGGCCGCTAAAGCGGGACATGGAGGTAATCGTTTCAATCGTATCCTTGACAACTGCAATTTCGGAGAGCTTCACGACGCCTGTAGCTGTCGGTATTTCCATGTCGCGCATTTCGTCGAGACTGCGGAACTTACCTGCGGTACGCACGGTCGTGTTCTTGTGCTTGCCGATGACTTCACCGACCGGGAGGTTCACGTTGGATTGTCCATAAAGGCCCATCATGGTGCCGATATCGACACCGCGGTCCTTCATCTTTTCCTTATCGACTTCGATCGAAATCTGGCGGGTTGTACCACCGAAGATATCGACGCTAGCCACGCCGGAAACAGAGGTGAATAGCGGTTCGATTTCGTCTTCGACTTTCTGGCGGAGTTCTGTAGAATTGAGCGGGCCGGTAAACGAAATAGCCATGATGGCTTGACCGTTTATATCGACCTTCGAAATAATCGGGGCTTGCACGGCGTCCGGGAAGTTCACGGATGCAAGTTCGATCTTGGAACGCACGTCGTTAGCGGCAACGTCAACGTTCACGCCCATGTTGAACATGGCGACCACGATACCGTAGTTTTCCAAGCAGATGGATTGCACGTAGTCGATACCATCGACAAGTTCCACCTGTTCTTCGATGGGCTTGATAATCGTCGTTTCGATTTCTTCCGGGTTTGCGCCCTGATAAATGATGGTTCCCGTGACGACTGGAACTTCGAATTTCGGCATCAAGTCCACGACCATCATGGAGTAGGTATAAAGACCGAACACCACCACGGTCAAGATGACCATGAGCATGGTGATTGGTTTGTAAATACTGGCTTTAATCATTGGCTATAACTCCAGTGTCGATTATTCGACAATCAGCACCTTATCGCCATCGTTCATGCGGTTTTGGCCATCGACCATCACGACATCGCCTTCGCTGATTCCTTCGGTGATTTGGATGTCGTTCTTGGTCTGCACGCCGAGCTGCACAATCTTGCGTTTGGCCTTGCCTTCTTTATCGACGACCCAGACTGCGTTCACGCCGTTGCCATAGACGATGGCTTCGGTCGGGACGGTCACGCCGGTGACTTCGCGAGCATCAAGCTTTGCGGTGAGGTACATACCGGGGAGGAGTTTGCGATTTGTGTTCTTGAAGGTCACTTCGACCGGGAAGAAACGCGTAACCTTGTCGGCGGCGAGCGGAATGAGGGTTACTTCGCCTTGGATTTTTTCACCGTTCAATTCAATCGTTGCCTTTGCGCCCTTCTTGAAGAATCCGATTTCGGAGCTTGTGACGTTGAGCTTCAAAATGACTTTGTCAAGATTTGCGATGGTGAACATGACTCCACCGACACCCGGAACTTCGCCGACCTTGTGCTTGACTTCGGTGATTGTTCCGGAAGAGGGGGCGAGCACGAGTGTTGCACGGCGGGCAGCTTCAAGATTCATCTTGGCTACGTTTATTTGTGTTTCGAGCTGATCGACATCTTGCTGGGAAACGCCACCCTTGGCTTGCACTTCCTTGGTGCGGGCAAGAGTCTTTTCTTGCATGGCGATTTGAGCTTGGGCTTGCTGGTATGCGGTGTTGTCACCCGTAAAGGCGAATTCTGCAAGGACTTGGTCTTTTTTGACCTTGGAGCCTACGCGAACCTTAATCTTTGCAATCGGGTCGCCGAGCTTTGCTACGGCGTTGGTCTGCTGGCTACCTTCGATGGTGCCGCTGAAAGAACGGACATCGGTAAGCTTCACGACACCTGCTTTTACAACGCGGGCGGGCTTGCCCTTGACCTTCTGAATTTCTTCGATGGTTGTGACTTTCTTTTCGGCTTTGGCTTCTTTCTTTGCTTCGCCACATCCGGCAAGGAGGAGCGACATGGCAGAAATAGTAATGAGTGTTTTTGTAATCGTCTTCATAATTTGTTTGTCTTCCTCTTAAATCTTAATATTCACCTGTGGCTTGGAGCAGTGCGTTGTAGGCCTTGTTCCAACTGAGCACGGCTTGCATGTACTTAATCTTTGACTCGCGAAGCTTGACGTTTGCATCGAGCAGATTGACCTGCGTTTCGCGTCCGATTTTGTAGGCGGCTTCTGTTAAATCGTAGTTCTTTTGGGATAATTCAATTTGACGCTTTTGAAGATCAAGCTGCGTTTGAGCATCTTCCAATGAGTTTACGCAGGCTTCAATCTGCAAACGGAATCCGCGTTCTGCATTTTCCTTTGTAATTTGGAGCGTACGGAGCGAGGACTTTGCTTGAACGACTTTTTCGCGGGTTTGGAATCCCTTGAACAAGTTCATGGACAAATTTAACGTAATGGACTTGTTAAGTTTGCTCCACTTTGGAGCGTCCCATTCGGTGATTTCGTTTTGGCTGTTGTTGTATCCGAGTTTTCCGATTAACGTGATTAATGGTTTGTAGTCGGCTTCTTCAAGTTCAATGTTTTTTGAAGCCATTTCTTCGTTTATTTTGAGTAGGGCTAGCTCTTTGCGGCGTTTCAACACGTTTGCCATGGCTGTGTCAGGGAAGGGATTGTTCGATTCGGGGTTGCGGAGTTCTCCGGTAAATTGTACATCGGATTCCCATTCAAGTCCCATGGTGTTGAGGAGCTTGTTTCTGGCGAGAACGCGTTTCTTTTTTTGCTGTTCGTATTCGGAGTTGAGCTGATCGAGTGCGAGCTCGGCACGAATGACATCAAGTTCTTTACCCATGCCACTTTCGAAACTCTGTTTTGCCATTTCATAATGAGCTTTTGTCAGTTCAATGCTTTCTTCGAAAATTGCAATGGAAGAATCCAAGACGATGAGCTCGTCAAAGGCGTTATCGACGCTGTAGCGAACGGTATCTTTTGCTTGTTCGAGCTTGACTTCTTCACCTGTTTTATAAGCTTTGGCGATTTCGACTCCTGTGCCGATTGCTCCTTGAGCGTAAAGAACTTGGGTGATGGAAAGTGTCGCGTTGGATTGCCAGCGGTAGCCTTGCATCGCAGACACTCCACTGAGAATCTGGTCTGCTGCCGGGGCTAGGACCAACTTGTCGAATAGGCTTGCTCCAAGAGTGCTGTCTGCAGCGGCATCAGATACTGGCGTACTCTTTGTGATATCGTCTTTTCCAAAATTGCGAGTGATACTTGCGTTCAAGTCTATAGATGGGTAAGCTCTTCCGTAACCGCCTTCAACTTGAGATGCTGCTTTAGTTACGCTTTCTTGTGCGGTTTTGATATCTGCTGAGTTTTCCATGGCGGTTTTAACCGCCTCATCTCGGGTATAGACTTTTGCCGAGGCTGGTACAATCAGCCCTAAAGCTAGGGCGGAAAGGACTAAAAATTTCCTTGACATTCGTTCTCCTAATCTAAATAACTGACCAAATGTAAAAAAAAAGCACCATTTACATAAGGGTGCTTTAGAGTGTTTGTGATGAAATGCAAATTTAGGGGATGAAATGCAATAGCCTTTGTAAAATTACATTAACCCAGGAATTTTCATGCCGCCCGTGATATCGGAAATGCTAGACTGGGTGGCTTCGTCTTTTTTCTTCACAGCGGCGTTGATGGCTGCCATGATGAGGTCTTCGAGAGCTTCGACATCGTCCTTGTCAACGCAATCCGGGTTGAGCTTGATCATGGTGAGCACACCTTTTCCGTTCATGGCGACCTTCACCATTCCGCCGCCAGCTTCGGCGTCAAAGCTCTGTGCCTTGAGGTCGTTTTGTGCTTTCAGCATCTTGCTCTGCATTTTCTGAAGGTCTTTTAGCATCTTGCTCATGTCCATGAATATATCCTCGCTTTTATAAAAGGTTTGTTTTTGATATTTCCGTGGTAATTATAGAATTTTTTGTAGCTGTGAGGAATGGGGTCGGGGCGTTGCCCCTTTGAGGTCGCTTCGCTTTGAGGTATGAGGTCGGTCGCCTTCGGCTCCCTTTGAGGGGTGAGCTAGTAGGCTGTGGTTAGTAGGAAGTAGATAGTAGGCAGTGGTTAGTGGTTGGTGGTTAGGTTATAGGTTTCAGGGGTCAGGTTTCAGGGGTCAGGTTTTAGGGGTCAGGCATTAGGTTCAACGAGAGATTCATGGCGAGAGAAAAATGTCACCCTGGAGCACCGCGATAGGAACCATAAGATCCTCGATCGGGGTCGAGGATGACGAAAACGGGAACCGATTGCTCATCGCTGACTGCTCATCGCTCACTGCTCGCATTCTTCTTCATCGCATTGGGCGACCATGGCGGCTCGCTTGATTTTCTTGGAAAACACGAGTTCCGTGGCGAACATTTTGTGGAGTTTCGCAAGCCCTTCGTCCTTTTCCAAATCGAGTTCGTAGGGACTCATCTTGGCGGCTCGCTGTTCTGCAAGTTCCGTTTCGGTGTAGGCGCGAGTGCGGATAGAAAGTGCGATTTTCGTCTGGAGGCGGTCTTCTAGAATGCGAGTGACTCGTTCAACGTATTCCGGGTGTTCCGTCATTTGGCGGTAGCCCCAGTTGTCCGCGTTTTCGGTAGTGCCCGCGTAGGTGAGCGCAATCGGGAACGGGGTTATTTCGGGGTCGCCTGTTTCAAGCGTCGTACCAGCAATCGCGGCGGAGAACACGTAGTCACCGTCATTTGCGATGTTCGAAAGGATGGACGGCCAAGCGGCGGCAATCTCGTAACGCGAAAATGCGGTTACGCTACTCTGTTCGTAACCGGCAAATGGATCGTCGTAAGACGCCTGGACTTCTTCCTGGGCGTCTATCATTGCGGCGACTTCAGTTACTTTTTTTTTTACCGCGTCGTTTTCGGCGCTTTTAGGATCGTTGATGGCTGCAAGAGCTTTCCGTAAATCGACCAACCGGTCGAGCCAAGCCATTCGGGCGAATGTCGTTTCGACTAGCAGACGCGGGTTCGTGCTGTAGCGGAGCGTGCCCTGCAAGTCGATGAGCATCTTGCTTATGCGGAGGATGTCGCCGTTGGTAAGGCCTTGGGCGCAGCTCTTGTACTTGGTGTAAAGCTCTTCGGTGATGTTGAGGGCATCCGGCGTGAATGCGTCGAGGCGGGCGTAGAGCAAGTTGCGGAGGAACTTGCCAAAGCCATCGAGCAGCGGGATGAACTCGATGCCGATTTTCACGGCGTCATCCACCATGCGGAAGCAACCCTTGATGTCGTGGTTCTCGATGGACTGGATGAGCGAGAAGAAAAGTTCAACAGGCGGAATGCCGAGGACG
>Ga0265300_10002841_pt1 | contig 14633 bp, 12 predicted proteins | sample AusTroGonzalo_MG_FD_193482 | JGI IMG/M metagenome (GOLD analysis project Ga0265300, IMG submission 193482) | Bovine rumen microbial communities from tropical cattle in Woodstock, Queensland, Australia - Gonzalo_03 | ecosystem: Host-associated > Mammals > Digestive system > Stomach > Rumen ...
ACATCATTTTCGTTATTTAGGGCGTTGGGCGAATCTGCACCAATTGTTATCATTATTATAACGGCATTTGTGATTGGTTTTATATCGTATTATATGGTTAAGCGGGCAAAGGATTATGAACAATTACCATTGGCGTTCATTGTTGGTGGGGCTTTTGGAAATTTAATTGATCGTATGCGTTTTGGTGCGGTGGTTGATTTCTTGGATTTTCATATTGGTGGGGCGCATTGGCCGGCATTTAATGTCGCAGATATATTTATTTGCGTTGGTGTTGGGCTTTATGTATTAAATTGGTTAATTGCCCGTCGTAAATGTATATTTAAAAAATAGTTGGGGAAAAGAAAAATGGTAAAGTATTTAGACAATAACAATTCTGGGTTTGCAGCATGGAATGCAAATAGAAATGCAACAGCAAAAAAACAGGGCGGTGGGTTTCTGCGCTGGTTTTTAATATTCATCGCGGTATGGTGGGCTATTGGAATTATATTTGGTAAAAATACCAATGTCGTTGTGGTCGATGACTCTGCCGTGGTTGCGGTCGATGTTTCTGGTGTTCCGGTGGAAAAGATTAAAGCGGATAAAATTACCGCTGATATCCAGGGGTTGCGTATATCAAATGTTGATTTGTTAGATTTTCCGACAAGTGCGAAAGATAGTGCGCCGGTAAAATTATTGTCTGGTGAAGATTCTTATGCGGAAATCGGCGTTGTCGGTGTTGGTGCGGCCGCGCCAACGGCAAATACTGTGTGGAAAAAATCTGGCGATACTTATACCTGGCGTAACAGCGATGGTATTGTGTTTAATCGAACAATTTCTGTTGATGGATATGTTATATCAGTCAATGACGAAATAAAAAACAATACTAAAAAAGATTTTTCTTTTGCACCGTACGCAAAAATTAGACGCGAAAATGACCGCCCGTCATCTGCTGGGGTTTATACTGGTTTGGTTGTTTTTGCCAATGGTGATGTTGAACATGATGATTGGCGGGTGTTGGCCAGAAAACCACAGGCATACACAACAACAAATGGTTTTGCCGGGTTCGTTGATCAGTATTGGGAAACGGTGACCGATGTTGATGTGCCAGACCAAACAATTCGCGGTCAAAAGTATGGTGAAATATATCAATCAGATATAACTGCGCGTGCGGTAAATGTTGCAGCAAATTCAAATACAAATATTGTTACATACCTTTATGTTGGTCCGCGTGATAGTGATACATTAAAAATTGCGTCACAGAAAATCACAGGGATTGATAAAACTGTGGATTATGGTTGGTTCTGGTTTTTGGCAATGCCGATGTTGTGGCTGATAAATGTAATAAATGCAATTGTGATGAATTATGGTGTCGCGATTATCATCATGACGATTTTATTGCGGTTGTTACTGTGGCCGTTGACGCGCAAATCTTTTACATCAATGGCGGCAATGCAGAAAATGCAGCCAGAAATGCAACGCATACAGAAACTTTACGCAAATGATAAACAACGCTTGCAAATTGAAATGATGAAATTGTATCAAACACACAAGACATCGCCGATGTCTGGGTGTTTACCGATGTTAATTCAAATTCCAATATTCTTTGCGTTGTATAAAGCGTTGATAATATCTGTTCAAATGCGTAATGCACACTTTTTATGGATATCTGATTTGGCGGTGATGGATCCATACTTTATCTTGCCGATATTGATGGGTGCAAGTATGTGGTTGCAACAACGTTTGCAATCAGGTGCAACTAAGGCGGCAGATAAAAACGATATTGCTGCGCAAACACAACGTGCGATGCGTTGGATGCCGATAATCTTTACGGTAATGTTTGCGTGGATGCCAGCGGGGCTGGTGCTGTATTGGACAGTGTCAAACCTGTTTGGTATTTTGCAGATGTACATAATCAAACGTAATATGGATAAATAAAAATGCCCGTTTGGGCATTTTTATTTATGAATTAAATATTTATACAGTGCATATGGTGTTTGTATAAATATGGATTTTATTTTTAATGTGTGTTTGCATAAATCTACACAAGAATATGCCGATACACAATCAAGATTTACAGGTGTGGGTGGCGAGATATAAACAAATTTCCAACCATATAGACGCAGAATCGTGATGTCACGTGGGCAAAGATGAATTTTTGTAATGTGATTTCGTCGTATAAATTGATACATAATTAAATCTTTGCCTGAACATATTATTGGTGCGCAATGACGATAATGGCGACACAATATGCGTGGCAAAATTTTGGAAGTGTTTTCTGCAAAAGCAATAATAATCATTGTCGTGTCCTTTTTTTATTTTTCTAACCAACCGCATTCTAAAGCCGCCGTTTCAATTGTGTTCATTGCATCCCGCCATAATGCCGCTGCACGATTTTCGGACCATATATATTGGTGTGGTGCACGTCGCCGGTCACCAAATTTTTTCATAACAGCCAATTGTTCATCACTTAATTTCCCACACAGATAAAGTTTAGTTATCAATGTTTCAACATCTAATAATTCACACGGTCTGCGTGTTGGTGTGCCGTGGTAATGCGTATATCCATTTTGAATAGATTTAGAATATAAAAACCAAAACCATAATTGTTCTGCATTGTGAAACTTTTCCTGATTGTATGCCATTTGGGTTTGTGTCATTTTTTATGCTCCTTGTTATAAGTCGTTGTATTTTGTTTATAGAAACACAAGAGAATTATATAAATTGTTACAACTTTGGGTTGATTAACGAATCAGTTTTTCGATTCGTATAAGTTGTTTTATTTTTGGGTGTGCGAATCGAAAAAAGAAGTGTTTTATCTAACAAATAAAAAACGCGCAGTGATGCGCGTTTAATTTATTGTGTTGTTTTTATTGTTATGATGTATCCATATAATTACCTTTTAAATAAAAAAGCCCCACATTTCGTGGGGTTTTTGTATAATGTTTTTTGTTATTTACAATATCGGCGGGAAACAATCGCCACCAATTTCGGGACAACAATTAAATCCCTGGTCACCCATATCTGTATAAATTTCACCAGCACAACAACCGTTTGCATCTGGATTAGATCCGTCTGTACATTTTATTACTGTTTCTGATGCATTGTTTCCAGAAGAAGAGTTCTTGAACGGATTTTCAATTGTGCCGTTATCATTGTATTTTAACCCAAGGACTTGTTCATTATATTTTTGTGTTCCTTTGCCACCCGTGCTGGCAATACTATTAGTATTAGATGGGTCTTGTTGATTTTGATAAACCGCTTGTTGTTTTGCGTTATTAATTGCCTCATAATTACTGGCCTGACAATATGCGACAAGCGTGCTGTATGAATATCCCAATTTTTGTAATTCTTCGCGCACTGTATCATATGATTTTGCAGTTATAATACCATTTTTAGGTTCACACAGATTACCCAAATTAAATGAACGTGCCTGACCAACCCAAGTACCATCGTTATAATCTGCATATGCACCCCATTTTGGTGTGCTGCGCACATTATTTGCCATCGCTGTGCGAACCATACATTTTTCATTTGTTGTACATGCAACCATTAAATCGTTTGGTGAATATACCGTGATACGTGTTCCAGCTGGAATTGTAAACGGTGGAACAGTATTATCCATCATATCGACCAACAATTTTTGTGCAACCTGGTTCCAAGCAGTTATGATTTCATTTTTCGCAAGTTCAGAAGAACGCATGGTTCCACTTTGCACAACGGTGTTATTATCCAAATCAATTTGGTTTACAAATTTATCGGCAACGGGCGCAATCATATTAACAGCCGCCGGAACAATAGATGTTAACATTGGCATAACGAATTGTTCCAAATAATCAGTGCTGCCACGACCAGGAACACCAATACGACCCTGAGCATCGGCAGAAACTGGTTCGTCATTTGCAAAATTAAATTCAACACCATTTGGTAAAACAAATTGATACCATTTTATATTCATACGACCAATCGCCTTGTACGGTCCTGGAACCTGACCAGTAACATAGCCCAACAATAATGTTCCCGTTGGTATTATAACCGTGCGACCATTGTCTGAATACACATTACGGTCAACCGTTGCGCGAACAGGAAAATGTAAGTTATCTGCATCCAATGCGGTATCTGCACGCACATCTGAAACTATTGTTGCTGGAATTGGTTTATATTGACGAAGGATAAATGTTCTGTCATATGGTTGTGTTGATACGACAACAGTTTGGTCTGTGGTGTCAAATATCGCATCTTTGATTGGTGCTGGATTTAATGTAATGCGACCCATTTCACCGATTGGTTCGCTTGCCACAGATGTTGGACGATTGCTAACACGTGCACGTGGTGCGTCCATAAGTGTCGGCATTAAACCGGTTGCCAAAGCAGAATTTATATGTTCTGCATCAGTTCCGATTTTTTTACCAGCATCATTAATATCTGTAATCAAACCCGTTCCAGGATTATATATTCCAGTTGCGTTTTTACAATTACGATCTGAGAAAGGATAGAAATAATAACCACCATGTTCTGGTTTTATCCAACCATTTTGAGTACCATATACATCATACCCAGGAAACGCAAAATCGGAACAACTTTCGCTTGGGCGGACAACTGGCGCAACAGATGGTTCCATTGCTGTTGACAATTTTGTTTTGGTTGTTTTAACAGGTTCTGTTGTAAATGGATCTGATGGTGCGATAGATTTAACTTCATCTTCGATTTTTGTGGCTGTTGTTGGTGCAACATATTCAGGTTCATCAAAATCATTTATTTGTTTTTTTGGTGTTACAACTGGTTTTGGTTTTTCAATTTGCTCTGGTGCGGATGCGCCCAAAATTACCATAACTTTTTCCGCAGATTTCATTTCTTCGGGTTCGTTTTCACCACGCCAATATATAGACAATGTTAATGTTTCTGGCTTTGCGGCAACAGTTGGAGCATATTCCAAGAATACATTACATGAAATTTTGGCGTTTATAACGGCTGCATCTGTGCATGTGGTTTTTGCACTGAATCCAGCAACAGTTTTATTTTGACCCATTGATACTTTAGCTGGGGCGGTTGTTTTTACAGATATGGTTTGTGTCTTTTTTTCGCCAACTGTTACATTTGCCCAATCGACCGTATCATCTGACAGAGTTATTTTCACAGGGATATCTTCTTTGGCTGGCGCGGCAGATTTATTTTTTGTTCCAGTCAGTAATAATGTTAACAAAATCAATACAACAACAAATGTTGCGCCCAAAAGCAACCATTGAACTTGCTTTGGGGTCGAGTCACGCATATTTAAAAATCGTTGTTTTAATTTGTTCATATTACAACATATCCGCACTTATTATCACATTTTATTGAATACGAACGACACTGCAACTTGCGCCACTGAACTTTAATAATTGGTCACACAGTTTTTGTGCCGCATCAATATCACTCATTGGACCAATGCGCAAACGATACAAGCGCGCGGCAGATGCGCCCGACCCAAGATCGCCAACACCCTGTTCGTCAACAGCAAAGAACACCTTGTCTTTATATGGGGTCAATATTCCTTGACCGTTGTCGCCACTGAACTTAGCAAGCAAATCAACCCAGTAATCATTTAACGCCTTGACCGAAGAATCTGATTTTAATTCAACGGCAACACCGGCTTGATTGCTTGTAATAAGTGGAATGTTTGATTGGGGCAGATAAGAACCCGCCGTAACGCGTTCTGTTGGCATCATCGTTACACCGCCCGCAGATTGTGTCATTGGTGTTATTGTTGCAGGTTGTGGATATGCCTGGCCAGCAACAAATCCGGCCGGCATATAATAACCAGCCGCAGCATTATTGGACACATCTCCAATCATAACAGGTGTTCCAGTGTTATTCACACCAGCACTGTTTATGGCGGCCATATCATAACCATATGCCATATTGTTTAACGATTGTCCCGACATCATAGATTGTGCAACATTTGCCTCAGCCAAAGCCATCACAGATGCGGTATCTGTAATCAAGAATGGTTTTTCACGTTTTTTGATACATACGATACGTTGACCACTGCGCAAGACCATGTCGCCAACTGCTTCAACAATAATTAAACGGCCGTCTTCGCCATCAGTACGGAAACCAACAGGGGATTCGCCACCTTCGACCAACAATGAAACCACCGGACGTTGAGTCATGGATATAACCTTGTCCCCGAAATCAATATATGTGAATATACGGTCACGCCATACACGTTCAGGTGCAATTACATAATCGTCTGGATTTGGAACAAAGATATCCAAATCAAAGCGAAATTCAGACGGATCGATTTTCATTGATTTTATCCAGCCATAATCTTCGCCATCAACACCAACAGTGTTTGTTTTTTGGGCACTCTTTTTAAATACAGATGACATCGTGCCATTTGGCGTTGTCGTGCCAGTTGCATTTGGCAAAGTTGCACCACCGTCCATTACAACTTCGACCTGAGAATAGGTAACCTCAGACGAATTGGATGGTTCTGCACGCAGATAGAATATGTATTTGTTGCCAGATTTACCAGTAACAATCAAATTAGTATCACCACCTTGGACCCCAGGATTTGGTGTTAAATACATAACGTTTGTGCCAGCGGTGCCTTCAAATTTAAACAAACCATCATCGCCAAACATACCATCTTCGATTTGTTCGCCGTTTGGCAATGTAACCATTGTAACCATGCCACTGCGCAATTTGATTGGTAAAACCGTTCCTTTGGACCAGGACAATTGCGCATAACCAGGTTTGGTGCTGCCCGATGTCATATTTGCACTTGGGTTATTCCACGCATTTTGTGCAGAAAATGCCGACATTGGCATGGCGCAAACACAAGCCAAGCACAATAAAGAAATGTTCAACTTAATCGTTCTTGAAAATATCATGTCCTTTCCTTTCTCTGCTTTACTATTCCCTGCCAATGACGAACGCATCAAGCGGATCACCATCGCCAGATTCAACCGTGTATTCTACAACACGCAAGCCCAATGGATTTTCCATATGGTCGGTCCAACGCATCGCATTTGCATCATCGGTTACCAATGTTATCTTTATTCTATAATCTTTTCGGTCGGTCTGTCCATAACTATTTGTACAAAACCACTTGAAATCAACAGTATATGTCGAACCGTCAGATGTGTATCTATTTACACTGCCTGGGGAAAATTCCACCGAACAAGAAAAATCAAAACTGCCGTTATTTAGCAAGAATTCTTGGTACATCGCAGTTCCTGCAAATCCAGCAAAAATATCGTCCGAAGACATTGTTTTTATGGCGCCGTTCTGCATACCCCAATTTTTCTCCATAGTGCGAACACTGGGGCTAACCTCATTACGTGTTTTGATATATTCGGCAATAAAAGCGCGTTTGTAACGTTCCAAATCATCGCCATCTGGCATAACCTGGGTAAGTGTAACCTGGGCATTGTTCGGGTTGACGGAACGTAAAAAGAACACCTCTGGTCTATCAAGAGGAAACATTTTATACAGTGTTATCAGCAGCGCAACCAGCACAACCAACGTTGCCGCAAAGACAAGCGTCAAAACACGAGACAACAAAATTGGCGGTTCTATGCGGTTTTGCACGAATTTCTCCCCCTTTGTATATCGCGATTGTAGAAAAAATAGATATGGTGGTGCAAGTGAAAATTACACAAATTTAAGATTTTATAAAATATGGGGTAATTTTCTCTTGCGCTGAATTTTTTAAATCTTTATAATATTTCCACTTGATTTTTTGTATGACTGTGGTATCTTAGCGCAGATCATTGGGGGTATTGCAGCAGAAATCGGGCGATATTTTATAGTTACAGGGGCATAGTTCAACGGTAGAATATCGGTCTCCAAAACCGCGGATGAGGGTTCGATTCCTTCTGCCCCTGCCAGAAATCTGGGCGAACAATGATCGTAACATTGGTAAAAGTTGGGTAAGTTTTATGAAAAAAATGCTGGAATTTATCAAATCTGTGCGTGGTGAATGGTTCAAAATTGTATGGCCAACACGTGATGAAGTTACGCGTGCAACCATTATGATTCTGGTATTTTCTGCGTTGGCGACATTGTTCCTTTTCTTAATCGACAGTGCGCTTAACACTATTGTTGGGTGGATTTTCTAAAGAAATACTAGCGAAGGAAGTATAGATGGAAGACAAAATGCAATGGTTTGTTGTGAATGTTCATACGGGCTGTGAAGACAAGGTTGCACGCGGTTTGCGTGAACAAATTGACAAGCGTCGCCTTAATGCGTTTTTTGGTGAAATTTTGGTCCCGACACGTGAAGTTGTTGAAATTAAGGCCGGTAAACGCGTTAAGTCTGAAAAGAAGTTTTTTCCAGGTTATATCGTTGTTCAAATGGTTATGAACAATGAAACCTTTTCGCTGGTTAAATTGATGCCCCAGGTGGTTATGTTCCTTGGTGCAAAACAGAAACCAATCGCAGTTAGCGAAGAAGAAGCGCGCCGTTTGATGAAACAAGTCGAAGAAGGTGCGGTTGCTGTTGATGAAATTACATACGAAGTGGGCCAGGAAGTGCATGTTATCGATGGGCCATTCGCAGGGTTTAATGGTGTTATTTCTGAAGCAGATAACTTGAAACAAAAAATGACCGTTACAATTTTGGTGTTCGGTCGTGAAACCAGCGTTGAATTGGACTTTACCCAGGTTGAAAAGGTGTAAAACCAACAGAGTTTTCGCGATTTAGTAAAATCGCAACAACTGTGGAAGATGCGCCACATCGTACCACAACACAACAAGAAAAATGGAGTGAAAAATGGCAAAAAAAGAAGTTAAGGGATTGGTCAAATTGGTCGTCCCTGCAAAACAGGCAAATCCAGCGCCACCGATTGGGCCGGCTTTGGGTGCCGCAGGCGTTAATATCGCCGAATTCTGTAAACAGTTTAATGACAAAACCGCAGATAAAGAACCGGGTATGCCGATTCCATGTATTATTACGGTTTATACCGACCGCAGTTTCGAATTTATTATGAAATTGCCACCGGTGTCTTACTATATTAAAAAGGCGCTGAAATTGAAAATCGGTTCACACAAACCAGGTCGCGATTTTGTTGGAACAATAACAAAAGATCAAATCAAGCAAATTGCTGAAGCAAAAATGCCTGACTTAAATTGCTCTACCGTTGAATCTGCAATGAATATCGTTGCTGGTCAATGTCGTTCTATGGGCGTAAAGGTGGAGGAATAAGACATGAAAGCTACAAAAAGACAGCAAACTTGGACAAGTTTGGATAAGGTGAAGGTTTATGCTATTGCAGATGCTATTGAAGCGTTGCGTCCATTTGCATCCAAGAAGTTTGATGAAAGTTTAGAAATCGCTATCCGTTTGGGTATCGATATTACCAAGGCAGATCAAAACATTCGTGGAATGTTGTCATTGCCAAATGGTACTGGTAAATCTGTGCGTGTCGCAGTTTTCACAATCAATTCACAAGACGAAGCCAAAAAGGCAGGCGCCGATGTCGTTGGTGGTGAAGAACTGATTGATGCAGTGGCAAATGGTCAAATCAATTTCGATCGTGTTATTGCAACACCAGATATGATGCCAAAGATGTCCAAAGTTGCACGTGTTTTGGGACCAAAAGGTTTGATGCCAAATCCAAAATTGGGAACGGTTACAAACAATGTTGCCGAAGCAGTTAAGATTGCCAAGGCAGGTCAAATTGAATATCGTGCCGAAAAGAACGGTATTGTTCATGCCGGTATCGGTAAAATGTCGTTTGCAACGGATAAATTGGTTGAAAATGCAAATGCATTGATTGATCAGTTGAAAAAGGTTAAACCAGCATCGGCTAAGGGTCAATATATCTTGGGGGCATCTGTTGCCACAACCCAGGGTCCAGGCCTGAAAATCGATGTGAAATAATTTGATTTGGCAAAACCAAATCAAAAACGAGATTTCTGTCCAAGACTGATGGTGTCACGACAAATCGTGGCTTAATTGCCATCATAGACAAAGAACAATTCTTTGGGGCAGGAACCAAGCCCCATCTGGATGAAAGTCCGGTGGAAAGTTAAACAAAACGAAGAAGTAAGGGTATATAGATGAGACGCGAAGAAAAATCAGATTTGATTTCAGCGTTGCAGTCATCTCTTCAGGAAGCAAACGGTGTTTTCGTTGTCGAAAACAATGGTTTGACAGTGAAGGAATTCGAAGCGTTACGTAATGAATTACGTCCGTTGGTTTCGGTTTTCAAAGTTGTCAAAAATCGTTTGATGAAATTGGCATTGAAAGATACCAATTTTGAAGCTGTATCCGATATGATGAAACGTCCAACCGCTGTTGCTGTGGCAACGGATGCGTTGGCGGTGACCAAGGTTTTGGCCAAATTTGCTGAAGATCACGCAAATTTGAACATCATTGGCGGTAAAATGGATGCAGATGTCCTGGACAAAGATGGCATTGTGCAATTATCCAAGCTTCCTTCCCTGTTGGAGATTCGTGGAACTATCGCGCGTATTTTGGTCGAACCAGCATCGCGCTTGGCACGCGTTTCAGCAGAGTATGGAAAAAAGAATCAATAAAAACCGGAATGTTAACATTCTGATTAAAAGGAGTACAAAATGGCAGACATTCAGAAATTAGTTGAAGAATTGTCAAAATTAAGCGTTATGGAAGCAGTTGAACTGTCCAAAGCGTTGGAAGAAACATGGGGCGTTAGCGCAGCTGCCGCTGTTGCTGTTGCCGCTGGCCCAGCTGCTGGTGCAGCCGCTGAAGAAAAGAGCGAATTTGATGTTGTGTTGGCAGATGCCGGTGCAAACAAATTGGCTGTGATTAAGGCTGTTAAAGACATCACTGGTTTAGGTTTGAGTGAAGCCAAAGCTTTGGTTGAATCTGCACCAAAGGCAGTGAAAGAAGCAGTTGCAAAAGATGAAGCTGAAAAAATGAAAGCTACATTAGAAGCAGCTGGTGCAAAAGTCGAATTGAAATAATTCAATCGCGCGTGAACACCGCTTGTGTTCAAACAAATCCCATATGAAAATATGGGTCACCGATAAGCCCACCCTAAGATACATTTCTTATGGTGGGCGGATGGGTGTAAAAAACAAAACAAAAAATTTTGTTTGCAAAACGCAAAAATAAGAAAGGATTGATACCCATGGCAGTTATCCAAAAATTTAGAAAATCTTTTGGTAAAAGTTTTTTGCAAACTCCGCTTCCTGATTTGGTTGAAATACAATATGATTCCTATAAAGATTTCTTACAGGCGGATGTAGAACCCCAAAACCGTAAAAATATTGGTTTGCAAAATGTTTTTGCATCCATGTTCCCGATTAAAGATTATGCGGGTATTGCGGATTTGGAATTTGTCGAATATACATTGGATAAACCGGTGTATAACGTCAAAGAATGTATGCTGCGTAATATGACATATTCCAGCAAATTAAGATTAAAATTAAGATTGATTCTGTGGGATGTCGCCGAAGACGGTAAAAAAACTTTGCGCGATATCAAAGAACAAGAGATATTCATGGGCGAAGTGCCGTTAATGACAGAACGCGGCAGCTTTATCGCATCGGGTGTTGAACGTGTTATCGTTTCACAGATGCATCGTGCCCAAGGTGTTGTTTTTGCAACCACCAAAGAAGCCAAGGTTGCGGGCAACCCAATCACATATACTGCGCGTATCATCCCAGAACATGGTTCATGGATTGACTTTGAAGAAGCCAAGGGTGTTATCTATGTTCGTATCGACCGTCGTCGTAAAATACCAGCAACGGTTTTGTTGCGTTGTTTGCCAGCTGCCGAAGACGAAAAGAAATGGGCGGCCGATCCACGCAAACAAAACATTCGTGGTATGTCTGATACAGAAATTTTGTCGGCATTCTATAAACGTATTGCGTTAAAGTTTGACGGTAAAATGTGGGTTGGCGATGTCAATGCATTCGATGGTTTGGATAAGTATCGTTTGAATTATGATATTATCAATCCAAAAGATAAAAAGCCATTGGCGGCAAAGGGTGACCGTTTAACAGCAAAACGTTTGGCCAAGATTGCAACAACATCAAAGACATTTGGTGTTGCGTCTGAATCGTTGATTGGTGAATATCTGTTTGATCCGATTATGAATGGTGATGATGTTTTGTACCAAGCGGGTACCGAAATTACCGAAGAGATTTTGTCTGATTTGGCAAAATTGGGTGTCAAAGAAATATCACTGATTTCGATTGATAACACCACAATTACTGCACATATGCGTAATACATTGATGGCAGATAAAACAACAAATCGTGAAGAAGCATTGATTGAAATCTATAACATCATCCGTCCGGGTGAACGTCCAACATTGGAAGCTGCAATCAACTTGTTCCAACGTCAAGGTTTTGATCCAGCGTATTATGATTTGTCACCAGTTGGTCGTTTCAAGATGAACAAACGTCTGAAAATTGATTCTGGCAAACGTCCAGAAGACGATCGTTTGTTGTCCAAGGCAGATTTCTTGGCGGTATTGAAAACATTGACAAACATTATCGACCACAAAGATACAATTGATGATATTGATAACTTGTCAAATCGTCGTGTTCGTGCGGTTGGTGAATTGTTGGAACAAAATTTCCGCGCTGGCATGTTGCGTATTGAACGTTTGGTGCGTGAAGCTCTTTCCAGCCCGAATATCGCAAATATGCAACCGCAAGATGTTATCAATGTTAAACCGTTGATGAGTTTGGTTTCCGAATTCCTTGGAACATCGCAATTATCACAGTTTATGGATGCATATAACCCATTGTCTGAATTGGAACATAAACGTTTGATTTCTGCATTGGGACCTGGTGGTTTGAATCGTGAACGCGCCGGCATTGATGTGCGTGACGTTCACCCAACACACTATGGTCGTTTGTGCCCAATTCACACACCCGAAGGTGCAAATATTGGACTTATTTCGCACATGGCATCGTATGCGCGCGTTAATCCATATGGATTTATTGAAACACCATACTATGTTGTCGAAAACAGTCGCGTTACAGATAAAATCGTATATCTGACTGCTGACGAAGAACTGGGTCACAAAATTGCCCAGGGTAATACCCCAACAACAGACAAGGGTGTTTTGGCAGACGATGTTGTAACTGCGCGTGTTGATGGCGAATTTACAATGGTGCCAAAAGAAGAAATCGATTTAATCGACGTTGCCCCACGTCAAGTGGTGTCTATTGCAACAGGATTGATTCCGTTCGTTGAAAACGATGACGCTAACCGTGCTTTGATGGGTTCAAACATGCAACGTCAGGGTGTTCCATTAATGCGTGTCCAAGCACCGTTGGTTGGAACTGGTATCGAACGTGAAGTTGCGCGTGATTCAAGAACAGGAAAGGTTGCAAAACACAGTGGTGTTGTTGAATCTGTGGATGCAAATCGTATCGTTGTTAAATGTATGAACAGCCGTAATGTTGTGACGGGTGTTGATATTTACAATTTGGAAAAATTTGAACGCAGCAACAGCGAAACACTTATCCACCAAAAACCATTGGTCAAGGTTGGTGACCGTATTTCTGCGGGTGATATTATTGCAGACGGTTCGTCAATGAACTATGGTGAATTGGCGTTGGGTCGCAATGTGTTGGTTGCATTCTTGCCATGGCGCGGATACAACTATGAAGATGCTATTGTGATTTCAGAACGTATTTCACGTGATGATGCATTCACATCTATCAAGATTGTCGAAAAAGAATTCAAGGTTCGTGATACGCAACTTGGACCAGAAAGCTTCACACGCGATATTCCAAATGTCAGCGAAGAAGCATTAAAGAATCTGGACGAATCTGGTATCATATATGTTGGTGCACGTGTAAAACAGGGCGATATTTTGGTTGGTCGTGTTTCACCAAAATCTGAAACATTATTGACCCCAGAAGAAGCTTTGTTGCGTAACATCTTTGGTGAAAAGGCGCTGAATGTCAAAGATACATCATTGCGCGTTGGTCCAAACGAAGAAGGAACTGTCATTGGTGTTAATGTTTTGACACGTCATGGTGTTAAGAAAGACGAACGCACCCAGATGATTGAATTACAGAAAATCGAAAAGATTAACAAAGACCGCGAAGAAGAAACATCTATTATCGAAAAAGGTTTCGCAGACCAGGTGTTCCAAATCGCGGAAAACGATGTTATCGATTCTGGCACAGGTTCTTTGAAACCGTTTGTTGGCAAAAAATTAACAGCGGAAGTGTTTGAAGGTGTTAAACCATCTGATGTTAAAAAGTTGGTTGTGAAAAACAAAGAACACCAAGCAAAGATTGATGAATTGCGCGAACAACACATTATCAAATTAAAAGAATTGAACGAACGTGCTGATGCAGAAATTGCAAAGGCAACTGAAAGCAATTCTTTGAATGCTGGTGTGTTAAAAGAAGTCAAGGTTTATATCGCACACAAGATGAAATTACAGCCAGGTGATAAAATGGCTGGACGTCACGGAAACAAAGGTATTGTTTCAACGGTTGTTCCAATCGAAAATATGCCATATATGGAAGATGGAACCCCGGTTGATATTGTTTTGAATCCTTTGGGTGTGCCAAGCCGTATGAACATCGGTCAGATTTTGGAAACTCACCTTGGTATGGCGGCACGGACGCTTGGTAAACAGATTGGTGAAGTTTTGGACGAAGTTAAGGCAAAACGCGCAGTTACCGATGATTTGCGCAATTTGATGGGC
>Ga0265300_10002845_pt1 | contig 14619 bp, 7 predicted proteins | sample AusTroGonzalo_MG_FD_193482 | JGI IMG/M metagenome (GOLD analysis project Ga0265300, IMG submission 193482) | Bovine rumen microbial communities from tropical cattle in Woodstock, Queensland, Australia - Gonzalo_03 | ecosystem: Host-associated > Mammals > Digestive system > Stomach > Rumen ...
TTTCTGGTCTGCAGCACACGCCCATGGCCGTCAACAAAGACCGCCGTGGTCACATCTAGTCCCGGGTCTTCTTGGGAGCGGTGCAGTGTCTGCGTCCATATAGGCCATCCTTTGTGGCACTCTTCGGCGGGTACGGTGAGCAATCCCGGCTCGACCCTCGTGCCGGTGAACGACCGGAAGTGGGGTCGGCAGATCAGGGGTGCCCTGCTGCTTCGGTCGTCCCAATAGAGATAGTGTATTGTCGGGTGACCGGTAGTGTCGCTCTCCTGCGGGGCACGTACGGCCAGGGGACGGCCCCAGCCGTCGTAGGCGTAGCTGATGCTGTCGCCGCCACGGGAATAGATACGGAGAGGGAGCCCGAGGCGCACATCGTATTCGGCCCGGCTTGTGTCCTCAAAAACGACGTCCACGGTACGGGTGCGGAACATGTGCACCAACGTGTCATAGGTGTATTCGAACATCGCCCTCTCGTCGTTTCCGTTGGGGGGCAGCTTGGCGGTCAGGACATTCCCATAGTCGTCATAGGTGTACTCCGTCTCCGTGGCGAGATTATACTCATCGGTGAAACATGACAGATTGGCCAGACGGCCGCGGCTGTCGTATGTGGCGGACCGCATGCGTAACAGGTTGCCATCAGCATCGGTAACGGTCATGTCCTCGGGCTGTGCCGACTGGTTGCGTGAACGGCGGGAGTAGGTCACGTGGCAGTGCACATCGTCGTCCGGTGTGGCATTGTTATTGAAATTGATGTATTCCTCCACCCTGCCGCTGTCGGCATGATTATATCTCTCCTCGGTCTCGATATCGATACCATTGGTCAGGGGATTGTAGTGGCGGGTATAGACGGCATCTAATGCCGGCCATGTGGCACCGTAGCAATGGGACATATTGACAGGAACCACATTCCCGTTCTCGATGAGTTTTAACTGATAGGCCCATTCTTTCTCCACATAGCGGTGTCCATCGGCATCAGCTACCATTTCGCTGGCTTTTTTGCCGCGCATCTTGTAAAGGTCGGTACGGTAGTGCTGGCGGGTGATGCGGTAAGGGGTGTTGTCGAGATACTGCGTCACGATGACGCTGTCGAAGCCATAGGACGTGCGCTCCTCTATCGAGTGTACATAATTCTTGTATTGGTAACGGTAGTCCCGCTTGTCGTCGCTCAAGGTCGTCGCATCGCTCACGGTCAAACTCGCCATCACCGTGGGGCGCTGCTGCGCCTCGGCCGAATAGTCCGCCTGCGCATAGCCGACGGCTATCTGATTCCCATAAAACGACTGGACGGAAACGAGTTTGTCGACATCATACAACTGGTTGTATTTTACCTCGATGCTTGTCCCGTCGCCTCCTTGCCTGACCAAGTCGGGCAATCCGTCACCGTTCATGTCCAGCAGCATCGTCTGCGTGGTGGCTGCCGTGTTGTTGCTACTCAGCCCTGCCGACCCCTGCAGCTTGAAACATCCGAGAAGATACACCGGAACCCCGAGTGTTATATTTCCCGAATAGCCGAAACAGTGACTCATGTCTTCTGATACAGCTCCATTGTCCAGCGTCTGGCATGTATTCACAAACCCCCACCCTGTATTATAGTATAGCTTGTTCTCGTCGGCAATCTTGTCGACCAGGCCGTCACCGTTCATGTCGACATACATCACCTTGCCGGAGTTTATCGACTTGCTTCCGCTTGCACTGGCCACGAAACTGTGGTTGACCGTGGTCAATATTTCATTGTTTATGATAAGATCGGAGGCTCCCCCTACTCCCAGGCTGGCAGAACCGTTATAGCAAATGCTTCCGTTTCCGGAGGGAGCGTAGGAGGTCAGGTACTGGTCATTGTGGTAATAGAAGTCGTATCCGAGGTTGACTGCCACATGCCCCTTGTCGTCCAGACAGTCGGGCAGGCCGTCACCGTTAATGTCCATCCACACAAGTTCCGCATGGTCGTCCGACTTCGCCACACTTCCGTCACCGTTGGCGCTCAACCGCGCTTGTTCGCCGCGGAGCTGTATATGCACCGTGCCGCGTGCCTTTCCCGTTTTCTTGTAGCGGGCGTACGACGCGCCGCCTTGCAGGCTGTAGGCGTTGTAAACGGAGTTGTAGATTCCCTGTTCTCCCAAAGGGTTGATGCCTGCCTTCTTCGCTGAAAGACCACCCCAGGGATTGGTGTATATCGCATCGGTCTCGCTTATGACGTCAGGATAGCCGTCGCCGTTGAAGTCGACGAAATCGGCGGTCAGACTGTTCATGCCGTTGGAATAGTTGACATAGGCCTCGGTACCGACATCATTGCTGAAGGACAATTCTCCGGAGGCATGAACCCCGAAACCATGCTGGTAGGTCTCCTTCACGGGACCTACGGCGGTCAGGCCTGATGCGGCAATGCTCTGGTTGGTGACGGGCAGCAGCAGGGCACTGTCGCCCAGGGCAGCCTGTACGGAATGCCAGTTGTAAAGACCCATCTGTGTTGGAGTCACATAGTTCCTGCCCGCAAATCCCACAAGTATTCGGTTGCTCGTTTTTCCAGGCTCATACATTGCCTCCAACGAGGAGGCGTCTGCTTGGTCGGGGTTCGGCAGAAGATTCTCCAACCCGGGCATCACGTCATCTGCGGAAACAGGTTGACCATAGGTATTATTAATATCGTTTTCGATGCTATCGACTTGCGAGCGCTGATATCTGCTGTCTTTCACAATCTTGCTCTCGTCAATGGCTGTGCGCATCGTGTTGCTGTTGTATATAAAGTTACCCCAGCAATGGTTGATGTTCCCGAACATTGCGGTGTCTACCGGAACATCCGACGTCCCGAAGTCCAAAAACTCTTTGGGAAGAATGGGCGACACGAAGACGTCTATCACATTTTTTGTCAGTGTATGCCCCTCCCCGTCCAAAATGGTGAATCGGGCGGAATCTCCATTGTCAAAAGATTTGCTGGTGATGTGAGGAAACCACCGCAGTTTGGTCCAATCGACCGTCATTGAACTTTCCGCTTTGAAATATAGTATTTCGGTCGTGTCGAGAGAGATGATCGTATCCAAGCGGACTCCTCCAAACAAATTGTTAAGAGATGTATTGGATGAATTCAGAGTGGCCTGTTTTATAGTCACAGGATTGTCCCCGGCGGTGTCCACCTTGATTATCATTAAGGTAATGGTCTCCCCGTGAGAAAAGTTCCCGTTGTATAGACCGTCTGCCGATACCCGAACCTCGCCATTTTGCGGTATGGAGAAGCGCTCGTCCTTCCATGCCAGGAAGTCGTTTTTGGCATTGAAAATGTAAAAAGGCCGTCCCGTATTGTCAGTATGCGACAGGTTCCTGTTTTTGTAGGAAATGACAGGTTCCCAATTCACCACATCGTACAAATCATTCTCCAGGGCCTCGACCCTGAAATATATACGGTCTCCCTGCTCGACAGGAACTCCGGAAACGGACATGTCATGCTGAGGAGCCTGTTTGGTGAGATCATGCGCTGTCCCCCAGAGGATAGAATCATTGTGTTGGATGCTCACATGCACTCCGTCGGCATTTGTGCGTTCCCTGGCGACCGCAAAAGTGCTGTCCAGCATGGCCGTACCGGTTATCTGTATTTCGCCGCTATCGGAAGCCACCCACACCCGCACGACGCTACGCCTCAGCGTGTCCCAAGTATGGGGAGCGAGAACTGTAGGCACCAGCGTCGAAGTGTCTTGATCATTTTTGTTTTTATCTATCCACGACACATATGTCGTGGTATGGTGCCCCTCCTCGAATATCGAGTAGTCCAACCCTTCGCTTCTTTCAATGGCGAAATAGCTGATTTCACAGGGCTTGGTCGGATCCATGTGCGGCCTGAACTCCCTGCCGAACGTAATGGAATCGTCATGCGAGTTGTTGAACCACACGATGCCGTCTTTCACTATGTCCGGCTTGTGGTCGGCATTGACATCGGCAAAATACATGGTGTTCTCGGAAGTGGAGTGTGTATACTGCGCCCCGACATTCACACCTGCATCATGGTCTTCATATTCCCAGCCGGCATGGGCTCCCAAACCGATGGAATAGTCGTCTTTTGTGGCTGTCTTGCTGAAACCGTCCGTCGGGAGCGATACACGGACATCCCCCGCAGGACGGAAGGCATTGCTCTGGGGTGAGAACAACTGGCATCTCCATTCCCCGCTCTTTTTATACAGCAGGTCGGGATAGCCGTCACCATTCAGGTCAATAAGGGATGTCGTCCCCTCGCTGACACTGTTCGGCGTGAAACTGCCGCTGCCTTCGATATTGAAGGTCCGCTTCGTCGGGTCGCACCCGAGCCCGACACCTACACTGAAATTATAGTTGTCATTGCTCGATTTGCTCCCCCCGAGAGGACTGGCCGCCAAAGGCGACAGACCGCTCTCCGCATCCTCTATATCTGTCGACAGCAGAACGCTCTGGCCAAACGCATCGCTCCTGGGAGCCTTGTAGCCGAACCTGTGGTATTTCAGCACACTCCCGTCTTCCAACTCACCTGCGGTGATGTCGTTCGCTCTTTCCCCCCACTCATCCGGGCTCATCTCCACCACAGCAGACAGCAATGACTTGCCGTCTGGGATGCGTCGTAGAGCAATCGGTATCCCCGGATAAGGCTGCTGTCGGTTTGAATACATGCATCCTTATTCAGTATCCTGCAGGCACCCGCAATCAACCGATCCTGATCCGTCTCGTGTGTCAGAAGGTCTCTCAATGACGCCGTGTCGTAACTGCTGAAACCGGAAATGCTATGAGACTGAAGCATGGCCTTAAACAGCTTGTCTATCGTCACCGGCTCGTTCTTGACATACCATGTCTTTATGGAGTCCAACCGCCCATAGATGTTTTCCTTCTCTCCGTAATTGCCGGTGATGACAGGGTCGGGGCGCCAATGGCTGTAATGGAATGTCACACTATAGCCGTACCAAGGATCCTCCGGAAGACCTCCGTCGGGTGAAGTGTATGTTATCTTATCGAGGAAAACGACAGTGCCGGACATATCTCCATTACCGGAATTCTTTCTGGTACTGTAATGATAGCGTGTGGTGTTGCCGTCACGGTCTATTACACGGGTCAAATACCATTTGGCAACGGCATTCCTCTGCCGTGAGCGCAACTCTCCGTTTCCCTGCCCATAAATATAACATGTGCCCTGCCGGTCGAAAACCTCCCACCAATAGGTCTGCGGCGAGGTCCCGTGACGGAGGATGCTGTCGAAAGCCCCCTCCACACGAGGATAGAACCGCTTGGTGTAGTTCGCGTCGCGGTTCTCATACCGGCGTGCGAACGTGGGTAGGGAGTCATGGGAGACCAGCAACTGCTCCCCGTTGAGCAGATAGGTCTCGGTCTCGTCTTCGTCATGATACAACGGCACACCCCACCGGGTCTCCACACTGATGCAAGGCACCGGCAAATCCCATCCCATGCCGCACACTCCATTCCCCCCGTTACTGTTGTAGGTCAGCATAATATTAGGCTGCATGCCTCCGCGTCCGACGGGCACCTGTATGGGGTATGTGAGGTTGGCAGTGCCCATGTTGTTTGGCTCGGGTGGCGCGATAGTGCTGTAACCAGCAAGGGGATTGGCCGCCGCCAGACCACTCATCTGGGTCGGCACAAAGGCTTGTGTCTCGGGCATCTCGGGGGCCTTGAGCAGCTCGTTGATAAAGTCGGTGAAGTGGGTGGTGGCCGACACTATTTCATGATTGACGGTGTCGATGAACAAACGCTCCAGCCGTACCCATGCCATCGTGGCGGTATCATAATAGGAGGTGTAGATGTCTTCCGGGGTGTACCCGAACGGCAGACGTTCGGGGTCATAGGCGACATGCAACTCGGCATAGGGAGAGAAATGCACTCCGCTCGGAAGCAGCCTGTAGCCCGCTGTCGCCGCCGTCATGTTCTTCATGCCTTGCGGTAGCGGTGCTATATCCTCTTCTTGCAGCGAGGTGACGGAGTACTCCCTCGTGTGTTTCACGGCAGTGTCCACAGCCACAAGCTGGAAACCTTCTGTCTCCAGACACAGCGCACTCCCTTTCCGCACACGCACTTTCATGTCCGGGCGGCGCATGTCGGTGAGCTTCTCCGGTATCTGCAACAAAGTGTCCTGCTCTTCGGCATACGTTGTATCCTGTATCTGGATTTCTTTATCGGAAACATTGTCCCGACGCCCCGTGTCGGGAGAACTCTGACTGCAGCCGTTCAATAGCAATAATGCTCCAATGGCTACTCCTAAAAAGCGTACTATTCTTCTCATATGGCTATGGCTTCTTTATTTTACAATCAGTTTCATTGTCTGGGTGCCAGTCTCGGTTACAATAGTGGCATAGTAGGAATTCCCCGAGGGCAGGCTTCCGTTGAAGATGTATTGCGATTGGTCTTTGTCACTGTAGCTGTCCATCAACACCCCCTGCGCATTGTAGATGTTGACATTCACCCACGCGGCTCCCGTCACCTCTATGGTGTAGTTTCCTGTGGTGGGGTTGGGATAGACATATGTTTTCACCGACGTATTATTGCTGTAGTGAGTCCCCTTGCCGTTGCTCATCGCCGTCTGCCAGAAGATGCCACTTTTGGCAAGCGTAAAGGTGCTGGTGTCGGACGGGAACCCGACATATTTGTAGGTGACTGCATCAAGGGAGATGGAATCGGGAAGATAGGCGAAACCGTCAACAAGCAGCACCAAGCTGTCGTTTGTGCTGGCGACACTGCGCGTGTCGAAGGTCAGGTGGAACTCATTGTTTTCGACATCCGTGCAGTTTATCCTCCATCTGCGGTTTAGAATCTCGATATCTCCATCATAGACGAATGTCAATGGTGCATCGTTGTCACCGCACACAAAGAAATCGCCTTCGGACAGGTTGTCCGTCCGGACGGTGAGTATTGCCCCGGGAACCTCCGAACGGCTTTGCAACTGATGGACATTGTATGTGGTGTCTCTCCCCATGCCCGTAATGTGGTGATGATATAGGCCACTGTCGGCATATTTCCATATCACACGCCCTGTCCCGTCCACATAGTTGACCGGGCCGAGGGTGATTCCATAGCGCACGGCCAGAGCACTTTGCACACGTCGCAACATTGAATTGTTAAGACGGTGGTCGAAATAAAGCACTTCGGCCACTTTCACCGCTCCGGACAGCGAGTCGCCTCCCAAAGTCAGCCTGACATAAGGCGCAATGCTGTCGGGGGCCGTCTGCCGGAGGGTGTTGATGACGGGATTCTCCGTCGTTGCATCGGAGTATCGGATGGTAACGTTGTCGGATATGATGTGTTCCGTCATAAGTCCACGCATCGCCTCTTCGCCAAAACCCAACCTCCAAATCGTTGATTCTGTCTCGACCATAGGTTTGTACACGACAACCATCGTATAGTTCTTGGCATAGGGAATACTGTCGAAGACAAGTGTGTGCGCACTGTCGACAACTCTCGCGGGGTTGAAGTTCAGTAAAGCATCTCCGTTGTCGCACCTCCACTGCCATGTGGGAACTTCGGCACGTACAGACGAACCGGATGCTCCGCTCTCTTGACAAACGGCAGTGTCCGTTATTGTCAATAAACCTAGAAAAGAAATAATAATCAGTATGTTTCTCATAGTTAAGGTATGATTTGTTATTTGTTAAATCCGAGTGCAAAGATACGGGATAAAATTGAAACAACAAAGAATTAACTCCTTTTTTATTCTTGAAGAGTGTTTAACACATGATTATTGGCAACTTTTTCACCGCTTTGGCTTTGGTTTTGTTCAGCAAATCTGCATAAACTTTTGTCGTGTTGATATCCGAATGGCACATCAGTTGCTGGACAGTGTAGATGGGGACTTCCTTCGTCAGCAGTAGCACGCAGAAGGTGTGGCGGGCGCTGTGGAAGGAGACGGGTTTCTTGACCCTTGCCTGTTTGCACCATCGTTTCAACACGGTGTTCACTTTCTGGTTCGATTCCTCCCTGAACACAGACTTTCCGTTGTGCTTCTGGCTTCGCAACAGAGCCTCTGCCTCTGCGCAGAGGGGCAACCGCTCGTGGGTGTCGGTCTTCTGCTGGTGGAACTCCAGCTGCAGGTGCTTGCCGTTGCGCTTCACGTCCTTCCATCGCAAGCCCTGCACGTCGCTGAACCTCAGTCCCGTCAAGCAGGAGAAGAGGAACATCGACTGGATGTTGTTGTATTTGTCGGACAGCTGGTGTCGGTTCAATCTTTTTAGTTCAGTCTCTGACAGAAAGCATTTCTTTTCTTGTTCCTTTTTCGGGCGCTTGACTCTCTGTAATACTCTGTCGTCAAACAATTCGTTCTTGTAGGCATCGTGGAGAACGCAAGCCAGCTTCTGGAAATACAGGCGAACTGAGCCATTTTTGAGACCCTGTGACTGGAGAAAAGTGATGAAATCCTGAAGATAAGAGGTTGTTACCTTGTCTATAGTACAATCCCCATAGGCTTCGAGGTGGTTGCACATGAGGCGGTAGGTGTCCTTGGTCTTGTCCTTGATATCAGCAGCCAGTGCATAATCCCGGCAATATTGCAGTAAACTTGTTGTGGGCTTCTCTTCGGCTTGTCCATTACCAAGACTGGCGGTGTATTGGTAATGAGCGTTGGTAGATAATCCGTCGGAATCCAGGGTGATACAGAGTTCGCCTTGTGGTGTGTACTGGATAGACAGCACCGAGAACTGGAAATTGGAGTCAATTTTAATATTCATTATATCAGACATTTATATTAACAATGTATTATAAACAGAAAAAAAAGATACGAAAATTTGTCTGATTGGAAGAAAAATAGTAATTTTGCAGCGAAGAAAAGCTGTAAAAATGCAGAAGGAACACATTGGTTCAAGAGAAAGAAATGCCATGTTGAAAGGTGGCATTTTGGGGGTGTTTTTTTATGCTTTTTCTTCAAAAAAGGCGGAGACCAAAATTCCTTGGAACCACAGTATACAAAGCTGTTCCGAAGATTTTCAGTGCTGTTCTTTCACCGGCAAAGAAAGGGACGAGGAGACTGGGTACGGCTATTTCGGCGCAAGATACATGGACCACGAGCTGATGACCATGTGGCTGAGTGTCGACCCGATGGCGGACAAGTACCCAGGCATATCCCCTTATGCATACTGTGCATGGAATCCAATTAAGTTAGTAGATCCGGATGGAAGAGAAGTTTATGTCGGTGGATTAGATGAGAAAATACAGCAAAGGCTCGTGAAATGCTTAGGTCAAATCACAGGTCTAAAACTTGCAGTAAAAGATGGATTTTTGATTTCATCGGGAATAAACACCAATATCACAGAATATTCTCCATCAGCGAGGAAAGATTTGCTTGAGGCTATAGGTAATACTGATATACGAGTCTACGCGGAAGAATCTGACAATTACTTTGATCTTAAAGGTGGAGACTGGGGCGACATAGAAACAAATAACATCTATATCAGTTCATCTTTCCATGCAGGGAATGAGGCGTATGATGCTTTAACTGAAGGTCTCGGTATGGCTTTTTTGCATGAGTTAGGGCATGCTTATTTCGGTGACGAGGATCCTGATATCGACGAGACCAGAAATTCTTTTTCTCATATTTGGGGCCATGGCGAAAAGCCATATCCGAATTGTGAACTTGATTTGGGTGGAGCTGTGACTCGTGTGAATGGTTATCGGAGAGAACTGAATATGGCTACTAGAGCCTCATACGAAAGGTATGATTATAAAACCAGTGAGCGAAGTGGTTGGAAACAATATGACGGGAAGGTCGCTTTTATAAAGAATGGTATTTTAGATTATTTACAACAACGTTAGTCATGTTTTATCGCAATTTTTTAATGTTTTTTTTACTGTCATGTGGCTTAATAGTAAATGAAAGTCACTGCCAAATAACGCTACCTGAGTATCAAGATACCGTATTTCAATATTGCGACACTATTTATTATGGATGGTATTCGTCAGAGAGAGCCATGGCAAACGGAGAAGTTTTTCAGGTATATCTTGGACCTCTGGACAATAATCAAGAAGGATTGTATATTGAAAAAAATATGTGGGGATCATTTTTTGGAACCTGGGCATGCACTATACAGGGTCTAGGAAATTGTGATCAAAACAAAGGGGATTGTTATGTACATATTTCTTTGAATGATACGAATGTGTCTCAATACAATTTATGTTATAATGGGAATGAAAAATATCCATGCTGGTGGACAACAATGTATTTCTATTCTAAATTTGATACATTAGCATCCCCCTATATTGAAATGAGAGATCGGACAGGAGAACTTATACCGATGTACTATGTAAAAATATCAGACATTAATCAAAAGACAATCCTGTTTCAAGATCAGTACGGAATCCCATTGTCTCGCTGTATAATTCCCCCTAATGCAAAGTATATTGAAGTATCAGGCAAAGACCCCAATGTGGCAAGAGGCCAGTGTGTGTATACTCCAGGCAGCGGTAATGTCACCTTTGTCATTTTGCCAACAGCAAATGATCATAGATTATTGTTACATAAAGGTAAATTGGAATATCATCCGCTCAATCAATGGTGTAACCCGGATAATATAAATGTGTTGAATTTATTATTTGAGAACGGAAACGTGGAATACAGAACTGACACTTATCTCAATGAAAAAGAGGATGAAAATAACAAATAATTGACCACACAAGCATATAAAACGCCTCCACAAAGCTGCACGTTTTCCGTGTCGTTTTACTCCTCCGTTTTCACCGGCAAGTGTAACATGAATCCACACTCAGTCACATCCCAACTTTCATCTTTTTGAACCTCACGCTGGTCTTCTGCCCCTTGACGGAGTCCTCTTCCGACGGTGAATTTGGCATATTAAGCCGTTCGGAGCGCGGATTGAAAATCAATAAATTACAAGCGCAAAAATACACATAACCAAAGGGTTATGTGTATTTTATTTCTTTAATAAACATATAACACACTGATAATCAGTAGTAGTAAGGCACCAACACCGTATCAACACCGTACCAAGTCCGTACCAACACCGTATCAACACCGACCATGGTAGGAGATGGTAGGGTGTTGCCAGGTTTTTGACAGGGAGAATTTCCGCCGTCGGACAATAAAAGGGGGAGGACGGGCGTTATCAAAAGAAAAAAGAATGTTGTTATGACCCAGATAGAAAGACTTTACCAGGCTTATCTCCTCTCGCATGCTGTCACCACCGATTCACGGAATATCACTCCCGGGTGTATCTTCTTTGCCTTCAAGGGAGAGAGGTTCGACGGCAACGCCTTTGCGCCTCAAGCCTTGGAACAGGGTGCTGCCCATTGTGTCATCAGTGATGACGCATACCGAGTCGACGACCGCTGCATCGTGGTGCCCGATGTGTTGAAAACGCTGCAGGAACTGGCGCGCGAGCACCGCCGCCACTTGGAGATTCCCGTCATAGGCATCACCGGCACCAACGGCAAGACCACCACCAAGGAACTGGTGCATGCCGTGTTGGCCAAGCGCTACAAGACTTCGGCAACCAAGGGCAACTTCAACAACCATCTGGGTGTGCCGCTGACGCTGCTGGCCATTCCCGAGGGGACGGAACTGGCCATCGTGGAGATGGGCGCCAACCACCCGGGGGAGATAGAGCTCCTCTGCGGTATCGCCGACCCCGACTGCGGCCTTATCACCAACGTGGGACGCGCGCACCTCGAGGGCTTCGGGAGTTTCGAAGGGGTGGTGCGGACGAAGACGGAGCTGTACCGCCACCTCGCCGGCAAGCACGGCTTGGTGTTCGTCAATGCCGACAATGAACGTCTGATGCATGAGGCGGAGAAACTGTCGACCATTCCCGGCTTGCGCTCTTTCATCCCCGCCTACGCTCCCGACAATCCCGCTTTCGTGCCTTCGACCATCGAGAAGACCCCGCTCGCGATGGTGACTTATGGGCGTGGAGAAGAAGCAGAAGTCCGCGGAACCCTCGTCCAGAACTCAAGCAATCAAGCACTCAAACAATCAAGCAATCCCTACCTCCATTTCTATTTCGAGGTGGGAGACAATGTCTATAACGTCCACACCCATCTGTTGGGCGACTACAACTTCGACAACTGCATGGCCGCCGTCGCCGTGGGGCTGCACTTCGGCGTGGAGCCGTGGGACATCAAGGAGGCCATCGAAGAGTACGTGCCCTCGAACCAGCGCTCCGAATTCAAGGAGACCGCCCGCGGCAACCGTCTCTATCTCGACTGCTACAATGCCAATCCCTCCAGCATGGCTGCCGCCATCGCCTCATTCTCAAGCAATCAAGCAATCAAGCAATCAAGCAATAAAATGATGGCTATCATTGGGGGGATGCACGAGCTGGGGCACGACGAGCACAAGGAGCACAAGCATGTGGTGGCGCAGCTGGCAGAATGCGGATTGGAGCGTGTGCTGCTGGTGGGTCCCGAATGGGACGGCCTCGCGCTGCCGGCAGCGATGCGGCGCTTTGCCGATACCGAGAAAGTGCGCGAATGGCTGGGGGAGAATCCTGTGACCGGTGCCACCATCCTCATCAAGGGCTCGAACACCAATAGGCTGTGGACGCTCGAGGAGAGGTTGTGATGGTAACGGTTAACGTTTAAAGATAAAAGTTAAGAGATAATAGATAATAGTTAAGAGTTGAGAGTTTTTTTGGAGGGAGAAGGGGGAGGAGGAATAAAAAAAATAGAGTTCCAGGAAATGGAACTCTATTTTTTTAAAAATTGTCGGGGTGAAAAGACTCGAACTTTCGACCCCTTGCACCCCATGCAAGTGCGCTAGCCAACTGCGCCACACCCCGAACAATTATCGTTTTTCGTTCTCTCGAAAACGGATGCAAAAGTACACACTTTTTAGATACTGACCAAATTTTTTTTAATATTTTTTTCAATCATTTGTTTATCAGTATTGTCAAGATGGATGACCCTGTGGCGGTGCTGCATCTTTCCTTGCCGTCGCAAGCGTTGTGAATGTTAAATTTGACTGTCTCCGGAAGGCTCTCGCGGAGGTGTTTTTCGAGCGAGCGGACACGGCTGTCGGTGAGGAGGCTGTTGAAGGAGGGGTCGTCGGTGAGGTCGTTGGAGAGCATGAGGGTGGCTCGTCGGGAGGGATTGTCGATGAGGAACTGCATGAGCGGTTGGAGCAACTCTTTGCCGTGGGCGCTGAGTTCGACATCGGCATCGGGGCCGAAGAGGTCTTCGAGGTAGAAAGGATAGCCGATGGGAAGTCCGTAGAGTTTCACGTTGTGCTGTTTCTCTGTGATGAGGTAGCCCTCGTCTCCCTGAAGGGTGTTGAGAGGCTCGACGGTGACGAAATAGTCCTGCAGGCGGAACGAAATGTCGTAGTGCTGGTTGCACTGGAGGTAGAGGCTGTAGTAGCCGTTGGCATCGGAGGTGGCACTGCAGAGGGTGTTGCCGTCCTGGAGGGCGGCGACGCGTACTCCCGCGAGGGGCTGGCCGTTGGGGTCGGAGAGGGTGCCCCAGAGGAGCAGGCCTTCGAGGGGGCCTGGACAGGAGTAGAGCTGACGGCCGGAGGCGTCGTCGCGGTTGGAAATCCAGAAAGCGTTGCCGGAGATGGGGTCGAAGGAGAGGCCGAGGTTGTCGGTTCCGGTGACATTGAAGGGGGCGGGCAGACGCTGTACAAGGCAGCGGCCCACCATACGTCCCCTCGCGCTATCGCCATGCGACGGATTGGAGAGCAGGCGGGTGGCGTAGAGGGCGAAGCGGTTGTGGTCGTCGGCATTGCCGTTGGAGGCGAAGAGCAGACAGTCGCGGTAGATGAAGGGGGAAATCTCGTCGCCGGAGGTGTTGATGCGGTTTCCCAGATTGATGGGGTCGGACCATTCTTCGCCGTTGAAGCGCGAATACCAGAGGTCGAGGCTGCCCTTGTTGCGGTCCTCGCGGGAGGAGGAAAAAACCATCAGGGTGCCGTCGGCGGTGAAGGTGGGATGGAAGACATTCATGCCTTTGCTGAGGAAACTTCCATCCATCTTTATCTGTTTGACTTTCTGTTTCCCGTTCTCCTCCACATGGCTACGGAAAAGGAAGGAACGGCCCTTGCCGTCGAGGGTGGTGAAATAGAGGTCGCCCGTGGAGGGGTGACGCACCACGTAGTTGATATCTGCGTCGAGTTTGACGAGGGTGGTGTCGGGTCTGAAATTGGCGAAGCGGTCGCCGCCGCGCTGCGCTTTCAGCAGCACTCCCGAAGCGTAGCAGTAGAAGTTGCTGTCGAGATAGGAGACGCTGCCCACCTGGTGGGGGAGGATGATTCGTTGTTGGCGGTGGACGATGAAGTCGGACTGCTGGGCTTGTAAGGTGAGAGGTGAGAGGTGAAAGGTGAAAAATAGCAGGAGGGTGAGAGGGAGTGAAAGGGAGTGAAAGGACAAATGTCCATTAACGCAAATGATACGAGTCTGTTTCATGGCATTCTTAACTCTTAATGCTTAACACTCAGCTCTCGAGAGCCAGCGGGAGGGCTTCGGAGATTTCGTTGATGTAGTGGAATTGGAGACCTTCGAGGTAGACGGGTTCTATCTCCTCGATGTCGCGACGGTTGTCGTGGCAGAGGAGGATGTCGGTGATGCCGGCGCGTTTGGCGGCGAGGATTTTCTCTTTGACGCCGCCGATGGGTGTCACTTCGCCGCGCAATGTGATTTCGCCCGTCATGGCCACATCGGGGCGCAC
>Ga0265300_10002847_pt1 | contig 14619 bp, 9 predicted proteins | sample AusTroGonzalo_MG_FD_193482 | JGI IMG/M metagenome (GOLD analysis project Ga0265300, IMG submission 193482) | Bovine rumen microbial communities from tropical cattle in Woodstock, Queensland, Australia - Gonzalo_03 | ecosystem: Host-associated > Mammals > Digestive system > Stomach > Rumen ...
CTGATTTCAGAACGGCGACTCCACATCCGGCGGACTTCGACGCCTACTGGGAGAACGCTATCGCTGCCCTCGACCGCGAAGTTCCTGAGGACGCAAGGTGCGAACACGATCCGGCACTTGACACGGCAGCTTTCACCTGCTACCGCGTGTCGTTCGCGACCTATGGAAAGAAACGCCGCGTGCATGGCTTCCTCTCCGTCCCGAAGTCCGGCAAGGCTCCGTTCCCCGTGCGCATCACCGTTCCTGGCGCGGGGCGGGGCACGTTCGTGCCGTTCAAGCAGACGGGTTGTATTGGGCTTGTCATGAACGTCCACGACTACGCGCCGAAGGCAAGCCGCGTTGAACAAGAGGCGGCCTACCAGGAGGAGAATGCGCGGTGGGGCGCGCCGTATGGAGTCAAGTGGTATTTCCACTCCGGCATCCAGAAGAGCCGCGAGGACTACTTCTACTATGGGGCGATCCTCGGGATCAACCGCGCGGTCAACTGGCTTGCGCGGCGGAAGGACGTCGACCTCGGTGACTTCACCTACCGCGGGCAGAGCCAGGGCGGCGCGTTCGGCATCTATCTTGCGGCGCTCAACCCGCACATCACGGCGGCGACCATTTCCGAACCGGCGATCACCGACACGCTTGCCTACAAGGTGGGCCGCCAGAGCGGATGGCCGACCATCACCGAAGTGCAGCCGGACAGGTCGCCCGCCAACATCGCGGCAATTGAGAAACGGATGTCTTACTTCGACACGGTCAACTTCGTGCCGCGCATCAAGTGTCCGACGCGTTGGCTTGCTGGCTGGGAGGACAAACTTTGTCCGGCTGAATGCGTGCATGCCGGATACAACCGCCTTAACCCTGCGAATGACAAGCGGATAGTCGATGGCGAGTACCTCGGTCACGGCGTGCCGAACGACATCTACCAGAAATTCGAAAAGCTCCTCACCGCTTCGTGGGAGCCGATTCCGATGATACTTGTCGGAGACGACCCAGTCGATAGGCTTGCGGCCAACGAGTTCGTGAAATATTACGAGAAAATGTCTGGAATGCGTCCCACGGTCGCAAAAGAGGCGCATGGCATTGGCCCGTTTGTGCGAATCGGCCGCTCGTTTGCGAAGGGCCTAGAGTTTGATTCAAAGTTCGATTCGTACCGCATCAGATCGGAGAAGAAGAACGGACACTGGAGCCTATTGCTCGCCGGAGGCAACGCTCGCTCGACGATGTATGCTGTCTATGAGTTCTTCAAGTCGCAGGGCTGTCGTTGGTTCTGGGACGGCGACGTAGTGCCGAAGACAGGCGTTGTCGATCTCTCCGGACAGGATGTCTATGAGGTTTCGGCGTTCGAGTGGCGCGCGACTCGCTACTTCGCGCACCGCGGCCTCAGGCGCTTCAGCGCCGAGATGTGGGGGCCGGGGGACTGGAAGAGGGAGATCGACTGGTGTCTCAAGAACCGCCTGAACCTCTTTTTCTTCCGGCTTGGAATGGATGACCTCTTCCAGAAGGCGTTCCCGGAGTTCTGCAAGTATCCTGATGCGTCGAAGCCTCTGCCGGGTCAGCAGGAGGGATATGACAACCGCTCGCTCTTCTGGTCGCTCGAGTATCGCGGCAGGCTCCGCAAGAAGTTCACCGAGTACGCCTACGCCCGCGGGCTGATGATCCCGCCGGACTTCGGCACGATTACCCACTGGTACACGCGGACTCCAGAGGACTTCCTGAAGGGGGCGAAGCCGGAATTCCTGCCGGAGCCTTCTCGCGGCTATGCGGCCCACGATTCCGGCAAGGTGTGGGACGTCCGCCAGGACAAGTGGATGGACGCCTACTGGAAGATAACAGAGGCGGAGATCGCAAACTACGGCCGCACCCCAGGGCCGCTACACACGATCGGCTTCTCGGAACGCAACCTCTTCGACAGCCGCGCAGACAACATAAGAATGAAGAGAGAGACGACGAAGCGCATGTTCGACCGTGCGCTGAAGGCATATCCAGACGCGACGATTCTCTTCGCCGGGTGGGACTTCTACTCGACCTGGCGCCCAGAGGAAGTGAAGGAATACCTGAAGACGCTCGATCCGAAGCATGTCGTAATCCTGGACTACGAAGCGAACGCATACAAGCCGCAGAACCGCCATGGCTGCATGACGGACTTCACCAAGTGGGACATCGTCGGCAAGTTTCCATACACCTTTGGCACGTTCTTCTACGAATCGGGCACGCCTATTCACACGGACTACGAACTTACGGCAAGGCGCCGCCGGCTTGTCAAGGACGACCCGATGTGCAAAGGCAACGTCCTCTGGCCGGAAGCGAGCCATGTCGATATCCTTGAACAGCGCGACTTCACCGACAACGCATGGCGATTCACGGATACGACAACAGATGCGATGATAGACGCATTCTGCGCCGATCGTTACGGAAAGCAGGCCAAGGCGCTCGCGGCAATCTGGAAGAAGGTCGTGCCGCTTTCTACCAAGTGCGCCGGCAAGCAGGGTCGGTGGCGCGCCAACTACGCGGACCTCGTCCTCAACTCGCTTGGTCGCGACTGGCCGCTCGAGAATGCCGACGACGGCGACTCCGCGGCCGTCGGCCTCGACAACTTCGCCGCCGCGCCGGAGACATTCCGCAAGCTTGCCAATGTCGAGTGGAACGATTCGTTCGTCCGTCGCGACACTATTGACCTTGCGCGCACAGTCGCCGACCGCCTGATACTCGAACTCGCCTGCGAAGCGCAAACAGCGTACCTGTCTTGGCGCGACAAAAAGGGCGCGACACCCGCCGAGGCGCTTGCGAAGGCCGACTCTGCAATCGCCTTCGTCGAGCTAATGAAGGACGTCCTCGCCCTGCATTCTGACTTCTCGCTAAACGAGACGCTTGCCGCGACGGACGCCATAGAGAAGATACGCCTGCATAACTTCGACGAGGTCCTCGTCCAGAACGCCGTCAACGACTATTGCGTCTCACACCAGTACGAGCCGGCGGCTTATCTCTACCCGCGGCAGTACGTGGCGTGGCGAGCGGAGATGGCAAGGCGTTTCGCGGATGCCTCGCCCGGAGCGAAGATGACGGGAACGAATGTCACGGCGCTCCTGAAGAAGTTCTGGAAGAAGCCACTGGCGGAGATGCGACCGACGCTGCCGCGGACCCCGGAGAACTACAGGCGAACGATGCTTGCCTTGGCGAAAGCGGCGGGCGGTCTCTTTGGCAATGCGCCGAAGAAGCGCGGCCTTCCTGTCGGCAGGAAGGTGAATTTGGTCGTGAAGAAGGGCGCACCGCTCGTCCTTTCGGAACCGCTGCTCGTCGGGTCGGGCTCGACGATTCTTCTTGAAGACGGCGCGGAGATTGTCGCGGCGCCAGGCAAGTTCCTGGGGAAGGACGATGCCCTTGTGCAGGTTCTCGGCGCGACCAACGTGACGATTCGCGGCAAGGGCACTCTGCGGATGCGCAAGGACGACTATTGCAAGCCGCCGTACAAGGTGAGCGAACACCGTCATTGCCTGTCTATACGCGGCAGCGCCGACGTGCTTGTAGAGGACATCGCCTGCCGCGACGCAGGCGGCGACGGCGTGTTGCTCTCCGACTACGGTCGCGGCCGCACCAACTCGCGCATAACGCTTCGGCGCGTGACCTGCGACGGCGGGCACCGACAGGGCGTCTCGGTCATATCGGCCGAGGACCTGCTGATCGAGGACTGCGACTTCGTCAACACGGCAGGCACCGCGCCAGAGGCCGGCATCGACTTCGAGCCTAACTATCCAGTGGATCGGCTTGTCCGCTGCGTCGTTCGCAATACGCGTTTTGCCTGCAACCGTGGCGCGGGCGTGGACGTCAGCTTCCACAACCTCAACGAGACTACGTTGCCTGTCGACATCCGCTTTGAAAACTGCCGCATTGCCGACAACGGCTATGCGGCGGTAGTCATCGCGCGCAACAAGTTCAACAAGTCGCCGAAGGGGATTGTCCGGTTCGACAACTGTACGATGATCGGAGGCAGGTCCTGTGGTGTCGAGCTTTTTCGAAAGGTCGGGGACGGCTTTCGCGTAGAGTTCAACCACTGCCGCATCGAGGGCATCGGCCCGAACGGCCGGGCCGACGTCTCGTTCGTTTCACGCGACTGGTCGGACGACCCGCCGGACAACATCGCGTTCAATGACCTGGCCGTCGTTCAGCCGAAGGCGCGCGAGTGGTTTCAGAACGTTGCGCCTGGCCTGGGGCCTTCGGCGGTACACGACATCACGGGCACGGTGACGGTGAAGTCGCCGAATGGAGAGAAGAAGATCGTGCTGGACGAGGCGTGGCGCAGGGCGAACTTCCGCGATCCGCCGCAACAACCGCCGGCGAGGTGGACGGCAAGGGGGCGGCCGGATGTCGTTGCGTTTGACAGCTGCCCGGGAAAGCTTGTCAAGCTTCCTGCGTTCGCGCACTCCGGCGAGGCGAGGCTGGTCTTCTACGCTGACCGTGCGAAGAAGGTGAATTTCGTCGGACAGCGCTATTGGTGGCCTGGCAAGAAGCCGGACCATGAGATACGCCCGATTGAGATTACGTCGCTTGACGGCACGTTCTCTACGTCCGTCCCGATTGTGCCTTTTGAGCCGACGGCGTTCTCCGTAGAGGTGCCAAAGGAGGGTCTCTACCACTTGCACGTCTATTGCTACCGCAACAAGTTCATATTGAACTAGGCGGACGTTCCGGTGGCGATCTGGCTGCGGCAGGGGCCGCAGCGCATATTCTGCCTTGAGCAGGGCCTCAAGATGTTCTTGCGTCCGACGGCCGGGGAGATGGCCGTTCTCTCGTCCTGCAAGGACGAGAACGTCAATTTCCGCCTCTCCTCTGCGGACGGCCGGACGCTTTGGACCGCCGCGCCGCACGACTGGACGTCGTTTGTGACGACTGTGCCTGTCGGGGCGGGGCTCTGGACTCTCGACTTCGGCTGTCCGAATGCCTCGGCATTCCCGACTGGCTATTCGACTATCATCGACGTAACGGGGACGCCTGGCTTCCTGTTCCTCTCGGGCGAGAAGACATGGATGGTCAGGTGATTGGAAAGGAGATGCCATGATGATGAAGATAATCGCGTCGGCTGTTGTCGCTGGAAGTCTCGCAATCGGATGTCCCTCATGGGCGCAGCCCGTTCGGTACAATGTGCCGCGAGAGACGGACGAGGCCAGGGCGGAGCGGCTGGCCAGGTGGCAAGCCGACCGTTTCGGCATCTTCATCCATTTCGGGCTTTACTCGATGGCGGGCAGGCATGAATGGGTGAAGTCGATCGAGGCGATACCTGACGAGGTCTATGACGAGAAGTACTTCAGGCGTTTCAATCCGGACAAGCTGGACGCGAAGAAGTGGGCAAAGGCCGCCAAGGCTGCGGGAATGAAGTACGCGGTTCTCACCACGAAACACCATGAAGGCTTTTGCCTGTGGGACTCGAAGGTGACAGATTACAAGGCGACGAACACGCCGTTCGGTCGCGACATTGTTCGGGAATTCGTCGATGCCTTCCGCGCCGAGGGGCTGAAGGTGGGCTTCTACTATTCGCTCATTGACTGGCATCATCCGAAGTACGAGATAGACCTCGTCAACCATCCGCAGAAGGGCCTTTCGTGGGAACTCTACAAGAAGCTCTGCGCCGAGCCCGATCCGAATGCCGCGCTTAAGCCGTACTTGGACCGAATCGCGAAGCTGAACGAGACGCGCGACATGGCCGTCTACCGCCAGTACATGAAGGACCAGGTCACTGAGCTCCTGACGAACTACGGCAAGATCGACATTCTCTTCTACGACATGTCCTTCCCTCAGTACATAACAGGCAAGGGGCGCAAGGACTGGGGTTCCGAGGAACTGCTGACGCTGACGCGCAAGCTGCAGCCGGGGATCGTCGTCAACTGCCGACTCGACCTCCTCGAGGATCCTTGCGGCTATGACTTTCTGACGCCGGAGCAGAAGAACCTGCGGGCGTGTCCGGTCATGGACGGCAAGAAGGTCGCGTGGGAGACTTGCCAGACGTTTTCCGGTTCGTGGGGATACTACCGCGACGAGCTCACGTGGAAGAGCCCCGCGCAGATAGTCGCGCAACTTCCAAAGACCGTCTCGCTCGGCGGCAATCTCATCATGAATGTCGGGCCAACTGGGCGCGGCGAGTTTGACGCCCGGGCGATGTCGCGCCTCGCGGACTATGCGAAGTGGATGGACGCAAACGGACGGTCGATCTACGGCTGCGGAGAGGCGCCGGACGCGTTCGAGAAGCCCGACGGGACGGTCCTCACCTGGAATCCGACGACAAAGCGGCTCTACATCCACCTTTTGGAGTGGCCGATCAAGTCGCTTCCTGTGAAATTCTGGAAAAAGATTGCCTATGCGCAATTCCTCCACGACGGCAGCGAGGTGCAGGTCGCCGAACCGTACTGGAAGCGCATCGACAACGGCGACGACAAGTCCGACCTGCGCGGCACGCTGGAGCTGCCGGTCATGAAGCCGGATGTCGAGATTCCTGTTATCGAGGTTTTCCTGAAGGATTGACATGGTTGAAAAACTCTCGATCGTGGCCGCACTGGCCGCCGTCACGCTGAACGCGTATTCGTCCACGCTGTCGCTTGACGGGACGTGGGAGTTCTCCAGGAACGGCGGGGCGTTCGAGAAGGTGACCGTTCCGCACGACTGGGCAATCGCGGGGCCGTTCGATCCATCTGCGCCGTGCAGGTCTGGGAAACTGCCGTGGCAGGGCTACGGCGAGTATCGCCGCACGTTCTCGGCTGCAAAGTCCCCAAAGGCGTTTCTCGTTTTTGACGGCGTGATGGCCTGGCCGGAGGTATTTCTGAACGGGAAGAAGGTCGGCGGATGGGACTTCGGATACATGTCGTTTCGCTGTGACGTCACGGACGTCCTGAGGGATGGCGAGAACGAGCTCGTCGTGAAGGCAGATACGCGCCCTCACCAGTCGCGTTGGTATCCTGGCGGCGGGCTTTACCGCAGCGTCCGGCTTGAGACGTTCAAGATGGCGGACGCCGACCCGGAGACGGTCGTCATCACTGCCAACGTCGTCGCCGACGGGGCAGTCGTCCACTTCGCCTACGAAACCTTTGACGGGCGCAAGGTCACCTTTGGCCGGCACGTCAACGCCCCGATCCTCTGGTCGCCGAAGACGCCGCATCTTTACGAGCATGAATTATGCGGGCGCATCTACCGCTACGGCATCCGCACGGTCGAGTGGACTGCGGACGACGGCCTGCATGTCAACGGCGAACGTGTGCAAATAAAGGGCGTCAACCTTCATGCAGACCTCGGGCCGCTTGGCATGGCGTTCAACGTGAGCGCGGCGAAGCGGCAACTGCGCATCATGAAGGACATGGGGGTCAACGCAATCCGCACCTCTCACAACGCGCCCGATCCAAGGTTTCTCGACCTTTGCGACGAGATGGGCTTCCTCGTGTGGGACGAGTGCTTTGACAAATGGGACGAGACGGCAGGCCGCAAAACCGGGCAGGAACTCGAGGAATTCGTGGTACGCAATCTTCGGGAGCTCGTAAAGCGGGATCGCAACCATCCGTCGGTAGTCGTCTGGTCGATTGCCAACGAAATCGGACCGGTTCGCGGCAAGTACGGCAAGCCAACAGGGATGACACGTGCGAGAAACAGGCTCTTCGCCGAGACGGTGCGCGCAGTCGACCCGACGCGTCCGGTCGCGTCTGGGAACTCGTATGCCGAGCTGATGGAAGACGATACACTCGTCGACTTCGATGTCGTAGGCTGGAACTACTGCCACTACTATGCAGATTTCCATGCTAAGTTCCCAAAGGTTCCGGTAGTGATGTCCGAGAGTGCGTCCGCGCTTTCCAACTACGGCTCGTACCGCAAGCGCCTTCCGCAGAGCAAGACAGACTTTTCGCTGGAGCGCATGGAATGCGACGGCTTCGACCACCATTCCGCCTGGTGCGGCGACATCGCCGACATCGAACTTTACCGTGTGTGGAAGGACAAGTACGTTGCCGGCGAGTTTGTCTGGACGGGCATCGACTACCTTGGCGAACCTAATCCCTTCGCCTACGTCGGCGATGCGAACTGCTGGCCGGGCGAGACCCTGGACGAGAGACTAAAGCCACGATCTTCGTATTTCGGCGCCGTTGACCTCTGCGGCATCCCGAAGGACCGCTTCTATCTCTATCGTTCCGTCTGGAACGAGTCCGACGAGACGGTTCATATCCTCCCGCACTGGAACTGGCGGAAGGGCGACGTGGTGCCTGTATTTGTCTATACGTCCGGCGACGAGGCAGAGCTGTTGCTGAACGGCAGGTCGCTTGGGCGACGTGCGAAAGTGGTGGATCCGAATGTGTCGCTCGATCCTGCGGGGCGCTGGCCGGCCAAGTCTACTGTGCCGGAAAACCCATACTACAAGGTTTGCGAGAAGTACCGCTTGCGTTGGTTTGACGTGCCATATGAGCCTGGAGAACTAAAGGCCGTTGCCTACCGCAGAGGCAAGAAGGTTGGCGAGGCGACCATGTGCACTGCGGGCACCAAGGCCAAGGTTCAGCTCAAGGCCGAGTCGGACATGCTGCCGGCGGATGGAATCACTTACGCATGGGTCGAGGTTGATGTCGTCGATGCGAAGGGCGTGCGCGATCCGCTTGCGACTGACGTGATCTCGTTCAAGCTGTCCGGTCCGGGCGAGATCGTTGCAGTTGGGAATGGTGATCCAAGGAGCTATAAGTCGTTCAAGGACGTCTCGTCGCACCCGCTTTACTACGGCAAGTGCGTCGTCGTTGTCTCGCGCAAGGCCGGCTCGACCGAGCCCGTCGTGCTTACGGCGATAGTTCCAGGGCTGGAGTCCGCCTCGGTTGTCTTTGGATGCGACAAGGAACCATGAAAAGGCGTTCCTCTCGCGTGGGGTCGGCGGTTGCGATAAATGCTCACCTAAATTGCAAATGCAAAATAGGTGAGGATTTTTGTTTCGGTTAGAATCCTCACCTAAATTGCAAATGCAAAATAGGTGAGGATTTCCCGTTGACCGGCGAGCAGGCGTTTTGGTATAATCCGCAACATGAAACGCAGAACGGTAGACTTCTTTGGCAGGGATGCCGAATTGTCCGAAATGGAAAGCCTGTGGGGGAAGCGAGTCGCTTCCCTTGTAACGTGCAGGGGACGGCGCAGGATAGGAAAGTCCACGCTTGTCGAAGAGTTTGCCAGGCGCTCGGGCGCAAGGTTCATAAAACTGGAGGGTCTGCGGCCCAATCGGGGAATGACGGAGCGTGACCAGTTGGCGTTCTTCGCTGCGAAGCTTTCGGCGCAGACCGGCTGCGACAAGACCCCGCCTTCCGACTGGTATTCCGCATTCGTCCGCCTTGACCGCGAACTTGGCGACAGGGGCAGGAAAGTCGTCCTGCTGGACGAGATATCGTGGATGGCCCAGTTTTCCCGCACGTTCCCGGAAATACTCAAAAACGCATGGGACGATCTTTTCAAGAAGCATGCCAATCTCGTGCTCGTGCTTTGCGGAAGCGTCTCGAGCTGGATACGTGACGAGATCATAGAGAACGGTGCGTTTGTCGGCAGACGCTCCCTTGACATCGTCGTTGGCGAACTGCCTCCGTCCGAATGCCTGAAGTTCTGGGGAAGCAGGTCTTCCAGGATGGATCCGCGTGAAATTGTCGACGTGCTTTCCGTTACAGGCGGCGTTCCGCGGTATCTGGAGGAAGTTCGTCCATCGCTCTCTGCCCTTGAAAACATAAAGCGGCTTTGCTTTACGCCAAAGGGCGTGCTGCGAGAGGACTTCGACGACATGTTCAACGACGTCATTACCGAACAGCCCAGGTTCTCGTCCCTTGTGCTGCGAACCTTCGTGGACGGCGCAAAGACGGCTTCCGAGGTCGCAAATGCATTGGGAATAACAAAGGGCGGCGATGTTACATCGGCAATCGGCAATCTTGTCGAAGCGGGTTTTTTGGCCGAGGCTGGTCAGCTTAATCCGGAGACGGGGCGCGAGCTGAGGGAAAAAAGGTTTCGCATTCGAGACAACTACGTGCGGTTTTACCTCAAGTGCATCGAACCGCACAAGCGCATAATAGACGACGGGGCGTTTGAGGTGGCGTCTCTGGACGAGCTCGATGGCTATGACTCCATAATGGGCTTGGCGTTCGAGAACCTGGTCGTGAACAACTACCGGATGTTGTTGCCGCATCTGCATCTTGATGGCGTCATCATAACATCTGCGGGCCCGTATATGCGACGCGGCACGAAAGGCGTTCGCGGAAGAAGGGGATGCCAGGTGGATCTGCTTTTGCAGACTCGTCGGACGATATGTGTTGTGGAGGTAAAGCGAATGCGTGAGATTTCACGGGAGATCATAGCCGAAGTAGACAGGAAGGTGCGCGCCATAAAGAGGCCAGAAGGCGTTTCCGTGCGGACGGCGCTTGTCTATGACGGGCATCTCGCTCCAGTTGCGAAGGCAGACGGGTACTTTGATGCGATCGTGCCATTCTCCAGATTGCTGGGACTGAACTAGCTTGCTGCGCGAGAGAAGCCTTTCGCGTGGGGTCGGCGGAATAGAAGACGGACGCAGTCGGCTTTATAGGCGCTTGAGCCAGAGGCCGAAGAACCTGTCGTAGACGACGTACCCTGCGTCCGTTTTGTATAGGAGATCGCGTTCTTTCAGCTTTGCGGCGGCGGAACGCACGGTGGAAGCTGCGGGAAGGGAGTGCCGCCTGATGAAGTCCCCAGCGGAGATGGACTTGGCCGTTCCTTCTCTGCCAACTGCCTTTAGGATGGATTGCTCGGCGGATGTTTGGCTTTTGAAAAGGTCGAAATAGAAGCTTTCGGCTTCCGACACGAGCTCGTCGACAGTGTCATCGACTTGCTTTGCGGAATCAAGTCCGCTGCCATGTGCCCAGATCCGGTTGAGAATTGCCTGAATGCGTCTCGGCCACACGGTCGCAGAAGTATTCTGGTCCCGCGTAGCCGCGTATGAGAAAAGGGTTGTCAATCTTCATGCGCGTATAATACCATAAATGTCGACGTCGCGACGAAATTTTCGTCGCGAAAATTTCGTCGCGAAGGTGCAGGTAGTCCTCTTTTGGCTTTTGCTGCAAGCCGCTCTATCGCGCACTGAAATGGTGTGCAAATTCCGATTTTAGTTGGAATATGCACGTGGCGTAGCCAGATTCAGTTGCCGTTTTGCTATACTACATATGTTATAGAGGCATGTACTGATTGATTCGGTTAAGGGAATGGATTCGATGAAGATCAACAACAGACTTTTTGACAATCTGCAGGCGGGGAAGACGTCTCTCGGGTGCGTGGTGACGATGAGCGATCTCGTCGTGAGCGAGCTCGCGGGCGACTGCGGGATGGATTTTTGCTGGATCGACGCGGAGCATGCGCCGCATACGATACAGGACGTGCAGCGCCACTTGATCGCGTTGCGCGGGACTGGCTGCGCGGGGCTCGTGCGCGTAAGGGCATGTGAGCCGATGCTCATAAAGCCATATCTCGACCTTGCGCCTGACGGCATAATCGTCCCGATGGTGAACACACCGGAACTTGCCGAGGCGGCGGTCGCCGCGTGCCGCTATCCTCCTTCCGGCATAAGGGGGTGTGGCGTGAGAAGGGCGGTGCGTTACGGAGCCGAGGACTTCTTCGACTACGTGAAGTATTCCGAGAAGTGGCCGCTTGTCATCTGCCAGATCGAGCATATCGACGCTGTGAAGAACCTCGACAAGATCCTCAAGGTCCCTGGCGTCGATTCTTTCTGCATCGGGCCGTGCGACCTTTCGGGGTCAATGGGAATCTTGAACCAGATGGACGATCCTGAACTCAACAAGGTCATCGACGAAGTCGCCGCGAAGATAAAGAAGGCGGGCAAGTGGCTCGGCACGGCGGCGGGCGACTTCCCGCGTTGGAAGGCGCGCGGCGTCGATTGGTTCGCCGGCACAAGCGACTGGGGCGCGATGGCGGCAGGACTGCGTGCATTCAGGAGTGAATGCACAATTTAAAATGTAGAATGGAGAATGTAAAATTTTGAAGGTGGGGGAGTTGGGGTAAGTATGCTAAAAGTAGTGTTGGTTACGGCGGGCGAGGAGCGTCTGCCGGAGGGGATTGCGGACAAGATTCGCGCATTTGCCGACTTTAGGGCAAAGAGGTGCGAAACGCCGGAGGAGCTTCTTGCGAACTTTCCAGACGCCGAGGTCTTGTGGATGTTCGGGCCGAATCTCTGCCTAAAGCCAGAGGCGTTGGAGAAGATGCCTAACTTGAAGGCGCTTTTCCGTTCGGGCTCGGGGCTTGACGCTCTGCCGTGCGAATGGGCGAAGGCTCATGGCATCGGCGTCTACAATACGCCCGAGTCCATCGCCGAGTGCGTCGCGGAACACGCCGTTGCGCTTCTCGTAAGCTTCATCCGCCAGATTCCGCAGTACAACGCGCGAGCGAAGGCGGGCTACGAGTGGGGCAAGGTCGAAGGCATGGACTGGCACATATCGCACCGCACGCTCGGGCTCGTCGGCTACGGCAACATCGCGCGCCGCGTGGAGAAGATGATGAGCGGGTTCGACATGAAGACGATTCACTACGACCCGTTCGCGCCTGATTCGACGGATCTCGACGAACTGCTCTCGCAGTCAGACTACGTCTCGATCCACTGTCCGCTCACGCCAGAGACGAAAGGGCTAATCGACGCGCGGCGCTTGAAGCTCATGAAGCGGAACGCGATTCTCGTGAATACGTCGCGCGGGCCGGTGGTGGATGAAGATGCGCTTGCCGACGCGCTCGACGCGGGCGAGATCGGGGGCGCTGCGATTGACGTCATGTGCGAGGAGCCGCCGGACGTCAATAGCCGCCTCCTGCAGCATCCGAAGTGCATCGTCACACCTCACGTCGCGGCGTTTTCGTGCGACTTCGAGAAGAACTTCTTCGAGTATTCGGTGGAAAAGCTCAGGTCTATTTGCAATGCGCGCTGATTGCCGGTAAGGGGCGGTGACGGCGGAATCGCATGTTAGATACTCAAAGGGCGACAACCTCTCGGTCGCCGCCCTATTGTTTTCACCATGCGGAAAAGCGCGTATTAGCGCTTGACTAGTTTGCGCACCGCCTTGTGCGAGCAGAAGGTCCGCTCGGTGTAGAGCTTGGCGCGCCAGGCGTCGCCTTTCTTGACCACCTTGATGGCCTGGAGCCACGGCGAGTTGAAGGGGAAGAGCTTCTCGACCCTGACGCCGTAGCTGTCGCGGGAAACGGTGAAGTTTCCGGCGATGTTCTTGCGGCCGTTGTCGATGGCGAGAACCTTGCCCTCGAAATCCTGAATTCGGAACTTGTCGCCTTCCTTGATCTTGATGGAAACCCTCACGATGTCGCCTGCGCGAAACTCGGGGAATTTCTTGTCGGCCAAGGAAGCGGTCTGCTCCGCGTTGATCTTGTCTATAAGCTTGATGCCCATGATTCCACCTCCTTAGGCCGCTGGAGCCTCGGCCGGCTTGGCTGGAGCCTTCGCCTTAGTCGCGTGATGAGGCTTGATGTTGGGGTTCTTTGCGCGGCGGATGAGCGAGGCGACCGTGGTGGAAGGCTTGGCGCCGTTCTTGAGCCACTTGTCGACCTTCGCAAGGTCGAGCTGGAAGTTGTTTTCCTTGATCTGGGTGTCGTACCACCCGAGGATCTCGAGGAACTTTCCATCGCGGGGCGAACGCGAGTCGGCCGCCACGATGCGGTATGTCGCATGGTTTGTGCAACCTGTGCGGCGCATTCTCAATTTGACCATTGTAACCTATTTCCTTTCCGTATGGATGAAACGAATGCGTAGTATATCATACGGGAGGCGGTAATGCAAGCGTAAAATACAGAAGCGAAAATTATGCTATAATATGCCGTGTGGGCACAAACGGGGAGATGTGATGGCGAAAATTGACATGTCGGTGGATCTTGGCGGGCTTAAGATGCCCTCGCCAGTCGTTGTCGCGAGCGGCACGTTCGGCTATGGCACGGAGTATCTCGGGGCAGTTGACTACTCGAAGCTCGGCGCGGTGACGGCCAAGGGCGTGCGCCTTGGGCCATGGGACGGAAACCCGATGCCGCGCCACTGCGAAGTCCCGGGCGGCCTTGTCAATGCGATAGGCCTGCAGGGACCGGGCGTCGATGCGTTCGTCCGCTCCAAGATGGATGTCTACAACCTTGAGGTGCGCGAGCCATATGGCGTTCCCCTCATCGCAAACATCTGGGGAGGATCGGTCGATGAATACGCCGAAGTCGCCCGCAGGCTCTCGAATTCCGTCGATGCGATAGAGATGAACGTATCTTGCCCGAACGTGAAGGCGGGCGGGCACACATTCGGGCAGGATCCGGCGGTGCTCTCGGAAGTCGTCGGCGCCGTGCGCGCGGCGACGACTCTGCCGCTTGTCGTGAAGCTCGCCCCTAACGTGCCGTCGATTGCGTCGTATGTTCGCGCCTGCGAAGAGGCCGGGGCCGATGCGCTTTCGCTTATCAACACGATTCCTGCGATGGTGATCGACATAGATACGATGCGGCCCGTCCTCGGAAACGTGACAGGCGGGCTTTCCGGGCGTTGCGTCCATCAAGTTGCCGTGAAGGCCGTCTTTGACGCAAGGCGGGTGACGAAGCTTCCGATTCTCGCAATGGGCGGCGTTTACGACGCGGCGGGAGATCGGA
>Ga0265300_10002851_pt1 | contig 14606 bp, 5 predicted proteins | sample AusTroGonzalo_MG_FD_193482 | JGI IMG/M metagenome (GOLD analysis project Ga0265300, IMG submission 193482) | Bovine rumen microbial communities from tropical cattle in Woodstock, Queensland, Australia - Gonzalo_03 | ecosystem: Host-associated > Mammals > Digestive system > Stomach > Rumen ...
GAGGTTTGGAAAGCGGTGAGCGTCTGCTCGTTAGTGACGGCTTTCAACTCAGCCAGCGAGAGGTGCTCGGGGTCGTCGTCGGTATTGAAGGCGGCAAGACAGGCCTGACGGGCATTGTCGTCGACAAAGGTAATGCCGGGGTTTACGGCTCCCTTTCTTGGCCGCATAGGGATGTAGTGTCTGGCCGTACCCAACTTGCCAATCATGAAATGTAGTCCACCCAGTGTCCTTGCATCCGTATCAGGTCTGTAGTCGTAAGGATCGAAACTCGCTGAGACTGGTACGACGATGCCCATGTCAGCATCGCTCTCCATATGATAGTTATGTCCGTCAGTACTTGTCCATTTGGCTGCTCCCGGCTCGAAAGGTATCTGGCGGCCAAAACCGAACAGGTAGTTGTCGGACGACTCTGTGGCGTAGTCATAGACATAGTCGATGTCGGTGCGGAAGGGTAGCATCAGCAGTTTGGCCATATCGCTCTTGGCAAAGGTCTTCAATGTGGGGAAGTAGCCAGGGGTCCACTCCCATAGGTCACGGCTGCTGAGTGCATTGCCTATCTCGTCGAGCGTCTGACCGGTGTTGGCTTCTTCATAGCCTTTCAACCAGTAACAGTCCTTGATGTAACTCTTGCCTGAAGCGGTGATACCGCTGTTATTGAAATCCTTGTCCTGGTGAGTCATGGGTTCCACTGTCAGACAGTTGCTGACCTTGCCATGATTGTCATCGGAGAGACTCACGAAAGGCGTGAAGTCAGCAAAAGACCATTCGATAGTATAGACGGCCGCTATGCAGTCCTCGATGAGGGCGTCGGCATTCGTCGGACCTACCAGAGAGCAGATACCGCCGGAAAACGCCTTATAATAGTCGTCATCGCCGTGCGACCTGCCTACCGTACCCTGTGCGATGCAGTTGGTGATGGTACCGTCCATCCTGCCTGCAAACAATCCAGCATTCAGCGTGACATGGGTATCCACGATGCCCAGATTTGCCACGCTGCCGTTGGTGTCAATGTTACCGAAGAGCCCCAGACCCTCATAGAATATATAACCACCTTTCACGAAATGACCCTTACCGTCATAACTGGCTTGCCATGTTGCCGTCGTCTCCGGCCAGTTATTAAACCAAATATTGTCCCATTGGTTTGTGGGACGTGGCTCGGAGTGGCGGTTTTCAAAAAGTGTGATATCACAGATCTGATCATAGAACTCTCCCTGTTGGTTATTGAGTACGGCATAGGCCAACTGGGCACCATTCTTGATGATGTACGGGTCTTCGGCCGTACCTGTACCGCCGGCACAGGCCGTGGCGATAGAACCGTCCCACACTTTGCCATAGACCACGTTCAGCGGGAAATCCCTATGCCCCTGCACACGGCGGGGACGGCTGAAGGTGGCATCCATCTCTGCCGTGCTGCTGAGGTTGAGTACACACTTGCCCACAGACTTGGCTATGATGGTGGCTTCATCCACCTCGATGCACGGCGCCTCGGGAATGATACAGTCGCTGGTCAGACGCACGCGGCTCTTGTCGCTCAGTGTCACACTGGCTGTGGCCCGCTTCGTCTCGGCCGTTGACACGAAGTCCATGGCGCAGTCGCCCTTCTGGATGACAACAGGAACGCTGCAGAGCCACGAATCAGCCAGACTGACGGTGTTGTCGGGCAGCATATTGTCTTTGTTAAAGAGTATTCTGCATGCCTCGCTGCAACCGTTGGCCTGGAACTGTTCCAAGCCCGGCCACACATTATTACTATACGCACGCGGGTAAAAACCAGCCTGCAGCAACATGCCGTAACCTTCAGCGGGATCGACGTCCAAGAGCGGCGTATCCGACTGGTCACCAGTGGTGAGTTGCTGGGTGAACAGCGACTTCACGGTGAAGTGCGACTCCAATGAACCAGCCACCTTGCCGGGACCGCAGATGGATTTATCGATGTAACAGTTGGTGATAACAGTCATAGGGTCGCTGTTGCTACCCAGAATGAGTCCGGAACGGTCGGCTTTAGAGGTATTGATGATGGTGCCCAGGAACAGACAGTGATCGATGTAGGCATTGTCTTTCCACCGCAAGTAACCGTAGATGCCACCTGCACCGTATTTGGTATCGGCGCCATTGACGTGGCCGGTAAAGACACAGCAACTGACCTTTGATGTAAGCCCAGATGAGCCGGAATCTTTGCTGGTGCCGACAATGCCGCCAGCGTACTCCTTTCCGGAAATGCTGGCTGAACTGGTGCAGGCCAGGATGGGCGCACTGCTATTCTGCTGGCCGCAGATGCCACCACCGGCAAAGACGTTGCCGAGACTGCCGGAGGAGGAACAGGCCTCGATACGCGTACCCGATCTGAGTTCGCCGACAATGCCGCCGACAGTGTAACCACCCGTGATTGCGACCTGAGCAGTACAGTCGGAAAGGGTGGCGAGGGAACCGCTTGTCGAGCCGCAAATACCGCCGATATTACCTCCTTCATACTCGTTGGCATCGATGGTACCGGCAAACGTAGTGTGACAGACGCCATACGACTCGCTCATTCCCACGATGCCGCCCGTGAACTTTATGTTCTCGCCGACAAGGCGGGCGTTCGTCACCGAAACGGCATAGATGCCGACAGGTGCCTGAAAAGACTTTTCTCCTTGATCAACGGCCGTTACAACAGTTCCCGTTTGCTGGCCGCACAATGCACCAACATATACGTCTATGGGATTTATGTAAAATTTATGTTTAACACTGATATCAACACCGTCCAACCGCATATAGCCTATGAAGCCGCTGCAATAGCCAAACAACCCAAACTTGTAGTAGTATCCCTTATCCTCAGATTCAAACATTGGAGTCTCTGTTTGGGCATCTATATACATATTAGAAATCTTGTGTGTGGTCTGTTTCCAATCGTCCTGATTGGGATTCGTTCCTATAAACACACCCTGGAAGCAGTGGGAAGCATCCTTGCCGATGGGAATCCACTGGACGGGATCGTCACCGTAGGCAGAACCGCTCAGGTCGATATCTGCACCTAGCACGATCACTTTGCCAGCGAAAGTATAGTCGCGCTCGTTGACGAGGTACGCCAACTGGGCCAGTTGTTCGGGGGTGGTGATGACGATGGGGTCGGCAAGGCTGCCCTTGCCGTCCACGTCAAACGACTCGTCGCGGTAGTCATACCATATATCACCATTGAAACCGATTTTTCTTGCGTTGGCAGCCACCGAAACCATGACGGCCACAATAACCATTAACCGTGAACCGTGAACCATTAACCATTTACTTATCTTCATTGCCAATATCATTGAATTTGTTTTGTCGTTTCTTATTAATAGTTGAACTTGAACACTTCGCTGCCGGCACAGAGGATGTAAGTGTCGTGACGGCGCAGGGGAACAAAGTGTGACGTACCAGAAGCATGACCCAGATAGACGGTCCAGCCGGCACTGCTGAATACACGCACCTCGTCGCCGGACGACAGACCGTTGAGCAGTACACCGTCATCCTGGCTAGTGACGCTGACATGGTGGTCTTCGGAACTGTTCACAACAGGATGTGTGATGCTGGTGGGTGAGTCACTGGGGAGCAAAGTCACGTATGAGACATGATTGCCTCTGTGCAGGTTGTCGACACCCCTCTCACTGGCGTCGTTGGCCTGCAGATCGACGATATGCGGCACGACATAGCCGTCAATAGGTTCGGTGATACCTGGGATGACGATCTCGGCGTATGCCTTGCGGACGCCTCCGATACGGCGGAAGTCACTGGGGCGCACGATGGTCTGTGCATCTTCGCTCAGCAAGTCGAGGGCACTGGGGTGCGGGAAGATGCCTACTTCTACACCTGTGCCGGGAGTCAGACCACGGGAAGAATAGTCGATCACTTCCACGACAAACGTGTTGACGCCGTCCTTTATATGGCGGCTGACCACGTTGCAGTCAATGTGGCCCGCAACCACACGCTTGCGCGGCATTTTGAGGCTCTGGGTCCGCAGGTTGCGGGCGGTGGCGCGGAACCCTTTCTGACTGGCGGCTTTGAAGACGTTGTCATACTCCACCCTCACACTGCTCTGGATATAGCCGTCGAAGTTGTCGGGGAAGGGGTACTGCACCACAAATGTCTTCTCCGTCAAGGGCGGTACGTAACAGTCTTCAATGTCGATGGCCAGGCCGTTGATGGTCACCTTGCCAGCCTTGATGGCCGATGTGCCCGTATTCCTGATATATACGTTGACAGGCAGGACACTGCTGCGGTCGAGCGCGGCACGGCTGTAGGTGACGTCGCTCTCGAAGCTGTTGGTGAACTCCTTCTCGTTGACCATGACCACCGATGCATGAGTGACGGCATCGGTCAGGGTATATACCACTTTGATGCGGGCATCGTCGAGATAGCCGTCGAAGTCGGTCATGATGAGACTGTCGCGTTCGGCACCAACCGTCAGCGGATAGGTCAGGGCAGGCGACTGCGACATGTGGATACGGGTGGCATTAAGCAGGGTGAGCTGGTCTTTCAGACCCACGTTGCCATTCTCGGCATCGCGTACCACATGGCTCTGCTCCGTCCACAGGATGGCAAAGTCGTCGGTGTCTTCAGCAGAACGGTCGCTGATAATCTTTATCTTGTAAGGTCTGCTCGTGCCAACGCCAAGGTCGCCACCGGCCAGACCGTCGCTGTAACCGTCCATGTTGACGGTCTTGAAATAGACCTCGCGCGTGCTGTCGGGTCTCTCGTAAATCATAGCCACCACACCATGCTGACCCGCACGACTCATGAAGAAGTCAGAGGGATGCAGGTCTTCGTCGACATACTTCACTGTATGCTGCGTCTGGTTGCCGGCAGACGTCAGGGCCACAGAGGCATATTGCATGCGGTAGGCACCGGCGAAACTCTCAACTGGGGCATTGGCATCATTGAGCATGGCACCCACCAGTACCGTGTCGTTGCGCATGATCAAATCGTACTGAACGGGCTGTTTCGTGTCGTTGATGTCCCACAGGGCGGTAGGACTGCTCCAGCCGGCATCGGGCGTATAGGTGCGCACCATCAGCTGGCCTTCCAGCGTGCTGCTCCAGGCAGCATCGTCGCCTGTTAGTCCGTTTTCCGAGACCAGCGTGCCATGCGCATAGATGACGGCTGCCTTGCCGTCGTCCTGGATGGTAACGGCAGGATTCTGGTCGACGAAACCGTCATCAGTGGTCACCTCAGTATGCTGCCAGGTGCCGTCAGACTGACGGATGGAGGCCTTGATTTGGGAATGTTGTTGCATGAGTTTGTCTGTCTCAAGGGCTGAATCGTCGGTCATGGCAGCGTTGTCTACCGAGTGAGTGGTCTGACGGTAGACCACAATCTCATGGTTTCCACGCTTCGAGCGTTTATGCTGACCAGCCTGTGTACCGGGAACGGAGAGAGCTTCTGTGCTGACCACGTCGTTCAGAGCGGCAGAACCGTTCTGGACAGAGGCCTCGTCGGGCAAAGTGGCCATCTCCACATGGTCATCGTTATAGTCATCTGCACTGCCCAGGTCGTTGTACACGATGCGGTCGTTGCTCAGGAAGTGCGGGTCGGCGTCGTAGAACACATTGTTCAGCAAAGGCTGGCCAAGGCTGGTGGACTCAAGTGAGCGCATTGGCTTGAACCTCTTGCCGATGAGTGACCGGGAGGAGTCTGGGTCAGGCAGCCAGTACGGGAAGTTGCGATGGAAGGGGTTGCTGTTGTCTTTAGGCGCTAAGCGCTCGAAACCGGCACGCAGCGCCACGCGCCTGTTAAAGTCGAAGATGAAAGAGCGAAGCGTCAGGTATGCCTCGACGCCTGCCACGCCCATCACCCGAAGGCCAGCGCAGAGCGGTTCGTCGCAGAAGGGTTTCATCAGTCCGGCGGCAGCCTGAAACTTCCCACCGCCACGGAGGCCGAGCTCGACACTGGCTGCCGGGAACTTGGGGGTGATGATGCCGGCCCACGCTCCAGCGCGCAACGTAAACGTCAGGTTGGCGAAGAATCCCTTGTCCTCGCTGCTCCATTCATACTTGTCCGCCTTGCCGTATGACTTGACGCCGAGATCCAGACGGGCATTGGCGTCAAAGACAAAGCCAACGTCCAACTCGCACGGGAGTTTGCCCTTCACCCATTCCTCAACGGTCTTGAATGTACCCGACAGATTCGTAGGTGTCAGGAAAATACCCCAGCCACCCTCAAAGAATCCAGAGGCCTCGGAGAGCTGCGGTGGCCTCATATTCTCAAATTTCAGGTTGCTCAGGGGCATTGTCAGTGCCAGCTTGCCACCGCCGCCAAAGTACCATCCCACATGCAGACTCGACACGCTGTAGATACTCTCCAACTCATTAAGAACCCAGTCTTCGTATTTCAGCTTGGGGTCGGCAAAGGTCATAGCGCCGGCATTCTTGTTCATGCCTTCGCCCTCAGAGTAGAGCTCCTGATAGCGCCAGTTCGATATCTCCGAGGCATTCTTGCGCGCGGCCTTCAGCTTGTCCTTTGTCTCTCCTTTGCCCTCGTTGTTCCTGCCCACAGTGAGATTGGTGTACAAGTCGAAAGTCTGCTTCAGGAAGTTAAGGCATGCGCCAGTCTTGATGGTTATGGCGCCAGGGAGCGTGAACTTGAAATCGACGGGCAACTGGAGGCCGAGGCTGTTCTCAGAAATAGGACCGGCCACATCCTCGTGGCTCGCTTTCGGCGAAGTGTTGCCTTCAGTGCTGGCATCGGCCTCATCTTTGACTTTCTCAGGGTCGACCTGTATGTTGATGAATGCGGGGAACTCTTCGTACGTTGCCGTCCGCGTACTCAGCGTCAAGCGGCACTCCACGTTGTGAGGTAGGGCATTGCCCACGTCATAGCGTACGAAATAGTAGTCACGGGTGAAGTTGGTAAACTCTTTAGCAGACACCACACGCGTCTCCACGGCCTCGACCTCATGGGTCTGCTGGCTCTCTGTCTCAGTCGCTGTCATGCTGCACTGCGGACTGCTGCCCCCCTTAGGTGAGGAGAACACCACCTCGAAGTGTGCCAGACGCTCAATGGGCTGGTTGTTCAACAGCTTAGGGTAGTCGTTGCCGCCGTCGTCGGCGAAGGAAACGACCTCAGAAGGCAGCTTGCCGGAGATGTCCACCTCCTTCAGGGCTACAATGTCGTAAGCCACTTCACCGCGCATGACGGCTATGATCTGGTCCTCCAAGTATCGGAGGTACTGGTTGCTGACGGCTATGCCACCTTCATCGGCATCGCCTGGGCGAAGGGTAATGCGAGCCGAGCAGAGGTCGGCACTGACCACACGCGAAGTGCGGTCGGCGGCACCCTTGTAACGATAGACCATCGGCAGGTAACCGTCAACCAGTATCTCCACGTAGGCAGGATGGCCGTAGGTCAGCACCTTGAAGTATTTGTCGTCGCTGTCATAGCCTAAGAATTTCAGTGTCTTGTCGGGAACCTTATAGCCATCTTCGTCTACACGGTGCACATGCATCTCGGCATCCTTCACCTCCTTACCCCTCTCGTTGAAGAGCTTGATAAATAGGGTGTCGTATTTCTCGAACAAGCCCGTGCCTATCCAGTTGAAGTTCATCAGCTCGCGGTTCTCGTGCTTGGCCAGATTGAACTTCGTCGAGAGGTTCGGAATCTCCAACTGGTTGTCGATGTCAATGTTTGGATGGATGTCGTTCATGTCTAACTGGAGTTTGACGTCACCCTCATTGGCGTTGCCCGTCAGGAAGTAGATGTCGGTCAGCGAATGACCTTTCGGCACGTAGAAACTCTGGAACTTCGTCTTCTCCAATTCCAGGACGTTCGACTCAGAGTGTACCTCACCCTCCTCGTCCATGTAAGACGTAATATACTCCATCTTATAGGTGTCGCCCGTCGACTGGCGTTTCTGGTCGAGCTGGAAGATGTAAACGTCGTCGTCATCCCAGTCGTACACCCAGTAGCGGAAGCGGATGCGCTGCGTCGGGTCCTTGATGCGCCACACATTGATGGTCACTGAGTCGCAGGCCAGTGGCATGTTGGCAAAGAAATACTTGCTGGTGTTCAGCGTCAGCAACTTGTCATTGCCATCATAGTCTTTGCCGTAGTTCACTTCCACACCGAAACTGCCGTTACCCGAAGGGTCGTCGATGCGGAAGCAGAGCAGCATCTCATCACGCATCTTCCAAAACAGCTGCTGGTCTGCCAGCCCTTTCATACGCGTCGAGGCCAGCATCTCCTTCACTTTGTTGACGTCGTCCCAGTTGCCGTCAATGGAGCCGTCAGTCACCTGGCGCCAAGAGAGTTGCTTGTCCATCTTCGCCATATCGTCAAGCGCGGTCACGTCGGTGACATTCTTGGCATAATAGAGCTGGAAATCCTGTGCTGACACCGTCAGCGTCACCCCTTGTCCAACCATGCACAACAGGGCGAGAATTAAAGATCTGATTGCTTTCATTATATTCATATTTTAAGTTGTTTCGTAATAATCTGTGTAGGTGTAATTAGTTTTAGAACTCTTACAACGCGACAAAGATACAAAAAAAATGCCAAAATCATAAAAGTTCAGGCATTTTTTATAATTTTCAGACAAGATTGAAAGGTTTTCAGACAAGATTGAAAGGTTTACAAACCTCAATTCATAATATCTTCTCACTCAATTGAAGCCTTCCGGAAGTCGGACGGAGACATGCCGAAGCTCTTACGGAAGCGGTCGCTGAAATAGGTGCTGCTGCTGAAACCGCACTCGGAAGCTATTTGTACAATGCTCTTATCAGGCTGTTCGATGAGCAGCTTGGCAGCATATTCCAGGCGCAGTTGCTGGATGTAGTTGGATAGCTTGGTGTGCCCACTACCTTTGGAGAAGATGGCCCCGACACGCTCCTTCGACAATTGGAACCGTTCGATGATGGTCTGACGCTCAAAATTGGGATCGAGGAATAGTTTCTCGCGCACGATGACCTCGTTGATATACTGGAACTGCTGCTCTTCATTGAATGTGTCTGGATCGGTGGCAGCCAATCTCGGTTCCTTGGTCCGTTTCTCTTTCAAGTACAGGTCCTTGAATTTCAAGGCGTCGGTAATCTGCTGGGCCAGGATGTGATTCTTGCGACTGATAATCCTGTTCTTGAAGAAGAGAATGACGGCAAAAGCGAGGAACAACAGGGTGAGAATGCCGATGCCGAGGGCAATGAGGTTGGCGCGGCTGGCCTTGGCCTGCTGGTGCATGATGGTCTGCTCCTGCTCCTTTTCGTGATAGACAGCGGCCAGCTCTTGGGCCGTATGCTTGGCCTTGCGGCTCTTCAGCGTGTCCTGTATCTCGAGTACCTGCTCGTAGAGGTTGGCGGCCAGTGAGTAACGGCCCATTCTGCGATAGACCTCGGCCAGGCCCCATTTGGCGGTGTTCATCATCTCGCCCAGGGTGTCGCCCTGTTGTCGCACGCGCTGGATCAGGTCCTTATAGATGGTGGTGGCCTCCTGATAGCGGCCGCGCTTCTTCATGTAGTCCACGATAAAATAGTCGCGGGTGTGGTTGCCTTCGTATTGCACGGCTTTCCAGGCGTTGTAGGCCGAGTCGGCCTGTTGGTAGTACTTGGCTTGCAGGCTGCCGGAGGCCGAGCGTCCCATCTCGGCAAGTACCGATGCCATCTTGGCCAGTGCCATGCGGCGGTCTATCAGCTGCTGGTTCAGTGCCGCTCCCCAGCGCGTGCCCTCCATCGTCAGTTGCAGGTTGCGCTCGTTGGTCTGCAGCGCATTGTCATAGTCCTTCATCGCGCCATACATGCTGGCCAGCATATTCAGGTAGCCGTGTATCAGGTGGTCGGTATTGTCACAGTCGGTCTTCTCCATCAGGTCGATGCCGTCGATCACGTCCTGGATGCCCTTCTCGCGGTCGCCCTCGTAGAAGAGGTTCTGGCCCATTATGATATGCGCCAGCGACTGATAGTAGTCGTTGCCCGTCTGCTCAGCCAGGTCGTGCAACTGCTGCAGCCATTTGGTCTGCTCGACCTTGTGTCCGGAGAGTTCGCTGGTGTTGCAGAGGCAGTCCAGTACTCTCAGCCGTTTCTCGCTGTCGGCCTCGGCCTCCTTGCTGTCTAACAGCTGCAGGTACAGTTTGTAGGCATCGCGGAACTGCATACAGTTGTAAAGCGAATCGGCTATCCCCATAGTCTTGACGAAATCTTTATCTATCTGTGCCGCATTCTGCGTATCGCCTGCATCAGTACATCCCGTGATGCCTATCATCAGGGCCACCATGATCAGGTAAAGGTTATTCAATTTATATCGCATATCGTTTTAAAATTCTATCCCTTAGATGTGTTGCTTTTAAATCACGGCTGCAAAGATATGAAATTTTTTTCATAATGCTTGAATTCTTTGTGTATATAAATGAATAAATATTCTAAGATGACGATTATTATACATTTTCTATCGATTTTTAAGCCAAAAAGGCAAAAAATGGCGAATTTTGTTTCCTGATTTATGGAAATTAAGTATCTTTGCACCTCAAAATCGAGTTTAAAGATGGAATCAAAATTAGTCATTTATAATACGTTGACGCGGCAGAAGGAGCGTTTCGAGCCGCTTCACGCCCCCAATGTGGGCATGTATGTGTGTGGTCCTACGGTCTATGGCGATCCTCATCTGGGCCATGCCCGTCCGGCGATAACCTTCGACCTGGTGTTCCGTTATCTGAAGCATCTGGGATATAAAGTTAGGTATGTGCGTAACATCACCGATGTAGGTCATCTGGAGCACGATGCCGATGAAGGCGAGGACAAGATTGCCAAGAAGGCACGTCTGGAGCAGTTGGAGCCGATGGAGATTGCGCAATACTATACCAACCGCTACCATCAGGCGATGGATGCGCTGAATGTGCTGCGCCCAAGTATCGAGCCCTATGCCACAGGACATATCATCGAACAGCAGCAGCTGGTGCAGCAGATTCTGGATAATGGCTTTGCCTACGAGAGTAATGGCTCTGTCTATTTCGATATCGAGGCTTATAATAAGAAATTCCAGTATGGTATTTTGAGTGGACGTTCGCTGGAGAATATCAAGGATGCCAGTCGTGAACTCGACGGGGTAGGTGAGAAGCGTAATCAGGCAGATTTCGCCTTGTGGAAGAAGGCTCAGCCCGAGCATATCATGCGCTGGCCCTCGCCCTGGAACGACGGTTTTCCTGGCTGGCACTGCGAATGTACGGCGATGGGACGTAAGTACTTAGGTGAGGAGTTTGATATCCACGGAGGTGGCATGGATCTCGTGTTCCCGCATCATGAGTGTGAGATAGCACAGGCACAGGCCTCGATGGGTCATCCCGCCGTGAAATACTGGATGCATAACAATATGCTCACCATCAACGGTCAGAAGATGGGTAAGTCGTATAACAACTTCATCACGCTGGAGCAGTTCTTCACCGGCAATCATCCGTTGCTGCAGAAGGCCTATTCGCCCATGACCATCCGCTTCTTCGTGCTCTCAGCGCATTATCGTGGTACCGTTGATTTCTCTAACGAGGCCCTCGAAGCCGCAGAGAAGGGATTGGAGAAACTGATGAATGCCATCAGTGATTTGGAGCGTGTGCAGGTCAGTGACAAATGCGATGCCGAGACTGAGAAGGTGGTAAAAGCCCTGCGTCAGAAGTGCTACGATGCCATGAACGATGACTTCGCCACACCTCAGGTGATCAGCTATCTCTTTGAGGCTTGCACCACGATCAATAAGCTCGTTGACCATAAGGCCACCATCTGTGCAGATTGTCTGAAGGAGCTATCCGAGACCATGCGTCTCTTTGCCTTCGACATCCTCGGACTTCAGAATAGGAGTCAGGAGTCAGGAGCCAGGAGTCAGGAACGTGAGGAGGCTTTCGGAAAGGTGATGGATATGGTGCTCGAGCTGCGTGCAAAAGCCAAGGCTGAAAAAGACTGGGCTACCAGCGACAGGATCCGCGACAAACTGGCAGCAGCCGGTTTCGAGGTTAAGGATACGAAAGACGGCGTCACCTGGAAGCTGAATAAGTGAATAGTGAACAGTGAATAGTGAATAGTGGAGCCTACGGGAGACCGTAGGCTTCTTTTGTCATTTCGACGGCTAAGGTCTCTTTGCGGAATCTGCGAAAGGAGAGGTAGTCAAGCCCCTTGTAGGCACGGTCGGTGCCCCAGGAGTTCTTCATGATGAAATAGGGATAGCCATCCTCATCGTGGGCAATGCCGACGATGGCCATCGCATGGCCCTTGCTCTCCCAGCAGACACCATGATGCTGGCGCACGGCACGCTCAGTCTTCGCCAGGAGCGAGTCGATAGGGATGTTATAGAATCGGTCGTGCATCCAGTTGTCGGGCAAGTCGATATCCACATTCTGATAATATGGTTCGTCGTCGTTTGCTGTGAGGGCGATATACTCACCGGGTTTGCAGACGCTGCGGGCAAACTCCCGTGCCGTATATTCTGCTCCAGCCATAAAGACATATCTGGGAGCGGGTGTTTCTATGGTTCGCATGGCATCGTAACCCACGATGCCGTATTTCTGTATCAGGTTGAGCAGTGTCTTGCCCATGCCCCGTTTAGTCTCCGGGCATTGTGGCTCCTTTTCCAGTTTCTTCTCTATATAATAAGGTGAAAGGTTCACGGAGTCACCCCAGGAGAGATGCTCCGTCTCGATGGCTGCCAGCATGGCGTAGATCCAACAGGTCTGGCTTTTGCCCTGATCCTTGATTGGTGTCATGCGGTTCAGCACATCGTGGGTATAATTCTTGGGCTCCTGACGGGCGCAAGAAGTGAAGAGTGAAGAGTGAAGAGTGAATAGTATCACTCCTACCAGCAGCCACCATTTTATGCAACCCTTCCTCATTTTTCACTTTTCACTATTTAATATCCTGGGTTCTGTGTGAGGTTCGGGTTGAAATTTATCATACCTCCGGGGATGGGGAACACGGTGGTGTGTCCATCGCGTTCATCCACCTTCTCATCCCACTGGTCACCCATGAAAAGACTCTCATACTGTCTGAAACGGATCAGGTCCTGACGGCGCCAACCCTCCCAGCAGAGCTCCAGCAGGCGTTCATCGAGCAGGTTCTGCAGGGTGAGAGGTCTTTCCGGTGCTTTCACACGGCCACGCACGGCATTGAAGTATGCCTGTCCTTCCGCTGCCTGTCCATTACGCAACAAGGCCTCTGCCCACATCAGCAGTACGTCGGCATAGCGGAAGAGCACGATATCGTTGTCCATGAGTTTACCGTCCTTCGTCGCGTTTTTGTCCACAAGGTATTTGCTCATACGGGCCCCGGCCGTTTCCTGGTAAGGACTGCCACTCAGGTCGAGTTCCACCTCCCATGGCTTATATTCGAATACCTCACCGTTGCGGTCGTGAACGAGAATTACATCATTGTCGTAGACGATGCCTGGGTAGTAATTAAGGATGAAACGGGGATCCTCATTCTCGGTTCCATATTCGAAGATTTGGAGTGTGCGCTTGGTGGCGCAGGCACCGTTCTCACCCGTGAAGCCGTAGGCCGCCGCATGACGGTAGTGCCAGGAACGGAAGAAATACTGCATCTCGTTGTAGTAAAGGTCTTTGTCCATGGGAATCGCCCAGATGTTCTCGCTGGAGTTTTCGTTGTGTATCTCGAAATTACTGGCGTAGAGCTTCTCCAACTTGAAATCCGCATCCTTCAATTTCTCGCAGTAAAAGCTGGTGGCTTCCCAGGCGTTCATCGTCTCACCTTCCATGAAAAACCTCAACGTGCTGCCGTCAGGATGCTCTCCGTCTGTCCAGTTATCATCGAGATAGACCTCCGCATTCAGCATCAGTTTTGCCAGTACAAAGCAGGCCACGGGATAGGTCACCCGTCCGTAGTAATCACCGGGTTTTGTACTGCTCTCGTAAGGGAGGTAGGGACTAACCTGTTGCAGTTCACTGGTGGCGAATTTGAATACCTGACTGCGGGGCGCCTGTTCCAGCTGGCTCAGTGACGTCTTGGTGGTGGTGATAATAGGTACCCGTCCGAAGAGGTCCAGCAGATACCAGTAATAGATAGCTCTCAGTGCACGCACCTCGGCGGTGTACTCCCGATAGTCTGTTTCGTTCAACAGGTGCTGATGCGACTCCAACAGTTCCAGTGAACGGTTGCAGAGGGTGATCACCTTATAGAGATATGACCATGCATTGCCGAGCATCGGGTGTCCCGGTGTCCAGTCGTGCCGGTACAGCTCTTGCCAGATGCCACCGTCATACCAGTCTGTACCGCGTGTGGGAATGATGGCCTCGTCAGATCCGAAAGTCTGCAGGTCATAGATGCCGCGACAGGTGCCCTGCAGTCCTTGTCCGTCTGCTGCACCTCCGATATAGTTATACAGTGTCGCCACGGTGTTGCGGAACAAAGCTTTGGCATCTGCGTATGCCTCTTCCTCGGGAATCTGGTCACGCGGATTCTCGTCGAGGGAACAGGAAGAAAGAATAGTGAATAGTGAACAGTGAATAGTGAATAGTATTGCACCATTCACCATGCGCCTTATCTTGTTTATCTTGGTAATCATAACTATGAACTATGAACTCTTAACTCTTAACTAAAACTTAACGCTCACTCCCATGGTATAGCTCCGATACACCGGCATGGTGCTCTTATCGTCGATGCCGAGGGTGCCGTATCATT
>Ga0265300_10002854_pt1 | contig 14593 bp, 9 predicted proteins | sample AusTroGonzalo_MG_FD_193482 | JGI IMG/M metagenome (GOLD analysis project Ga0265300, IMG submission 193482) | Bovine rumen microbial communities from tropical cattle in Woodstock, Queensland, Australia - Gonzalo_03 | ecosystem: Host-associated > Mammals > Digestive system > Stomach > Rumen ...
TCACATCCAGAGCTTCCTGCTTGCCGTTTGGCTCAATGCGCTCTCCCATAGGGGCGTACTCAAAACCTACGGGAATGGTTATATGCACATGGCTGTCGATGATGCCGGGCATAATAAATTTGCCGCCTAGGTCGATAATGTCGCCCTCGTAGGCCGAAAGTCCTGCCTCATCGCCCACATAGACGAACTTGCCGTCTTTCACCACAAGTGAAGTTGCCATCGGATTGTTTTTGTCCGATGTGAAGATTTTTGCGTTTTTAATGATTTTGTCTGCTTTCATATTGCTTCTTCTATTTAAGTATTTTTGAGCTGTTTTTTTATAGTAACTATGCTTTGTAAACTTCTTCGCCATCTACGATGGTGGCGATGATGTTGGCTTGTGCCACTTTCTCGATGTCGTCATGGAGGAAATCGAAGTCATACACCGTCATATTCGCAATCTTGCCATACTCGATAGAACCTAAGCGGTGCTCCTGATGGAACTGACGGGCCACGTTGATCGTCATGGCGCGCAGCGACTGCTCACGGGTGATAGCCTCCTTGAGATTGCGTGGAGAGGTTGCGCCACCAGACAACTCCTGAGGATAGTTGCGTTTTTCAGCCGTATAGATGCTGAGTTTGATATCCATCATCGGTGAAACGGGATAGTCGGAGTGGAACACCACATTGGCACCTGCATCATAGAATGACTTGATGGGATACGCCTCGTCCGCCAACTTCTGCCCCATATAAGCGACTTCCTGTTCATAAAGAGGAGAAGCCTTAGCTGTCCACAGTGGCGGAACTGCAGGCACTGAGCCTGTTACTGCCATACGGCGGATATCCTCATCGGTCACGAAGTGCAGATGAGCCAGCACGTTGCGTTGGTCAAGGTTGCCGGTAATCTTCTCTGCGTCTTCAATACAGCCCAGCATGTAGTGGGTAGCACCACCGCCTTCGGAGTGGACATGTACAGACATGCCCTCCTTGTCGGCCTCAACAATCAGCTCTACCATCTTGTCGTGATCATTGAAACGCTCATTGCCGTGGTAGCCTGGCTGATCCAGATAGTCCTGATTCTGCCATCCCGTATGTGCCTCTGTCACGCCATCGAGGAACGCCTTGGGACCGATAATATGGAAATATTCACCGCTCATCTCAGCACGCTGAGCAGCGATGCGGGCTATCTCTGTCTTTGCGTCGGCATTATCAGTCACATACATCCATGCGTATGTGCGCAGCTTCAGCTTGCCTTCCTGCTGCAGCTCACAGTAGGCCTGGGGAGCAGCGCGATGTATAACTTCCGCACCAGCATCACCAACGGCAGTGAAACCGCTGCTGAGGGCCATCTCCTGCCAAGCGAGCAGATATTCCTTGATATCCTCTAAGGTAGTGGGGAGCTTTGGAGCAACCTCGAACACGGGACCTTCACAGATGTAGCCGTCGGGTTCGCCATTCTTATCAACATGTACCAGGTCATAGCCCCATTTCTTAGCGTAGGCAGCATCAATGCCTGCCCATTCCATCGCCTTGCTATTGAGCAGCATGGAATGTCCGCCGCCTGTCTGCATGAGCAGCGGCTTGTCGGAGCAGATCTCGTCGAGATAGGCCTTGCTGACATATTCCTCATTCTCCACCCATCCTGCGGCTACGTAGAAATCGCGCTGCGGGTTCTTCTCAATGAATGCTTTGATGATGTTACGATACCTTGCGTAGTCGGTGGTCAATCCTCCCTCCATCAGGTTCGCCTGTCCGATAGCACGTTCTCCGGCAAAACTGCCGTGACAGTGGGACTCCATAAAGCCAGGATAGATAAATTTGTCACTATAATCCAGAACCTGTGCGTCTGCTCCAGCGAGCTTTTTCGCCTCTTCTGCGCTGCCGATATAGGCAAATACGCCGTTCTTCACTAATGCGGCCTTGGCAAAGGGCCTCTTTTCATCCATCGTGATGATGTTGCCGAGAATTATCGTTTGTTTCATTATGTATTTTTTTTGTTCAACTATATCTTCTGTCCGTTTTGTATTATATTGGGTTTCAAGTTTCAAGTTTCAGGTATGTCATGAAACTTGAAACCGGGAACCTGAAACCTAAAACTTAATCGCGTCTATATAATTCTGGGAGAGCCGCGCCTGTGGTGCTGGCAAACATGGCACCCATAAATTTTTCGAACGCCTCCTTGTCAAATTCCTTTTTAGAACTGGCAATGATAAATTCGGTGCCATTCAGTTTTGTGAACCATCCGGTCTCATAGAAGCCGTTCTTCAGATAGAATCTGCGTCTGCGCTCCCGCTGTTCGGCGTTGTCGCTTTCTTCAAAAGGACTCTCGTATGAGAACCAGAACGGCATATCATTGTAGTATTCCAAGATAGCTTTGAATGCCTTGCCACCAATACCTGTTGAACGTAAGTCCGGACGGGTTGCAAAATAAACCCCATATACACTGGCTTCTCCTCTGACTCCAAAGAAAAATGCGGAAAATTCATCAGGAGTCTCATCTGGATAAACGCCTAAAAGATCACACGGCATCTGATCCATGAACGCAAGTATATTGTCTATGCTCAGAGGACGCTCATTTACAGGGAATGCTTCCTCATACAATTTTTTAAGTGCGGGAATGTCAGGATGATTGGGTGTAAGTTTTTTTAGAATCATATTGTCCTCCTTTTTTGGTTTTTTATTTTTGTATTGAATGATTTACTTAACAATCATGCGAACGATGTTGCCCTCAACGCTGATATCCTGGCAGTAATGGTGCAGGATGGTCAGAGACACATCATCTCTGTCGGCATAGAAAAGATCGCGGTTGATAACCTGCGGACAGTTGAGAGTGAACAACAATGAGTCGTCCTTCTCCTTGTAAGACAGTGTGAGACGTGTGCCAGGCTGGATGGCTTTTCCACCTATGCCAAGGATGGTGAGTGTCTCATCGACAATGTGGAGCGCACTGTCTGTCCGCTGACGCGACAGGTTGTAGTGCTGACAGAACTGCTCCATCTGTGCCAACAGGGCAAAGTAGTCGTGATGCTCACTCTCGATGACAAAGGTCGTCTCGTGTATCTGCTGTATGAACTGCTTGGTACGCTCACGCTGAGGATGTTCGAACAGTTGATCGGGGGTCCCGTCCTCATAGACCACACCGTCGGCAAAGAAGAGCACCCGGTTACTCACCTGACGGGCGAAGCGCATCTCATGGGTCACCACAATCATCGTCATGCCCTCTCGAGCCAACCGTGTCATCACGCCCAACACCTCGCTTACCATTGTGGGGTCAAGGGCTGAGGTCGGTTCGTCGAAAAGCAAGATCTCGGGCTCCATCGCCAACGCGCGAGCAATGGCCACGCGCTGCTTCTGTCCACCGGAAAGCTGTTCGGGCATGGCATCGGCACGTTCGGCAAGTCCTACCGTCTGCAAGAGTTCGCGGGCTCGTTGCTCAGCCTCCTCCCGGCTCTTGCCCAAAAGCTGCATCGGTGCCATGCAGATGTTGTCGAGTACCGACTTGCCATTGAACAAGTTGAACGACTGGAACACCATTCCCATGCGCTGGCGCAATAAAGGAACGTCAGCGTTGGGGGCCAGAATATTTTGTCCGTCGATGAGGATGCTACCGCTGGTAGGTTTCTCAAGCAGGTTCAGACAGCGCAGGAAGGTACTCTTGCCCGTTCCCGACGGACCGATGATAGAGATGACCTCGCCCTTGCGTATATCAACATTAATGTCGCGCAGCACATCAAGCGCACCAAAACTCTTCTTCATGCCGGTGACGCGGATGATAGGACTGTCATCCGTGGAAGAAAGAGGCTGAGAAGAGGACGACTTCCTTGTGCTGGACTTGCGGCGAATGAACAGCCAAACGCCACCACCGATCAGGACAAGAACCACCACCACCCACGGCCATTGTCTTCCCTTACTCTTGGTGGTGGATGGCTGCACCGGATTGGTGAACAAACCTATTTCCCCTTTCCGCGTGGCAAACACCATGTGCGACTCCATATATCCATCGGAGAAGAGCACCTGCTTCTGCCGCTCCTCGGTAATGCTGATCGACCCCATGGCCATGTCGGCCTTGCCCGTCTGCACAGCCGGAATCTGTGCGGCAAAATCCATGATAAGATACTCCAGTTTCCAGTTGCGACGGTTGGCCCACTCCGTCAGTATGTCAATTTCTAAACCTGAGGGGAATCCTGAACTGATAAGGCTGAAAGGAGGTAACGCGGGATAGATGGCAACACGCAGTGTCTTCCCCGTTCCTCGCTGCTGGGGCAGCTCCACCGCTGCGGGGTCGTCGGCATTTTTCCACCGGTCAAAAATTTCCTGGTAGGTGCCGTCACGGCGAATATCGGCAAGGAAGCTGTCGAAGTCCTGCTTCAGTTGAGTGTTGTCTAAGCTGAAACAGGCTCCAAGGGGCATCGGCTTCAGCTTGGCATTCACCGTGTCCACCTTCGAAGCAATCTCCTTGTTGAATGTCACCGAAAGATTTTCTTCACCAACTACATCCACTTTGCCATTCTCCAAGGCTGCAATCATGTCTGTGCTATTGGACAATCGTAAAATATCGGCATCGGGAGCCAAATCGGTGACGGCGATGTCCTGTATACTGCCGATAATGACACCGACTCGCTTTCCGGAGAGAGCCTTGAACACGTCAGGAACATCCGTCACGGCAGCCGTTTCTTCAGCGATTAACAGTTCCGGCACATAGCATACCGTTCCTCCTATGGCCAGCAGCAGTGCGGCAACGATAGACTTCGTGCGCTGTCGTTTCACCAGTGATGTGAGTAACAGCCCGATGAGCCACGCCATGAGGAAATATATTATTGCCGTCACAATAAGGGGAAAAAAAGCATCGAATGTTCGCGAGCGTATCAGGTCGGATGCCCTGGTCATGTCAACAATAGCGATATATCCTACAATACTCGTGCCCTTCAGCAGGCTCACCACCTCTCCCTGATAAACGGGCATCACCGACTTGACTACTTGCGGCAACACAATCCGGAAAAAAGTCTGCCGCTGCGTGTAACCCAAGGCCAAGCCGGCCTCGGTCTGTCCGCGGTCAACACCTTGTATGGCGGTGCGTAACATCTCGCTGATATAGGCAGCCGTGTTCAGGGCAAAGGTGACGATGGCCACCACGATACCTGCGGTATCCAAAGGCGCCATGACCACATAATACATCAGCATGAGCAGCACCAACACAGGCGTGCCACGCATGATGTCAATATATACTTTGGCCGTGCGCTGCAGCCATGGCCTGCGGCTCATGCGCATCCAGCATATCAAGCCACCCAGTATTGTGCCCAAGACAGCGGCGCAGAGCGTGATGACAAGCGTCACCTGCAAACCGTCGAGAATCATTCTGTAACGATTCTCGTTAATCAGGTTATTATAAAAACTTTCAATCAGGCGATCCATAGTTTCTTTGTTTTTTTCATTTTCTATTTAGTTAGTCCAGTGGTATTTCTGAATGTTGAACAGACAAGGGCATGTCCTTCTGCGAGAGGTAAAACATGTAAAGGATGACAGGCTTATTGCCGTTGTTCTCACCGTGGTGGATAGTGTTCACCATCTCCACAACAGCCTCGCCCTCATGCAACACTTTCTCCTTGCCGTCCTTGCTGATGATGGTCAACTCGCCCTGCACCAGTATGCCATGATTCATCACGGGATGATGGTGCCATTCCAATTTCTGATCGACGGGAATCTCGTACTTTATGGCTACCACTTCGGGACGGCCCTGCAGGTAGTCCGGAAGCTCCACACCGTCCCAACTCTGGCTGGTGCGTATCAGTTCGGTACGCTGCACTTGCTGCTCTATGGTGTCGTTTTCCTTCACGAAACAAGCCACCAAGCCGTAGGTAATGGTGGGGCGAATCCAGATTTCCGTTAGCATGAAAGCGGTGTATTCGTCGGTGGGTTCCAAAATGATGTCTATGTTGTACAGGGTCGCAAGGACCATATCCACGATACAAATCATCCACAGGTTGCGCTTAGAGTACGTTTTCCAATCCTTGCGCGAATAGAAGAAGATGAGCATGAGTACTAGCAACACCGAGAGCGTCATACAGGCCAAATGGAGAGGGTAATTAATCAATGGGGGTGGAAAGAGAATGTCACGCAACAGCACTGTGATGCCCACACACAGGGAACACCAGTAGTTGAACTGATGGGTGGTGATACCCACCTTGAAGAAATACATCGCGGTCATCACCAGACATGCAAGATAGAACATATTGAGTATCAATTCATTCCATGCATTCATCAGCCCAAAATGAAAAACCGCGTAGATCATCATACCGACTGAAGCTATGCCGGCCAACAATACGATGGAGATGTCTATTATTTTGCCTGTTTGTTTGAATCTTAATTCCATAATATTTTTATTTGATATGTATATCGCACTGCGGGAATGCTATTGTGATACCTGCATTGTTCAAAGCCTTATAGACGACTTCCTTGCAACGTTCTACGAACGCGATCCGTTCAGGAACCAGAACGTACTGTTTCACGGCTATATCCACGGCACTGTCGCTCATGTTTTCCAGAATTATGATAATGCCTCTCTTCGGATCTATAATATTGCGTCCGTATTGGTCTTTGGTGTCCATTTCCTTCATCGCCTCCAACAGCACTTCGCGTACTTTCTCCACGTTGGTGCCGTATTCCACACCGACTATAATCTTGGTCATCTCATACGAATTGTTCCGGGTAAGGTTGTTGAAACTCTGGCCAAAGAGGGAGGCGTTCAGGAAAGACATCTCGGTGCCTTCGATGGTCTCCACCATCACGCATTGGTAGTTGATGGCGGTTACCCTACCCCGTGCCCCCTCGCACTCGATCCAGTCTCCGACACGCAGACGTCCTCCCATCAGCTGGATACCATAGATGAAGTTGTTGATGATATCCTTGAGGGCAATACCGATACCGGCAGACAAACCGCCGGCGACCAATGCCAAGGAACCGGTAGGTATCTTCAATTCATCCACCACGGCGATAACATATATCATCCAGACTACCGCACTGATGATACTGTTCCCGATGGACAGGTTGATTTCGTTGGCGCGCACATAGGTGCGTTTGTTCTTGCGCATGAATGACGTGTAGCGGATATAATGCCATAGAACATGAAAGGCTCGGTTGAGATAACGGAATATGAAGAGCAACGTCAGCAAATAGACAATGCTTCCAATGGACACTCGCAGCGTGGAGACACCCGTGGCCTCATCCGTAAGCTGATAAAAAGGATTATAGTAATACCGAGTGAAGAGATCCGTGAAGTCAAACATGTCCAATGACAGACGGATAAAAAACGGTATGGAGAGCAACACCAGAACAGGAACCACAACCTGTTTGATAAGGTCATGAAACCAAGTGATACTGAAGAGCAAAATGTCACGGTCTTCACCATACACAAATGCGTTATGTTTTCGTTTCTCCTCTATACGCTCATTTAGCTTTTTTTCCTTGTAACGGTCCATCAAATCCGAGATACAGTAGATGGTTGACAAGCTCACCAGCATGAAATACCACCATACCAATAAGACCAATGCATTGAAAATAAAGCCGAAGAATGAAAGGATCAACGAGAAGCTATAGATTCCCAATGAAATCCAGCCCAGAACAGAGTCTGTTCGCGTAGCTTTGCCCTGCTTTGTCAGACACACGAGCAACTGTCCCAACACAGCAACCAACAGTACTGGAGTGAACACAATATTCAGCAGAATATCCGGAATGAAGGTGTTCCTACAAATGATAATGAACAACGCCAGCAGAATGGTGGGAATGTATAGACTGAAGCCGTGACGGATTTGGTCGGCTTCGACTCGAAGCAGCAATGAGCCCGAAATAGCCGCCAACAGCCAAAGGAAGGTATTGATGTTTTTCACACCGTAATGCACATACTCGCTTCCTTCCCAAAAATAGCCGAATAGCAGGAAATACAAAAGAGTACTCACCAATACGGAAAACAGCGGCAGTGACTTACTTAGGATAACTTTTTGGGATTTGGTGTGACGCTTAATCAACCATAAGATCCCAAACACCAAGATCCACACCACAAAAAGCGCGCCTAATTGGATGACACAAGCAATCACAGAAAAAGCTTTTTCCGCCCGTCCTGACAGCTTGTTGAAAAAATTTTCATCCCCCTCACTCGCCTTACTCATAACGTCAAAATCGTACTCATTGCGCATCTCTTTCCGCATCTTCTTCCAATACCATCCGAAGTGGGGGAAAATTTCCCAATAGGGCGTTTGTCCTTGTTCAAATACATACTTGTCCAGCGTGGTGTATTGGGCTTCCGCATAATCGTAGGCCTCTTTTGTGCGTAAAAAAGCCTCTCTGTAGTGTGTGCTGTCGGCCACAACCGCATCATGGTTCACCACATACATTTTCAACAGTTCAGAAGCATAAAGAATACAGGAACTGCGGTATTGTTTTCCTGCCTCGTCCAGCACAAACGGCGCTTTCACATTCTCCTCAATGGCAGCCTGGATAATTTCCCTTTCCAAGGAGGATTCGTCACACAACATCTGGGTATCTAACGAATCATTGTAGCAAAGCAGACTATCAGGCACTATCTCGACAATATCCTCCATTTCCGGAGGAAGACGGCGAAGTGCCTCAACAAGGCGCGCGTAACGCACTATCTCGAAGTTTAATTCGTTGATGATTTGGTCATACGGGCGCATACCCTCGTTGAAATCATTATAAATGGTCGTCACTTTCTTCAAGGCGTATGACATGTCAAAAGTCCTCTTCTGCTCCTGCGAATAGAGCAGTATGGAGAGCTTGTTCGTCTGCGTGATAACATCAATCATCCGTTGATGCTGACGCTCGTAATCATTATCGAAAAGTTGCTGTGTTTCAGGGATTTGATCACACAAAGTCTTCAATTCCAAGTTCAATTCTTTGAGGGTATTGGTCAAAGAATGCTCGTTCACAGTCACCTTTTGCGCCATTGCGCCGACAATCATCATAACAAAAGCTAAAAGGGATAGTATTTTTTTCATTGTTGAATTGTTTGACAACATTTATTCCAAATTCAAATTTTCCGCAAAGATACTGGTTTTTTTTGAAAAAAACAAATAGAAATTTGCAAGTGTTTTTTTCTTATTTTTGCACTTTGGTAACAGCATTGAAACATGCTTTTTAACTCGCTGGCATTTCTTATATTCTTCCCATTGGTAGCGATAATCTACTACCTTATTCCACGGCACAACCTGCGACTGCGGAATTTGTTGCTGCTGGTGGCCAGCTATTATTTCTACATGTGCAGCATTCCCGCCTATGCATTGATATTGCTTTCCAGCACCCTCATCACCTACTTTTCAGCCATTCTCATGGGTAGAAAGTCGGAAACTGGCAGGCGAAAACGAATACTCACATACAATATTATCCTGAATATCAGCATATTATTTTTCTTCAAATACTTCAATTTCCTATCGGACAACATTTTGTCCCTTACCCAGCAACTTGGACTTCAACTCAGTCGTCCGGGCTTCAACATCCTGTTGCCTGTCGGCATTTCCTTCTACATTTTCCAGGCTTTGGGCTACACTATCGATGTCTATCGTGGCAAAACCCTGGCGGAACGGGACTTCATCACCTATGCCCTTTTCGTTTCTTTTTTCCCGCAACTGGTAGCCGGTCCCATCGAGCGCTCTTACCAGTTACTGCCGCAGTTCAAACAGGAGCACCGCCTTCAATACGACAACATCGCCGCCGGTGCGAGACTGATGATATGGGGTTACTTTCTGAAGCTCGTTTTAGCCGACCGCTGCGCCTTATACGTTGATTCCATTTTCGACAATGTGCAACAGCACAACGGTGGCTCCTATCTGTTGGCCACACTGATGTTTACCTTTCAGATTTACGGGGATTTTGCCGGCTATTCACTCATTGCCACTGGCGTAGCAAGGATGTTGGGATTCCGGCTGATGGAAAACTTCCATCGTCCCTATTTTGCCACCTCACTAACAGACTTCTGGCGGAGATGGCACATCTCACTTTCCTCTTGGTTCAAAGAGTACTTGTATATCCCTTTAGGAGGCAGCCGCGTCAGCGGGGCAAGACGCTCATTCAACCTGATCATCACCTTCCTGGTTAGCGGTCTGTGGCATGGGGCCAACTGGACCTTTGTGTGCTGGGGTGCTATACATGGGTTCTTCGTTGCCCTGGAAAAAATCTTCCAACGTAGAAAAAAGCAACTTTCTGGCATTCGGAGAGTTATACCTTGTCTATGCACATTTGCAGTCGTATCCCTGTTGTGGGTATTTTTCCGTGCCCGTCATCTCCACGACGCCGTATCCATATTCCACGGGATGGTCACCAATCCCGGGATGCCCTTCCTGCAGGATGTCGGCATTGGCAACGTGGCTGCTGCCATCTGTGCCATAGTCGCTGTGCTTGTCAAGGACTATGCCGACGAGAAAGCATGGCCAGTTCATATTGCCACCTCAAATCACGCATGGATACGTTACAGCTACTTTGCCTTCATGATCTGCATCATCACCCTCTTTGGGGTCTTGGGCAGTGACCAATTCATTTATTTTCAATTCTGAAACATGAGAAAAATCGTCGTCGGATTCATTTGCATTATTGCCCTCTGGTTCCTTGCCGACCGTATCGGAGGCCTGGTAATGTGGCAGGTCAACCAGCACAGTCGTGACATGGTCAGTCCTACCATCCGGCATCTTGCCCATGAAGCTGACGAAGACATCATCCTGTTGGGCACGTCCCGCTGCAACGGGCATTATGTTCCTTCCATCATCCGTGACAGTCTGAAAATGAGCGTATTCAACGGCGGTGTGGATGGCTCTCACGACATCTATGCCCACTACATCTGTTTAAAATTGCTACTTGCCCACCATAGTCCGAAGATCATCTGTCTCGAGCTTTCCGATGGGGATTTCAGGACGGAGGAAGACCCGTTTTATTCTGTCAGCTATTTTGCTCCCTATTTCGGGCGTTATCCTGAAGCGGACGAAGTCTTCACGCTTTCGGGAAAAGCAAATCTTTATCGTTTGTCGCATCTGTATCGCTACAATGCCAAAGCGATTTCCAACATCACCGGGCTGGTCAAACGGCGCTGGGACCAAGCTGAAAACGGCTACCTCCCTATCGACCGGCCGACCCATTTTCCAGACAGTCTTTTACCCCATCGTCCCGTAGTGCGGATTGACAGCTGCAAATGTGCCTACATCGAAAAGTTCATCCAGCGTTGCCAAGAGCAAAACATCCAGCTTGTCTTCACGATTTCGCCCTATTATACCCTTGTGGACAGCACGCATTACGACATTCTGAAAGACCTTGCTAATCGCCATCATGTTCCGGTTTTTGACTACCATAGCAGCGGACTTTTCCACGACCATCCGGAATACTTCCACGACGAGCAACACCTGTGGGACCGCAGTGCGAGGATATACAGCACATTTTTTGCGAAGGATTTAAAGCAACTATGTTATTGACAGCGCCACCCCTATCTTTTTGCAAACGACGGACCTATTTTTTTCCATTTCATCTGACTAATCTACCGACAAATACGGCAGCAAGGATTGTCTTTTTTCAGAACAAATCAGAATTTACCATATTAAATTATTGATTATAAGTAATTTATAATCAATCAAAGAAGCTAATTCGTTGACTGAAAAAATTTTAATCGACTAATATATTATATAAGAAAAAAATCGTATTTTTGCAGTCCCAATTTTGGGGTGAATTATAAACAAAAAACAAAGGTTAAATTTAATTGTATGCCGACAATTCAGCAATTAGTAAGAAAAGGAAGAAAGAAATTGACTTCACAGAGCAAGTCAAGAGCGTTAGACGCTTGTCCGCAGAAACGCGGTGTATGTTTGAGAGTTTACACAACAACTCCTAAGAAACCTAACTCAGCTATGCGTAAGGTAGCGAGAGTACGTATGACCAACGGAAAGGAAGTGAATGCTTACATTCCGGGCGAAGGCCACAACTTGCAGGAACACTCTATCGTATTGGTTAGAGGCGGTCGTGTGAAAGACCTTCCAGGTGTAAGATACCACATCGTCCGTGGCGCACTCGACTCCGCAGGAGTAGAAGGCCGTTTGCAGGGTAGATCAAAATACGGTGCAAAACGTCCGAAAAAGAAAGCGTAAACCGACAAACACAGTAGTAAATTGAGCACTAAAATGGGTGTCTCGAGAGTAAATAACAAAATTATTGAAGTTACAAAATGAGAAAAGCAAAACCAAAAAAACGAATCATCCTTCCCGATCCGAAGTACAATGATGTAGCTGTTACCAAATTCGTGAACAACATCATGCTCAAGGGAAAGAAATCAATAGCTTTCGAAATCTTCTACGACGCTATTGACATTATTGCAGAAAAAACAAACGAAAACGGCATTGAAGTTTGGAAACAGGCTCTCGCCAACGTTACTCCTTCTTTGGAAGTAAAGAGTAGACGTATCGGTGGTGCCACCTTCCAGATCCCTACCGAACTGCGCCCCGAGAGAAAGCAGTCCGTAGGTATGAAAAATTTAATCTTATTCGCCCGCAAGCGTCATGAGAAAACCATGGCCATGAAGCTGGCCTCTGAAATTATGCAAGCCTACAAGGAAGAAGGTGCTGCATTCAAACGTAAAGAGGATATCCACAGAATGGCTGAAGCTAACAAGGCATTCTCTCACTTCAGATTTTAATAGTATCAATATATACTAATTTAAATTATACCGGAAAGAACAAGTTTATGTCGGAAGATTTATCGAAAATCAGGAACATCGGGATTATGGCGCATATTGACGCCGGTAAGACCACCACGACAGAACGCATTCTTTATTACACCGGTAAAAGCTACAAGATTGGTGAAGTAGATGAGGGCACAGCCACCATGGACTGGATGGTGCAGGAGCAGGAACGTGGTATTACCATCACTAGCGCCGCCACCACCGTCAACTGGGACTATGAATCTCAACAATACAAGATCAACATCATCGACACTCCGGGACATGTTGATTTCACCGTCGAAGTAGAACGTTCTTTGAGAATATTGGATGGAGCCGTCGCCATTTTTTGCGCGGTGGGAGGTGTGGAACCCCAATCCGAAACCGTATGGAAACAGGCCAACAAGTACGATGTGGCCCGTATCTGCTACGTGAACAAAATGGACCGTATGGGAGCCGACTTCTACGCGGTGGTCGAGCAAATCAAAGAGAAACTGGGCGCCAAGACACTGGTGCTGCAACTGCCTATCGGCAGCGAAGAGAATTTCGTAGGTTTGGTCGATCTCATCGAGAAGAAAGCCTACACCTGGAACGAGGAAGACCAAGGCGCCACCTACACAGAATGCCCTATCCCCGACGACATGAAAGATGACGTTGAGGAATATCGCAACCTGCTGCTGGAAACCGTGGCCGAACTCGACGACCAACTGATGGAGAAGTTCTTTGAAGACCCTGACAGTCTGACTGTTGATGAAATCAAGACCTGCATCAGAAAAGCCACTATCGCCAACCAGCTGACCCCCGTACTCTGTGGTTCTTCATTCAAGAACAAAGGAGTGCAGCGACTGATTGACGCCATTGTGAGCTACCTCCCCTCCCCTGCCGACATGCCCGACATCAAGGGCATCAACCCCAAAACGGAGCAGGAAGAGACGCGCAAAATTGATGAGAAGGAAAACTTCGCGGCTTTGGCCTTTAAGATTGCCATCGACCCCTACGTCGGCAAACTGACCTTCATCAAGGTCTATGCCGGCACGCTGAAAACCGGCGACATGATTTACAATGTCTCCACCGGCAAACGCGAAAGGGTGTCGAAAATCATGCTGATGCACTCCAACAAGCAAATCCAGATGGAAAGCGTAGGAGCCGGCAACATTGTGGCACTCGTGGGCATGAAGGAAATCAGGACGGGCGACAGCCTGACTGATGAGAGACACCCGATCTTGCTGGAAAACATCGAGTTTCCAGATCCGGTGATCCAGATCGCCATCGAGCCGAAGACCAAAGACGATGAGGACAAGCTGATGCAGGCGCTGAACCGACTGGCAGAGGAAGACCCCACCTTCAAGGTGACCGTCTCCGAAGAGTCCGGACAGACCCTGATCAGCGGTATGGGTGAGTTGCATTTGGACATCCTTCTAGACCGTCTGAAACGCGAGTTCAACGTCGCCTGCAACCACGGCAAGCCCAGGGTCACCTACAAAGAAGCGGTCAACGATTTCATCAAGCACCACGAGACCTACAAACGCCAGACTGGCGGGAAAGGCTCGTTCGCGGAACTGGAATTCCAGATCAGTCCGACCCCAAGCGACAAGAAGGGTTTGTTCTTCGAAAGCCAGGTCAAGGCCAACGTGATTCCGAAGGAATACCTGGCCGGCGCCGAGAAAGGTTTCGGCATTGCCATGACCAACGGCAAATATGGATTCCCCCTCGAGGCACTGACCGTCACCATTCTGGACGGAAGCACCCACAGTGTGGACTCCGATGCCATGGCCTTCGAGGTATGCGCCAAGATGGGCTTCCGAGAAGCTATCCGCAGCGTGGAGACCTCCATTCTCGAACCCATCATGAAAGTGGAAATCACCACCCCTGACGAGTACATCGGGAATGTGACCAGCGACCTCAACCGCAGACGCT
>Ga0265300_10002859_pt1 | contig 14568 bp, 9 predicted proteins | sample AusTroGonzalo_MG_FD_193482 | JGI IMG/M metagenome (GOLD analysis project Ga0265300, IMG submission 193482) | Bovine rumen microbial communities from tropical cattle in Woodstock, Queensland, Australia - Gonzalo_03 | ecosystem: Host-associated > Mammals > Digestive system > Stomach > Rumen ...
TTTGAAGCTGGCAAAAGTGCCGGTGCAGACTTTGTCGAAATTTTTGAAGAAGAAACGCGAAGCTCGAGCCTCGGCCTGAAAGACCGTCAGATTGAAACGGCAACAGCGGGTACCGAATACGGTATCGGCGTTCGTCTTTTGTACGGGACTGAAGTCTTGTACGGCTTTACGAGTGACGACAGCGAAGAAGCGTTGATCAAGCTCGTGAAGACGCTTGCATTTGGGCGTATTGCCGCCGCTAATGGCGGTGCAGGTTCGGCAACGAAGCCGTTTGAACTTGCCCCTGAAAAGCGTATTTGCGATTTTAATATGGCCGCCTACAAGGACCCGCGTGTGCTTGGCCAGGCGATGAAGCAGGACTTCTTGTTCCGCGCGGACAAGGCGGCTCGTGCGCTGTCTACGAAGATTGCTCAGGTCGGTGCTAGCGTGACCGATAGCTGTACGACGATTTCTTTGATGAACAGCGAAGGCTTGCATTTGGAAATGACGCGCGGTCGTTTACGCGTGAACGTGAACGTGACGGCAACGGACGGCACGGAACGCTTGACGACGCACGAAGCTCCGGGTGCTCTTGGCGGTTATGAACTTTTGGCCAATTATTCTCCGGAATCCTTGGCGACGGAATGCGGCAGCCGCGTTTTGCGTATGCTCGATGCCGGTTACATCGCTGGCGGCCAGATGCCTGTGGTGATGGGCAACGGCTTTGGTGGCGTGATTTTCCACGAAGCTTGCGGCCATCCGCTCGAAACGGAATCGGTACGCCGTAATGCAAGCCCGTTCTGCGGAAAGATTGGCGAAGCTATTGGCCAGTCGTGTCTTACCGCTATTGACGACGGCACGATGGACGGCGTCTGGGGTAGTCTCAAGTACGATGACGAAGGTACGCCGACTGAACGCACGGTGCTGATTGAAAACGGTATCTTGAAGACGTACATGAGCGACCGCGTCGGTGCTGCCGAAGTGGGTATTGCCCGCACGGGTAGTGCCCGCCGTGAAAGCTACAAGTTTGCGCCTGTAAGCCGCATGCGCAATACGTTTATCGCTCCGGGCAAGGATACGCTCGATTCCATGATTTCTAGCGTGGATAACGGACTTTATGCAGCCCGCATGGCTGGCGGTTCCGTGAATCCGGCAACGGGCGAATTCAACTTTGCTGTGGACGAAGGCTATGTTATCCGTAACGGCAAGATTTGTGAACCGGTCCGTGGCGCAACGCTGATTGGCAAGGGCCACGAAATCATGCCGCGCATCAGCATGGTGGGTACAGACTTTGAGCAGGCCGCAGGCGTTTGCGGCGCTTCTTCTGGACATGTGCCGGTGACGGTGGGGCAGCCCTCCATCAAGGTCGATCAGATTCTCGTCGGTGGACGATAACGAATCTAATAGAAAAGCCCTCGAAAGAGGGCTTTGTTGTATTATAGGTTGTCGTTACAAGTAAAGTACAAAACGATTACGAATAAAAAAAGTAAAACTGTAAAAAAGAAACAACGGCATCTCGTGAGAGGTGCCGTTGTTTTGGTGTATGGGATGTTTGGTTTTGTATTCATAAAATAGTTTAAATTGGAATAATCGTGGTTATTTTTGGTACTTTTCCGGTGTAAAGCTTTACAACACTTACAACGGTCCGTTTTACCGGAAAAATGGCGAAATTTGGTGAAAAACGCATGTTTTAGAATTTTTTCTCCTGTTGTACTAGCAAAAAAATGCGAACTTATATAAATTCTTATATCGGAGTGGGAGTCTGTTTCAAAAAAATGCTCTAAATCGCTAGTTTTTGAAACGGAAACTGATTTTTTTTGAAATTATTTGCGGATTTGGATCTTTGAGGGGCGCTAATTCAAGCGAAATAGGGAAATTCCCTGTTTTTGGCACGCCATTTGCTTTTATGTAGCGAAAAAAAAGAAAAGCGAGGATAAAATGTCCGATTTTACTAATGATGCAGAAAAGGTTTTGGCAAAAGCGCAGAGTTTGCGCGACCGTTGTTCGCATTCCTACTTGGGTGCGGCTCATTTGGCTGTGGGCCTCGTTGAAGGTCCCGATGCAACCTTGAAAAAACTTTATAAGTCTAAAGGCGTAAAGACCTCGGAACTCCGTGGCCGTTTGGAACCGTTTGTCCAGAAAATCCCGCGCATGGAAGGCGTGAACCCGGATGTAGAACCGGATTCTGACTTGAATCGTATTTTGCGTGCGGCTGTGCAGGCGGCGCGTCAGGTAAGCCGTATGGTGACGCCGGGCGATTTGCTCGTGGCGTTGATGAAGTTCTCGGGTGATCGTGCGCTTTCGAAGGTGTTTGCCGATGCGCTTGGCTCGACCGAAGTGGTGGAAACTTGGCTTTCGGACCCGTTTGCAGGTGCTGCGAATGCCGAGGAACAGTCTCCGCTGAAACTTTATGGCCGTGAGCTTGTAGAAATGGCGGCGGATGGAAAGCTCTCGCCGGTGATTGGCCGTGAAGAAGAAATCCGTCGTGTGATTTTGATTTTGAGCCGTAAGACAAAGAACAATCCGTGCTTGGTCGGCGAACCGGGCGTGGGTAAGACCGCTATTGTCGAAGGCCTTGCCGAACGTATTTACCGCGGCGACGTGCCGGATGCGTTGAAGGGCAAGAAGGTCTTTGCGCTAGATTTGTCGGCCTTGATGGCGGGTGCAAAGTACCGTGGTGACTTTGAAGAAAGGCTCAAGAGCGTGATTGATGCTATCGAAGAAGATGGCAACACGCTCATGTTCATCGACGAACTCCACAACATTGTGGGGGCAGGAAAGACCGAAGGCTCGATGGACTTGGGCAACATGCTGAAGCCGAAGCTCGCTCGTGGTGAACTCCATTGCATTGGTGCGACGACAACTCAGGAATACCGCAAGTATATCGAAAAGGATTCCGCTTTGGAACGTCGATTCCAGCCGGTGCAGGTTTCGGAACCGAGCGAAGACGAAGCGATCTCGATTTTGCGTGGCATTAAGGAAGGCTTTGATGCGCACCATGGCGTACGTCTGCACGACAACGCGCTCGTGGCAGCCGTGAAACTTTCGAACCGTTACATCAGTGACCGATTCCTCCCGGATAAGGCGATTGACTTGATCGACGAGGCGGCAAGCCTTGTGAAAACGCAGATGGACACCGTGCCGGAAGCTTTGGATACCTTGCAGCGTAAGGAACTCCAGATGAAGATCGAGGAGCAGGCCTTGGCTAAGGAAACGGACGAAGCGAGCGTGAAGCGCTTGAAAGAACTCCGTGAAGACCTTGCCGTGACGGATGCTGCGGTTAAGAAAATGCAGGAACGCTGGCAGGATCGCCGTGCCGCATTTGCCGAAGTGCAGGACTTGAAGAAATCCTTGAAGGCCGCAAAGGACGAGATGGAACAGGCCGAAGCCCGTTACGACTTGAACCGTGCTGCGGAACTCAAGTACAATAAGATTGTGAACATTGAAAAGGAACTCGCCCAGAAGACCGAAGCGCTCCGCAAGAGTGCCGAAGAAGGCGGCTTGAGCGAAGAAGTCACGGAAGAGACGATTGCGCTTGTGGTGAGCCGTTGGACGGGCATTCCGGTAACGAAGCTTTGCGAAGGCGAAAAGGCGAAGTTGTTGCACTTGGACGAACGTCTGCATGCCCGCGTGATTGGCCAGGACGATGCCGTGGAAGCCGTGTCCGAAGCCATCTTGCGTAACCGTAGCGGTTTAAGCCGTGAAAATGCACCGATTGGTAGCTTCTTGTTCCTCGGTCCGACGGGTGTCGGTAAGACGGAACTCGCGAAGGCTTTGGCTGTGGAACTTTTCGATAGCGAAAATGCGCTTGTGCGTATCGACATGAGCGAATATATGGAAAAGCATAGCGTGAGCCGTTTGATCGGTGCTCCTCCGGGATACGTGGGCTACGAAGAAGGCGGCCAGCTGACCGAAGCCGTGCGTACGCATCCGTACTGCGTGATATTGCTCGATGAAATCGAGAAGGCGCATCCGGACGTGTTCAATACGCTGTTGCAGGTGCTGGACGATGGCCGTTTGACGGATGGCAAGGGCCGTACGGTGAACTTCAAGAACACCTTGATTTTGATGACCTCGAACTTGGGTGCCGAAAAGTTCCGTATGAATGCCGCAAACGCCAAGGACGGTAACCCGCCGCAGGTGTCGCTCGAAGATGTCGAAGCTGATTTGCATGCGTTCTTCCGCCCGGAATTCTTGAACCGCTTGGACGAAGTGCTTGTGTTCCAGAGCCTCTCGAAACCGCAAATCCGTGATATTGTCAAACTCAAATTTGCGGACTTGGCAAAGCGTGCGGCTCGTCAGGACTTGGTGCTTACGCTTTCGGATGCTGCGCTTGATGCGATTGCGGAAGGCGCTTACCAGCCGGAATTCGGTGCTCGCCCGATCCAGCGTTATATCGAACGTAACATTGAACGCCCGCTCAGCCATGCCATTCTCTCGGGAACGGTGAGTGCGGCAAAGCCTGCCGTGGTGGATTACCAGAACGGCGCTTTTGTGGTGAAGGGTTAGACGAGAGACGAAAGACTAGAGACGAGAGAGTGATAATCGCGGCGTTGCCGCCCTTAAAAAAAGCGCGACATCAGTCGCGCCATTAAAAAACTCTCGTCTTTCGTCTGTAGCCGCGGGGCGGCGTTCTTTCATCTAAATTACAACGATGTCATAACATAAAGAGCAATGGTTTTTACATCATTGTTCTTTTCTTGCATGACGCCGACGTCGAAGTCAATGCGCACATGCGTACCGCCGAAGGTGAGTTCGATCTTCGGGATGATATCGACTCTAAAGTCGTCACGGAGATTTCCGACGCTGAACGAAGAGTTGACTTCAAGGAAAATTCGGAGAATTTGTCCGAAAACTAGAGTCGGGATCATGGATCCGGCGAATTTGGCGTAACCGTCTTTACCTGTAGCTCCGTCGAGGAAACCGGCGCGGAGTTCATAGTAGTTGGCGAAACACTTGGCAATGAACTGTTGTGTCCCGAGCGTAAAGGCTAGGCCGCTTTGGCTGGTATTGCTCATGTCCAGGTAGCCATCAAAAGCAATGAAGGAACTGGGCTTGAAACGATAGCGGACTCCAAGGTCGAGTGCCGTGTTGATATCGTCAAGCTTGTTATATGTGTTGACGTCGAGCTTTGCACCGACGTCAAATTGCTTGTTGAGTCGGGTGGTAAAGTTGATCGGGAAAAGAACGTCGGAATTGAATGGAGAGCGAATTCCGATGCCGAATCCCATTTTTGGAGATGGGCGGCTTTCAGGACCAAAGTTGTAGCGCATGTCCCAGAAACGGTCCAATGCAAAAGAATTTGTGACAAGAAAGACTAATATGAGGCAAAGAATGTGTTTCATTGGCGTAAAAGTTAGCTAAATCGGCTGGTAAAAGCTAAATTTACACGCGTTAAAATGGAGGTATTTGTGGTCGATCCGCGTCCAGAACTTTCTAAACTTTCCGATTACGTCCCTGGCAAGTCCATTGACGAAATTCGTGAACGTTATGGTCTTAAGAATGTTGTAAAGCTTGCGTCTAACGAAAACCCGTTGGGTGCTTCTCCGAAAGCGGTGGAAGCGTTCCATCAAATTGCCGATTCTTTGCACTTGTACCCGCGTGGTGATGCTCCGAAGTTGATTGATGCGATTGCCAAAAAGTTCGGCGTAAAGACGAACCAGGTCGTTGTCGGTAACGGTTCCGACGAAATCATCGACATGGTGGGCAAGGCTTTTATCCGTCAGGGCGACAACTGCATTGGCGTCACGCCGACGTTCTCGGTCTATAAGTTTACGACGCTTTCGAACGGTGCCGAATTTATCGGTGTGGGCGAAGGCGATGTGAAGACGGACCTTGATACGCTTGCCGCAAAGATTAACGAAAAGACTCGCGTCGTGTTTATTTGCAACCCGAACAATCCGACGGGTCACTACTACAACGAAGCCGAAATCCGCGCTTTCCTTGCCAAGGTGCCGAAAAATGTTCTCGTGTTCTTGGACGAAGCCTATGCTGAATTTGCGACGGCTCCGGACTTCCCGAATACATCTCCGCTGCTTTCGGAATATTCGAACTTGTTCGTCAATCGTACGTTCAGCAAGATTTACGGCTTGGCCGGTCTTCGCATTGGTTATGCCATCGCAAGTGAAGATGTTGTCCGTCACATGTGGAAAATCAAGCCCCCGTTTGACGTGAACCAGGCTGCTCAGGTGGCTGCTGTCGCTGCATTTGCCGATACGGATCACGTTGAAGCGACCCGCAAGAACAATGCTGAAGGTTTCAAGTTCTTGAACAGCGAATTTACGGCTCTTGGCTTTAAGGTGCTCCCGACGCAGGCTAACTTTATCTGCGTCCACATCGGTGCAAAAGCCAAGGAACTCGTTTCGTTCTTGGAACAGAACGGCATGATTGTCCGTGGCCTCACGAGTTTTGGCATGCCGGAATATATCCGCATTACGGTGGGCAAGCCCGAAGAAAACGAACTGCTTGTTTCGCTTGTTAAAAAGTGGGTGGCCGCATGAGTGAAATCGCAAAGGCAGGAGTCGCTCCTGAGAATCTGGAACTCTTGAAGATTGCGCTCAAGACGGCAGAACTTGCCGAAGAGAACATCCTCAAGTTTTACCAGAACGATGTGGGCGTCGAATGGAAAGCCGACAAGACTCCGGTGACGATTGCGGATAAGGGAACCGAAGAACTCGCTCGTAAGTTCTGGGCGAAGGAAACTCCCGGCTTTGGCGTCATTGGCGAGGAATTCGGCATTGAAAGTCCGGATGCGGAATACCAGTGGGTCATTGACCCGATTGACGGCACGAAGTCGTTTATTCATGGGGTTCCGCTGTTCGGTACGCTGATTGCGCTTTACCATAAGAACGTTCCTATCGCAAGCGTGATCCGTTTGCCGGCAATGAAGAGTGCCGTGTGGGCGGTGAACGGTGGCGGTGCGTTCTTGGACGGTCGCGAAGTTCGCGCTTCGAAGGTATCGCAGTTGAGCGATGCGCTCGTGCTTTCGGGAACGGTCAATACGATGGAAGACAAGGGCTTTGGTGAAGGCTTTACGAAGCTTCGTCGTAGCGCCCGCTTGCATCGTGGCTGGGGCGATTGCTATGGCTATTACCTTGTGGCGGCTGGCCGTGCCGAAATCATGGTGGACCCGGTCGTTTCGCTTTGGGATGTCGCTCCGTTCCCGCTTTTGATGAAGGAAGCGGGTGGCAAGTTCAGTACGATTGACGGTAAGACGGAACTCTTTGATGCAAACGGCAAGCCGACGGCCCCGATTTACGAAGGGTTTACGAGTATCGCGACGAACGGACTGCTGCACGGTGTTGCGGTTGAAATGCTGAATGCGAAGTAGAACCGTGTAAGGCGACCCCGTCCCCATACGCGGATCATGACCACATAAGTGCTAAAGCACTAAGTGGTCAAAGAGCACCTTGGCCGGGGTGACATGTAGTGGGTGCTGTGACTGGATGCTTCGCTACGCTCGGCATGACGGTCGGGGGACTCCGCCTCATCGCTCATAGCTCATAGCTCACGGCTCACTGCTCATCACCACATTGTTGTGTAACTTATTGAATCAGGGACGAACGTGAACGTTATCGTCCCTTTTTTTGCGGTGTTCAGGTAAGGAATGTGGAGCGAGTCAAGGCGGTCGGTCACTTGCTTGTGCGGGTGGCGGAAACGATTGCGGCGCCCGCTGGGGATGATGGCGTAAGTAGGATCGACGGCGTTCAAGAACGGGACGCTGCTAGATGTTTTTGAACCGTGGTGCCCGAGCTTTAGCACGTCACTTTTTAAGTAAATGTCCGTTTTCAGGATTTCTTTTTCACCTGCGATGGTGAGGTCTCCTGTGAGGACGGCGGAATGCCCGAGTCCTTTGATTCGAAGCGTGACGCTCATTTCATTAGCTTCAGTACAGACGTCTTTGACAGGGTGAACCGTGCGGATTTCAAAGAAGTTTTCCTTCCACAGAATGCCTCGATGCATGTGGCGGACGGGAATATGGCGCTTGTGGGCTTCTTGGATAACTTGTTGCCAATCGGGCTTGTTTTCTTTGAGCGAACATTCGCTTGTCCAAATTTCCTTGACGGGAAACATCTTGAGGAGCGAAAGCGCACCGCCAAAATGGTCTTTATCGGGATGCGTGATGATCAGCGCTTCGAGTTGGCGGACTCCGATGTGGTGCAAAAACGGAACGATGATGTCCTTGCCGCTGTCTTGCCTGCTGTTGTCGCCGGCGTCGATGAGGAAGTGCCTGCCCGAGGGCGCCTTGACGAGGTGGCTATCGCCTTGCCCGACATCAATGGTCGTGAGTGTCCATGATGGGTGAAGTATTTCGTGATAGCTGTTGTAGGCGAAAACGGCTGACGAAAGCACTAGACTCAGCAAGGCGTATTTCCGGGCGATGAAATTCTTGCGACAAATGGGGAGGAGCAAAATCAGTAATCCGAGTGCGAGTAATGTGGAGGGCGGAAAAGGCCCGACGGTAATCGAAGAAGCGTTGGAGTCCGAAAGTAACCGTGTGAGGAGCGACGCTAGCCGCAAAAAGAATCTAGCGGCATTGCAGAAAATTCCGCAGACAAAGTCGAAAGGCGAAAGCTGTGCGAATAATCCAGCTTGCATGCCAAGCGAAATCGCTGGGACGACGATGATGTTACCGAACCAGGCGAACGGCGATAGCGTCTTGAAGTGGTAAATGAGGAAGGGCGCTGTGGCTAGCGTGGCGCAGAGCGTGACGTACGTGGGGTCTATCGCGAACGATTGAATCTTTTGCCAAAGTTTGTTCTTGCTGAAACTTTCGGGCAAATACTGTGTCGGGTTGTGCGGTGTTCCGATGATGATGCCTGCCGTAGCGGCAAAAGATAGCTGAAAACCGGGATTCCAAATCACATGCGGTTCTGGGAGTATAATCAGTAAGAGGGCAACGCCCAAACTGTTGAGCGTATTGGCCGGTTTTCCGAATAAAGTCCCGATTTGCGGGATGGCGAACATCATGACGGCTCGACGTACGGCCGGGGAACCTCCAGTAACCGGAACGTAAATCGATAGAAGTGCAACAGCGACAATGATGACTATTTTATGAGGGAGCCCAGTTGCTTTTAAAAACACCATCAGCATGCCGGCCAGCAGCACGACGTGAAAACCACTGATGGCAAGAACATGCACGAGCCCTGATCGCTGAAAATCGCTGCGCAAGACTTCGGGAATCGAAGACTTATCCCCGGCAAGAAGGCCCATTAAAAGCCCTGTTTCCGAGGCGTCGAGGTGGCGGGCGAATCGGGATTCCATGAATTTGCGGAATGTGAAAAAACTGCGTTCGAACGTCCATTCGCCGCGATACGCTGTCCAATGCATGAATTTCCCGTAGGCAGCGAGATTCTGGGATTTGAGCCAAGATTGCGTGTCGAATGCGCCTGGAACCGTAGGGGGTGTGACGGGGTACCACGAGGCCTCGTAACAGATGGTGTCGCCGGGTTCCGGGATTTGGGGCAATTTTCGTTTTTCGGTGAGTCGCACTTGGCGGGAATTGCCGTTTTTGTCGATTTCGTCTGGAATTTTTATGATAAATGCATAGCCATTAGCCCTTTTTTGGAGGGATTCTATCTTTCCACAGCCTTTTTTGCTCGGAATTTCGCAATTTTGGTGGTTTGCTTGCTCCGAAAAGCCTACGAAACCTTCATGGACAACAATTCCTGTAGCAAGAGTGATGAAAATGATCCATTGGTGGGCGCGCTTGGAAAAATGAGTGAGCAAAATGACGAATCCGAGTAGTAAAATGGCGAAATTCGGCTCATCTAACGATGCTAGGGTCAATGTGAGCACGATCGCACTCAGGAGGGCCGGTTTTCCGCTGAGTGGTGCGAAAAGTTCCGTAAATGAGGAAAATATTTTTTCTTTACTATTTTTTTTCATTTTCATTTTTCTTTTGTATTTTAAGAAGGTCTTTACTTTTTATACACGCATTTAAAGAGTGTTTGGATTGAATTTTTATGAAAAATGTTTGTAAAAAATGGATGAAGACCTGTTGGCTATTCGGCTTTGTGTTTGCATGCTTGTTTGCGGTATGCTCTTGCAGTACTGAAGCGGACGGGGATGTCGTGCTGTTGCCCGATACAAATCGGTTGATTGCATTTAAACTTTATCCGAACGACATGGCAAAAAACGATTCCGCTGCGGCAAATTTTGCCAGGGGAATCAAGTTGGTGGTACATCCAGGTGCCTCTTACCAGCTTTCGTTCGATGTCGATTCTACTCAGCCGGCTCCGGAACTGCAGTTGTTCCGTACTTATAACCTGAATGATGGTACGGGTAGAGTCCGTTTTGCCCGCGTTCGGGCTTTGTCGCCGACGGTTGTGGGGAACCGTTATGTTTACCAATTTAATTGCGAAGAAAATAAGATGGCGATTTGGTATACATCGCTTAATGTCGATGGTCAGTATTACGAAGGCCGTGTGGAGAATATCCGTTTTACCGGGGTGGGCTCCTACAGCAACCATTTTTCAATTAATTTGATTGTCGTTGGCGCCATGCAACCGACGGAAGACGGTCTTCTTATTGACGAACTCGCTACTCAAATGCTTGCTCGCTTTAGGGAAAAATATTACGGGGCCGTCATTGATACCCTCTATGTGCGTTTTGCCGAAAACCATCCGACTTTGGGCAGCAAGTATCCTGCGAATCTTCCTTGGGTGGCCGGTTACAACTCGGAAGATGTCTTTGTCAGTGAACTGGTCGACTGGCCGGAGGAAGAACTGCGCAATACGTTGCCGATCGTTCTCGTGAACAGCATTGATGATGACGAAATTATGGGCTTGTCGCACTTGTTCTCGGGGAGTATGATGGGCGAGGATAAAGGCGCTGTTGTTGTTGGAGAATTTGTCAATTCTAAGACTTTCGGTACGACGCAGCTTTTGACATCGAACAATATCATTATGACCGCCATTCACGAAACAGGGCATTTCTTTGGCTTACGTCACACCTCTACGACGGTCCGGGATTTGGACCAGGAAGTTAAAAAGACTGACGGAACGGTCGCTATGATCGGGGACTGGTCCAATATCGAGGATGGTTTGACGGATACGCCGTTCTGTGAATTCATTTTAAGAAACGACCTGTTCAGCAAGCAGACGGAAACTCGAAAAAGAAGAAGCGATATCGTTTATCGTAGTAGTGAAGAGTATATAAAGGCAAATCTTAATGCATGCCAGGATAAGAATAATATTATGTTTCCGGTGACGGTTGATGAACGTTACGTAGTTTCGTTTTCCCAACAGCAAATGGAACTGATTCAACAGTCTTTATCCATTATCCCGCATTAAAAAATGAAAGCTTCTCAATTTTCTGAAAATGCGCAACTGATTGCGTTTGTATTGCAAAAAGGGTCCGAATGGGACCCGAACGTTATTGAACTTCTTGAAAAAACGTGGGGAAAAATCCGCCATAAGGGGCGCCTTTTTGCGTTTGACAAGACGGATTATTACAAGCCCGAGATGGGCGATGACCTTTATCGTGGAGTCGTTTCGTTCGAGCGTGAAATCCCGCCGGAGACGATTGCGGATGAAAAGGAACGTAGCAACGCTTTGGAACTCACGACGGCCTCGGCCGAGAATCCTGAACTGCGCCACGTGAACATTGACATTGGCTACATGGACATGGACAAGGTCGTGCTGCCGAGCTACAAACGCGGACCGTTCAAGCTTTATGCCGGAAAGGGCGTGTGGCTTGATATGCTACTGACGTATGCAAAGGGCGTATTCCACCCGACGGCCTGGGCGTTTGATGATTTTGTTCGAAATCCGTACCAACATGATTTGCAGCTGATCCGCGAAAAGTTCAAGAAAGCTAGAAAGTAGCCTTATTCCTTGACAAGGACCTTTTCGATTTCGACAATGTAGAACGTGTGCTGCGATTCCTTACCGTAGAAGGTATCGAGCAGGCTCTTGTCGACAAACGAATTTTCGTCATAGCGCTGGGCAAAGAGCTTGCGGCAGACGAGTACCGTTTCGGCGTCGTCAAAAATCGGGGCGCCGTCGTTTGCAGAAACCTTCATGCCGGTCTTTGCGATTTTGTCTTCATCGCGGCCAGAGACTTTGCCGAAGTAGGCGAGTTCCTTGCGGAAGTTTTCGCCGAAGAAGTTGAGCGAGAGCTTGTCGCTTGCGTCTACGAATTCCTTGGTGTAGCGTGTCTGGCGGATGGCGATGTAGGCGACGGGCTTGTTCCACATGATACCTACGCCGCCCCAGCTGGCGGTCATGGCGTTGGTCTTGTCGCCCTTGCTTGCGGCGATGAGCATCCATTCCTTACCGATGAGGTGGAACGGGTTCTTTTGCAGTTCTTCCGGTGAAATTGTCTTGAAATTGCTCATGGAATACTCCTTGATGTTCTTATACCTAATATAATAGCTTTTTAAGGCCTCATTTGTGTTGAACCTACAGGGGTGAGTGCTCTCTTTTTTTTATATTGCATTTTGATGAAAAAGAAGCTTTTATCTACGAGCCTTATGGCCCTTGCGCTTTTGGCGTGCTATTCGCCCGAACCGTTTGAAGCGGAGTATTCGGATGACACTCCCAATACGGGTACCAATTCTGAAATGGGAAAAATTTACTCCGTAAACGGCGGAGCTCAAATTTGCAACCCGTCAGCCTCGCAGGATACGGTGAACTATCCCGCTTCGATGCTGTGGCTCAATTTTAGCGGAACGCTTAATGTGAACGATCCGGATCCTGATTTTACCGTGAAGAGGGTCATTCAGCATGACCGTTTGACGGTTTCGGATACGGCGAATAAAGTGAAGTGGTATTTGATGCGCGATACCTCTGAGGGCGAATGCCAGTTCCAAGATCCGGAATGGAGTACGCATCCGAATTTTATCGTGGCTTTACGCGGTTACGATGTTGATGGAAGCAAGGCTTGCGAAAATCTGGATTACGGCATCTTTGCCGTGCGAATGTCGGACAAGAAAAAGTTCTGGTTCGAAAAGAAAGGAATCCCTGAAGAAGCGACTCCGCATTTGTTTGTGGCTGAACCGGATGGTGGATTTAAAGAATATGGAGATGCGTCGACAATCGAGGGGTTCTTTGGATCGGATAGGGTGATGCTTACCTACGTTGATAAGAACCAAAATATCGTGGTTGCTGGATATAGAACGCTTGAAAATGGTAAGCCCCAAACCTTTAAACTTAAGAAACCGTCGAATCGAAAAAATTGGAAAATTGATAGTCCGTTAATTTCGCCAAACGGATGGTATGTTGTTTATAATATGTATGAAAATTCGACGACTTGGGAAGCCTATGTCCAGTTCATTGATGAAAATTCTGAACCGTTTAAGATTGAACGCACAAAGGATATGATGTCGGAGCCGGCTCAACCGCATTGGTATGTGACCGATGACAAATTGTTTGTCGTTTGGTCGGAATTCCCGGCGGGTTCGCAGATGCTCAATAAAAATGACCTGACTCAATCGTCTGTTCAAGATGGTTCTGTGGGGCGGACCGTGATGCGTCGCGTTCACTGGTTTGGAACTGATGATGAAAGTATAGTTTGGGATGGTGGCGGTGTTGAAATTGCTCCAGTCCCAATGACGGGGGGAATGACTCCTGATGGCAAATTCCTGGCGACAGGCACGAACAAGGCTTATTTGCTTAAACTTCCGTGAGGTTCGACATGAAGAAGAATTATTTGATTGAATGTAGCTCTCTTGTTGCCTTTGCGGGAATTGTTGCGGTTGCTTTTTATGCCGGTTTTAGTTCCCCTGTAACGCCTGCGACTCCGTGGGAGTCCATTGGCGGTTGTGGTGCGGGCGGTTCCGGTGGCGGTTCTGGCGATGGCATCAAGTGGATCGGTCAGGGCGTTTCTGGCGGATACCTCGAAGCGGAAGTCTTTACGAAGTATAACGTCGGCCAGAATTTCTCTGCGTTCTCGGTGAACCCGCATTTCTCCATCAAGCCGACTTGGGATACGAAGTTAGGCATCTCGATTCCGTTTATGAGCCATCAGGGCGAAGTGCAGTATCGCAGCAACCAGAACCCGAAGGATTACACGACGGGCGGTTTTGGAGATATTTCGTTTGATTTCTCGAAGACAATTGGCAGTGGTGGTGCGGCTTCGCTTTCGGCATCGCTTACAATCCCTACGGGTCAGTACGACATCAAGCGCGGTGCTGATGCCGGAAAGGAAGTTTTGCCAAGCAGCTTCCAGAAGGGTAGTGGACTTTACTCGCTCACGTTGGGCTGGGACTACAGCCGCGATACCGACAAGGGCATTTGGCTTTATAGCTTGAGTTACACGCACCCGTTTGCGATGCACCTCTTTTCGGGCGAAAACGAGTTCAACGATAGCTATTGGAAGAATATCAAGAATAAGGATGGAGACCGCTTCAAGTATCGCTTTAAGCCGTATGGCGAAAACGATCTCGGTGCATTTACGCCGCCGTCTATCGGTGGTTCTATCGCTTATGGTTACCGTGGACGTTCGGGCATTGTGCAGTCGTTCGGCATGAACTTCTCTGTGCCGCTCGGTGTGGCTTGGATTGCTTCTGAAAAGGCAGATGACGGCGTCTATGACCCGAAGCCGGATCCGGATCACCAGGCTTGGTCTATCTCGCTTGTGTACGGT
>Ga0265300_10002861_pt1 | contig 14563 bp, 13 predicted proteins | sample AusTroGonzalo_MG_FD_193482 | JGI IMG/M metagenome (GOLD analysis project Ga0265300, IMG submission 193482) | Bovine rumen microbial communities from tropical cattle in Woodstock, Queensland, Australia - Gonzalo_03 | ecosystem: Host-associated > Mammals > Digestive system > Stomach > Rumen ...
TAAAAGTAGGTTTTGTCGTATTTTGCCAAGCAGGGCGCGGCTGTTATTTCGGCAGACGAAGTGGTACGCTCGTTGTATAAACGTCCGTCTGTTCGCCGAGCGTTAATCTCTTTATTTGGTACGGCCGAACCGGAAAAAATCGCTTCACAAGTTTTTGACTCAGCCGACAAAAAGAAACAGTTGGAAAATGTGTTATATCCGTCCGTATTGGCGGAACTGACACGTTGGCTCAAAGCGGCCCCCAAAGGGATTTGCGTAGTAGAAGTGCCATTGTTGTTTGAGGCGGGCTGGCATACATTGACGGACTTAAATGTGCTTGTTATTGCTCCGCAAAAAACGGTATCTGTCCGCTTGGCCGCACGCGGATTGACGGTTGCCCAATATCGCAAACGTGTGCGCACGCAAATGCCGGATAAACAAAAGCGGACATTGGCCGATATTACCTTGTGTAACAACGGGACCAAAACAGATTTGGCGCACCAAGTGGCGCGTTTATACAAAGCCTTACAGACTATTTACAGTTTTCAATAAGGAGTGAACATGGAAGAAATCACGGAAACCGCTAAAAAAGCGGCCCCTGCAAAAGAAGCAAAGACCGACAAACCGGCCTCCGATACGGCTAAACCCGTGCGGGCCGCCCGTTCTGCCGCGCAACGCAATCAACCGTCACGCGGAGCAACGACTTATGCCCGTCCTAATAATCCTGCTCCGGCCCAACAGCCGCGCCAACCTAACGGGGCAAAGCCCATGGATGCGCGTGCACTCAACAAACTTAGCATGCCGGAATTAACCAAACTGGCGATTAACTATAATTTGGAAGATATTGCCAGCTTGCGTAAACAGGAACTGATTGGACGCATTGTGGCTGTGCAGGCCAAACAAAACGGTTCTGTATATGGCGGTGGTGTGTTAGAGATTCTGCCGGACGGATTTGGCTTTTTGCGTTCGGAAGAAAATAATTACTTGGCAGGGGGGGAAGATATTTATGTATCGCCTTCGCAAATTAAGCGTTTCGGTTTGCGCAAAGGAGATACGATTGAAGGTTTAATCCGCCCGCCGAAAGATAACGAACGTTATTTTGCCATGTTGCAAGTGCAAAAAGTGAACGGAGTGGATTCGGACAAAATTTATAACCGTCCGTTATTTGAAAACTTAACTCCGTTGCACCCTGATGAACGCTTTACGTTGGAACTGGACAAAAACTCCCTCACCCAGCGCGTGATTGATTTGATTGCTCCCATCGGTAAAGGCCAACGCGCGCTCATCGTGGCACCGCCCAAAAGCGGTAAGACTATGATTTTGCAAGCCATTGCCCACTCTATTGCTGAAAACTATAAAGATGCTGTTTTAATGGTATTGCTGATCGATGAACGCCCCGAAGAAGTGACGGATATGAGCCGCAACGTAAAAGGGGAAGTCGTGGCTTCTACTTTTGACGAACCGGCTGACCGGCACGTGCAAGTGGCGGAGATGGTGATTGAAAAGGCAAAACGTCTTGCCGAACAGGGAAAAGACGTAATTATTTTGCTGGATTCGCTCACCCGTCTGGCCCGTGCTTATAATACGGTGGCACCGTCTTCCGGCCGCGTGTTGACCGGCGGTTTGGAAGCCACATCACTGCAAAAACCCAAACGCTTTTTGGGTGCGGCGCGCAATATTGAAGAAGGCGGTTCGCTGACGATTATTGCTACGGCTATGATTGAAACCGGCAGCCGTATGGACGAAGTGATTTTTGAAGAATTCAAAGGTACCGGCAACAGCGAATTATGTTTGGACCGCAAATTGTCCGAACGGCGCATTTTCCCTGCGGTGGATATTAACCGCAGTTCCACCCGCAAGGAGAATTTACTGCTCAGCGAAGACGAACTTAATAAAGTGTGGATTATGCGCAAAGTGCTGGCACCGCTCAGTTCAGTGGATGCTATGACGATTTTGTTGGAAAAATTATCTGCCACAAAATCGAATAAAGATTTCTTTAAACAAATGGAGATGAATACCTTTTAATGTGGCTTTTATGCGATTTTTGTTTTCAAAACCCGCAAGATATGCTACAATAATGGTATAGTTTTTTGAAAGGAAGAAAGAAAATGAAAGAAAAATTACACCCGACGTATGACTTTGTAGAAGCCGTTTGCGCCTGCGGAAATAAATTCACCACGCGCTCTACGGTTAAAACCTTAAAATTGGATATTTGCTCCGCTTGCCACCCGTTCTTTACCGGCAAACAAAAATTGCTGGATACCGAAGGTATGGTGGACAAATTCAATAAACGCTTTGCCAAAACCGAAGGTAAAACTTTGGTACGCAAACCGAAAACCGAAGTAAAGGCAAAAGCGCGCATCGCCCGCAAACCGGTGGTTGCAAAAAAAGCAGCTCCGGCCAAAAAAACCACTAAAAAAGCGGCGCCTAAAGCAGAAGCAAAATAGCAACGCTTTCCAAAAAGAGCAGACGACCCGATATGGCGTCTGCTCTTTTTTTGTAATTTAATTCAAGGAATAATTTATGGATACCTCAAAATACGTTGCCGAATTTAACGAATTGGAAAAAGCCCTTTCTTCGGGTAATTTGTCAGGGCAGGAATTGGCCGCAAAGGCAAAACGCCATGCTTTTTTAAAACCAATTATTGAAAAGGAACAGGAACTTTCCACTACCCTTAAAGCTATTGAAGACGATCGCGCGATGATTGAAGCGGGTGAAGATAAAGAACTGGTAAAAATGGCTGCCGAAGAACTGGCGGAATTGGAAGAAAAATTGCCGCAATTGCAGAAAGAATTACGCATTTTGGTTATCCCGCCCGATCCAAACGATTCCAAAAACTTATACTTGGAAATCCGCCCCGGTGCCGGCGGGGAAGAGTCTGCCCTATTTGCGGCGGAATTATTGCGCGTGTACCAACATTTTGCCCAAACAAAAGGTTGGACGACAGAACTGTTGGAATTTACGCCTACCGGTTTGAAAGGTTGTAAATATGTCAGTATGTTCGTTAAAGGGGACGGTGCTTATTCGTGGTTGCGTTTGGAAGCAGGTACCCACCGTGTGCAACGTGTACCCGATACCGAAACATCCGGTCGCGTACACACTTCTACCGTTACGGTAGCTATCATGCCGGAAGCCGAAGATATTGATATTGAAATTCGTCCCGAAGATTTGTTGATGGAAACGTGCCGCTCCGGTGGTGCCGGCGGACAGAACGTAAATAAAGTGGAAACGGCTGTGCGTATTTTGCACAAACCGACTGGCATTGTGGTATCCTGCCGCGAAGAACGCCACCAAGGTGCCAACCGCGAAAAGGCCATGGCTATGTTGCGTGCTAAACTCTACCAGATAGAAGAAGAAAAGCGTAATAAAGAAATTTACGACGAACGCAAAGCGCAAGTGGGTACGGGAGATCGTTCGGAAAAAATCCGCACCTATAACTTCCCGCAAAGCCGCGTGACCGACCACCGTATCGATAAATCGTATCATAATTTATTGGAAATCATGGAAGGAAACATTGAGCCGATTTTGGAAGATTTACGCGCGTGGCGTGTAGAACAGAAACTCAAAAATTTGCAAATTTAGTAGGAACACTCTCATGAGTCATCCTTCATCCGTGCAGACACTTTTGGCCCAAGCACAACACCAACTGGAAACGGCCGGCTCCGACGAGCCGCAAGCCAATGCTCAGTGGCTGTTGGCTAGTGTGCTCGGCGTGTCGCGCACGTGGATTCTTTCGCATAGTGATTATGAACTTTCCGCACCGGAAGAGCGGCAATATGCGCATTGGTTAAAGCGCAAAGCCGCTGGTGAACCATTGGCTTATATTGTGGGAGAACAACCGTTTGACGGGTTATCTATCCGCGTGACGCCCGACGTGCTGATTCCGCGTCCGGAAACGGAAGAATTGGTGGAACTGGTGAGCAGTTTGTATGAGCGGAAAGAAAAATATTCCTTTTTGGATATGTGTACGGGCAGCGGATGTATTGCTTGTGCGTTAGCCAAACGTTTTGTTCAGGCACATATATTGGCGGTAGATAAATCCCCCAAAGCACTGGCCGTTGCTGCGCAAAACGTGAAAAATTTACACTTGGCAGAACGGGTGCATTTATTGCAAAGTGATGTATGGGAAGAAGTGCAGGGACAATTTGATTTGATTATTGCTAACCCGCCGTATATCCCGTCGCAGATTATGGATACACTCACGCGTGAAGTGTTAAGCGAGCCCCGCATGGCATTAGAAGGTGGAGTGGACGGACTGGATGTGGTACGCGCGTTATGCAGTGCCGCCGGTGATTATTTGAATAAAGACGGCTGGATGGCATTGGAACTTTGCAAAGGGCAGGCGCAAGCTGTGGCGCGCGGGTTAGAGGAAATCGGTTGGCGGTGTGAAGTAAAAAAAGATATAGTGGGAATAGAACGTTTTGTTTTAGCACAAAGAATAAATTAAGGAGCGGTAGAAATATATGGACAGATTTAAAATACGTGGCGGTAAGAAATTAGCAGGAACCGTACATATCAGCGGCAGCAAAAATGCGGCATTGCCTATTTTGGTAGCCACCTTGTTGACCGACGAGCCGTGCAAGATTCACCGCGTGCCGAACTTGCGCGATGTGCGCACTACACTTAAAATTTTGGAATATTTAGGGAAAAAGATTGTTTATAAAAATAACACTGTTACTATTACAGCTAACGGCCCGCTGAAAAATAATTTGCCCTACGAACTGGTGAAACAAATGCGTGCGAGTTTCTGGGTGGCGGGGCCGCTGTTGGCGCGGTTTCACGAAGCGGAAATTCCGTTGCCGGGCGGATGCGCTATCGGCGTGCGGCCGGTGGATATTCACCTGAGAGGTTTTGACCGGTTAGGGGCTACTTGTGCTGTTAGTGCGGGAAATGTGCGCTTGCATGCCAAGCAATTAACACCGGCGAAAATCGTGTTGCGCTTCCCGAGTGTGGGAGCCACACAAAATTTGATGATGTGTGCTTGTTTGATTGAAGGGAAAACGGTTTTAGAAAACATTGCCAAAGAACCGGAAATTGATGATGTAATTGCTTTTTTAAATAAGATGGGCGCTTCCATTCATACCGACGAAAAAGGACGTTTGATTATTGAAGGAAAACCGGCTCTGCACGGAGCGGAACATACGGTGGTGGCGGACCGCATTGAAAGCGGTTCTTATCTGCTAGCGGCTGCCGCTACGCGTGGGGAAGTGACAGTGGCTGATTGTGTGCCGGAACACAATGCTATTTTGTTGGAAGATTTGCAAGAAGCCGGCTTTAAACTTGATGTAACCGATACATCCATACATATCCACGCTTACGACGGACCGATTAAACCGTTGCGGGTGCGCACGGCACCGTATCCGGGATTTGCGACGGATTTGCAAGCGCAATGGATGACACTGATGTCCTTGTGTCAGGGTACCGCAGAAATTGACGAAACCATTTTTGAAAACCGCTTTATGCATGCGCCGGAATTAGTGCGTATGGGCGCGCATATTATGACGGAAAAAAGTGTGGCGCGTGTGACGGGTGTGCCGGCTTTGTCGGCCGCGCACGTGCAAGCGTCTGATTTGCGCGGGGGGTTTGCGCTGGTGATGGCAGGCCTTTGTTCCGACGGAGAAACGGAAGTGGAACGCGTATATCACATTGACCGCGGCTATGAAAATTTAGAAAAAAAACTGTCCGGTTTAGGCGCATATATCCGTCGTTATAACCCCGATAAAAATGAATATTGAGTATTTGCTTTCCCGCGTGAACACGCCTGGTAATTTGTCCGAATTTTCTCGCGTGCTCGACCGATTGGGAAATCCACAACACCGGTTTAAATGTATCCATATTGCCGGTACCAACGGTAAAGGCTCTGTCAGTATGATGCTGGCACAGGTGTTGCAATGTGCCGGTTATAAGACGGGTCTTTTTGTGTCTCCTCATGTGCAGGACATCACGGAGCGTATTTCCGTGCAGGGGGAAAACATCCTTCCGCAATATTTTGAAGAAGCATTGGAAATTATCCGCTCAATCGAAGAAAAACCACTTAATTTTTTTGAAATTTTAACGGCTGCCGCTTTTCTTTATTTTGATTGTCAAGGCGTAGAGTATGCCGTGCTGGAAACAGGACTGGGCGGACGGAAAGATCCCACCAATGTGTGCGATCCGGTACTTTCACTGATTGTTTCCGTCGGTATGGACCACCAATATTTGTTGGGTTACACGCTGGAAAAAATTGCGTATGAAAAAGCCGGTATTTGCAAAACAGGTGCGCCGGTGCTCAGCGGATTGTTGCCGACCAAGGCGGTGGAAGTAATTGAACAAGCCGCACAAGAAGTCGGTACGTCATTATTACAAGTGCGGGCAGGTGAACCGTTTTTTGATTATGCGTACGATTTTGTAAACGGCTGCACGGAATTGCACACACTTGATGGCGAAGAATGGATGTTACACGCGCTTGGACCCAAACAAACGGAAAATGCCTGCCTTGTTTATCATGCGGCGCGTCAGTTGGGAATCGGGGAAGGGGCTATCCGTCTGGCGTTTGAAACGGTGCATTTGCCGGCCCGGTTTGAAATTTTTTCACTACCACACCAAACGGTAATTTTAGATGGCGCGCATAACGTGCCTGCCATAAAACAATTGATGCACTTTTGGCCGCATACGCCTTTTGCCGGACGAGCGGCACTTGTGTGCGGGTTTATGAAAGATAAAGATTATGCGGAAATGCTGGAATTGCTGTACCCTCATTTTAAACATATTGTTTTAACGTGTCCGCCTTCCGAGCGCGCCGCTGATCCGGACGTGTTGGCCGCGTTTGTGCCAAAAACGCAAGATTTTACTGTGGAACGCGTGACTGATTACCGGCAGGCGTGGGCAGCCGTATCGGCAGAACCATACGTATTGTGTACGGGATCTTTTTATCTGGCGGGAGCTGTTCGCCAACTGCTGGTGCAAGGTAAAGAAAGCAGTACTTTATTCCGTCAAGAAAATGATTGACAGAATAGTCTATATTGTAGTTTAATAGAAAGAGAGTTTTTGCGGGAGACGGTATGACGTTAGATTCCAACCAATTCGACGGTCGTGAAGATATAGCGCAGTTTTTAGAAAAATTTAAAGAGCAGACTTATACTCCTGCCCCGTCGGAACATTTCCCCGCGCGGGACGCTTTTGTGCCCGCTAAAAACGTCCAGTACGAGCGCTCGCTCGAAAAATTGGAACAAAAAATACAGGAATTGGAAGACCGTTTTGAATCTACCGCCGCACAAAACGAACAGATTTTGTCCGAATTGGCCCATACGCGCGAAGCGATGGAACGCCAAAAAGACCGGGATGCTTTTCTCTCCCATATTAATCAAACCATTATCAGTTTAAAAGCCAGCGTGGAAAATTTGGCCCGCGTGCAGCAAGATCGTTCTTTTGCTTACCGCGAGGCAGATGTACAACGCAGTTTTGATGCCATTCCCCGCCCGCAGTTTCATACAGATTTGTACCAGTACGAGCCGGATGCTTACCGCGCCGCCCAGGCACAGCGGGATGCGGCCGTCAATGCTGAAAAAGAACGCTTGATTGCCAGCCTGCACCAAAAAGCTTCCCAGCTAAAAGCTGTCAATAGTGCATTAGACAGGGAGATTAAAAAGGTTCAACAGGAAAAACTGGAAGCCTTGAAAAAATCGGCCGAACAGGCAAAAGAGATTTTGTCCCTGCGTGACCAGTTAACGGCCGCAGAGGAACGCTTTAAATCGTTTGATTTTGAAAATCGTATTATTTCCATTCGCCAGGAATACGAACAACGCGTGAGCAGTTTGGAAACGGAACTGAAAGAAATTTCGGATACTTGTATGAAGCAAGTGGAAGAAATAGAATCTTTACGGGCCGAAAATATCAAATTACAGCAGGCTGCGGCCGAAAAGGAAGAAGCCCTTGCGTTGCTGGAAGCCAAAGAGCGCGAACTGGTCGCTTTGAAAGCGGAAATGGAAGCGCTGGAACAGGAACATACCAAATCTTCCAAAAAGCAATTATCAGAATTTACCGAACGGTTGCATTCCTTGGAAACGCAGCGGGATGAACTTTCCCAACGTTATCAAACGGCCCGCGAAGAATTGGAATCTGTCCGGAATGAAAAAGATCTCTTGGAAAAGAATTTCAAAGAATTGGTGGATAACATCAACAGTAATGACACCGTTATTGAGCAATTGAAACAAAAGATTAATGTGCTCAGTCAGGAAAATGCCACCCTCTCTGCCCAAAATAATGACTTGACGGCCCAGCATAATGCGTTATCTCAGCAGCATACTGCGTTATTTGAAAAAGCCGAACAACTCAGCCGCAAAAATGAAGAACTTTCAGAAGAAAAAGTACAACTTTTGCAACAGCAGGATACGTTAATGGCCGCTAATTTGGGTTTAACGGCTAAAAACAAAGAACTTTCCGAGGAAAAGTCTGTTTTACAAAAACACAATATGGCCTTGGAAGCAAAGAGCGCAGCCCTTGCGGATAAAAATGCTGCCTCTTCAGCGCAGGAAGGTTCTTTGGTTTCACTAAACAAAAAGCTTTCGGAAGAAAAGGAAGTGCTATCCGCGGCTAATGCTGATTTGAATCAACGCAATATGAACCTATCTGCGGCTAATGCACAACTCAATCAGCGCAATATGAACTTGTCTGCGGCCAATGCCGATTTGAATAAGCGTAACACCGATTTATCTGCGCAAAACGAAAAATTAGCCCAGCAAAACCGCACTCTCTCAGCTGAAAAAGCGTTGTTATCCACCAAAAATGAAAACTTGGCGGAAACCAACGAGCAATTGCGCCAAACAAACGAACAATTAACCGGTGAAAAACGTACGCTGGCAGAAAAGGCGGCCAAGGCAGAAATATCTGCCCGGGAAGCCAATGCGCGTGCGACAGAGGCGGAAATGGCCAAAAAGTCTGCTCAGCCGGAAGAAACTGTTTTGCCGGTACAAAAAATGGCCCATTCAGAGGAAGCGGCACCCATAGCGGACAAAGAATCCGGACAGGAAAAACAACATACCATTTCGTCCTCTTCTCTGTCGGAAGAGAAACAACCCGCTAAACGCATAACTGATAATGCGGCTTTATTAGCGGCGCGTGTCGTACATGATAAAGAACGGGCTCATAAAGAAGAATCTACTACCCCAGCACAAGAAAAACCGGTGACAGTAGCGGAAGAAGCTAAATCTCCGGTGCAAACAACAGCCGATTTGCCCGAAATCAAAGTGTCGGAATCTACCCCAAAACGAAACAACCAAGGGTTGGATAACGACGATTTTCTCAAAACGACCGATACCTTTTTCGGACGTATCAAATGGTCCGTATTCAAAGGCGAGCGCTAAATACTGCGTGCCCGCACATTCTAAGGAAGAACTATGAATCCACTTAAAATTGCTGTTTTATATGGCGGCAAATCTACGGAGCACGAAGTGTCTGTACATAGTGCCCAAACTGTTTGCCGGACGTTGATTTCCCAACCGGAACGCTATACGGTTTATCCGATTTTTATTGATAAGCAAAAAGGCCATTGGTTTTTGCAAAAAGAGTGTGGCCCGCAGACTGCCGAAGATAAACCGATTACTCCGGTGCTGGCCGAACATACCTTGGCGGCGTTGGACGGCTCTTTTCAGTTAGATGTAGATGTGTTTTTTCCAGTATTACATGGTACCAATGGGGAAGACGGCACTATGCAGGGATTACTGGAAACATTAGATGTGCCGTATGTGGGTTGCAATGTTTTGTCATCAGCAATGTGTATGGACAAAGATGTATCCAAACTCTTGGTGCGCGATATCGGCGTGCCAACGTTGCCTTATTGTCTTATTTCAAAAGATATTCCCTATGATAAAGAAGCAATAGAAGCGTGGGCCTCGCAGCAGGGATTGCCCGTGTTTGTAAAACCGGTCCGCCTGGGTTCTTCGGTTGGCGTGCGTAAAGTTAAAGTGCTGAGCCAATTAAAGCCGGCCATCGAGTTTGCCTTGCAGTTTGATACGGATGTGATGGTGGAAAAAGGCATAGATGGTGCACGGGAAATTTTCTGTGGAGTATATACGGCGCTGGATGAAACCCATGTTTCGGCTTGCGGCGAATTGCGCAGCATTGCCGGTGAATTTTTTGATTACGATGCCAAATACATCACAGAAGGCGGTTGTGAAACGAACGTTCCGGCGGATATCCCGCAGGTAACGGCTATGCAAATGCGAGCAGATTCATTAAAAATTTATCAGCGTTTACATGGAAACGGGCTGGCAAGAGTGGATTTTTTGATGGATAAAGAGACGGGAAAGTATTATTTTTCTGAAATTAATACAATTCCGGGTATGAGCGAAACCAGTTTGTTTCCGCAATTGTTTGAAGCGAGCGGACGGGCATATACGCTTATTTTAGATGAACTAATCCAGCAAGCACAACAAATACATGCTGAGAAGACAAAGTTATCTTTTAATAGGTAAATGATGCGTAAAATACTAATTTGTTTTGCCAATTTGAACATATGGGTAAAAATAGTGCTTTTCTTTTGCCTATGTGGTGCTTTGGCCAACACAATACAGGTATGCCGCGATATAAATACAGATAGTATCTTGCTCAAATTACATCTGGGCTTTTTATTATTGTATGTGGCGCAAGTGGTATTTATCTTTTGGCAGGAACGGATGGTATGGGTGATTGCCGTTTTGCAAGGGGTGCTGGCACTGATGACCAATGCCGATTTTACTTTTGTGCCGCTGGCGCGGGCCATAGGCGGCCTGTATTATTCTATTTTCCCCGGATTTACCGTGGAGCAAGTAAAGGTAGTAAAGTATATTTTTATTTCCCTATGCTTTACATTGCAAATGTTAAGCGGTTATATCTTATTTAGTCTCATTCCTAAACACCCTCAACCGATTAAAGAAGAATTTGCCGAGCAAGAGGAGCCGGCCGAGTACATTTAAAAAGCCCCGCAGAACGGGGCTTTTTCATATCTATTGGGGTTTGCCTTCGTAACGGCGAATAAACTCATCTTTAAACGACAGAAAGTTACCTGCTTGTATAGCCGCTTGCGTCTGTTGCATCAGGCGTATTAAAAACCGAATATTGTGAATACTGAGCAACCGGTGGCTGGTCAGTTCGGCCGAGCGGTACAAGTGGCACAAATATGCCCGCGAATAACGGCGGCACGTGTAACAGTCACATTCCGGATCCAGCGGGATATCCTGTGTACGGTAGGCTGCATTTTTGATATTCACGCGCCCTTGGCTGGTCATTACCATACCGTTGCGGGCCACGCGGGTGGGCCACACACAGTCAAACATATCTACACCGCGTTCCACAGCATTGAGCATTTCTACCGGAGTTCCTAGTCCCATAAAATAGCGGGGTTTCCCTTCGGGCAAGTTCGTTGTGACAGCGGCAACGGATTCGTTCATTTGTTCCAATGTTTCTCCCAAAGACAGCCCGCCGATACAATAGCCGTGTGTCGGTAAAGAAGCCATATGTTGGGCGGCTTCTTTGCGTAAATCGGGGAAAATAGCCCCTTGGATAATACCGAAAAGTAAAGAATTTCCAACTGCAAAGCTGCCGTCTGTCTGTTGCGTAATTTGCTGGTTGGGAACGGTCTGTCCGTAGGCTTTTGCGGCGCGTTCGGCCCAGCGCTGGGTAAGGCGCAGCGCGTCGCGCGCGTCTTGCTTGGCCGGGTCTTTGGCATGGATACATACGTCTAGCATTGTCCAAATGTCTGAGCCGATTTGGTTTTCAAAAGAAATTACATTTTCGGGAGTAAAAAGATGCTTGCTCCCATCGTGATGCGATTGAAAGGTGACGCCTTCTTCCTTAATTTTGCGGAATTTGGATAAACTGTACACCTGAAATCCGCCCGAATCGGTCAGTATGCTTCCGTTCCAGTGCATAAATTTATGAATACCGCCCATTTGTTGCAACAGCGGCGTGGTGGGGCGGAGATAAAGATGATAGGTGTTTGAAAGCAAACAAGTAGCCCCGGCTTGGGTTAAATCTTCGTCGGTAAGTGCTTTAACGCAGGCTTGCGTGGCCACCGGCATAAATACCGGTGTGGGAACGGCTCCGTGTTTGGTGTATAAAACACCTGTACGGGCCAGTGAGTGCGAATCTTTATGTAAAATACGAAAGGGGGAAATCATATCCTGTATATTTTACCATATCCACAGGGAGGATGTATTTGCTACAATAATATTATGAAATTCAGACAAGGTTTTACATTGATTGAACTTCTGGTGGTGGTGCTGATTATCGGTATATTGGCATCCATTGCTATGCCGCAATATACCAAGGCCGTTGAAAAAGCCCGTATGACGGAAGCTGCCATCAATTTACGCGCCATTGCTGATGCAAACCAACGTTATTTTATGGCTAACGGGAAATATGCCGATATCGGTGATTTGGAATTATTAGATATAGATATTCAAGGCTCGTGGGATAATACCACTTATACGGGCAATCGTATCCGTACTAAAAATTTCATTTATTCCCCAACGGGTACCGCTACGCCGCCCAAAATTGCGCTGGCGCACCGCTTAACACCGGAAGGTTCCAGCGGTAAATCGGCTTACTACTTGTATTTGTTGGAAGAAGATCCCACTCGTCTGCACTGTACTACTTACGCGGCAGGTACTAAGATACAGAAAAAACTATGTAACCAACTGGATGCCACCGGTTCGTTATAAAGATTTAAAATAACATAAAAAACCCCGCTGTTCGGCGGGGTTTTTTGAGAACGTGTCGGCCTTATTTAATGATTTCTTTGACAATCTTATAAGGGGCCGGTTTTTTTGCACCCAGTTTGACGCCTTTTTTGAACAGCGACAAACCGTCTTCCAACCGTTTTTTATCCGAAGCGTACAAGGCGGCAATAACCTCTCCTTTTTTGACGGGTTCGCCGGCTTTTTTGTACAGCCAGATACCGGCTCCGTAATCAATGGGATCTTCCATTGTATTGCGTCCGGCACCGAGCAGTACGCCGGCCATGCCGGCCGTTTTGGCATCAATATGTTGGACATATCCCGCTTTGTCGGCTTTCAGTTCGGCTTTGAGTTTAGCCGGTTTGAAATGGGTATGCGGATGGTCCACCACGTCGGCGTTTCCGCCCTGCCATTTAATCATGTGGCGCAATTTGTCGGCGGCCGCTCCGTTGTCAATAAAACTTTCCAGCAACGCGCGTGCCTTTTTGGCGTCTTTGTATTTGCCGCTGATAAGAAGCATGTTGACCGCTTCCTGCATGAGTAATTCGTAAAAGTCCGGCGCGAGTTTTTTATCCCCTTTCAAAATGAGGATGGTTTGGAGCATTTCGTTAGCGTTGCCGATGGCGCGTCCCAACGGTTGGTCCATATAAGTAATCAAAGCGCGGCATTTGAGCCCTAATAATTTGGCCGTGCCGACAAGTGCGTGGGCGAGTTTTCGGCTGTCTTCCAGTTTCTGCATAAACGCACCGGAGCCGTATTTCACGTCCATAAGTAAACTATCTACGCCTTCGGCATATTTTTTGGAAAGGATGCTCGCCACAATTAGCGGGCGGCTTTCCACCGTGCCGGAAGCATCACGCAGGGAATAGAGCTTTTTATCGGCGGGGGCTAAATCTTTGGTTTGCCCGAACATGCAGACATTGAGTTTTTTGATTTGGCGGTAAATAAGTTTGGCAGGGATACGTACTTCAAAATTTTTCATGGATTCCAATTTATCCAACGTACCGCCGGTGTGGCCTAACCCGCGGCCGGACATCATCGGCACTGCAATATCTGCGCAGGCCACCAGGGGGGCTAATGCCATGGAAATACCGTCACCGACACCGCCGGTGGAGTGTTTATCTACTTTTGGAAAAGGTGTGTCCGAAAAATCTAATCTTCCGCCGGAGTGAGCCATGGCTTTGGTGAAAAAAGCAGTTTCTTTGTTGGACAGCGGATTTAAAAAGCAGGCCATTAAAAAAGAAGATAACTGGTAGTCGGGCAAGGTGCCTTGTGCGGCGCCGTTGGCTACAAAGTTAAATTCTTCCTGTGTCAGTTCTTTCCCGCTGCGTTTTTTGATAATTACATCAATCATTCTCATAGTAAGTCCTCCTGGGTAATATACTGCCTTACCCTTTTAGCATAGCATAATTTACTATGGAAAAGTCAACGGGAGTTAATTTTTCGCGCGTTCGAAATTGTTTACCTGTTTGAAAAACGTATTCCAATCGGGCGAGTTGCGGGTTAAGCGGCTGTTGAAATGTTTTTTATGGCGTTCAAACACTGCGGAGATTTGCTGTTGGGTGTGAAGATCTGTCTTCTCCTGACGTTGGGCAAACTCTTGGGCGGTTTTGCTTTCGGTGGCGTTTTTGTAACAGGCTACTTCGTCGTTAAACAAAACGCGGACCATTTCACGTTTAGCCTGCGCGCCGAAGAGTTTTTCCGTCTCGGCTGTCAGTTCGGCATTTTGGGCATAGCGTTGTTCTAAAAATTCATCTAAGCGCATAGAGGCGTCTTCGCCCAAATAAGGGTTAGTGATAGTTTGGTGAGGATCTTCGTTGATAATTTGCAAAATTTCCGGTCCCTCTTGTGCGGATGAAAACGACGGAGTGGCTGCTGGTGGTTGATCGTGA
>Ga0265300_10002862_pt1 | contig 14541 bp, 11 predicted proteins | sample AusTroGonzalo_MG_FD_193482 | JGI IMG/M metagenome (GOLD analysis project Ga0265300, IMG submission 193482) | Bovine rumen microbial communities from tropical cattle in Woodstock, Queensland, Australia - Gonzalo_03 | ecosystem: Host-associated > Mammals > Digestive system > Stomach > Rumen ...
TCAAATGGTAAGTTATCTATGGGTCATGCTCGAGTTTTAAGTAAACTTGAAGATGATGAATTAATAGATACTCTTGCTACTAAAATTGTAAGAGATGGAATAAGTGTAAGAGAAACTGAAAATCTTGTTAAAGAAAAAGATTACACAAAGAAAAACAAAATTGTTAGAAATAATCCACCTCTATATAATATTTTTGAAAATGCTATGAGAGAAAAAATTGGAACTAAAGTAAAAATTAAAAGTAATAAAATAGAAATTCCATTTGATTCAGAAAAGGATTTAGAACGTATTTTAGAAATAATAAATATATCCATAGATGGTGATTAATATGAAAGATATAATAGAATTAATTGAAAAAAATGAATTAGTTCGATCTGCTTTTGCTGTTGTTGTAGGAGCGTTAATATATAATATATTTAAGATACTTATTAGATGTTTAGTAAAGGGTGGAAGAACATCGTTTGAAAAGAAAAAAAGAAAAACAATTATAAAACTAGCTGAAAATATATTTAAATATGTTCTTATAGTTGTAGTTGTTTGCTACATATTAGAAGCTTATGGCATAGATACAAAAAGTCTAGTTGCAGGCATTGGAGTAGCAGGTGTAGTTTTAGGACTTGCACTTCAAGATTTCTTAAAAGATTTAATAAGTGGTCTTTCTATAATACTTGATAATTATTTTATTATCGGTGATATTGTAGAATATGACGGATTTACTGGAGAAGTCGTTGAATTTGGTTTAAAATCAACAAAAATTAGAGCATTCAATGGTGATACATTATCTCTAGCAAATAGAAATATCGATAAAATCAAAAACTTAAGTCAAAAATCATCTAATTTATTTTTGACTATTCCGACTGCATACGAAGAAAAAGAAGAAGTAGTAAAAAAAGTGTTGGAAGATTCAATTAAAAAGATTATAAAAGAAACTGAAGCTGATGAGGAATCTACATATTTAGGAATAGAAAATTTTTCATCCAGTTCAATAGATTATATTATAAAAATACATTGTCCAAATGAAAAAAGATGGGCAGTAAAAAGAAAAGCATTAATTATTATAAAAAACGAGTATGATAAGAATAATATCAAAATTCCATATACTCAAGTTGAGGTGCATAATGCAAAATAATTATAAATTAAATGACACGGTAATAATGAAAAAACCTCATGCTTGTCAAACAAATTTATGGGAGATTACTCGTGTTGGGGTTGATATAAAAATTAAATGTAAAAATTGTGGGCGAGAAGTAATGCTTGATCGTTTGGAATTTGAAAGAAAATTAAAGAAAGTAGTGTGTGATGATGTTCAAAAGTAAACATAAATTTCATGAAAAGATGACTCTACATCCAATAATGACATTAATCATTATGTGTGGTATTGCAATACTATTAAGTGGAGTATTATCTTTTATTGGAGCTCAAGTAACATACAATAAAGTTGATCCAAATCTACTTGAATATACACCAACAACAGTACAAGTTAATTCATTATTTAGTTTAAGTGGACTTAAATATATATTTACCAACACTGTAATGAATTTTATATCATTTACACCATTAAGTAGTTTAATAATTATTTTAATTGGTTTTGGTATTATGGAAAAAAGTGGTTTTTTAAAAACTGCAATTACACTTTTAACTAAAAAAGCAAAAAAGAAAACTGTTACATTTGCACTTGTACTTACATGTGTACTTCTAAGTTTGGTTGGAGATTTATCATACATTGTAATGATACCATTCGCTGGTGTTTTATATATGTATGGTAAAAGAAATCCCGCCATAGGTATAGTAACAGCATTTGCTGCTCTAACATGTGGTAGTGGATTAAGCGTGTTTTTAACAAGTATAGACAGTTCTGTTCTAACTCACACAATTTTAGGAGCAGGCATTCTTGATCCAGGATATCACTTATCAACATTTTCTTTCATGTTTATAATGATTGCAGCTATAATTGCTATAAGTATGTTAGTAACTAAAATATCTGAAGAATATACAGCTAAAAAGTTGGCCAAATATGAATTTGAAGTAAAAGAAGACGAAGAAGAATTTAAAGTTGGTAAACTTGAAAAAAGAGGTTTAGCACTTGCTTTAATTGCAGGATTTATATATTTAATTATCTTTATATATAACATTATTCCTGGTTTACCATTTTCTGGTAATTTACTAGATTATAGTCAAACATTCTATATTGATAAATTATTTAGTTATAACTCATTCTTTAGTAATGGATTCGTGTTTATAATTACAATGTTATTTGTAATCTTTGGTTTCTTCTACGGAATCGGAGCTAAAACAATTAAAAATAATAAAGATTTTAGTGATGCATTAGGTCACTCACTTGATGGAACAGGAAAAATATTAGTTTTAATATTCTTTGCTGCTACATTTGTAAGTATATTTAAACAAACAAATATAGGAACTTATATTGTTGCAAGTTTAGCTAATTTCTTAGGAAATGGAAACTTCTCAGGTTTCATGTTAATATTCCTTTTGTTTATAATTAGTGCTTTATCAACAATTTTCCTACCATCATCAATCCTTAAATGGTCAATTCTTGGTGGAATAGTTGTACCTGTATGTATGAATGCAGGTATTTCTCCAGAATTTACTCAAGTGATATATCGTTTTGGTGAATGCGTAACTATAGGTCTTACACCGATGTTTGCATATTTTGTTATATATCTAGCATATCTAGAAAAATATAATCAAAAATCAAGACCAGTTAGTTTATTTACATCACTTAAATATCAACTACCATATAGTTTATTAACAGGATTAGTACTTTTAATTATTATAATTTTATGGTATGTTATAGGTCTTCCTATTGGATTTGGTGGTTCACCAGTCCTATAATAATAGGATTATTAAAGGAGGTTTTATAAATGTCGCTTAAAGCTGGCATCGTAGGTTTACCAAATGTTGGAAAATCAACATTATTTAATGCAATTACAAAAAAGAATATATTAGCGGCAAATTATCCTTTTGCTACTATAGATCCTAATGTTGGTATTGTAACAGTACCTGATTCAAGATTAGAGTTTTTAGAAGAACTATATGTTCCTAAAAGTACTGTACCAACAACTTTTGAATTTACTGATATTGCTGGGTTAGTTAAAGGTGCATCATCTGGTGAAGGACTTGGAAATAAGTTCTTATCACATATAAGAGAAGTTGATGCAATCGTTGAAGTAGTAAGATGCTTTGATGATGAAAACATAACACATGTTGAAGGTAAAACAGATCCAATTCGTGATATAGAGATTATCAATGTTGAACTTATTCTATCTGATTTAGAAATTATAGAATCAAGAATAGAAAAGATACAAAAGAAAGCCGAAACAACAAAAGACAAGGAAGCATTGTTTGAAGTTGCTACATTAACTAAAGCTAGAGAAGCTTTACTTAATAATAAAGCTTTAAGATTAATTGATTTTGATGAAGAAGAGGTATTAGTTTTAAAACCATTTAATTTTATAACATTAAAACCATTAATATATGCAGCTAACGTAGATGAAGAAACAGCTGTTACCGGTAGCAATAAATATACTGACTTAGTATTTGACTACGCTTCTAAAGAAAATGCTGGAGTAATTGTTATGTGTGCTAAGATGGAAAGTGAACTTGCAGAACTTCCTGATGAAGACAAGAAACTATTCTTAGCTGAAATGGGTATAAAAAATAGTGGACTTGATAAACTAATCTTTGCAACATATGATTTACTTGGACTTGCAACTTACTTTACTGCTGGAGCAGATGAAGTAAGAGCATGGACATTTAGAAAAGGAATGAATGCTAAAAAATGTGCAGGTATTATCCATACTGATTTTGAAAAGGGATTTATCAAAGCTGAAGTAATGAGCTTTTCTGATCTTGAAGCTTTAGGTGATGAAAAAAAGGTTAAAGAAGCAGGAAAATTAAGACTTGAAGGTAAGGATTATATCATGCAAGATGGAGATATCTGCTACTTTAGATTTAACGTATAAAAATATAAAAAAATATATTAAAAAATAAGGACTCATGATTGAATAAATCATGAGTTTTTGATATCATTTATATATATTGTAGTTCGGAGTTGAAGTAATGAAAAAAGCATTAATTATTATTGGAAAAGTATTATCATTTGTAGGTGTTACAATACTTGGAGCAGTATTAGCTCTTCTATTAATTATATTTACAATTTGTCATGGACCTAGTAAAAGTGCTAGAGACATGTTTGTAACAACCGTCCTAGAATCAGGACAATTAAAATTTGCAGCAAGAATCTTTTTAAGTAAATCTACTATAAAAGAAATAGTTAAAAATAATTCACTTAAGGATATGGATGCTGAAGTAGATACTAGTTTAATTACAATAGATGATAATAAGCCTAAAGAAGCTATTAAAATTGAAGAAGTTAAAGGTGGATCATTTAGAGGAAAAATGATGATTATATCAGATCCATCTAAAGTATTCCTTGCAACAACTTATCCATGGAGTGAATATGGACAAGAACTTGATAAACTTGTAAAAAATAGTGGAGCTATTGGTGGAGTTAATGGAGGTCTTTATGTTTCAACTGCTAATAAAGGAGGATATCCTATAGGAGTAGTTGTAAGTAAAGGAGAAATTCAATATAACAATACTGGTGGATATAACGGATTATATCTAATTGGACTAGATAACAATAACTTACTTAGAATTATAGAAATAACTCATAAGAGTAAATCAGAAGTTGAAAATATCGTAAAAACAGAAGGTATTAGAGATGCAGTAACTTTCCAAGATGAATATTCTGACAAGAATAATCACTTCGTTAAATTAATAATTAATGGTGAAAAAAGAGAACTTAACGGTCTTGGAAGTGGTAAAAATCCAAGAACTGCAATAGGACAAAGAAAAGACGGAACTATTCTATTATTAGTTACTGATGGACGTGGTGATGGAGCTCATCTAGGGGCATCAGCATCAGATTTAATTGAAGTTATGGAAAATTATGGAGCTGTTAATGCAGCTAATTTAGATGGTGGATCTTCAACAACAATGTATTATAATGGTGAATATTTAAAATCTAGCGTAACAATGTATTATTCTAATTCATCATGGAAAATACCAACAGCATTTGTAGTAAGAGGTGATGAATAATGGAAAAGAAAGCTAGAAAACCTATGTCTTTATATAAAAAATCATTATTAATCTATTCTTCGGTAATAGCTTTATTAGTATTAATATTACTTATATATGTATTAGTATCACTAAAAAGTTATGAAAAATATGAAGTAGGGAACTTTATTAAAAACAGCGTAGCTGATTTAACTAATAAAGACCTAATAGATGTTGTTGATCAAAATAAATTACAAGTCAATAAATATGAAAAATTATCAAATAAAAAAGATGTTATTAAAGCAATAGACAAAGCTTTAGAAGATAAAAAGAATATCACATATGAGCTTAACAAAGATTCTAAAGATAAGAAAAAACCTATATATGATGTTTATTATAAAGGTAAAAAAATATTAACTATTAAACTTAAAAATAAAGGTGACGTAACGAAGATTAAAATTCTTAACTATTCTAAATGGGAACTTGTTGATATTAAATCCCATATAGAAGAAGGATTATATGAAGTAAAAGCTTACATTCCTGAAGACTATAAATTATATATAAATGATAAAGAAGTAAAAGAATTTAGTGAATCAACAAATGATGCTACTAAATTATTTGCTCAGTTTACTGATTTAAAGAAATTTAATACATATGAAATAACTGGTTTAATTCAAAAACCAACTGTTAAAATTAAAGATGTATCTGGAAAAGTTATTAAACCAGTAACTAAAGATGGTAAATTAACAATTGAGAATGTATATTTAAAAACTGATATTGCTGATGAAGCTAAACATCATCTTATTTCAGATGTTGATATCTTAGGAATTGCAGAAAAATATAGTTTATTCTTAACTGATGACTTACAAGGTTATCAACATGGATTTAGCACATTACAAACATATTTAATTGAAGGAACAGATTTATACAATATGGCTTATGAATGGGCACATGGTATAGATATAACATTCACATCAAGACATACACTTAAAAATCCAACATTTACAGATGAAAAATTATCTAATTTTGTAATATATTCTGATAAAGCTTTCTCAGTTGATGTAAGTTTAAAGAAAAACATGACTGTTAAAGGTGAAGATAGAGTAATGGAAATGAATGATAGATTATCATTTGTATATTATAATGGAGCTTGGAAACTAGTAGGAATGGAATCTGTATAGGGGGAAATAAAAAATGAAAAATAAAGACATCATTGTTTTGGTCCCAGCACTTGATCCAAACAAAGAAATTATGACAACATTTATGGAAAAACTTATTAAAGTTTTTCCAAACATTGTTGTTGTTAATGACGGAAGTAAAAAAGAATATGATGATTTCTTTAAATCATTTGAAAAGAAAAAAATTACTGTATTAAAAAACCATATAAATTATGGTAAAGGTAGAAGTTTAAAAACAGCACTTAATTATATATTAAATACATATCCTGATGCTAAAGCTATAGTAACAGCTGATTCAGATGGACAACATAGTGTAGATGATATATTAAAAGTAGGTAAAGAAACAATAAAGCATCAAGATTCATATGTTCTTGGATGTAGAGATTTTAAACAAAGTAATGTACCATTTAAAAGCAGATATGGAAATATAATAACAAGAAATATATTTAAAATATTTGTAGGATTAAACATAAGTGATACTCAAACAGGCTTAAGAGGAATGTCCTTAAAAGTAGCTAAAGAATTTTTAGCAACACCTGGTGAGAGATTTGAATATGAAACTAATACATTACTTGAATGTAAGGAAAAAAATATTCCTATAAAAGAAGTAACTATTGAAACTATATATATTGATGATAATTCAGAAAGTCATTTTAATCCTATAAAGGATTCCATAAGAATATATAAATTATTTATTAAATATATTCTATCAGCTGTATCGTCATTTATACTTGATATATTATTATTTGCTTTATTTATGAAGGTTTTACCTTCATCAATAAAAAATAAAATAATAGTATCAACAATTTTAGCAAGAGTAATATCTAGTTTATATAATTATATGATTAATTCAAAACTAGTATTTAAAAATCAACCACGATTTGCTATTGTTAAATACTTTATTTTAGTAATAGTTCAAATGTTTGCATCTGGATTTATTGTAGACACACTTTCTAAAAACGTATTTAAGTTCTCACCAACTTTGATAAAAGTAATAGTAGATTCAGTTATTTTTATTGTTAACTTTTTTATTCAAAGAGAATGGGTATTTAAAAAGAAGTAAAATTAATGTTTTTGCTTCTTTTTTTAATGTTTAAATATTTATTTAATTAACTTGAAGGACTATAATATATTTATAGGGAGTTTATATATGATTAATTATAAAACTAAGAATAAAATAACTTTAGTTTTAGCAAGTAGTATATTAGTTACTACTTTTTCATCATGTGCTTATAGTAGCACGTCAAAAGAAGATGAAAATGTAATCGATCATGATGCTGAAATAAATCAAATACTTGAAGAAAATATTCAAAAGTTTAAAGAAATTAATAATAATGATGAAGAAGTAGAAGAAACATCTTTGAAAACACAAATTTTTAATAGTATATATGATAGTAGTTCATCAAATAAAAATTTAATGTTTTATGAATACGGATCATTAATAAGTCCTTTATCATTTAATAATTTTGATTTTTTAAAATTATTAAGTGACAATAGTCTTAAATTAGGTGATGTAATTCAAGATGAATTATTCAAAAATATATACAATATTTCACTTGATGACTTTATATTTAATTATGAACTAGGTGTTTATAATGAAGATAGTGATATTGATTTAATGCTTTTAATAATAAGATATAACAAGTATTTAGAAGATTTAAAAATTAGCTTTGGTGAATATATTGGTTATAATTTTGAGACTAACAATGAAATTGCAAATATAATAAATAAATACTATGAAGATAACAATATAAATCTAAAATGGAATGAAGTACCAGCTATAGAAAAGAGTTTTCAAAAGTCATTAAATAATAACTAAATACTAATACACATTTTTGTTAAAAAATGTGTATATTTTTTGCAATAAAAAGATTTTTATTTTATAATGATAATAGTGGACTATATATAATAAGGGTAGGGATACATATGAAGAATAATAAAAAAGGATTTACATTAGTAGAATTAATAGCTACTATCGCTATAATATCAATAATACTTTTATTAAGTACCCTTACATATACAGGTATAAAAAAGAAAATAGCTAATAAGCAATATGATAACTTAAAAACAATTCTTGAAGCAGATGCTGTTAAGTATGCTGCTAAATCAGGAGACGAAGTTATCTTTGTTGAAGACTTAATAAAAAATGGTATTACAGACCCTGATGATGATACTGGTAATATAAAAGATCCAAGAACAGGAGAAGTAATCAATTGTTGGATTATTTCAATTAAAGAGGATAATAATGGAAATCTAAAAGGAGAACTTTTAGAAGGAGATCATACTAAAAATGGTAAATGTAATGCAGCTGATCTAGATGTATTTGCTGGTAATTTATCAATTACAGCAAAATTAACTGGAACTGATAAAGTATATTCAGCAGCATCAGAAGAAGTATATTATTTAAATTCAACAGATAAATATCCAGCAATAATTAATGGCTGGACTAACATGCATTTAGACTTAACTGCTAATATAAATAATATAGATGAAAATAAAGCAGAATCTAAATTTATATGGAATAAAAATACTGATGTTATAACATACTATCCAACTAATACACATACAACAAATGAAGTAACATTTTATAATAAAAAATATTATGTTAATTATTTACTTTCTTCAGGAAGTAATTATGAAGCTAAATTCTTATATAAATATGATAATGAAAAACCAGTAATTTATAAAGATAAGTTAAGATTAGGTACTGGACAAGAAGATAATACATGGAGAAAAAGTAAAACAGTATATATCTATGCTACTGATAAAGACGGTGTAGGATTAAAAAGAGTATATGTTGGTACACAGCCATGTTCAGCTTTATTAACTGACCCTACTTTAGGACAAGCTGCTGTTCCAGGTAATATTCAAACATATACATATACAGGAGCCCTTGATGCTACTGGTGTAACTTTAAATGTATGTACAATTGATAAATTAGGTAATTTAGCAGATGGTTCTTCAATACATATTGCAAAAATAGATCCAACTCCTCCAACATGTACAATAACTGGTGAAGGTACTGCTGGAGAAAATGGATGGTTTAAATCTAATATTACAGTTTCTATGACTACATCTGATAATGGTGGAGCAAATGGAACTAATAGTGGAATTAAACATTATGGCTTTGGAAGAGAAAGTACAGAAAACTATAATAATTTTGAATATACATATTCTATATCAAAGGATACAAATGCAAGTGGTGAGCAATTCTACGGATTTATAGAAGATAATGCTGGTAATAAAAATACTTGTACATTTAGTGCTAAGAAAGATTCAACTCCTCCAACATGTAGTATAGCGTTAAATAAAACTGCAGATGGAGATAATGGTTGGTTTAAAACTAAACCTAAAGTTACATTAACAGTATCTGATGCAAGTAGTGGTTTAAATGGAAAAGGTATTGGTACAACTACAACAGCAGATTACAATAATACAACTGAACTTACTGCGGCTGATTCAACTGGTGTAACATATTATGGATATGCTAAAGATACTGCAGGTAATACTAATTCATGCAATACAGGAAGTATAAAGATAGATTCAACAGCACCAACATGTACTGTTTCAAAAAGTATTGCTAGTCCAGATGGGGAAAACAGTTGGTACAAAACTAAACCTACTATTACACTTAATACTACAGAAAACGGTAGCGGATTAGTAGGTAAAGGATTAACAAATTCTTCAACTGTAAATTATAACAATACTACATCTCTAACAGCAAATGATACTACTGGTGTAACATATTACGGATTTGTAAAAGACTCTGCTGGTAATACTGGAACATGTAATAGTGGTTCTATGAAAATAGACTCAACTGCTCCAGGATGTACAAGTAGCGGTGGAAATAGTAGTTGGACAAATGGAACAAGAACTTTAACAGGAACATGTTCTGATTCAACAAGTGGATGTGCTAAAAAAACAATTTCAGGATATTCATATGATAATAGTGGTAATGTAACAAGAACATTATCTGGAAATAATAATGGTTCAACATATTCACCAGGTACTGTATATGATAAAGCAGGTAATTCACAAGCATGTCCTGCAAATCAAACAGTTAAGATTGATGTTACTCCACCAGTTTGTCAACCATGGCTAAAATATTTAGATTCTTATAATAATCAAGCTTATGGATTCGAAGGAACAAAAAATTATAATGTAGTATATAAACCATTTGATAATGGATACTATGAAACTGTTGCTGGTGTTGGATATATTCCATCACAATTAAATGGTAACTGGTACATAAGCGGAAGTAGGTTAGCATTTGTTGCTAACTGTTCTGATAGCGGAGATAGTGGATTAAAACAAATAGTATTTGACTCAGGTGATGGAGTCAAAAAACAAACTTTAAATACATCAGATGGTAATGTAACATATATATTTGATTATACATATCTTACAGGATTCGGTGTATATGCTGTAGATAATGCTGGTAATAAATCTATAGTTAACGGTTCAAATACATATTGGACACCAGCTGATTGTAGAAGTAAAGGTACATATAATGTAGATAAAAATACACCTAATAATACAACTGATAACTGTGCATGGGATGATCATATACTTATAGTTGATAGAACAGCTCCAACTCCAACAGTTAATTATTCAAACGGAAAAAGAGAAGGAGATACCTATACTGGTACTGTAGGTGTTAAATATGCATTTAGTTGCTCTGATTCTGGAGGAGCAGGAATGAAACCAGGTAATGTAGATAACGTTAAAGGTGGAATGAGTATTTGGACAACTTCTGGTACAGCATTGGATCCAGCATCTGATAGTACAGTTAAAGAATGGACTCCAGAAGAAGGTACATACGATGTAGTTCATGTATGTCAAGATAGAGCTGGAAACGTTCAAATTAAAAAACATCATATAATAGTACAAGGAACTGGTGGTTCACAAGATGGTTATGATACACCACCATCAACATCAAGTGGAAAAACATGTAAAAATACAACTTGTAGAAATGGTGGAGACTGTCCTAGAGAACGTTCACCAGAAGCATGTATAAGATCCAGTGGTTATAACTGTGCTATACATGATGTAGGTGGAGGGCAGTATGAACCTCGTAGTTGTAGTAATTATGGATGTGAAAGTTACGGGTCAGCAGTTTCTTTAGGCGAGACGGATTATGCATATAGCAACTGCAAAACGTATGGTGTAAGCTTCTTGTGTAAAAGTGGTAGCGACTACTATATGCCTACTAAACATCAATATAGTAATAAAACAAAGATGGACATGGTTTTACAATGGAGAAAGTGCACACAATGCGCAGGATACGGTTATTTTAGAACTATGTCTAATGGAGAAGTGTATAGCTATATATGTGGTACTTACCAGTAGAAAGGATTATTAAATATGAATTACAAATTTAAATCACTTGAAAATAAAATAAAAATAATAGGGGCAAGTGCAATTTGTTTATCGGCATTTGTAACAGGATGCAGTATTCACGAATTTACCAATTCCACAGAAAGAGTTACCTCTAACACTCATATAGTCGAATATACAAGTGATATAAGTCATGAAAGTAATGAAAAAATAGATTTTACATCAGAATCAACAGAACCCTCAATTTCTGAACCGTCAGAAATTGAGGAAGTTCACGATTATAAATTAACATCTGAGGAAGCTGAAGAGTTTCTAATATTGTATTGCGAGACGTTAGGAGTAAAACAAGAACATGATTTACTAGCAACAGTATATGATATAGCACCATTTTTATTCGATGATGAAATGGAAATAGAGTTTGTTAATTATTATAACAATCTTAAAGGAACAAATTATACATATGCAACAAGAGAAGAGATGCAATCAGCTTTAATAATAGACATTTTTAATGCTATTCCAACAGCTGATTTGTACAAAAAAGATGCATTTGATGACGGATTTACTTATTCTGTGTTTTATGATGGTTTTTCTTTTGTTTACTCTAATCCTTTTTCGGACAGTATAATTAATTCCATACTCGCTTCAAGAAATTTACCAGCAAACTATATATTTACGTATGATGAAATTAAAGAGTATTTACCTGATTTGGAAAAAAGGAATTCTTATGATTATATGTATGAATTATTTGATAAATATTCATCTGTTACAAATATGCCTGTGAGAGAGTATATAGGTGCATTAATGCTTCAAAGGAATGAAAGATTAAACAGGTTTGGCATTCAATATCATATAGACATTACATCATTTAATGATGAAATTGGAGAAAGAGCAAAACCATATTTTATTGAAGCATATAATGATCAATTGTCAAAGGTGACAGGTAAAGAAGAAAACGCTGATCCATTTGCTCCTATGACACCAGAAGTATTTAAAGAAGTATATGGATATGATCCATATGATGTATCTTTAGAAGCAATTGACGGATATACTGCTGGAGAATATGTAGAAACATATCAAAAATCTAGATAAAAAAATAGAATGCAACTTAATTGCGTTCTATTTTCTTTTTTTAATTACTAATATAATTAACAATGTTAGTATTGATATTAATACTGGAATAATAATATGTTTATATTTCTTTACTAGTTTTACCATTCTTTTCTTAATGTTTTTACCATCTTTTTTTATATTCTTTTTAACTATATTTACGACTTTATTATTTTTGTCTTCTTCTTTCTTTTCTTCTTCTACTTTTATATTTTCAAATAAATCATTTTTATTTATATCTTCACCAACATTACTTTTATATAATCCCCAGTGTGCTGGATTATATTTAGTTATTTGAGTAGCACTGGTATATGAATTATTTTTACCATTAAGCCAGTCAGTAAACCAAGTATATTGTTGAGATAAATGTTTTTTATATCCTTCTTTTGATACTTCATATGCTGTTTTACCATTATATTTATCTAGTGGTTCATCATAATTAAGTACTGTATCATTACCATAGTTATATAAATGTATATAGAACTTATCAACGCTATATGCTTCTAAGTCATCTACTACATAAGATGAATCTTCTGATTTATTAATTGCTTCTTTTAAAGTATATATATTAAGTCTATGTTGACCATGACCATATTCTCCTTCTTCATCATGACCAAGGACTACTTTAGGTTTATATTTTCTTATTTCTCTTACATCAAATTTAATTACATCATCATCAGTAAATCCTGCACTATTCATTTGACTTCTAGCAACATCTATTGATTCAGAATATGCATCAGGTATTATTCCAAATGTAGGATAATCAGTAACGCCTAATGTCCATAATCCATCAAGTTGTTCATGAAGTCTACTTGGAGCATAATATGCTCCAACATCATGTCTTGCAAAGTATACTACGTGTACTTTTTTACCTTTATTTATATATGTAGGCATTACACCAGCAAAGAATAATTGTTCATCATCAGCATGAGTTGAAAATATCATTAAATCTGCACTATTTTCTTTTTTCCATATTTGTACATCACTTGGTATATCTCCATCAGTATATACTCTAATTTCACTAATAGTAGCGTCTTCATTATAGTTTAGTTTTACCTCATTAGATATATTATCTAATTTTATATATTCATGAAGAAAACCATCTTTACCTAATGATTTTTCTTCATTATTATTTGTAGTTAAAACTCCGTTTTTACTACTAATTTCATAGATAATATAAATATGTTTTATATTACTTTCACTTGATGTAATAACAAGATCACTATTAGCAGTTATTTTTATATTAGTTTTAACATTATCATCATTTAATTTAGTAGTTACTTGATTTTGATATTTATAAGTAACATTTTTAGATATATTAGATGCTTCTTCAGCATAAACATTAAATGGTATTAAAAGTAATAAAAACAAAATATATTTTTTCATAATTATATAACTATAACTCCTTTATTATATCTGTATAGATTATAGCAAAATAGATAGAAAATATAAATAAATAGTTTACTTAAATATATTTTTTTGTTATATTATATAGCGAGTAAGAAATTACTCCTTGCTTCATATTTTAGTTATGAAGCCGAAAAGACCATAAGGAGGTGTAATAAGCTATGAGTAAATACGAAATCATGTTTATTGTAAAAGCAACTCAAGAAAGTTCTGACGTAGCTAAAACTGCTGATGCTATGAAAGCTATTATCACTGATAATAAATCTAAAGTTTTAGATGTTAAAGAACTTGGAGAAAAGAAACTAGCTTATCCTATTAAGAAAGAATTAAATGGATATTACTATGTTTTAAATGTTGAAGCAACACATGAAGCTATATCTGAATTTAATCGTAAAGCTCTACTTGATGAAAGAGTTTTAAGACATTTAATCAT
>Ga0265300_10002871_pt1 | contig 14494 bp, 7 predicted proteins | sample AusTroGonzalo_MG_FD_193482 | JGI IMG/M metagenome (GOLD analysis project Ga0265300, IMG submission 193482) | Bovine rumen microbial communities from tropical cattle in Woodstock, Queensland, Australia - Gonzalo_03 | ecosystem: Host-associated > Mammals > Digestive system > Stomach > Rumen ...
ACGGTGCCGGTTGCGGTGCCGCCGCCGGATATCTGGATATACCCGTCGTCTTCGACGATGGTGCCGGTTGCGGTGCCGCCGCTGCGGACGCCGATCCCGCCGCCGCTGCCGACGGTGGTGGCACTCAGCTCGCCGCCGTTGCCGATCTGGACTTCGCCCTTGCCGGTCACCTGCACCAAATCGACGGAGCCGCCGCTTTCGACCGTGAGCGAGCCGCCCCCGTCTACGGAGAGTGCCGTCGCCGAACCGCCGTTGCCGACCTGCAGCCAGCCTCCGCTGCCGATGGCGACCGAGTTGGCGACGCCGCCGTTGGAAACATATGCCCGCCCGCTGGAATTGATGGTCGTCGAATCCACCGAGCCGCCGGAAAACACATAAAGTCTGCCGAAGTTGCTCACCGTGGTCAAGTTGGCGAAGCCGCCGCCGGAAACGTAAAGTCTGCCGTGGCTGCTGACCACCGTCGATTCCGCCACGCCGGCGGAGGAAAGGTAGAACCAGCCGTTGCTGTAGACCGTGGTCGAATTCGCGGTGCCGCCCACGACGATCATGGCGCCGTCGGCGCCGACGGTGGTTCGGTTCGCGGTGCCGTTGCCGTCGACGCGCAGCGTGGCGCTGCCGGTCACGGTAGTGGCGTTCACCGTACCGTCGAAGACGTCCATGTAACTGGAACCGGTCACGGTAATGGCGTTCGCCGAACCGCCGGAGACGTCTATGTAACTGGACCCGGTGACGGTAGTGGCGTTCACCGAACCGCCGAAGACGTGCATATAGCTGGAAGAGGTCACTCTGACGGAACTCACGATACCGCCGCCGGACAGATGAAGATGTCCGCCGCTGATTACCGCCCCGCTGCTGAACAAACCGCTGGAGTAAACGAAGATCGAGCCGTTGGTGGTGACCGACACCGCATACGCGGTGGTGCCGGAGTGCAGCGTCGCGCCCCAGCTGATGGTGCTGTTGCCGAAGGTGTTCTTCTTAAAACTACTGGTGGCTACGTCGGGATCGAGTCCGACAAACCCGCCGTTTTCCACGATGTTCGTTCCGTTGCCGCGATTATCGATAGTCAGCGAGGCACCGCCGCTTACCGTGACGGAGTCGAGACGTCCCCGGGAGGATACATGTATTGACCCGGCGGAATACACGAAGCCCTGGGTCAGGTTGCCGCCGCTGGAAACATAAACGATACCGCCGCTCAACACCACCCCGTCGGCGAACGCACCGCCGGAAACATACATCGTGCCGACGGAGATCACGTAGCCGCCGCTGATCTTGCCTCCCGAACCGACTTGGATCTTGCCGCCGCTGATCTTGCCTTCCGAACCGACTCGGATCACGCCGCCCAGCATCCCGCCCGAGCTGACGACACCGCCGCTGGAGATCGTCAAGGTGCCGCCGAGCAGGACAGCCGAGCTGAACATGCCGCCGTTTTCGACCAGAGCGCTGGCGCCGGCGTTGATGGTGGCGTTGCTGGCGACGCCGCCGTCATAAATGACGATCGAACCGCCTTTATTGACCGTGGTTTCGCACGCGACGCCGCCGTCGCTCGCGTACAATTTGCCGTCGCTGCCGACGATGGTCTTGGAGGCGACGCCGCCGTTGGAGGAGTTGGCTTTGCCGCCGACGGAGACCAGCACGGTTCCGCCGTTGCTCACCACCGTGGAACTGGCGACGCCGCCGGAGAGGATGAACAGTTTGCCGACGTCTTCCACGACGGTGTAGTTCGCCAAACCGCTCCAATGGACGTACATATTGTCGCTGTTGAGGATAATGCCGTTGGAAACCTGTCCCTCATAAACGTGAATATCACCCATTGTCTTTGCTCCCTCTTGTATTTAAGTTGTTTTGTTGCAAATTGAGAATACGGTTTCCGCCAGGAAAGGAGTCAACCCCGCGGCGAAAAACCGAACGGGAGCGCAAACGGAATGAAGAAGTCAATCAAAGTACCGGACGCTCCCCTGCGTCATCTCGAAGACCGGATCATGTTCCGCCGGGACCCGGCGGGAAAGCGCCACGGCAGGAACCGGATGCGCCATCATGACGGAGCCGTTCCCCCGATGTCGGCGGCACACGCTTTTCCGACTTGGTCGGTTTTCGAGACATCAGCGTGAAATATAACGTTTGTGAATCAGCCTCAACGCGCCTGCGCGTCGATACATAAACAATTATAATTTATCACGCGCGGCGGGAAATTGCAAGTCAATGGGTGAATCGGGGCTTGAAAGGTTACGGATGCGCCGCTGACTCGGCGTCGGTCGCGGCGGTTCGCGGCGGTCGGCGCGGTGCCGAACCGGTGTTTAGGCAGCCGCTCCGGTGAATATGACCGCCGCGCCGGGGTGTTGCAATCGCGCTCCGGGCATGGTAGATTATACCCCGGTCACAAATCAGGGGAGGGCGAACCGTGAATATGAATGTCAAAGCGCCGGTCTGGATATCGTCGCTGTATTTTGCCGAAGGGGTGCCGGCGGCGGTGATCTGCGAACTTTCGGTGGTGATCTTTGCCGCGCTCGGGCGGTCGCCGGAGAGCATCGCGCGCGACGTGAGCATTCTGGGGATGCCGTGGATATTCAAGCCGCTCTGGTCGTGCGCGGTCGACTTTTTCGGGACGAAGCGGCGCTGGATCGTCGGCGCGCAGCTGCTGCTGGCGGCGCTTTTCGCCGCTTCCGCGTGGTGCGCGGGAAGCGTATGGGCGCTGTGGGGGATACTGTTCGCCGCGGCGTTTGTCTCGGCGACCCACGACATCGCGGCGGACGGATTTTACATCGTGGCGCTCGACGACCACCGCCAGACGCTGTACTCCGGGCTGCGGAGCGTCTTTTTCCGGGCGGCGATGATCTCGGGACACGGCGGGGCGCTGCTGGCGGGGGTGACGGCGGCGCAGGTCGCCGGCGGCTCCCCCTGGAGTTGGGCGCTCGGGCTGGTCGCGGCGGTCACCGGTGTGCTGGCGCTGTTTCACGTCTGGGCGCTGCCGCACGGCGAGCGGCGCATCGCCGCCACGCGCGGCGAATTCGGGGCGACGCTCAAAGCGTTTCTGAAGCTTCCGAATCTGTGGCGTTTCATCGTTTTTCTGCTGCTCTTCCGTTTCGCAGAGGCACAGTTGTCGATCGTTTCCCGGCTGTTTCTGCTCGATCCCGCGGGCGGCGCGATGACCGCGCGGGAGTACGGTCTGGCGGTCGGCGCCGCCGGGGTGGCGGCGATGCTCGCGGGCGGTGTCTGCGGCGGCATCTTCGCCGCCCGGGTCGGTTTGAAGGCGGCGCTGCTGCCGATGGCGTTGGCGCTGAACGTGCCGGACGCGCTCTACACTTGGTGGGCGTTTCATCCCGTTACGGACGGCGTGGCGCGGACGCTTTTCATCGCGATCGAGCAGTTCGGGTACGGCTTCGGCTTCACGGGGTACATGCTGGTGATGATCTATTTGGCGGGGCGCTGCGGAGCGTTTCAGACGACGATATTTTCCCTGCTCACCTGCCTGATGGTCGCGGGGCTGCGGGTGCCTGGGATGTTCTCCGGCTGGCTGCTCAAACACGCGGGCAGGGCGGGGCTGACGGATTATCAGGGGTTCTTCATCTGGGTGCTGGCGGCGACGCTGGTTAGCTTCGCGGCAACGTTTTTGGCGGCGCGCGAAATTCCCCGCAACTACGGGCGAAAGGCGTAAAAAAACATCCGGAGCGACGACGCTCCGGATGTTTTGAATTCAGTCGCTGCCGTTTGTCTTACTTGCCGGCAGGGACTTTGGCGAGGATCAGCCGCTCGACGAGCAGACCATAGTCATTGTCGCCCTTCTTGACCGACAGATAGAAGTCGAACTCCTGATTCGGGTTCTTCGGGTCGAAGAACTCGCCGAGGAAGAAGCGGGCGTTGCGGCCGTTCTGACCTTTTTTCTCCGGCAGCGTCGCCAGCTGCAGCGTGCCGCTCTCGGACAGGGTGTCGCGCCCGATCCAGATCGGCAGATAGCCGTTCGCCGCGTCGATCTTCTTCAGGTCGTCCGCGGTCATGAACTCGGCGCGCGGCTGCTTCATCTCGGTGTCGTTCCACGGCAGACCGTCCTTTTCGCCGACGCTGATGTGCTGGATGAGGATGAAGACGTCCTTGTCCGGCCGCGGGATCCGCACCGCGAAGCCGCAGGCGGTGTTTTCATCCCACATGGCGGGCGAGCGGCGGCTCTGGCAGGGCATCAGCGTCACGAGGTTGTCCTGACCGTACTTGGCGACGAGCTCTTCGGGATAGCTCTGCTTGCGGCGGTTGAACTCGTATGCCATGCGCACGGCGTCGATGAACTCCTTGACGTGTCCCTTTTCCATATCGCGGTTGGTGACCGAGCGGAACTCCACCTTGGCGTCGTTCTTGACATTGTTGCAGTAACGCAGATAGAGCAGATCGAGCGGCAGCGTTTCCGCGAACTTGGGATCGTACTTCTCGCACTCGGGGTAGCAGAGCACCGTCACGGCGTCGAGGTTGATGCGGGCGCGGCGGATGTTGAAGAGCGCCCGGGGGGCGTGCTTGACCTTCGCCTCCATGCGGTCGAAGTCGCGCTGCCAGCGGATGAGGTTCGCAGGAGCGTGGACCACGCGGCGCATCACCCTCGGGTCGTAGTAGTAGCGGAAGTACCCGGGATCCTTCATGCCGGCGTCGTAGGAGTCCTTGAGGTACGCGATCATGTCGTCCGCCGCCGCGCCGTAGACGGCGTCGCAGAATTCCTTGATCGCCGCGTCGACGTCGATGTTGACGTCCTCGGTCATCAGCGCCTGCAGATAGACGTTGAGCTCCTTGAACGAGCAGCCGTGGACGACGCTGCCGCCCTGTTCGGCGATGATGTACCTGACTCCCGCGTCATAGGCGAGCTTCAAATTTTCGGTGTTGCGGTAGACTCCCGGGAAGAGCGAGTAGATGTTCATCCCGTGGGTGTACAAGGTGGGATAGTTCCAAATCCAGATCTCCTTGCAGAGCTTGCCCCAGTCGCGCATCTGGTTCAGGAAGCGGACGTTGTATTTATGCGTGAAGGACTTGGAAAAATCCTGCTGCAGCGGCGCGAGGATCACCGACATGTTGTCGGGGAACTCGAGCCCGACGGGCGGGATGCCGGTCATATCCTCCTGATACGCGAAGAAGCGGAAGATGAGCTTCGGATACTTCGCGGCGAAGTGCTTGCCCATCTCGACCAGAAAGTCGAAGTACGGACCGCCGGGGGTCTGATACTTCTTCACCAGCGCCTGACAGTTGTCACAGAAGCAGAAGCCGCCGTGCTGGTCGTTCTGGGTGAAGTCGAGTATGGCGTAGCGTTCGGGGTCGTAGTTTTCCGCCTTGATCGCATTTTCGACGTTCTTGAGGAGTTCGCGGCGCACCTCCGGATTGGTGAAGCAGAGCTGCCGGTTGGGAACGCGCTTGCCGTCCTTGTCGAGCGTGAAGTATTCGGGATGGTCCTTGAAGTACTCCTTGCCCGCGAGCGTCGGGTGCGGTCCCGCGAAGAAGGTCATGTCGTCGTTGAACGTTCGCGGCTTGCGGATGATCGGCGGCATGTACGCCGCGAGCGTGTGGGTCACGGGTCCGATGTAGAACCACGCGTCGTCGGGCTCGCCGAAGGCGTAGTCGGGCATCAGGAAGCTGTTGTTGCGGCGCACCCAGTCGCGGATCTCGGGATTCCTGACGGCGGAGCCCCAGCGGCTGCCGTGCTCGAGCGATTTGAAGCTCGGAACATGGCTGTAGTCGATGCCGTCGAATTTGAGCGTCGGCTGTTTGGGGATCTTCTTGTCGCCGGTCGCGGTGTACCAGCGGCAGCCGCAGAACTGCGTCAGGAAGTTGTAGATCGCTCCGGCGGTGCCGTAGCGGTAGTCGCCGTAGATGTAGAGGTCGTTGCCGACGCTCTTGATCCGGCGCTCGCGGGAGGCGAAATCCGCCTGATCACCGGGGGCGGTCTTACCGATGTAGATGCAGGGACCTTCCGCCTGTTTCTTGATCGGGAACTCGGCGCCGGTGATCTCCTTCAGCGTCTCGGCGAGGTCGCGAACCGCCGGATCGACCAGCACGTCCTTGTTGTCGAAGTCGTAGATGATGGTGTAATCGGTCTTGCCGTCCCGGGCGAGAGCGATCTCCTGTTTGCCGTCCGTGCAGACACAGCCGGCCATGGCGACCGTCGCCGCCGTCAGCACTCCTGCCATTATCTTTCTCATGTTGTCCCTTTGTTTTTATGTTTGGTTACGGGTTTCGAACTATGGATTAATATGGCGCGTTCGGATGGAAAATTCAAGTCATTCCGTCCGCGCAATTCCGGGATATTGCCGGATTTATTTGACCTTGGCCAGTACCAGCCGGTCGACGAGCAGACTTTTGCCGTCGCCGCCGTCCTTGGCCGACAGATAGAAATCGAACTCCTGATCCGGATTTTTCGGGTCGAAACATTCGCCGAGGAAGAACCGCGTGTTGCGCACGGGCAGCGTCGCCAGCTGCAGCACTCCGCCGCCGGTGACTTTCGATCTGCCGATCTTTACCAGTTGGTAGCCCTCGCCCTTGCGGATCGTTTCCAGATCCTTGACGGTCAGGAAACGGTTGCGCAGTTTGACCATTTTTACGCTGTACCACGGCAGACCGTTTTTTTCGGACATGGAGATGTGCTGGACCAACACCGCGGTCGAAGCTCCCGGGATGGGGATCCGCACCGCGAAGCCGCAAGCCGCGCTCCTGTCCCACTTCGCCGGCGCACGTCGCGACTGGAAGGCCGGCAAGGTGGTCAGGTTCTCCTTCCCGTACTTGTCGAGCAAAGTCTTGGGATAGCGCGGCGTACTGCGAATGGCGTGTACGAACATCCGCGCCGTCTGAATGTACCCGGCGGCGGATTCCCTGTACGCGTTCTTGTATGGGCAAGTGCGGTACTGGCGCCGCATATCCGCGAGCAGCCGCTCGCGGTAGCGGTCGAAGAGGGACTGAAGCGGCAGTCGCCTCGCGAACTCCGCATCGCGCGCGGCGCATTCGCGGTAACGGAAAATCGTGATCCCATCGAGGTTGAGGCGGGCGCGGCGCACGTTGAAGAGCGCCTGCGGATCGTCGGCGACGAGTTTTTCCATACGGTCAAACTCGCGTTGCCAGCGGATCAGATTATCGGGCGCATGGAGCTTGCCCAGCACCCGGGGATCGCAGAAGTAGCGGAAGTAGCCGAGGTCTTCGTTGCAGAGCTTGTCGGTTTCTTGCAAATACCTGAAAATGTCTTGAGAGGCCTTGCCGTATACGGCATCGCAGAATTCTCTGGTCGTCGCTTCGACGTCGGTGTCGACATCCTCGGCGAGGCGGTTCTGCAGATAGATGTTGAGCTCCTTGAACGATTGCCCCTCGTTGACGCTGCCGCCCTGTTCGGCGATGATGTATCTGACTCCCGCCTTGTACGCGAGCTTCATGTTCTCGCTGTTGCGGAAGACGCCGGGGATTAGCGAATAGACCAGCAGACCGTGGGGGTACATGATGGGATAGTTCCAGAGCCAGATCTCCTTGCAGAGCGTGCCCCAGGTGTTGATCTGATTGAGATAATGCCGATTGTACGGGTGCGAGAAGGGCTTGGAAAAGTCCTTGCCGCCGGGGGCGATGATCACCGACAGATTGTCCGGAAACTTCAGCCCTTCGGGGGGTATTCCGGTCATGCTCTCCTGATAGGCGAAGAAGCGGAACATCAGCTTGGGATACTTTTCGATGAAATGGTTGCCCATCTCGACGACGAAGTCGAAGCATGGACCGCCCGGGGTCCGGTATTTTTTCACGAGCTTTTGACAGTTTTCGCAGAAACAGAAGCCGTCGGACTTGTCGTTCTGGGTGAAGTCAAGCACCGCGTACTGATTAGGATCGTACTTTTCCGCCTTGATGACGGTCTCGAGGTTTTCGAGCAGGATGCGCCGCACCTCGGGGTTGGAAAAGCACACCTGCCGGGCGGGAACGCGTCTGCCGTTCTTTTCGAGCGTGAAGTATTCCGGGTGTTCCTTAAAATACGCCTTATCGGCGAGCGCGGTATGCGGGCCCGCCAGAAACATCGTGTCGTCGTTGAAGCTGCGCGGTTTGCGCGTGATCGGCGGCATGTACGCGAAGAGGGTGTGCGTCACGGGGCCGATGTAGTTCCACGCATCGTCCGGTTCGCCGAAGGAGTAGTTCGGCATCAGAAAAGCGTTGTTGCGGCGTATCCAGTCGCGGATCTCCGGAGTTTGGGCGGCGACCCGGTTTTTGCCGCCGTGCTCAATGGACTTGAAGCTCGGCACATGGCGGTAGTCGATGCCGTCGAACTTGAGCGTCGGCTGTTTGGGGATCTTACTGTCGCCGGTTACGGTGTACCAGCGGCAGCCGCAGAAGCGGTAGAGAAAGTTGTAGATCGCTCCGGCGGTGCCGTAACGGTAGTCGCCGTAGATGTAGAGGTCCTTGCCGACGCTCTTGATCCGGCGTTCGCGCGATGCGAAATCGGCGTCGTCGCCGGGGGCGGTGACGCCGATGAATATCTTCGGCCCGTCGGCCTTTTCCGCGATCGGGAACTTGGCGCCCGTGATCTCTTCGAGCGTTGCGGCGAGATCGCGCACCGCGGGGTCGAGCAGCACGTCACCCGAAAACTTGTAGACGATGGTGTATTCGGTCTTGCCGTCCCGGGCGAGCGCGATCTCTTGTTTGCAGTCCGTGCAGATGCAGCCGGCTATGGAGACCGTCGTCGCCGTGAGTATTCCTGCCATGATCCTTTTCATGCCGCCTCCTGATTTATGGTTGATTACGGGATTCACACGGTGGGTATCGAGACGGCGCGGGCGGGATGGAAAAGATTCATCCCGCCCGTGCGGTCCGGCGGATTGCCGGAAATTACTTTACCTTTGCCAGCACCAGCCGGTCGACGAGCAGGCTCTTGCCGTCGCCGCCGTCCTTGGCGGAAAGGTAGATGTCGAACTTCCGGTTCGGGTCGCCGGGGTCGTAGTACGAGCCGAGGAAGAAGCGCGCGCTGCGCCCCATCTGCCCCTCGTGTTCCGGCAGCGTCGCCAGCTGGATCTGACCGCTCTCCGACAGCTTGGCGCGTCCGATCCAGAAGAGCCGGTACTGGTCGTTGACCTTCGCCAGTTCGTAGCTCCGCAGCATCGGGCGGCGGACCTCCTGCATCTTGACGGTGTTCCACGGCAGACCGTCCTTCTCGCCGACGCGGATGTCCTGAACGACCAGCGTGGAGCCGCGTTTCGGTCGGGGGATCCGCACCGCGTAGCCGGATGCGGTGTTTTCATCCCACATGGCGGGCGGACGGCGGATCTGGCAGGGCATCAGCGACACGAGGTTGTCTTTCCCGTACTTGGCGACGAGTTCCTCTGGGTAGGTCTGTTTGCGGCGGTTGAACTCGTAAGCCATGCGCACGGCGGTGATGAAGCCGTCGACGTGCCCTTTTTCCATGGTGCGGTTCTTGACCGAGCGGTACTGCACCTTGGCGTCGTCTTTGACGTATTTGCAGTAGCGCTTGTACAGCGTGTCGAGCGGGAGTGCCTCGGCGAACTTGGGGTCGTACTTGGCGCAGTCGGGGTAGCAGAGCACCGTCACGGCGTCGAGGTTGATACGGGCGCGGCGGATGTTGAAGAGCGCCCGCTGGTCGTCCTTGACCTTTTCCTCCATGCGGTCGAAATCCTTCTGCCAGCGGATGAGGTTCTCGGGCGAGTGGACCACGCGGCGCATCACCCGCGGGTCGTAGTAGTAACGGAAGTATCCGGGATCCTTGAGTCCGGCGGCGTAGGAATCCTTGAGGTAGGCGATGATGTCGTCCGCAGCCGCGCCGTAGACGGCGTCGCAGAACTCCTTGATCGCCGCGTCGACGTCGATGTTGACGTCCTCCGCCATCAGGTCCTGCAGATAGACGTTGAGCTCCTTGAACGAGCAGCCGTCGACGACGCTGCCGCCCTGTTCGGCGATGATGTACCTCACGCCGGCATCGTGGGCGAGCTTCAGGTTTTCGGTGTTCCGGTAGACGCCCGGGAAGAGCGAGTAGATCTTGATGCCGTGGGTGTACAAGGTGGGATAGTTCCAGATCCAGATCTCCTTGCAGAGTTTGCCCCAGTCGCGCATCTGGTTGAGGAAGCGCACATTGTATTTGTGCGTGAAGGACTTGGAAAAGTCCTGCTGCAGCGGGGCGAGAATGACCGACATGTTGTCGGGGAATTTGATGCCGACAGGGGGAATGCCGGTCATATCCTCCTGATAGGCGAAGAAGCGGAAGGTGATCTTGGGATACTTCTTTTCGAAGTGCTGACCCATTTCGACCAGAAAGTCGAAGTACGCGCCGCCGGGGGTCTGATATTTCTTTTCCAGCGCCTGACAGTTTTTGCAGAAGCAGAAGCCGCCGGAGCGGTCGTTCTGGGTGATGTCGAGGATCGCGTAGCGATCGGGGTCATACTTTTCCGCCTTGATCACGTTCTCGACGTTTTTGAAGAGCTCCTTGCGCACTTCGGGATTGCTGAAGCAGAGCTGCTTGTCGGGTACGCGCTTGCCTGCCAAGTTGAGCGTGAAGTACTCGGGATGCTCCTTGAAGTATTCCTTGCCCGCGAGCGTCGGGTGCGGTCCGGCGAAGAAGGTCGTGTCGGCGTTGAAACTGCGCGGCTTGCGGATGATCGGCGGCATGTACGCCGCGAGCGTGTGGGTTACGGGACCGATGTAGAACCACGCGTCGTCGGATTCTCCATACGCGTAGTTGGGCATCAGGAAGCTGTTGTTGCGGCGCACCCAGTCGCGGATCTCGGGGTTTCTGACCGCGCCGGCGTGTTTTCCGCCGTGTTCGAGCGATTTGAAGCTCGGCAAATGCTTGTAGTCAATGCCGTCGAATTTGAGCGTCGGCTGTTTGGGGATCTTCTTGTCGCCGGTCGCGGTGTACCAGCGGCAGCCGCAGAACTGCGTCAGGAAGTTGTAGATCGCTCCGGCGGTGCCGTAGCGGTAGTCGCCGTAGATGTAGAGGTCTTTCCCGACGCTTCTGATCCGGCGTTCGCGGGAGGCGATCTCGGCGGTGTCTCCGGACGGGGTCATGCCGATGTAGATGCAGGGACCTTCCGCCTGCGTCTTGATCGGGAACTCGGCGCCGGTGATCTCCTTCAAGGTTTCGGCAAGGTCGCGGACGGCGGGATCGACCAGCACGTCCTTGTTGCCGAAGTCGTAGATGATCGTGTAATCGGTTTTGCCGTCCTGGGCAAGAACGAGCTCCGCCGGTTTCGCCGGATTCGCCTGTTCCGCCGGTTCCGTCCGGTCCTCCCGCTCTGCCGGCTTGGCGGCGGTGAGGAGAGCCACGGCGACGGCGAGCATCGGAACGATGACGGTCGTGCAGCGCAGAAATTTCTTCATGGTAACCCCTTTCTGTTATGGTCCGAATTGCCGGAGCAAAAAAGTTGATGTTAATAATATTACTTGACAAACGGCAAAAATCAAGGCAAAACACGCCACTGCGGCGTATTTCCGCCACACAAAATGTCGTAAAAAATCGTTTCAGGAAAGGATGCCGAGCGCATTCAGCAGTATCACCAGCAGCCCCGGTATGACGAGCAGCGTCATGCACAGCTGGAAGACGTATTCCCGCGGCCACGCATGCCTGCGGGAACCGCGCACCTCCTTGGAAAAGCGCTCCAGACCGACGACGGCGACGACGAGCATCGCGGTGAAGATCGCCCCGATCGGCATCAGCACGCTGTTGCTGAGGAAGTCGAGCGAGTCGAGGATGTCCATATTGCGGCAGGCGGCGATGAAGCCGAGCGGATGGAAATTTTTGAAGACGCTGTAACCGAGGATGGTGATGGTGCCCACGGCGACGATCTCGGTCACGCCGATCGCGATCGCCCTGGCGCGGCTGATCTTGAGCTCCTGACTTATCGTCTGCACGTTGGTCTCCAGAAGCGACAGCGCCGAAGTCGCCGCCGCGAAAAGCACGAAGATGAAGAACGCCGCGCCGATCAGCTGCCCGCCGGGGAAGTTCGCGAAGACCTGCGGCATCGTGATGAACACCAGCCCGACCCCGGCGTGTTCGGCGGCTTGCCGCCCCCCGAAGGCGACGACCGCCGGAATGATCATGAGTCCGGATATGAACGCCACGGCGGTGTCGAAGATCTCGACCTGATTGACGTTCGCCACGAGGTCGTCGCGGCGGCGCATGTACGACCCGTAGGTGATCATGATCCCCATCGCGATCGAGAGCGAGAAGAAGAGCTGACCCATCGCCGCGACGACCGTCATGTATCCGAACTTGGAAAAATCCGGCTCCAGATAGTAGCGGAAGCCGTCGCCCGCGTCGGGCAGAAAGGCGCAGTAGGCGCTCAAGGCGACGATCAGCACCAGCAGCGCGGGCATCAGCACCTTGTTGAAGCGCTCCACGCCCCGGCGCACGCCGAAGGCGATCACCACGACCATCAGTGCGACGAAGATCAGGAAGTATACGAGCGGCGACCACGTCGACGAGATGAACTCGGCAAAATACCGTTGCGACACTCCGGGGAGCTCCTTGCGGAAGTTGCCCACCGGGGTGGTCAGCATCACGACGACGTATTTGGTGATCCAGCCGCCGATCACGCAGTAGTACGGGACGATGATCAGCGGGACGAGCGAGTTGAGGTAACCGCCGATCCGGAGCGAGCCCAGAAAGGATTTTTTGCCTGCGCAGAGGTCGCGGAAGGCGCCGATCGGTCCTTTGCCGGTCATGCGGCCGATGGTGTTCTCGGCGATCAGCAGCGTGTATCCGAAGGTCAGGGCAAGGATCAGGTAGGTCAGCAGAAATATCCCGCCGCCGTACTTCGCGGTGAGGTACGGAAAACGCCAGATATTGCCCAGTCCCACGGCGGAACCCGCCGCCGCGAGGACATATCCCACTTTGCCGGTGAATCTTTCCCGATTTTTCATAGTGCTCCGGATATTTGGATTGCGTATGATGATTGCATATTTAAAATACCTCCGCCGAAGCGGAATTGCAATTCCCGGTCGCGGGGGAGGCGGGGAGCCTTTCGCAATTTGACGCGGGGATTTGAATTGGGTGCGCTTCGGTGCTATCTTTTCCCCGCGCATCATTCCACTCCGCACCGGGGGCGGAAAACAAACATAAGGGTTCGTGAAAATGGTGAAACACATCATACTGTGGCAGCTCAAGGACGACATCGCGGACAGGACCGCGGTCAAGGCGGGCATCAAGGCGGGACTGGAGGGGTTGCGCGGACGCATCCCCGGTCTGATCGACATCCGGGTCCGCATCGAAGGGCTGGCGAGCTCCAACGCCGACGTGATGCTGGATTCGACCTTCGCCGACGCGTCGTCGCTCAAGGGCTACGCAGTTCACCCGGAGCACGTCAAGGTCGCCGACACGAAGGTCCGTCCCTTCACCAAAACGCGGCTGTGTCTGGACTTCGAGGAGTGACTCCGGGCCCACCGGACGCGTTGAATCCGCTTTCCGCCGAGGTGGAAACATGCTGCTGACCCGTCCCATTCACTCCGCCGCGTTTCTCAAGGCGCACGATCTGGGCGTCGAAGTCCATACCGACCGCCCGGTGCCGGAGGAGCTGCTCCCGTTCGTCTTCGGCGTACATCTGCCTTTCACGGGGCTGAATCTCGCCGCGCTCGATGAAACTTTGCGTCGGCGCTCGATCCGGGAGCTCGAGGACGCCCTGCTGGCGGGCAGCCGTTTCCACGTGGACCGCGTGGTGATCCACTCCTGCGGGATCGAAACGGACGACGGGGTCCGCGTCGGGGATTACGAAATTTTGATCCGCTCTTTCCGCGAACTTGCGGAGTTTTCCGCGAAGCGCGGGATAATACTCTGCATCGAAAATCAGGTCGCGCGACGGAAACGCCGCCGTTTCGGCGACCGACCGGCGGAGTGGCTCGCTCTGCCGGGCGATATCGACCGGGAAAACGTGATGCTGACCCTGGATTCGAGCCATGCGGCGACCAGTGCGGCGCTCTTCGAAAATTACGCCGACCAACTGCGCTGCCTGGACGAGTTTTTCCGCCGACCGGAACTTATCGGGCGCATCCACTGGTCCGATGCGCGGTTGAAGAACCGGGAGGCACTGTACTGCGACATGCATCTTGTCCCGGGGAAGGGCGATCTGCCGCTCGAATTCCACCGCCGGATCCGCCGGCTCGAGGCCGTCAAGCTGCTCGAACAGAAGTGCACCGAAGAGGAAGTCCTCGAAGGATTGGATTTCATCGCTGGCTTGGGCGATTGACTCGTCCGCGATCTGCGCGGGCAGCTCTCGACGGGGGGCAATATGCCGATCTACCGCAGGTACGTCTGCCGTTCCCGGTGATCGGAACGGGGTGGAATCAGACCAACCCGGATTCCCGGATCAGCCGGCAGTAGACATCCTCGCCGACGGCGAAGCGGAAGACGGTGAACGACGTGAGCATCGTCCCCATCACACCGGGGACAAGCGCGCTCTGCCCCGCGATGAAGAAGTTGCGAACCGGCAGCCGCCCGCAGAGCCGCGATTGCCCGCAGAGGTTCCGGACGCCGTAGGCGCACCCCGTCGGCGGGTCGTAGTCCCGGCAG
>Ga0265300_10002872_pt1 | contig 14491 bp, 13 predicted proteins | sample AusTroGonzalo_MG_FD_193482 | JGI IMG/M metagenome (GOLD analysis project Ga0265300, IMG submission 193482) | Bovine rumen microbial communities from tropical cattle in Woodstock, Queensland, Australia - Gonzalo_03 | ecosystem: Host-associated > Mammals > Digestive system > Stomach > Rumen ...
AGGTGGCGTTGCCCCAGCAAGCCACCCATTTCGAAAACTTCTCTGGCATATGCCAAAGATAGCTAAATCAGAGAATGCTTATAACTTTATCGTCAAGCCAAAGGCCACGGGCAAGCAAATCTCGTCATTGCTTAGGCCACCATCGTCCATGTCGAGGTACGTGTAGTAGCCGCCATCGCCTGCATAGAACTGGAAGCCCGTTTCAAAGAACATGCCCAAGTGTTCGTTGAACATGTGTTGCAGACCAAAACCGAATACCAAGCGCCAGTAATAGAATCGTTCTTCTTTTACTCCGCCCAATTCTTCATGGTATATATGGTCGTTGGTTCTACCAGTAAGGAACTCCGACGAATGGAATACATAGGGGCCGGTCAATCCGTTAAAACGGTAAGCGACGCCCAAGCCGCCCATAAAGTCATAGTCGGAATCGTAACCAAGCCAGTGAGCGTTCGCTGACAGGTGTCCGTTTAGGAACGTTTGTTCCACACCGACGAGTCCGTGGTAAGCTTGTCCAAGGCCAGCAAAAATACTGGTCTGGGCGAAACTGAAACAGGCTAAAAAGCCGATAATGATTGCTAGTTTTTTCATTGTTCCTCCTACCTAATTAAGAACGAATCCAAAATTACAAAAATAATTACTCGAAAAGCAAGTTCCCAAATAACTATTTTTATGGCCACTTTTCCATAATCATATCCTTTTGTGAATCGTGAAACCGCGCCATTAAACTTGCCTCGCGGTTGTACCCGAATTCTATATAAAGGGCCTATGGAAAAATTGGATAAAATTGCGGAAAAATTGTATCTTTATAGCATGACTGAATCGCAGAACGAAAATCAGGGCGCTGTAAATCTCGACGCCGAACAACAAGCGAAAAAAGCGCGGGCCGAACGCATCAAGAAAATGCGCGGCTGGCTCTCGCCCCGCGATTCTATCGCAGACGATTTTACCGCCGAAGACGAAGCCCTCTATTACGGTAGCGGTCACTCCGGCTGGAATAGATAAGATAAACCGATTTACCGCTTCTTCACGGTCCTAATTGTGGGACTGATTTTCTGTTCGCTTGTGCCGAGGTATCGGCCTTGCATATCGAACACGCGGGCGTCTCCCTTTAGGAGCGGAAGGCTTGCGCGCCTTGAAATAGCTGTCGTGCCGGTACTGTCCGCCGTTTCGGTGATGTTGAAGTAGTCAATTTGAAAATAGTTGATGGAACTCTGCCCCTTATACCCTTCCACAAGCGCCATGACATCGGTTATCTTGCCCAGCTTGAGGCCGAGTTCTTCCCACTTCTTGAAGTGTGCGGTAATGTCGATGTGGCCGCTGTCGCGTACGGTGCGGCGAATGCTGAAATACTGTTTGAACGACATGTCGCCCTGGACTCTCGGTTCCTTGTTGGCGGTGTTCTGCCAGATGTCGTAGGTGTCGCCATCGACGGTGAATTCGCCGAGCCTGGTTCCGAAAGTGGATGTGTCGGCTGTATCTCTGATTATCCAGTAGTCTATGATATAAAATTCGGTTTTCGGCTCGGTGGTATTGCCTTGGATGCCAACCAGAAAATAGGGGGTGCCGAAGCCGCCGCCTTTTGTGCGAAACTTGTAGTCCGCCGCAAAGTTGCCATGCTGGTCGAAGGTCTTTGGCTCGTCGAACTTGGGACCAAAGCGCACGATAGCGTCCGCGACCTTGGAGTAAACTAAGTAGCCGCCATCATCGTAGCACTCCAAATAAGCATTGTAGCCATCGCGCCAGACTTCGTAACTGTAGTTTGTACCGTCTATCGTGCCGGAGGCGTAGTTTTCGCCCTCCGCGGGCCATGCGTTAGGACACCTTTCCGCATAGATAGTCGTAGCCAAGCCCATGGTGAGGGCGATTCCTAAACCAAATAATTTTCTCTTCATACTGTCAATATATATTATTTGAATTTATATTCCAAATTCCTGAAAACGGAATGACAAAAATCCCCCGGCATTTGCCGAGGGATTTTTTAAAGGCGATGCCGGCTAAAGCCGGCATGAAACTCGCGATTAGTACCTGTAGTGATCAGCCTTGTACGGGCCTTCCACAGGCACGCCGATGTAGTCGGCCTGAGCCTTGGTAAGCGTCGTCAGGTGAACGCCGAGCTTTTCGAGGTGGAGGCGTGCGACCTTTTCGTCGAGGATCTTCGGGAGCGTGTACACGACGCCGCTTTCGTACTTGATGCCGGCGACAGTCTGCTTGCCCTGAGCGTTGAGCCAGAGGTCAATCTGAGCGATGGTCTGGTTCGTGAAGCTTGCACTCATCACGAAGCTCGGGTGACCAGTAGCGCAGCCGAGGTTCAGCAAGCGGCCTTCAGCAAGAATAAGGATGCTGTGACCGTCGGCGAAAATCCATTCGTCGTACTGCGGCTTGATTTCGTTGCGCTTGATGCCCGGAATCTTCTTGAGGCCGGCCATGTCGATTTCGTTGTCGAAGTGACCGATGTTACCCACGATAGCGCGGTTCTTCATCTTTTCCATCTGGGCGGCGCTAATGATGCCGGTGTTGCCAGTGGTGGTCACGAAGATGTCGGCGTAGCTAACCACTTCGTCAAGCGTCTTGACTTCGTAGCCTTCCATCACAGCCTGCAGAGCGCAAATCGGGTCGATTTCGGTGATAATCACGCGAGCACCCTGACCGCGGAGGGACTGTGCGCAGCCCTTACCCACGTCGCCGTAGCCGCAAACCACGGCAATCTTACCGGCCATCATCACGTCGGTGGCACGGTTAATGCCGTCGATCAGCGAGTGGCGGCAGCCGTAGAGGTTGTCGAACTTGGACTTGGTCACAGAATCGTTCACGTTGATAGCCGGGAACTTGAGGCGCTTGGCCTGGGCCATCTGGTACAGGCGATGCACGCCGGTAGTGGTTTCTTCAGAAACACCCTTCAAGGCTTCGCGAGCGCGAGTCCACTGCTTCGGATCCTTTTCAAAGATCTTGCGGCAAGTGGCGAGGAACACGCCCCATTCTTCGCTATCGGTTTCCGGGTTGAATTCAGGCACCTTGCCGGCGTCTTCGAATTCAGCACCGCAGGTCACGAGCATGGTAGCATCGCCGCCGTCATCCACGATCAGGTCCGGAGTCTTGCCGTCGGGCCAAACGAGAGCCTTGGCGGTATTTTCCCAATATTCTTCGAGGGTTTCACCCTTCCAGGCGAAAACAGGCACACCCTGCGGATTGTCGATGGTGCCCTTCTTGCCCACTACCACGGCGGCAGCGGCGTTGTCCTGCGTACTAAAGATGTTGCAGGAGACCCAGCGCACATCGGCACCCAGGTCCACGAGGGTTTCAATCAAAATAGCGGTCTGCACGGTCATGTGGAGGCTACCCATGATGCGGGCGCCAGCCAGCGGCTTCTTGCCGGCATATTCCTTGCGGAGAGCCATCAGGCCCGGCATTTCGGTTTCGGCGAGGTCGAGTTCCTTGCGGCCTTCGATTGCAAGGTTAATGTCTTTAATTTTGTATTCCATAATTTATTCCTTTTGGCGCGGTTTTTGCGGCCGTTTAGATGGCGATGAGAATCCGCGCACCCTTATTTATGCGTAAATATAGTTATATGCATAAAAAGAGTCAAGCCGATAATGTCTTCGAATGTGCCGAAAAGCATGAAACTCTTGATATAGACGACGGCTCGCTCTTACGATTCCTCCACGGTCAAAGAATCCATTAGCACGTGATAAATTTCTGGGTGCTCGATTTGCATGATCGTCGTGACTTTGTTTCCTGCGTCTTTCGAGGATGCGCCGCAAAGGAACAACTTCTCGCTTGGTAATCCGTAATCCAAAAACACGTACCGATCGTGGAACTTGCGGTTCGGACGGTCGATTTTCAAAGAAACATCGGGTCTGGCTTTTTCGTAGTCAGCTTTTATCGCTGGTGTAATCTTTTCGTCTCCCCATTCCTCGCTGAAAATATGTACGCTTGTATTTTTCGAGATTCCTCGCAACAAGTCTAGTGTTTTAACGCTAATGTAATGGCATGGCTACGCCATGCTTTTTTCTGAGCCTCGGCAATGTCTATGCGAGCATAGACACTGCTCTTGGCTTTTGAAAAAATGTCGATAATCGTGATTGATTTCTTCGCCATGCCATAAATTTTTATATAGGCTACATCGGCTTCGAGTTTCTGTCCGTCAAAAATCAGGAAGTGTTTGTAAGTGGAGGGATCGATGAAGTTTTCCATGACTTTTTGCACATCATTCGAAAGCTGCTCTATCTTTTGGTTTTGGGCGGAATGAACGGTGTTGATAAAGAAATCAACTTGATGTTCGACCGCAGTGAGCCGAGTATCGACATTTCCAATTTGTTTTTATAGCATTTGCCATCAGAAGCAGTTGTCAAGTATTCCTTGACAACTGAATCTCGGTCTAGTTCTCCCTCTTTATAGATATTTGCAATATGCAGGCTTATGTTTTGCTTTGTGGCGTGAAAAAGCTCTGCCATCTGTGCCTGCGTGAGCCAGACGGTTTCGTTTTCTACTCGAACTTCAATATGGAATTCTCCGCCCTCTGGTTGATATACGACAATTTCGTTCTTATCGGTAACGGGCTGTACCACTTGCTTTTTCATCTGTATCTCCTTCCGCCTACATGCTAAAAAAGACGGAGCTTTAGATTTTTTTTAGTTAAACTGAACTTTTGTTCACTATAATATAAATTTGTAAAAATAGTTTGTCAAGAGGTCCTTTTGTTTCGAGGATAAATTCAACTTCGAATCTGGCGCCTTCGGTTTCGAGGACTTTTATTTCTTTGTCAATCCAGCTTTGCTGAAACTTTTGGGCATCGTGTGGATTTTGTCGTTTTTAACAGTGCTGCTAATTGTACGGGCTTTTTTGGTAATGTCTGCTAGATTTCTATTTTCAGGAAAGTACTGATAAAGTTTTTCGTCGTGTCTGGAATGGAGAATTCTTACTTGCGATGCAAGGATACTAGCTTTATGTTCGTCTTTTTTCCAAAGGTTTGCGAAAAATGTCTTGGAGTCTTCTTCGCTGAGAGGGAATGTGTTATAGCCTTCAGCGGTTAGATTTTCTTTTATATTGCTGAGCCAAACATTGCGTGTGACATCGATTGCGTTGATGGGACCGATCATGAGCGCTGTGAATATTGTGCAGAAAATGATGACAGTATATTTAGTGGGAATGATTTTGGGAATAATTCGAATGACGGTATAAATGAAGAAAAATAAGTTTATGCCTAAATAGTACAGACGATTTTCACTGATGCCATATTCGGAAATTCGTTCTACAATTCCGATGGTCATCGTGATGATTATGGGGATGTTTGTATAGGGTATAATCCTTGCGAACGTCTTTTCAAAGGAAGGCTTTGAACTTATTAAGGCGGGGTAAAAATACGTATTAAGCGCTGATATGATGATTGTCAAAAATGACGCGTGATCAAGAATTCCTTCTAAATCGAAACGCCATTTGCATAACGCTGTTATGGAATAATTGAAAACAAAAATAGCATAGGCTGCATAAAGAGGTAAAATAAGGAATTTGTTTAAATTGATGGGAATGTTGAAACGCTTTGATTTTATGATAATCTTGAGAACTTTTAACGAGGGCGTTTCGTCAAGGCTTTCGTCAATTCGGGGAATTCCTGCCATGCAGAATATGGAAAACACTGAATAAAAAAAGAGATAGAAGATAATTGAGTGATATTCGGTTATTTTAAGTGACATTAAATCAAAGGCGATGGATGTCAAAATAGTCAAGATAATCGTAGCTGTTATGGCGGTGGTCATGGACTCGAAATTTTTCTTTTGAAAATTCCATAACCTATTTTCATCTTTTATGAATAAAATGCCAGAGGATAAGACGACAAAAGATATGACATAAATGCAAATAATCGTTTTCAGTATACTTCTGAAGTTATAATAATCAGGTGTATGGACCAGATAGACAAGAATGATGGAAATGACAAGCCAGCTTACGCTGGATAGTATTTGGGGCAACTTACTTGAGCTTTTCCGTGATTCTTGGATAAGCGATGTTGTTAAGGCAATAAACATTGCTTCAACGGGGTAAGTGAAACACCATGATATGAAAATTTTTTGTATGAGGTGCGGTGGGTTGGAATCTGCATTGTAGTAAAAATAGGAAAGTGCTATCGGTGTCAAAATTGCAAACGCAATTGCAACAGGGAACCGCTTGAATGCGTTCCGGACGAGACCCAGATATTCTTTCAGTGATTTTAACATTTATTTTAAATTTAAAAAATGAGTTTGATGGTATTATACAAAAATCCCGGAGCAAGTCCGGGATGACAATGTAATGAAGAATGTTACTGGATCCTTCGCGGCTTTCGCCGCTCAGGATGACGATGCTGACCAATGACCAACAACTAATGACCATTTACTTCTTTATGCAGCGGACAGGAACGTATTCCCCTTTTTCTCTGCGGTCGATATCTGTGAAATTCGAATGGTAGTCGCTGTTCATCGCAAAGACTCCTTCTTCTAGCCAGAACAAGTTGTAACCGGAAAGAGTTTTGTCTCTTCCGTAGGGATCTATCTTACCGTCCATTCTTAAGGATAATCCGAATTCATCTGTGGCTGCCCTGTCTTTGCCTCGTATAAAGGAACCTATTACATAAAGTTTGGGCATGTACGCCATTCCGTTTTCGTAATTTAGGGCTTCAATAGAGCTCCAATCATCTTTGGTGGGCAATCTCCATCCGTCTGGGCAAACTTTCTTGGATACGTTGACGGTATAGAAACGGCTGGCTCCGTCACAGTATGCATTTTCGCTTTCGTCATGCTCGTTGAAATCCGCAATTTTGGCGCACTTGCTTTGCTTTGTGAAAAGCGTATCGGAACTGTCGTAGTAATCCATATCTTGTGCAAGCCAGGTTTGCCCGTTAAAAACAGTGGTCTTATAGACATGTCCATCGCGCGGGTCAGTGAAACTTCCGTAATCAAAATCAGGATTGAAGAAGTATTCTGCTGGCAAGGTATTCGTGTTCAAGATACTGAGCCAATAGTCTTCATGGCATATGAAGGTCAAATCGTTATTTGTTTCACCTACGCCAATTGTGCGTGTGCCGTTTTCTGTACAAATTACACCATTCTTTTCTTTCCCTTGCATTTCCAAGGTAATCCATGAATTGTTTTCGCACACAAAATGCTCTTTCTCGATGGTGATGAGGGTGTCGCTGACGTTTTCGTTGCAGTATGGCATGTTGGCGCATTTTCGCCAAATGTTACGCAGGATGGCAAGAGAATTATCTACTTCGTCTCCATAAACGCAGCCTAAATTCAAATACATTTTGGGGAGATGATCCAGATCTGCAAAATCCAATCCGTTGATGCAATAATTTTCTGGTTCCAGTTTGCCGTCTGCAAAATCGTCTACTAGAACTGGGGACAATTCGTTTATGCTGTCGTTTTCGCGATTTTTGTACAAGAAGAACAAAGTATATTCTAATTGCTCGTCAGTAATATGCGGCATATCTTGGAATAACGAATCTAGACCGAGTTCGCGATAAAGTTCCTCTGTTGCCATTTTCTTTGCGGAGTCGAGATTAAGCCCTTGTTCCGCAAGAACGGTGATGCGTTTTGCAATAAACGTGTCCACTACGCCGTATGTCGCAACGGCTTTCAATGCTCGTGGAGAAGCTGCGCATTGTACTGGTGGCGGGAAATAAATGCCGATCGGGCTGGAGCTGGACAACGGTCTGATTTCGCTAGACGAGAGGCGCTCTTCGCTCGAAGATAGCTTGTTTTCGCTAGATGAACTTTCTATGGTACCGCTTGACGAACTTGCGGCGGAGCTATTGGTAATCAAGCTCGAAGAACTGCTGTTCAGTGAGAACGTGTTTTCATCTTCCCATGTCCCTGTGGCTTCTGAGCAGGCAAAAAATGTGATAGAGCATGCGAGGAGTAAATATCTCAACTGGCTCATTACAATCCCCTTTTTTTGGAATTCTTATTTATTTTATCTGTTAACGGAAAAAGCTGTAAGTTCAGGCGGTAAACTTGGTTGATGTCTTGGCATTCGCGAGCGATGTTGATAATCTTTTTACGGCATGTGTTGATTTCTTCGACGATGCGTGTGTAGGCGGATTCGTCGATGCCCATGGTGACGCCCGAAAAGTTGCGCTCTTCGATGGAGTCCTTTTCGATGGAGCGCGTGGCGAGTGCGGCCATCTTCTTGTTCATGGTGCGGATGGCGAGCGGAATAGCTTCCGTGGAACCCATGACGGATTTTTCAGTTTGCTCGTAAGTGCCGTTGCCCGTTTTGATGAGGAGCCCGGTTTTTACCAAGAATCCGAGAACCTCGCGGACGTCTAGCGCCGATGTCTTTTCCCTGATTTTTTCGGCGATTTCGCATGGATCGGCATTTGGCATGAGTGGGGCGAGTTCGCGCACAATGGGGCAGATTGGTTTTTCGTAGTAGTTGAATGTATCTGCATCAAGAATGCGGATCTTGTTCGAAGCGGCTTCGCGCCCGAGTTCGCGGAGAGCCTCCTCCTTCTCTGTGGCATTTTTCGCGTTCCCGAATTTCACGAGCAGCCTGAAATAGGTGTAATCGAACCCTTCTAGTTTCATGGCTCGAGCTACTTTATCTATTCCTGGTTTGCTCAGGCGCGTTTTCCCGTCACAGACCAGCTTGAGGTAAGTCGGTGAAACAAAACCGGCGAGGCTTGCAAATTCACGCCAAGTAAAATAAGATACCCTTTTGCGTTCTTCGTAAAAGTCGCGCATGTAAAGTCGGTAATCGTTATATTTTGTTATTGGCTTCATAAAGTTAAAAATATTACAAAAATTGCATTTTTGGCAAGAAAAATGAATATTTTTTATAGAATTTATTTAAAATTTTAAAATATGATACAAGCGTGTGATATAAAAAAATGGTATGGTTTGCTTCGAAAAAGAGGAGAGGATGATAAACCCTACTCCATGAACAAGTAACCTTCAATCCTGAGATGTTCGAACTTTTGTTCGCCTTCGGTCCCTATGGATACGTACAACTCCTCGATGCGCAATTTTGCACCTTGGCCTTCGATAAGCGTTGTTGTACTGTCTTCCAAAATCTGCTTGGGCACGGCAAAATCGTAGGTGTCGTTGCTATCTTGGGGCGAAATCTGGAAAAATAGAGTGTCGTTCCGGAATTCGTAATCTTCTTCGTCTAAAGATTTTTGAATCCGTGCGAATGTTTTGACTTTTTGTGGAACTTCGAAAATCTTAGAGTCGGAGTGATCGATTATTGCTTCGATATCGTATTTTGTTTCGACAGTCTGTTCGGCGGTGCGGATTCTGGAGTTAATGTCGTATTCTGCGGAGAATAATAATGCAAGTTCGCTTTTGTTGTTGCTCGACAATTCACGTATCCGCTTTAGAACCCGTTTCGCTTGGAAGTCCTTTTTGTTTTCTAATTCCTTGTAGAACGATTCGCAATCTTCTTTGCTCAGTGGAAATTCGTGGTAGCCCCGCTCGATTAGTGCGTTTTTGATGCTGCTCATCCAAATGTAGTGGGTGATATTTTTGGCGCTAAACGGGGAGCTTAATAAGACAAAGTACATCGCGCAGAAAATGATTGCCAAGTATCTGAATTTGCATTTGACTTTGTCGGCCAGCAAAATGGCGATGATGACATAGAAGTAAATGTTGACAGCGATAATGTAAAAGTATTCTTCGCTGATGTCGCTATCTATCAGTGCATTGGAAATGTCGATGGACATTAAAAATACAAGCGGGATGCATGCGGCGGGGAGTATTTTTAGGAGTCGTTTTTCGATGGTGGGCTCGGTGGCGAGTCGTGCTGGATGCATAGCGATGACTAGCACGAACATGTAAATCATGAAGCCGAAGACGAATGCAGAAACGGTTCCTTCGGGCATGTACCAAAAGAGAGCGAATTTGACGATGTAGGCGTAAAAGAGAAGTAGGCCGATTATGATTACCGGAATGAAGAGGAAACGGATTGTACTTGTGGCAAACTTGTTCAAGGAGGGAACTTCTTCAAGGCAATCGTCGATGGACGGGATTCCCGTGAAATACAAAATGGGAAGCACCGTGCACGAGCAGAAAAGCAAAATGTAGAAGTAAATGTTTTCACCGAAATCAATGCTGAATAGCCCGCTAAAGCCGAGGACAAGGCCTTCTACGGCGCCGAGTAGAATTGCCGAAATGATGATGGCGGTTATTAATGCCTTGATGTTTTTTTGTAGAAAATTCCAAAATCCGTTTTCGTCTTTTTGCCCCCAGAATGGGGCGAAGAAAATGCTTAACGCGGCTACTAAATAAAAGAGTATGATGGAGCTAGTGAAGTAAAAAAGATGGATCTCGTCTTCTCTAAAAAAGATGGCGACTAATGTGGCTGAAATGACTAGCCATGTACTGCTAGTGATGATTTGTGGGGCATTGCTTGTGCTTTTTCGAGATTCCTGGAATAGCGTTGTTGCTGTGGCGATAAGCATCGCCGCAACGGGGTAAATGCTTAACCATATTAAAGACTTGACGGCATCTTCGAGAAATGATGGATGTATTTCGCAAAGGAAGACGATTATAAAGAATGTAAAGAACGCAAAAGCGCATGCGATGGGGAACCGCTTGAATGTCGCCGAGATTTGACTCGGGTACTTTTTGAACTTGGTCAAATCCATAATTTACTCCAAGAAAAGGATTCCGCTTATGTGGAAGTAATTGTTTTTTTCTGGTTTATCCCGTATCGTTACGTCCAGGCTTTCGACGCTGATTTGGGCGCCTTCGGTTTTGATTGTTTTTACGTCTTTTTGTTCCAAAGCTTGCTTGGTAACAAAAAAATCAAAGGTCTTGTCGATTTTCTTGGCTTTGAATTTGAAGAACAGGGTGTCGTTGCGTAACTCGTAATCTTCGTTGGGGATAGTTTTGGAAAAGTGATTTGCCTTGGTTGCGTTTTGTGGAATGTCGAAATAATCGTCTTTGGTGTTGTTTACGTGCTTGCTGATAACGATATTTAAATCTTCAGGAGTTGTTCCAAATTTTATGACGGAAATTTGCCTGTCAGCCGCTTCTTTATTGATGTATTGGTTGAGCTCATTGTCTTTTCTTATACTTGTTTCTTTTATTCGCGAGAGGACTATTTTTGATTGAGGGCTTTTTTGAGCGTTCAGTTGGTCGATGAACTTTTTGGTATCTTCCTCGTTTAGCGGAAATTCGCTGAAGCCTAGTTCGGTAAGTTCTGCCTTGACGCTCCCCATCCAGATGCGGTGCGTAATGTTGATTGCGCTTAGGGGACCGTTGGTAGCGATGAAGAACATGCTGCAGAAGACGATCGCGATGTATCTGGATTTGCACTTGATTTTATCAATGAGCAAAATGGCGATAATGGCATAGTAAAAGATGTTGATGGCAGCAATGTAATAGCGGTCTTCGGAAATCCCGTAATCGGAGAATCGGCGCATGATGCCGACGGACATCAAAATAACGAGGGGAATGCAGGCGGCGGGGAGAATTTTCAGGAGCTTACTCTCGAAGGATGGCTTGGGGTTGCTTCGTTCGGGGTGCATCAGAGTGACCCGCAAAAGCATGAGCAGCATGGATGCCGAAACGAGATAGGATACCATTCCCTTGGGCATTTCCCACTGGATGATGATTTTTGCGATGTAGGCGTAAAGGAGGATGATGTAGAGCGAAAGCACCGGCAAAAATAGGAACTTGTTCGTGCTGGTCTGGAATTTGTTCAAAGCGGGCGTTTCTTGTAGGCAATCGTCAATGGAGGGGATGCCGGAGAAGAACAAAATAGGGAATATGGTGCATGAACTGATAATCGCTGAATACACAAAAGGTCTTGAAGACACCTTGATGTCGAACAGGTTGAAGAATCCGAACAGGAGTCCATCAATAGCGATGAGCAAGACCGCTGAAATGGCGATTGCGGTGACGGCTGCTTTTATGTTCTTCATCGAGAAAACCCAGAATCCGTTTTCGTCTTTTTGCTTGAAGAATGGAGCAACGAACAGACTTAGGAATGCCGTTGTGTAGATGAACGCGTATGTAGTTTCGATATACTTTAGTTGGCTAATGTGGTAGCTTTTGGGGAAGCTAAGTGTCAGAGCGATGGAAATGACGAGCCAGATGGCTCCCGTTGCGATTTGTGGAATCTTGCTGGTGTTTTTCCGGGATTCCTGAACAAGCGAAACCGTGAGCGCAAGTATCGTGGCTGCAATGGGGTAATGGGATAACCAAAGAAAGACTCTGTAATTGAAAGTATGCAGGTCATTTTCGAAAATCCAGATGAAAGCGATGCTTGTGAAAACGGCCAGTGCCGATGCAACCGGAAACCGCTTGAACGCCGTCGAGATTTGGCTCGGGTATTTCTTGATTGCTGTGAAGTCCATTTTTCCCTCCTTCTGATTGTCATGCTGAGGCGAAGCATCCAGTGAATTCTTAACGAGTACTGTAACTGGATCTTTCGTCGCGATGCTCCTCAAGATGACGTAATCCTAAAATTTCTTTCGTCTTTGGTCTTTCACTTTGTTCAAGCCCCAAATGCTCAGCTCGGAAATGGTCCCACAAGTGGTCCCGCTTCGCTCGCTTTACGCATTTGTCGTCTTTCGTCTAATTACTTCCCTTCGCGCTCTTTTCGTTCTTTCTTGAGTTGCTTCAATTGCGCGAGGCGTTCGCCGAGTGCTTTTTCGCGCCCGTAGGGCTTGGGCTCATAAATTGTCGTGCCTACAAGTTGCGTGGGCAAATGCTCTTGCGCGGAGTAGCCGCCCGGACTGTCGTGATCGTATTCGTAGCCGTTCCCGTAACCGAGCTGCTTTCCGACGCGGGTGACGGAATTGCGGTACGCGCGTGGCACGGGGAGCGTTCCCGTTTGCTTCACGATGGCGTCGGCCTTCATTCCCGCAAGTTCAAGGCTATTGCTCTTGGGCGCGAGCGCCAAGTAAACGGCGAGTTCGTCGAGCGCAATCAGACCTTCCGGGATTCCCATAAAGTCATAGGCTTCGCGAGCGCTCGTTGCGAGCAATAATGCGTTCGGGTCGGCAAGCCCGATGTCTTCCATGCTCATGCGCATCAGGCGGCGCAAAATGAATCGCGGATCTTCGCCGCCTTGCAGCATGCGGTGCATCCAGTAAAGGGCCGCATCCGGGTCGCTCCCGCGCACGGACTTGTGCAATGCCGAAATGAGGTTGTAATGCTCTTCGCCGCTCTTGTCGTAACGCAGCGGCTTCTTGTACTGGAATTCTTCGAGCAACTTCTCGTCGATAATCTTATTGTCGCCGAGGTTCTTGCCAATCCATTCGAGCTGGTTCAGCAAAAAGCGCGCATCGCCTTCGGACTGCGCAATGAGTTTATCGACAACGGCGTCTTCGACTTCGACATCTTTGAGCTGTAAGCCGCGCGGGTGATCTCGCAGCGCGCTGAAAATTAAAGTGCGCAAGTCTTCCTTGCTTAGCGGTGCGAACAAAATCAGTTGGCAGCGGCTGAGCAAAGCCCCGTTCACTTCGAATCCGGGGTTTTCCGTCGTGGCTCCAATGAGCGTTACCGTGCCGTCTTCCACCGCGCCGAGCAACGCATCTTGCTGGCCCTTGTTAAAACGGTGGATTTCGTCGATAAAGAGGATTGTATCCATGAACGCGTGCTTCATCTGGCGTGCGTCCGCGAGAACTTCCTTGACCTCTTTCACGCCGCTTGCAACTGCCGAGAGCGCTACAAAGCGCTTCTTGGTGTGCTGCTTGATAACGTGGGCGAGGCTCGTCTTTCCGCAACCCGGAGGGCCCCAGAAAATCATGCTGGGGATTGAGTCGTTTTCGAGACTCTTTCGCAACAAACTCTGTTGGCCGAGAATCTTGTTCTGTCCAAGAAACTCGTCGAGGTTTTGCGGGCGTAGGCGTTCTGCTAAAGGGGAGTCCATGGTTATACTATATAAAATTTAGTCGCTAAAGATTTTGTCTTCGACTTTTTTGATGCATTCGGGCTTGTCGCGGGTCGGCACGCCGTTCTTTGTAAAGACGTGTACGGAGTAACCGGTCGTGCAGAGTTCGCCGTTCAAGGTGACTTGATAGAGGAACTTGTACTTGCAACGGCCATCGTGTACGAGCTTGGTTTCGACATCGACAAAGTCGCCAAAGCGGCAGGCGCGTTTGTATTGTACGTTCAATTCGAGGACCGGGCTTGCAAAGCCTTCACGCTCGACTTCGTCGTAGGGGGCGCCAACGGCACGGAAAAAGTCAACACGGGCCTGCTCAAACCAGATGGGGTAGGTGGCGTGGTGGACGACGCCCATGGCGTCAGTTTCGGCGTAACGGACCTGAATACGAGTCTTGAAAGAAAAATTGTTTTCCATGAAAGTAATTATATAAATAGGTGGTATGTTCGGGTATAAAGTAGTTAATAGAATTTAGAACATCACAAACTTATGAGGTTTTGTAAGCTTTTTATGGGGTATTGCGGAGTTTTGTGCTATGCTGTTGGTTTGAGTATTGTTTGAATGTTGTATTAGAAAGATATGTTCTTCTTGAAGTTGTTGGTCGATGTATTTTGATGAAAAAATT
>Ga0265300_10002873_pt1 | contig 14484 bp, 18 predicted proteins | sample AusTroGonzalo_MG_FD_193482 | JGI IMG/M metagenome (GOLD analysis project Ga0265300, IMG submission 193482) | Bovine rumen microbial communities from tropical cattle in Woodstock, Queensland, Australia - Gonzalo_03 | ecosystem: Host-associated > Mammals > Digestive system > Stomach > Rumen ...
AGACGACCCTGCCGTAAGTTCTACATTGAAAGCAAATTGGTTTAATGCCCCTGTTGTTCAGACTGCAAGCGATGATTCTGAATTGACTGTAACTGCATCTTATGCAAACGGAAAAGTTACATTCACAGGTGCAAAGGAAAGCGGTGCTTCTTTTGTATTCGCTAGCGGTTCGGTAATTGACGGACAGACAATCGGTGTTCTTGATGAAAATGGTGCATTGGTTGACGGAACTTATGAAGCAGGCACAACCGCTTCGGCAAGTCCGACAATCGTATTCACACCATCGGCAGAAGCTGAAACACCTGTTAGCGGTTTCGTAACAAGCGGACTGAAAGACAGTTTCGGAGTTGGTGCAACACCAATGATTGATTCTAGCCTTTAATCAGTAAGTTTGCGTTTTATCCCTAGTTGGTGTATACTTGCGATATACCCGCTAGGGATTTTTTTTAGAAGGAGATAAAAAACAAATGGGAAAAGAACTCGACAACGTAAGGGGCGAAAAAATCACACTTTCTGTAAAGGGTGAAGAAAGAGAATTGAAGTTTGGTTTCAAGGTATGGGCTAAACTTGAAGATGAAATGGGCGGTTTGAAAAATCTTGAAAAGTTGGAAAAGCAGATTGAAGAAAAGCCGTTTAATACACTTCCGCATTTATTCTATCTTGCATTGATAGATAAAGAAGGTGTTTCCGAAGATGATGTTCTTGATGATTACGGATTGACAGACATTGAAGAACTTGCGGAAAAGTTTAATAAATTGGTTTATGGGTCATTACCCGTAGACGAAAAAAAAGCGGTGAAGGAAGCGAAGAAATAAACGAATTTCCTTATGCCTATTTAATTACTGAATGTCTTTTAATGGGCATAAGTGAATCGGACTTTTGGGAATCCACACCACGAAAGATTTTAGCTTTAATAGACCAGAAGAAAGAAATTGAAAAAGCGAAAGTAAAAAATCAAGCGATATATATTGCTTGTATGGTATGGGGCAAAGACCCCGATGAAATGGAAAAAACTGATGGACCTGTTGCGGGTCGGGATATGCCGATTAGCGAAGGTGCATTAAAAGGCTTGATGTTGTAGGAGATTTGAAAATGGCAGATTATAACTTGAAAGCGGAAATTACGGCAGATGCTAGCGGATATGAAGCAGGAGTAAAGAAAGCAGAAAAAGCAAGTAAAAAACTGTCAACTACAATATCGGGTGTTATAAAAGGGCTTGGAAAAAACGGGCTTGTCGGTGCATTGGGTGCGGTTGGCTTGGCTTCGCAGGGGCTTTCTTCAACACTTGGAACAGTTGTAAAAGTTGCCCGCAAAGTTTCGCAGACTGTAAATGAATGCACAAACGCATATAAAACACAACTTATCGCAGAAAGAGAACTTGATACTGCAATTCAGAATAACCCATTCGTTACGGGGGCAAGTGCTGATGCCTTGAAACAGTTTGCAAGTGAAATGCAGAAGGTTTCAAATTATGGCGATGAAGAACTTATTCCTATGATGGCAAATCTTGTTTCGCTTGGAAGAACAGAAGCCGAAACAATGCAGATTATGTCCGTCGCTATGGATATGTCCGCAGGAATGGGAATCAGCCTTGATTCTGCTATTACTCAATTAAACGCAACACTTAATGGAAATATCGGAAGGTTAGGACAACAGAATGCAGAATTAAAAAATCTTTCTGATGAAGAATTAAGAAGTGGAAGGGCGATAGAAATCCTTGGCGAAAAGTTCAAGGGGTTATCAAGTGTGACTGCCGACACTTCAAAACAGTTACAGAATATAAAAGGCGATTTCAAAGAAGCATTAGGACAGTTCACCCTGCCTAGTTCGGATATGTGGAATAAGTTCTGGGCGGGATTTTACACAAGGGGCATTGAAGCTATAAATAAAATTAATGCTTTTATGGATTCGCAGATTATCGGAAAGAAACTTGCGAATGCAATTACAGAACAGATTGCAAGAATTAATCCTGCGGATATTGGCGGAAGGGTAGATTACACAAGAAGCGTTCTCAAAGTAATTGGCGATGATGAACTCGAAGCACTTAAAAATTATTTAAGCGGATTAAAGAAACTTAGTGCGGAACAAGAGATTATTCTGAAACGAATTAAAGCGGAAGAAGATTCACGTTATCAGAGTACACTTAATGCAAAGGCGGAAGCAGAAAAGGCAAAGGAAAGGGCAGATGCTGAAGCACAAATAACCGCAGAATTACAGAAACAGGAAGAACTCAACAAGAAAAAAACTGATTGGGCTAGTAAACTTCTTGACCAAAGAATTGAAATGCTTGAAGCCGAAAGAGATAGAGCAATGCAGTTGGCGGAAGCAGAAGGAAGGGAAACTTATACGATCTGGAGAGATTACAACGAAAAAATCCTTGAACTCAAATTAGAAAAGCTTGAAAAGGAAAAGGAAAAAGCCCTTGCAGAAGAAGGATTGACCGCAGAAGATAAAATTGCGATTGAAGAATATTATAGCGGAGAAACAAAAAAGATTTACAATGAATTGGGAGATTATAAAAAGAAAAAAGGAAAGGAAGAAGAAAAAGACTTGAGGGAAAGCTTGAAAATAATGCTTGCTTATATGAAGCAGTTTGCACAGAATGTTGCAAGTGTATTTTCTAAAATTGCAAGTACCATTAAAAATGTATTTTCTGCCGTTGGAAATATTTTCACAAAGGTTTTTGAGTTCAATCCAGATGAAGCACTTGATAACCTGTTGAAATTTGAAGATTCTGTTTTGACGTTTTTTGTGGAAACCGTTCCGAAGTTACCGCAATTCTTTGCAAGTGCTTTTGAATCAATTGCAACTCTGATTAAGTCAGTAATGAATATTATTGATTTTGAACAGATTGCAAGTATTATCGGAAATATTGCGGGCGGTCTGTTTGATTTGATAACAGAAATCACAAAAAATATAAATGCAAATTCGGGCAAGCTTATGAAAGGATTAATTGCAATTGTGAAAGCATTAGTACAGGGGCTTGCAAATTGGATTGAATCGGGCGGGTGGAAAGAATTTCTTGATTTAATATTGCTTATTCAAACATCGCTTGAAACTGCTATAACAGAAAATATTGATGAATTTGTTGATACTGTTGCGAAGATGTTGCCAGATTTAGTTGATATGCTGATTAAATCAATCGTATCTGCTAGCCGTACACTTGGCAAGATTTCAAAATCTTTACTGCCGTTGATTGCAAAAATCATAACTGCAATTATTAATGTAATTACAAGTAATGAAGTTGTTCAAGCAAGTATTGAAGCCGTTGAAGGTCTGGTTGAAGGCTTGATTCCTGCAATTGTAGAAATAATGGTAAACGCACTTCCAACATTAATTAATTTCTTCTTGATTAAATTGCCAAGTTACACCCCGCAGTTATTAGGCGGTATTATAAACGGATTGATTAAAGGAATTGAAAAACTTGATTTCGGGCAGTTGGTAGATTCATTCTTTAATGGATTTATAAACGCATTTTCAAATTTCAGTTCGGGCGGTTTAAGTAGTGCATTAGGAAATCTGTTTAAGAAAGTTTTTTCGATTGAATTCTTTGTTGATACTATGAAGAATCTAGCAAGTGCCTTAACTGCATTGATTGTAAATGCAATTAAAAGTCTTGATATAAGAAGCCTTTTAGGTTGGGGCGGTGGTGGTTCAAGCGGTGGTGGATTTGACCCGCTTGATATTGTAGACCCTGTCGGAATTAGGCACATATTCGGTTTTGCAAATGGTACGAATGCAGTTCCGAAAGGCTTGGCAATGGTTGGTGAAGCAGGACCAGAACTTGTGAAATTCAGAGGTGGTGAACAAGTTTTGAATAATAGAAACACAAACAAAGCACTTGCAGAAATGGGAAAAGCAACTAATAATTTCAATGTAACATTCAACAATTTGCAGGACACAACCGCTTTTGCTATGATGAATCAGTTGAAGGCATACAACCGACAGTTAGCAATAAATGGTGTAATTTAAGGGGATACAGAAAATGCAGAAATTAGTTTTTATAAACGGCAATGGATCAGAAATAGATTTGACTAGCGGTAATTTCGGAATCGTAAATTGGGCGGGTCTTTCAAATACTTCTCTTAATATTCAGACACAACAAGTGCCGTTTGAAGATGGCGGTGTTTTCCTTGATGCACTTATGGAGCAAAGGGAAATTGAAGTAACTGTTGCAATCTATGACGGGAACAATCTTGAATTGCGTTACCAGAAAAAGCGTGAACTTATTTCTGCATTGAATCCAAAGCTTGGCGAAGGAACTTTAATTTATACAAACGATTATTTATCAAAGCAGATTAAAGCCGTGCCACAGATTCCGTTATTCGAAAACAAGAACAGTAATGACGTAGGAACGCTTAAAGCGTCTGTTGTCTTTTCGTGTCCCTCACCATATTGGGAAGATTTGGAAGAAACAGTTGTTGAAATAGATTCTTTTGGGACAATCATTGAAAATAACGGAGATGTCCCGACACAACCAAAAATAGAATTTCAAAATGATAATGTAAACCTTATTACAAATTCTTATATATTTAACGGCAGAACTGCACAGGAAATTAAATTAAAAGGAACTTTTAAAACAAATGTATTTGTAAACACAGAGGTGGGAAAAAAAGAAGTATATACAAAAGAAATAACAGAATCAAATATTTTGTTTGGTATAGATTCGCTTACAGAATGTTATATTGCAAAATCAGAATTTTATAACAGTTATTTTAAAGTTGATAACATTTATCATAATGACAAATATTATTTGCAAAGAAGCAATGATTGTATTACTTGGGAAACTATAAAAGAATTGGATAGAAGTTATACAAACATAATAGCGATAGGAAATATTATATTATTATACAGTACACAATCTGATACCTTTACAGTTTCGCAGAATTTAACGGATTGGTACAACGAAACAAGCACGGGACAAATAAGTAGTCTTGCAGTATCACCAACAACAAGTAATGATTATTATACAATTTATGTTGATACATTTAACGATGGTTTTTCTTATAGCAGATGTCAATTTGAAGGTGGTGTTGCAAGTTTTTCAAATTGGACTTTAATAGATATAGAATCTATTGTTAATATTTTATACAACCCATACTTAGAAAATATAGTTTTAATTTTGCAGGACAAAAGATGTTTTATCGGAAATTGGTATAGCGGGTTTGAATATGCAGGAACTTGCAATTATACTACAAGTAAAATCACTTATATTAAAGCAACTCACAAAATGGTCAAATATGGCACACAATATGGCTATCTTGAAGAAAGCATTGATGGTGTAACTTGGACAGAATTGCCAGCACTAGACGCTAATGCAATGGATATTTCGTATATTGAAAAAGAATTACTATACGTTGCGGTTGGTTATATACAAGTAGATACGCACCTCGAACCACGTTTATTATTAAGTGCTGATATGAGAGTATGGGAAGAAATCCCGATAACGTTTGCAAAAAATGATGTTGGAAGATTTAAGCAGATAATCTATAACGAAAACAAAAGGACATATTTTATTTCTTGTAATTTTCAAAATAGCGGTGGTAGTTATGTTATTTTGTTTGAAACAGACTTAAAAACAAAACAGAATCAAATTGATAAAATCACAAATACAAGTGATTTAACATTTCAGTTAAAGAACGGGGCAAATAACATCACTTTTGGTGGTTGTTATAAATGTATTGTAACTTATCGTCAAAAATATATCGGGGTATAAAATGGAATATCTGGGTTATTTATTTGTAACATTTGGAATCCTTTTAATGATTATATTTGCAATAGGTGGCAGATAATGAGTTATAAAGAAAAACCACAAATCAAATTATATGAATACGAAGGCACGCAATTTATTCTGTTGGCAATTATTGACGATTACCAAGAATGCAGTTTTGAAGATAACAGATTTCAAGCGGGGCAGTTTTCTATTTGTATAAATTACAATATCCCGAACGCAAAACTATTTGAACGGGGCTTGTGGGTTCAGTTTGGAAACGATGCTTTTAAATTCGGTGAAATCTTGAACGTTTCTGATTCAATTGGCGAAGATGGAAAGGGTAGCCAATTAAGAGTTATTACAGGATTTGACGCAAGATATATTTTCAAGCGAAGGATCATTAAAAATCTGAATACGGCTGAAAGTTGGCAGATGACCGATAAAGGCGAAATCTGTATGCGTAACTTAATCAAAGACCAATGCGGAAGCGGGGCTGAAACAAAAAGACGTCTGCCGATTAATAATACTATTCCAGATTCAGCAGAAGCAATCGGCAAAATATATTCTGTTTCCGAAAGCTTTACAAATCTTTATGAAGTTTTGAACACGATAGCAACACAAAGCGAAATCGGGTGGCGGATAAGATTTAACGGGGAAATGACCCTTGAATTTTACGAAGGAACAGACAGACAAAGCACAGTCAGATTTGATACAGATTATGAGAGTTTATCAAATGGAGAATTTAAAGATTCTGCCGAAGCGTTCGCAAATACTGTTTATATTGGCGGAAAAGGAACGGGCAACGATAGGGATATTTACGAAGGGGAAGCCGTAATAAATAAAGAGCTTTTGAAACTTGAAAAAGATTCGGATGATTTGCTTGTTTTGGAATCTGGAAGCGATGAGCATTTAATTGTTGGCGGTATTCTTGCAAAAGGAATAACAAGATACGAAGCGTGGGACAATCAGTCATCAATGACAACTGAAAGCGAATATGAAGCCGAAGCACTTTCAATGCTGAATCAGTACGGGCAGACATTGACAGTTGCAGGGCAGGGGTTGGCGAAATGCCCTTATGAATACGGCAAAGAATATAACGTTGGCGATATTATAACTATTGCATTTAGCGGAAAGTCAGCAGTAGTTCAGATTTTAAGTGTTACGGAGCATTGGATATTTGGCAACTACGATTTGGAATTTACTTTTGGAAAACCGCAACCAGATTTGAATAAACAGTTGCAGTTGATTTTGAAGCAGATTCAAAAAGCAAGCAATAAAAGTTCTACAACTGATTCTGTTATGTGGTATACTATACCAACAGATACAGAACAGGCAAAAGGCGATGTTGTATATAATACAATTGGTTTTGTTGGCGAATGTGCAAGCGGTGGTTCTACTTTCAAACTGTATCTGGATGATGAAAAGACAGGTGCGAAAACATATCACGTTTATTTTAAACAGTTGGCGGGCGGTAATTTAACCTTGACCACAGGAAAAACGGGTGCGGTTGATTTGGTTCTCAATAGCGGGACTTATGTAACAATTATCTATGTTGATGATGAAGGCAACATATATAAAATAGCGTAAAGGGGTATAAAATGAGCGATAAGACAATTAATGAACTTGTGGAATTGACAGATGCAGATGATAGTGATGAACTTGCGATTTTTGACGTTTCTGCCCAGAAAACAAAAAAAATAACTAAAGATAATTTCCTTAAAAACTTAGGAAAATCAAGCGTTACAAGATTTGATACAGAAGCCGAAGCAATACAAGCTTTATCCATTCCAATTGGGCAAGACGGATATTTGGGTGACGATGCTTTGGTAATTGTTGATGATTTGAATGCTTATGTAAAAGGAGAAGATAGATGAAACAATTCATTGTAAACAGACACACAGACCCGTCAAATCCAACACTTGACGAAGTGCCAACAGAGAAAGTTCCCGTATATGACACGGAAGCAGACGCAGTTGCAGATTTATCGAATCTTGAAGAAAATCAAATCGGATTTATCAAAGACACGGGCAACGAGTTATCACAACCTATAGACACAGTAGAAAGCGGAAACCTGCACGCAGTTACTAGTAATGCAGTAGCGAAAAGTTTGAGTTATTCAACGACAGAACAGGCAACGGGCGGAAAATGGATTGATGGAAAGCCGATTTATCGCAAAGTTATAGAAATTAACAGTGTTACTGCAAGTGCTAGTTCGCAGGGTTTTTCACACGGAGTTACAGGACTTGAAAAAATTATTACTCTTTATGGAAATTGCGTAATTTCAAATAGGGAAAGAATGTTTCCTTATTTCGATAATGAAAATAGATGCTTTGTTGTGTACTACGATAGCACAAATATTCAAATGTTTTTTGGATATAGTGCAACAAATCTAAAAATTGTTATCGAATATACAAAGGCATAGGAGTGTAGAAAAATGGTATTTATAGTTAAAGTAATAAACGGAGTAAAAAAGATAATCCCCGTAACCGCAGACGCAGGTGCAGGAAATCCTGTAGGCTCATATCTTTACTTGGAAAAGAAAAGCAATCCACAGGGCTATTTATATTGTGACGGTTCAACTTTCGACGAAACAAAATATCCTTTGCTTTACGCATATCTTGGAAGTAACGTACTTCCCGATTGGCGAGAGTTTTCTGCCGTAGGAGCAGAGCAGAACACGACATCAAGCAATATTGCAACACACGATGTTTATACACAGGGTGAAGAGAAAGATGACCAATTCCAAGACCACGGACATAAAAAATATTGGATTGATAGTGCAGGTATTTCGATTAATAACGATTACCCAGGCACTTATAATTTCCAAGACCAATATAATAGTGTAATTGAGAATGGAGCAAGCGGAAGAGCAGGCACAGTTACCCGTGGTAAGCGTAAAGCGGTATTCATTTACATCAAAGCAACAAGCGGACTTTCAGAAAATGCACAGGACAACGTAATCAATACACTTAACGAACAGAGAAGTTACAGTACGGAAGAACACTTGACGGGGAAAAAGTGGATTGACGGAAAGCCGATTTATAGAAAAGTTATAGATTGTGGAATGTTGCCGAATGCGACCTCTAAAAGTACGGCAACAGGCTTAACTAATATAGGCACTATTATTTCAATAAAGGGAATAGCAAATACAACAGACGCTAATACTTGTGTGCCTATCCCGTATGTTTCAATAAATGCAAATGATACAAGCCTTAACATTGCTTGTTATTATGCAAACGGGAATATTATATTAAAAACATTTATTGATATGACGGTATACACAAAAAGTTACGTTACCCTCGAATACACCAAGACAACCTAAACGGCAAGGGCGGTATTTTTGACACGGAGAAAAAATAGTTTTATACTGTTTTTCGGGGGTTGGCTTTATCAAGTCAAATTTCAGTTGGGCATCGCAGATTGGCAACAAAAAGCGGGGTGGTAAAATGAATGATGAAGAACAGGAAAGAAAAATTACTGTTATCGAGCAAAGACAAGCAACAATGGAAAGCGACATAAAGGAAATCAAGACCGATGTAAAAGAAATGCCAGATAAAATCGTGCTTAAAATAAATGAATCTGTCGATATGAAAATAAAGCTTGCGATTGCAGAAACAGAAAAAAAGTATATGGGAAAGTTTATTGCACTTTTAATCGGATTGATTGGGGAAGCAGTAGGCTTGATTATCTCATTTATAAAATAGGGGGCGAAGATGAAAAATCCGCAGAGTTTGGCAATAGAATTAAATAATCAATTTCCGAATTCTACGATGAAAGCAATAGGGGATTTTGCTTGTTGTTGTTTTACTTTATTCTGGTATTTAGATTTAGATTTTACAGATATTGAAGCAATCCAGACAGTAGGAAAACTGATAAATAAAAAAGTTGATAATGATATATGCCTTGATGATGAATGCACTGTACATTGGTTTCCAATTATTAAAGCCTTGACAGGTCGTGAAGTTGAAAGCGTTTCTGAAAAAAACATAACAAGCTTAAAGGGGATAAAAGGAAAAGCGATTGTAAAATTTGGAAACGGAAACGAGAAGCATTGGGGCGGTGTAAAAAATGGGGGTGTGGTTTTCGATTCGCTTGGAAAATCTAAGACAATCGCAGAAGGGAAACCCGAATTGATAAAGGTTATAAAAATAAAGGGGGTGAAATAATGGCAGAAGAAAAGACAGAAGAAAAAGGCATCAAGGCAAAAACTGTTTCTTTAATCGGTAAAATTGTAGGTGGTTCAATTATCCTTGTCGGCTTTATCTTAAAAGCTTTCGGGATCTGGAATTGTGAAGTCAATGATTTAATCAAAATAGGATTTGCAGAAATGGCAGTTTTCGGAACTATCGACATTAATATTGCACTTGATAAGTTTATCAAGAAGGGGGACGAATGAACACAATTACAATTATTCTTGTTGCACTTGCAATCATAGTAACTATGGGGGCGGTTATATATGCCCTTATCCGTGACAGAATTGCACAGAAAAAAGAAATCAAAGAACTTAAAAACGAAATCAATTCAGCACACGAAAACGTCAAGCAACTTTCGGAATATATTAAAAATGCTGATAAAATCAGAAAGGAAGAAAAGGAATATGCAGAAAAAATCAAGGAAGCGAAAACCGATGAGGAAGTACACAATATTATTAATGATATTATTGCCCTTAATAATTCAAGGGTGCAGAACGACTAAAGTTAAAAAAGAAATTGTCCTTCCACCGAAACCGCAAAGGCAGGAATTGAAAGCCCCGCAGGACTTGAAAGACATTGCAGATATTATGAATTACTATGAGCATCTAGTTGAACAGTGGGAAGCGTGGGGTGAAACTGTTTCTATTTTGACAGAAGAAAAAAAATGAAGTAATATAAAGTTACTCTATCTTACTTAGCCCCCTAGCTTAGTTGATTGAGTAAAAAAATCGGTTCCCACCGTTCCCCTGCGATTCTTGAAATGCAACGTTTCCGCAGGGGTTTTTCTTTCCCTAAAAATGCCCGTAAAAGCCCCTAGAAAGCCCGTAGACGCATTTATTTTGAAAAATAGTATAATATCATTACCGAAGCATTTTGAATGCGTTATACGCAATATTTAAGGGAAATTAGCGGAAAATAGCGGAAATTTTCCCTAATTTGAAATACTTTACAAAATAAAAAGGTTAGTTTATAATCTTAATTGTTGGAAGTGATGAGCCAACATTAAAATACAATGCAGACCATAAGAAAGGTTTATTTTCTGCTTTAGAATCCCGTTTTTCTGCAATTGGGCGGGTTCGGCTTCATCACCGACTAGAGCAGGAGATAAACCTTTTTTATTCTGCGAAGGAGAAAAAATTGAAATTAAGCAAAATTAAATTTGCGAAAGTTTATGTAAAAACACACGGAAAATGTGCTTATTGTGGCGATGAATTAAACACAAATGATTATTCAATCGACCATATACAACCTAAAAGTAAGGGCGGGGGAAATAATGACGGCAATTTATTTTTATGTTGTAAGTCTTGTAATTCCAGAAAGAAAAACAGAACATTAAATGAATTTAGATTCTATGCAACATTGAAAGCTTGCGAAATGCCACATTTCAAATATGAGCAATTTTTATATTTGAAAAATAATATATGCGATTTTGAACGACAGTTTTTTCCGCACGGACAAGTTGTATTTTATTATGAAACTTTGGGAGAATAAAAAAAATGGAAAACGAAACACCGAATTATTATGCAATCATTCCTGCTGATGTAAGATATGATGAAAGATTAAAAGCAAATGAAAAATTGATGTATGGGGAAATTACCTGTTTATCAAATAAACTTGGTTATTGTTTTTCTTCAAATAATTATTTTGCGGAACTTTATAATGTAACCCCGCAGGCAATAAGCGGTTGGATAAAGAATCTGGAACGTTGCGGATATATAACTTGTGAATATTTACACAACGGAACAGAAATAAAAGAACGCAGAATCAGAATGACCAATTCAAGAAATGATGAAAAGGGCAATTCAACAAAACTTGAAAAGGGTATAAATGAAACTTTAAAAGGGTATAAACAAAACTTTAAAGATAATAATACAAGTGATAATAATACAAGAACTAATACTACAAGATATATTCCAAAGCATAAAAACGGCACTTGTAATAATGTTTTATTGACTGATAAAGAACTTGCTTCATTATGTGAAGAACTTGGTCCAGATAAAGCAAAAGCCGTTATAGATAACTTTTCAGAACTTAAAGAAATGAAGGGTTATAAATATAAATCCGATTACCTTGCAATTAAAAAATGGGGAATAGATGCTTATGAAAAAAACGGGCAGAAAAAAAGTTTTAATAATTCCGCATCTGATGATAAAATAGATTTATTCACTATGGGGGCTAAAAATGGAAATTGTTAAGGGAATTCCTTCTTTCGATATTTTGAAAGATCTGGAAGGATTGGAAATTATCAAGGAAGAAAGCCTTGATGTTTTATGTGAGAAACACGGCATCTTTAAAGGCATAATTCAGACAAGAAAAAACGGGGACAAGATTTATTCTGAATGTCCGAAGTGCAAGGCAGAAAGGGAAGCAGAAATTGCAGAACGTGAAAAGCTGAATACAGAAAGAAAAGAAGCCGAAAGGATTTCTAAAAATGTGCAGGAAGGAAATATTGAAATTGATTATCAGTCTTTGACTTTTGAAGATTACAAAACAGAAACCCAGCAACAGAAACGGGCATTGGAAGCCGTTCAAGATTTGATGCAGGGCAAGAAAAAGAAAGTTGTCCTGCTAGGTGAAACGGGACTTGGAAAAACAATGCTTGGAAGTTTAGCGGTCAAATATATGGGCGGGAAGATTTACCGACAATATGATATTGCAACAATGATTCGGCAGTCTTATTCATTCAATGCAAAAAAAACAGAACTTGAAATTGTGGAAGAACTTTCTAGCATTCCGCTTCTTGTAATTGATGAAGTTGGCAAGGTTGGAAATTCGGAAGCCGTGCGAAATTGGTTTTCTGCAATCATTGATAAAAGGCATACAAGAAAACTTCCGTTGATGTTGTGCGGAAATCTGCACTTCAAGCAGATGTGCAAAAATAAAGGTTGTCCAGAATGTTTTGAAAACTATTTTGGCAACGATGTTCTTTCAAGGCTTTCACAAGATACAACAATCGTTATTGTAAAAGGCAAAGACGAAAGAAATCTTGTGAATTATAATTTATATTACTAGGGGGAAATATGTTTGTAGACGAATTGAAAAACTTTCACTTGAAAATCGGAAAGGAAGAAGAACAATGGATAAATGAAAACGTTGAAAAGCTAGACGAAAATCAAAAGTTGAACTTTTCAAGAGAGTTGCAGAACTACAAGGAAATAACGATTCTTGCATTAAAAAAAGTTTATCAAGAAATCACGGGCAAAAAAGCAAAAGAACATATATGGGCAATCTGCCTTGAATGCGGTTGTGAATATGATTATGACCTGCCGTGTTGCCCTGCCTGTTATGATAAAGGTTTTGAGTGCCGTGCAAAAGCAGTAAAGAAATCAGAATTTCAACCGCCTATGAAAGTTATTAGATTTAATAAACATTATATGGGCGGGGATAAAGGCGAACAGATTTGCTATACTTGTATTCACAAAAAAGAAAGCTATTGCAGGAACTTCGGAAATCCGAATTGGAACTGCAAGCGGGAAGAATTTGAAATGTGCGAATGCAAGACTTGTTGCGGAATTGCAAAGCGGGCAAACGCAGAACTTGAAAAATCCAGATCCAGAGAAAAATTCAGTTATGCCGTTCCGCTTAAAAGGTGATAAAATGAAAAAGCAGAAGCGGGCAGAAATAAACGCATTCTTTGAAATGTACAAAAAGGAAAAGGGGGATAAAGTGAAATATAATTTTAAGTGTACTGTTTGCGGGGCAGAAGAAGAAAAGGAAATTGCCCTTGCAGATTATGACAGAGAAAAAGAAAATCAGAAATGCACCTGCGGGGGCAAAATGAAACGGGTTATAGAATGGACGGGGATTGCAACGGGAAGCGGTGACGGGTGGCACGGAAAATCAGACGGAAGCAACGCAATATAAAAAAAAGTGTTGACAAGAACTAAAAGAAGTGTTAAGATTAAAACATCAAATATAACTAGGGGGTACAAAATGATTGTACATAATGAACTTGGATTGCCACAGGCATTTATCAACGCATTAAATCTTGAAAAGCACAATGCGGAAGGTTGCTATTCTGCAACAACTCTTTTGAAATCGGCAAGGGAAGTAGTTCTTACAAACCGACATTTTGACGATATTGAAATTGATGTTGCGGACTGCGTTTGGCAGATTTGGGGAACTGCGGTTCACTTGATTTTTGAAAGAGCAGGAATTGAAGGCTTCACCGAAGAAAAGTTTGAAGTTCCTGTTAGCAATTCAAAAGTTACGGGCAGGGTTGATTTGTACGATCTGGAAAACGAAACAATCTATGATTGGAAAACCGCTAGCACTTGGAAAGTACAATTCAACGATTTTACAGATTGGGACAAGCAGGGCTTAATATATGCTTGGTTGATGAAACAGAACGGCTTGAAGGTAAAAGAAATCAAGTTTGTTGCACTTCTTAAAGACCACAGTAAAAGCAAGGCAAGAAAAGATTTTGAATATCCGCAGAAGCCCGTTGTAGTTCATACAGTAAAGGCAACAGAAGAAGCCCTTGCAGAAATCGAAAAATATATTCTTGAAAAGGTGCAGGCTTTTGAAAATGCCGAAAAGCTTTCAGATGCAGAACTTCCACTTTGTACAAAAGACGAA
>Ga0265300_10002874_pt1 | contig 14483 bp, 19 predicted proteins | sample AusTroGonzalo_MG_FD_193482 | JGI IMG/M metagenome (GOLD analysis project Ga0265300, IMG submission 193482) | Bovine rumen microbial communities from tropical cattle in Woodstock, Queensland, Australia - Gonzalo_03 | ecosystem: Host-associated > Mammals > Digestive system > Stomach > Rumen ...
GTATGGAATACCTTGGCTCTCCAGTCGCTGAATGGCCAGTTCACTGTACCTCTTGTTGCAGGTGAACAGCACCATGTGGCGCACACCTTTATGCAACTCGTAGATGTGATTCATCAGTACCTTCACCTCTGTGGGAATCGCTGTCGTCGTTCTCATTTTTATCGTTCTTGATTTCGGCTGCAAAGGTACGGCAAATAAATAAGGTGCGCAATACCTAAAACGCGGTGTTTTAAGCATTGCGCACCTGTGTAAGTCTGCAAAACCAGATTAACAAGAAGTAGGTATTTAGTGGAAATCGTCATTTTTGGGTATTTCACAGGTTGGAAATAATGCGTACCTTTGCACCCCGATAAAAATGCATTTAATTAGATAAAAGATGAAGAAGATTTTTACACTCTTATTTGCCCTTGTGGCATTCGTTTCCAACTCAATGGCCCAGCATGGCGCTATGAAGTTTGCCGGTAAGGCATCGTTTACTGTAATGACAACTACTGTCAATGTTGAGAGCGACACCATTGTCTATGCCGGTAGTGACTTTATCATCCCTTCGATGACGTACAATATGGGTGGCCACGAGGCTATCATACCTTCGTTCACCATTAAGGAGACAACATACGAAGGTGGCTATACCGGCGTGACATGGAATGAGCAGGAATTTACCACCACAGCAACCGATGAAAAGACGGTCACTGGCAAAATTCTGTCAGGTACGTTTACACATAACAGTGGTATTTATAACGTAAAACTGAAGATCCAGTTCAAGTACGGTCAAATGCCACACGACATCATTTACGAAATTGATGGTTTCTATGTCAAGTCTTGGACTGACAGACTGCATGTACTTATTGATAAGGACTATTCTGTGGAGAGTGTGACCTATAACGTGCGCACTTATCTTGACGGCGAGACCACAAAGGTCGATGTTGAAGTGCCCACCTTCGATATGAAGAATACCACTATCGGTGACCTTACCTCTGGTGGCTATACCGTTAAGGGACTGGTGATGGATAGCGATAAGGGTGGCTACTATCGTGACTATCACGAGGATGGTCTGACCATGCACTTCAAGGCTGCAGGAATGGATGCAGACTATGCCCTGAGTGCTGCAGATGCCAATAATATCCTGGTAGTATTTGAAGGCAAGAATATTAAAATCGTCAATGCTTTCAAACCTGGTGCCATGCCTTTCCTTATCACCTCCACCTTCCCCGAATCGACGGTGGCTGCTATTGAGACCGTCGTGACGGAAAAGAGTGCCGACGATGCTGTTTACAATCTGAATGGCCAGCGCGTAGGTAACGACCACAAGGGACTGGTCATCAAAAACGGCAAGAAATACCTTATTAAATAAATAGGTGACGAACGTCATACGCAAGATAAAGACTGTTGTAGGCTGTGGGCTCCTTGCGATGCTCACAGCCTGTAACGGTATTCTTGACGATATCTACGACGAGCCAGCCACACCTGCAGCAGGAGACATCTATATCGATGCCTCTGACTGGACGCAATGGCACTATATTGACCTGCACGCCCTGAAGGAGGCTACCGATAAAGGCGAAAAGCCTGAGCAGGTCTATACAACCTACGACATTCCGTTGGAAAAGACCGACAGCTACGACGAAGACAAGACAGGAATTTATACTTACTGGTACGACGTTTTTGGCGAGGGAATCTCGAACAACGAGTTTCGCGAGAGCTATCCCACCATCCGTCAGCCAGAACCCAAACGTTGGGATTTGGCCTTCCATCGCAATAATGTGAGGACCAATGGCGGCGCAGCAATCGAGACATCCATCACCGACATTAGCAAGGTGGGGAGTCACAGTGTCTTTTCTACCATCGACTTCGTGTGCGACACATGGAACCAGACAGACGTTTGGACCGTGCAGGACCGTATGTTGCAAGGCATCGTTGGCAATCAGCGCATTAAGATCAATACTGAGTTGGGTAAATGGCTCCGTTTGGACATTCCCCCTATGCCCCCTGCCTTCACCCACAACAGCAACGTGTTCGTTGTTCGTCTGGCCGACGGCACATACGCCGCTATACGCCTGAAGAACTATATTGGCACAACCAACCGCAAGTGTCAGTTGACAATAGAATACAAATACCCGATATGAAGAATACGGCCCTTCTTCTCGCTTGCGCATTGCCGCTGGGCATCTATGCCCAAAACGACAAGCAACTACACGACTTCGAGCGCGACACCATAGTACTATCGCAGGTTGTGGTGACGGGTACGCGTACACCCAAGATGTTGGCTGATGCTCCTGTCGCCACACGCGTCATCACCAGTAAGGATATAGAACGTACCGATGCTACCGACATCCAGGACCTGCTGACCCAGGAATTGCCTGGCGTAGAGTTTTCGTATGCCATGAACCAGCAGACCCATCTCAACTTCTCGGGCTTTGGTGGACAGAGTATTCTGTTTCTCGTCGATGGCGAACGGCTGGCAGGTGAGACGATGGATGATGTGGACTTCTCACGATTGCTGATGGCAGGTGTTGAACGTATAGAGATTGTGAAGGGAGCTGCTTCTGCACTCTATGGCAGCAATGCCGAGGGTGGCGTGGTGAACATCATCACCAAGGAGAACGTAAGACCATGGAATCTGCATCTCGATGCACGGTGGGGCCGCCACAACAGCCAGCGCTATGACGGCATCTTCAGCATGAAACGCAGCCACTGGGCGAATGCACTCTCTGCCAGCTTTAGCGATATAGACAACTATAAGGTGAGCAGCAAGGCGAATCCTGCCACACGTGTGTTTAGCGAGGTCTATGGCAACCGCGTGGTCAGCGTGAAAGACAAGTTGACGCTATGTCCAATGGATGGGCTGAAACTCTCGGCACATGCTGGCTACTACTTCCGACAGGTGCCCCGTGTGCCCAGCGAACCTGAGCGCTACCGCGACTTCTCGGCAGGCGTAAAGGGCGAGTGGAACATCACGGATAACGACTATGTCGAGCTGTCATACGCTTTTGACCAGTACGACAAGTCGACATTGCAACGCTCGCAGAACCTCGACATACGCACTTATAGCAATGTGCAGAACAGTGTCCGAGCACTCTACAACCACTCGACGAGCCGTGGCGACATCCTGACGCTGGGTGGCGACATGATGCGCGACTATCTGTTGAACAACAAGCTGACTGATGGTACACGTCACCAGATGACAGCCGATGCCTTTGCACAATACGACTGGAACATCAACCGTCAGTGGGAGGTGGTGGGAGCACTGCGCTATGACTACTTCTCTGACGGTAGCCTGTCGCGACTGACTCCCAAGCTGTCGCTGCGCTACCTGCCTAAACGTAACCTGACCCTCCGCATGAGCTACGGAATGGGATTCCGTGCACCTACACTGAAGGAGAAAAACTACGAATTTGACATGTCGGGCATCTGGATTGTTGAGGGCAACGAGAACCTGAAGGCAGAAGTGAGCCACAATCTGAATGCATCGGTAGAATATACCAAGGGGCGATTCAACGTGATGGCGATGGGCTACTACAATAGCGTCAAGGATAAAATCAGTACTGGCATCCCCTACTATCGCAGCCCGCAGGACGGTCAGCTCTACCTGTCATACACCAATCTGGAGACCTATTCCGTCTATGGCGCTGACCTGACGGCGCGCTACCGTTGGAACATCGTTTCGGCTAAGGTGGGTTATGCCTTCACCAAGGAGCGACTGCCCAAAAGCGATGGCAACACCATCAATAATCAGTATATCCCCGCCCGTCCTCATGCACTGAACTGGGAAGTGGGTGTCGACAAGACGTTCTCTTCAGACTACGCCTTCAGCGCGACGCTCAACGGACGATTGTTGTCGGCGGTAGACAACGAGGAATATCGCGACTACTATGACATCAGTCAAGGTACTACAACGATACACTATCCTGCCTATAGTTTGTGGAAACTAATGTTGACGGGACGTCTGTGGAACAGGGCAAAGGTGTCGTTAACGGTTGATAATCTGCTGAACTACAAGCCCGACTATTACTATCTGAACGCTCCTATTACCGATGGTACCAATGTGATGATAGGATTGGGGCTTGACCTGTTTTAGAATTGAGAATTGAAAATTTACAATTGAAAGATGAAGAAAAAACTATATATTGGGAAAAGCATCGGGGCCTTTCTGGTTGTGTTACTGCTCATGCCGTTAGGCCACGCCATGATGGCGCTCATGGAGCACTTCCTGGCAACAGAGACGCTGCATTACTGCGCCTTCGCCATGGGATTTGTCGGACTGATTGTCACCATCTGGGGTGTATTTGCCAAGGGTGATACCCATCAAACTGTTTTCGGCATTGTGGGAGCCATGCTCTTCTGGACGGGATGGGTAGAATTCCTCTTCGTCTATTATGCCCAGCGCTTCGGCGTACACTGCGACCTCTATGGTTCTGGTGTCATCCAGACCACGACGCAGTATGTGGATGGACTCATCAACCACCAGGAATACCTGATAAACGGCACACCCCTGGAAGACTACAGTCGTGCCGAACTTAAAGCGATGCGCGGATCAAGACCTGAGTACCTTATCATGCCTGCCACTTTCGGCATGTGGGTGGTCGTCATGCTGTTCTACGTGTTCTGCACCAAGACCGGATGCGACTTCATCAACTGGCTGCAAAATCACTGTCTGCCAAAGAGTCGCAGGTTCAGCAACCTGCAAGGCGGTATTCGCGTGGGCATTCGAAATTCCTCTATCGTCACCTTCATGGAATGGAACGTGATGATGTGGGGCATTTATCTGCTGCTGATGTTCTGTTACGATCCCGTATTCCTGGGGCAGGACCATCCTGTGACTATTATTCTGGCACTTGTCAGCCTCGTCAGTTCACTACTAATGCTGAAAAAAGAATTGCATATTGCAGCCTGGGGACGCAACATACGCTATGCACTGGCTACCGTCATCGTGTTCTGGACCTTCGTGGAGATCATGGCCCGTAATGGATTTTTCAATGAGATATGGGTTGATCCTATGAGTCATATTCGCGAAATGACTATCATCCTCGTGGTATTCATCATCGTCGTAGTCCTCACCATATTCAGTTCGAAGTATATCACTACTGAAGAATCTTGATACTATTTCTTTATATTGATAGGTTTATCACTTATTGAGTATATGTAAGATGGCATCCTTGGGGGCATACCATACCATTCTTGGCCCTGCCCAGCGCATTACTTCACGGATGGCTTCGCGCTCTTTCGGAGCATAGCAATGGGTAGGGCAATCCTTGCAAGCTGTCTTCTGTTCGCCATACTTGCAGTGATCCAGACGACGACAAGCGAAGTCTGCCAGATGCAAGTATTCATCCGGCATTGTGTCCTGATGAAGATGATGGCGACAATACAGCTCAATCATCTTACGGACTGTTCGCTTCTCTCGCTCAATCCTGCTCATTCCATTTTCTTTTCAAACTTGAACAGTCCGTCCTCCTGGTCGAATTGCTCGGGCATATTGGGGGCTGGATGATGCTCATTGAAGAATTCTACAGCATGGAATCCTAAGCGGTTGATATAGAAGTGGATGTTGCGACGATCAAAATACGGGGTACAGGTTTCCCACACCTCAATCTTAGGATGCAGTACTTCGATGGCTTTCCAGATGGCCTGCCCAATGCCCTTGCTCTGAACGCCAACCTTCACATAAAGAAACGACAATTCACCATGATGCTTGGCGGCATCGATGGCAATGATGGCACCACCCACACGCTGACCATCGGTATCGATAGCTTCGTAGGCTTCTGCACCTTCAGCCTCCAACGACTGATAGAAGTCCTTGTCGGGCAACACCTGCCACTGATTGTCGTCTTTATAATACGACTGAAAGCCATGCTGGAATGCCTCCTGCATTTCTTTCTTGAAAGCAATGGTCTGTGCCTCCCTGAGTAGTAATAACCGTATTTTTGTTTCCATACACTCAGATAAAACTACAGATTAACCCCAAGATAGCCAAGCCGCCCTGCTTCAGGATGATGTTTGGCTTGCTGGTCAGACTACCGTAGAGTGCCACTAACACGACATAGCCCAGCAATAAGCGTGTCCACAGCAAATCCTGTTGCCATACTGCAACCAAAAGCAGAGCGGCTATCAGACCATTATATACGCCCTGATTCTTCATCAGCGTCGCTATGGTCTTGTTTTTCAGCTGATCAATGCTGATGCCAAACACTCTTGATGTGCTTCCAGAACTCGTCGCGATGGTTTCGAGGAACATAATGTACAGATGTTCCAAGGCCACCAATATTGCCAGAACTGTTGTGAGTGTACTCATATACCTATCAGGAATTTATTGATACTTCCAGAAGTCATACTTCTTGCGAATCTCGTCCTGTTTCTCAGGTGGCAGCGACTTAAAGTAGCCTCGCCAGCTGGGACAGAAGTTGATTTGCCAACGCCAGAAGCGTCCGATTAATGACTTCGGGTTCTTGTCATAAGCAGCACGTAGCTTGCAGTTCTCACAGGGGTACTTCATAATTGATTGCTTTACTTTGAATATTGTTATTTTAATTGTTTGTTGTCACAACGGTCTTGCCAAACTGTATGCACCTGTTATCAGAATAATCATAGTCTTGCCTTCAGTTCTGCCTTTACCTTTTCCAAGTCGCCACAAGATAATATAGGCATGAGGCTTTCTATTTCCTCGATGCTCTTGTCCCACCACCTGAGTTTAAGCAATATCTCTATCAGTTCGTCATCGAAGCGTTTCCTGACAACTCGACAAGGATTCCCAACAGCAATAGAATAAGGAGGAATATCCTTTGCCACCACCGAGTTTGTTCCGATAATGGCTCCATCGCCTATATGAACGCCAGGCATCACGGTGACGTTTTGACCAATCCAGACATCATTGCCAATGATGGTATCTCCCTTCAGCGGCAATTCGTCTTTCACTGGTGCAATGGCACTTCCCCAGTCACCGCCCATGATATAGAACGGATAAGTGGTAGCGCAGTCCATCCTGTGATTGGCACCGTTCATCACAAACTCCACGCCCTTGGCAATGGCACAGAACTTACCGATAATTAATTTGTCGCCGATAAAGTCGTAGAAATGCGTGACGTGCTTCTCAAACTGATCAGCACCATCCACATCGTCATAATAGGTGTAATCGCCGATGATGATACGTGGGTTTTTCACCACATTCTTGATGAAGCATAGTCTTGGGAGGTTCGGATTAGGAAACGCCTCGTTGGGATTTGGTCTCTTCATTTCACAATTCTTATTAAATCAGAGAGCAAAGGTACTCATTTTTACTTTATTATTCGTATCTTTGTGCCCAAGTTTACAATACTTTAAGAAGAATGATAGAAATAGGTCTTAAACATACGAGTGAATTGACGGTTACTGATGCCGTTACTGCTATTCAGATGGGGTCTGGTGACATGCCTGTACTGGCTACTCCTACCATTATGGCATTGATGGAGAATGCTGCCATGCTTGCCGTTGTTGACGAACTTCCTGAAGGTTGCACAACTGTTGGTGGTCATATCGAGTCTTCCCATCTGAAGCCCTCAAAAATTGGTGATGTAGTTAGGGCAGTTGCCGAAGTGACCAAGGTGGACGGAAAGAAGATTTTCTTCCACGTAGCGGCCTACTGTGGCGACACCCTTCTTGGCGAGGGCGAGCACCTGAGATTTATTGTTGACAGAGAGAAATTCCTAAGTAGGTTATGAAGACAGCAACAATCAACGATGTAGCAGCCTATCTGGAACGTATAGGGCTGCAATACATGGCTACCATCGGACTGGATGGTAAGCCAAAAGTGCGCCCCGTGCAATTCATGGTTCTGGAGGACGGACGGCTCTGGTTCTGCACCAACTCCGAGAAAGCCCTCTATGCAGAAATGATGGCCAATCCCTCCATTGAGCTTTGCGGCAGTCGTCTGGAGTCCGACGAGATTCAGACGGCATGGATTCGGCTTTCGGCAGATGTGGTGTTTGAAGAGAACCGTCGTGTGAAGCAACTTATTATGGAGAAGAGTGCCATCGTACACGAACTCTATCAGAACAATCCCGACCATCCGCTCTTCAAGGTATTCTACCTCCGTCAGATTCATGGCTCGATGAACAACCTCGGCCACGTGAAGGGCCTGGAGGAACGGCAAGACTTTGCCAGGCCTGTAGAGTTTATTTTTGATTGACAATAATTTGATAACAGAATAAGAATGACGGAACTGACGAACGAAGCAAGGGCAGAGGGCAAGCGAGCTTGCACTATGCCTTGCAAGGAGGAAGAACGCGTAAGCGAATTAGAGAAACTGAAGGCAGGCCTGGAGTACTGCTATGACGACCCAGAAGTTGATGGGCTCAAAGAGAATGCCATCATCTTCTGCCAGAAATATAATGCGCTCGACCCGCTGGACTTCGACGGGCAGCGCAGGATGCTGGAGCAATATCTCGGAAGCATTGGCGAGAAGGTGTGGATAGCCAAGACGTTCAATTGCGACAACGGCAAGAACATCCACATCGGAAGCAACTTCACGGGCAACTACAACCTGACCATCCTCGACATCCGGGAGGTATGGATTGGCGACAACGTGATGATAGGCCCTAACACGCTCATCACCACCGTTGGTCATCCACTCACTCCGATGGGGCGCCGTCAGCATCTGGGTATCGCCAAGCCTGTGCGCATCGGCAATGATGTGTGGATAGGCGGCAATGTGACCATTCTGCCCGGAGTGACCATCAGCAACAACGTGGTGGTGGCGGCAGGAGCAGTGGTAACGAAGGACATCCCCGACAACACGCTTGTCGGCGGCATTCCTGCAAAGAAGATAAAGGATATTGAAAACGATATTAACGAATAAAAGTTATGAGTCAGATTAGAGAATTTATCCATGAGTGTGGCATCTACTATCTCGCCACCAACGACGGATACCAGCCGAAGCTTCGTCCGCTCGGCTTTTGTGAAGAGTATGAAGGCAAGGTTTTCTTTGCCGTAGGCGACTACAAGGAAGTCTATAAACAACTGCTTACGAACCCTCTCTGTGAGGTGGTGGCCGTGAACGCAGCCAAGCACAACCAGTGGATTCGCTACACGGGTAAGGCCGTCTTTGTAGATGACCCGGAACTGCAAGACCTGCCCTTCAAAATCTATCCCCAGCTGCGTGGCATGTATGAGAAACTGAATGCCCGTCCTGCTGTGTTCTATCTCGAAAATGCCAAAGCTGAGCTGAGAGGCCCTGCCGGGAATGTCATTCGCGAGTTCGAGGATTAAAAGCGACTAAATCTAACAAAGCATGCCCCCTGTTATCCCACACATAGAGCGCTTCCTGCGTATCGTTCCCATCAACAAGGGTTGGTCGGACGACAGGAAGTATTATGCCGAGACGAAAGCGGGCGAGAAACGACTTATTCGTGTTTCAGACGTGTCGGTACTCGAAGAGAAACGACGTGAGTTCGAGCTGATGAAACGTATGGCCAAAGCGGGCATACCCATGTCTGAGCCTTTGGAGTTCGGTGTCAGCGAGGACGGTAAGGCGGTTTATCAGCTGCTCAACTGGTGCGATGGCGAGGAAGCCAAGGAACTACTGCCGTCGCTCTCCCTTGACGAGCAATATGCTTTCGGACAGGAGGCTGGCCGTATTCTCCGAAGGATGGAGCGAATAGAGCGGTACGAGCCATCAAACATCTGGGCAGAGGAATACGGCATGCGTGTCAGGGGGTACATCGAGGCCTATCGGAAATGTGGCGAGCGTCTCTATGCAGACAATCAGCTGCTGCAGTTCATTGATGAGCATTGGGCTTGCTTGGACAACCGTCCCCGGTGCTTGCTCCACGCTGACTATCAGTCGGACAATATGGTGATTTCGCCCGATGGTCATCTCTTCATCATCGACTTTCAAGGTAGCGGCGTGGTTGACCCTTGCTATACGTTGACGGGCGTAATGGTGACTGCCGAGGTCAGTCCTGCGTTCTCTCGTGGCCAGCTCGATGTTTATTTTGATGGTCCCGTCCCCGATGACTTCTGGCTGCTCAATGCCTTCTATATGGCTACAGAGAGCATCAATGCCTTTGCGGTGGCCGTCAAGCTTGGCCGTGAAGAGGTGGAGTACTCCCAAGGGCTGATGCATCAGATGATGGAGTGGTACGACAACCTGAACATCATAATTCCCACATGGTATAGACACAATTGATAGAATAATTCAATTCAAAAAATGAGTTTGCCAAAGTTTATCGTCACTATGGACGGATATTTTCGTCTTGGTATGGTCAACCAGCACAAAGACCTGCTAAAGCCAGGCGAGCAATGTATCGGTGGTGGTTATTACCGCTTCGACTATGTGTCCAATCATATCGTCCTTGACCGAAGCAGTTACGACTTTGGCCGTCCAAGGTGGCATCTGCTTGAAATACTTCGAGTGCCATCGGTCTATCGTGGGCTTCAGCTTGTCTATCTCTATGATGACGGTTTTCACGATGATTTTAACGTGAGTGATGAAATGACGATTGAGTATTACGACTGATATGATACAACAAACTGAATTTACCCTTACCGCAAAGAGACGGGGCTTCCACTTGGTGACGAGTGAGATTCTGAGCCAGTTGCCGAAATTGCCGAAGACGGGCATCGTGAACATCTTCACGAAGCACACCAGTTGCGGACTGAGCATCAACGAGAACTGCGACCCAGATGTCCGAGTAGATATGGAAACCATCTTCAACCGTCTGGTTCCTGAAATGACGAACGAGCGAGAGGAGAGTGATGCTTGCATCAACTCTTCCGAGCGAGGAGGAATTCGACAAAGTCAAAACCGTCCTGAGTACGAGCATACGCTGGAGGGTGCCGACGATATGCCTGCTCACGCCAAATCAACACTTAGCGGTGTCAGCATCACCATCCCCATTACCGATGGCCGTCTGAACCTCGGCACTTGGCAAGGGATATACTTTTGCGAATTCCGCAACTATGGTGGTTCCAGAGAGTTGGTAGTAACAATTATTGGAGATTAAAACATGAAGGAATTACTCTTAGTCTGCATCGGTAACTTCTTTGGAGGTGGCGCACGCTATCTGGTAGGAAAAGCTGTTCAGTCGTGGGTGGCCGTCTCGTTTCCTTGGGGAACGATGGCAGTCAATGTCATTGGCTGTTTCCTGATTGGCCTGCTTTCAGGACTATCGCTTGGAGGACAGATTTCACCTACGACTAAACTGGTATTGGTGACTGGTTTTTGTGGTGGCTTTACTACCTTCTCGACGTTTATGAACGAGAATCTGTTATTTGGTCGCGACGGAGCAATGCTTTCCGCTGTGCTATATACGTTGCTCAGCCTCGCCCTTGGGCTGATTGCTGTCATCATTGGTTATCAAATTGTGAAATAATGACGGTAAGAGGAACCATACTTTCATTGATATTAGTATTGGCCTGTACAGCCTCGTTTGCGCAACAGGCGGGAACGGGCGCAAAAGGAAAGGTCGCCGATCCAGACAGCTTGGCAGCATGGTACGAAAAAACGCTGCAACTAAGCGGCATCACGGTGACGGGACGGGCAGCGGACAAGAAGGTGACGGTGGAGAAGACCAGCATCAATCCGTCGGCCTCGGTAACAGCGGCTACGGGATCGGTACTTGAAGTGTTGCGCAGTTCATCGGCAGTCACGGTGGACGGCAGCGGGCAGGTGTCGATACGCGGCAACGGCAATGTCCTAATACTGGTGGATGGCGTGCCAACCACGCTCGACGGTCTGGGTAGCATACCGGCGGCCAACGTGCAGAGCATTGATATTGTGACCAGCCCGGATGCGAAGTACGACGCGGAGGGCACGGGCGGCATCATCAGCATCACTTCAAAGAAGCAGACACAGGAGGCTTTCACGGCGATGGCTTCGGCAAACTATGGGTTCAATAACTTCATGAATGGCAACGTGGCCATGAGCTATAACGTGGGACGCTGGGGCGTCAGGCTGAATTACAACGGAAGATACGAGAAAGACAAGATAGAAAGCGAACTTCATCGTCAAATTCTGCAAACGGGAAATACGCTCGACCAGTTGATTGATGCGGATAAGAAAACGACACTTCACAATATCGGACTGAACGTAAACTACAAACTGACGAAGCAGGATGTCTTGACGCTGGACGTGAAGGCTGGGTTCCCAAGGATGAATAACCTGCAGACGATGCATAACCACTACGTGACGGCTGGCGTGGTGAGTGATAAGGTTCGTCAGACGGACATCACGTTTAATCGCGAGATGCTGGAGGGTTCGCTCACTTACAAGCACGTGTTTGAGCCTAATAAGCGCGAGGTCAGCACATCAGCATCATTGTCGGCCATCAACGGGCATCGGCCTTCCTATTATTATGAAGCCAACAAGATGGTGCAGCGATCAGAATCGGGCGGCCATCCGCGTATTGCCACATGGCAACTCGACTATATGACCATGCTGGGCAAGGGCAAACTGGAGACGGGCGTGAAGATGACGTATCGGCAGAACAACATTGACCACAAGATGTACGAATGGAACGAGGCGACCAGCGACTGGCAGCTGTCCATACCGCTTAGCAACGACCTGCGCCATCGCGAGTATATCCCAGCTGCGTACATCTTGTATTCATCGAAACTTTCGCAAAAGCTGACAATGAAGGCCGGACTGCGATTCGAATACAGCCGCACGACATTAAGAAACGATAAAGACCACTTGGACGAGGCCAGCAACTGCTATTTCGTGGCTCCCAATCTGGTGCTGAACTATCGCATCAGCGACCCATGGCAGCTTTCCATCGGACTGTCGCGCCGCATTTCGCGCCCCACCTATCCTCAGCTGAATCCCTACATCAACCTCATCGACAACAATACCTACGAGACGGGCAACGTCCATCTGAAGCCAGAGAAGGCCAACAAACTCGACATCGGCTACTCCTATGCGGGACAGTCGCTGAAGGTGAACGGCAATGCCTACCTTAACTACACGCAGGACTACATCAACCAGATAGCCTATATCGACCAGAACATTCTTGTGATGACCTACATCAACGGTGACCAGTACCTTAACAGCGGCGTGGAACATAACATCCGCTGGAGCGCCCTGCGATGGCTCGGTGTGGATGTGGGCTGCAACGTTTTCTACACCAAGTCACGTGGCACCAGTCAGGGCGTGACGTTCAGAAACGAGGGCTGGACTTTCAACAGCAATGCTACGCTAAATTTCATGCCGATGAAGGGGATGACCATTCAGGCACAGTACTTCGTCACCACGCCGCAGTACTTCCCGCAGTTCACCACCAAGACTATCCACTACTGCAACCTTGGCATCCGACAGCAGTTGCCCAAGAAGGGAGTGACCTTCTCGGCTCTTCTTACTGATGTGTTCAACACCCGCCGCTGGGACATCTCGTCAGACAATCCCGTCTATACCCTCGTCAACAACAGCCGTAACCGTAGTCGTATCTTCTGGCTCGGCATCAGTTGGAATTTCCATTCCTACAAGCCCGTCGGTGGCACGAAGGGAGGGACCCAGAGACCCGGTGAGTCTCGGGGAGGGCACCAACAGGAGGAAGATAGAAGTATAATCAAATTAGGAGAATAGGCTATGACAGAAAAAGAAAAGATGTTGGCGGGCGAGATTTATTCCGCCGTTGACCCGCAGCTGATTGAAGAGCTGACGGAAGTGAAGGAGATAATCCATGACTATAACCTGCTGCGTCCGTCGGAGAAGGAGAAGGCAAGGAAGATCCTAAAAGATCTCTTGGGACATATCGCCGACGATGAGATTCTGATTATCCAGCCCTTCTACTGCGACTATGGCAAGCAGATCAGCGTAGGCAAACGCTTCTTTGCCAACTTCAACTTCACCGTACTCGACGAAGCCTCAGTCACCATCGGCGATGACTGCTTTATTGGCCCGAATGTCAGCATCTACACGGCTTGCCATAGTACAGACCCCGTGGAGCGCAACAGCCGTAGGGAGTGGGCAGAACCAGTCATCATCGGCGATAATGTATGGATAGGTGGCAGTGTCACCATCCTGCCAGGTGTGACCATCGGCGATAATGTTACTATCGGTGCTGGCAGCGTTGTAACGAAAGATATTCCTTCGAACTCCATTGCAGTAGGTAATCCGTGCAAAGTAATAAAGACTCTATGAGAAGGAATGCATTGAACCTGCGCGACCTTGGAGGCATACCTTTACAAGACGGTAAGGGCAAGACTCCTCATGGCCTCTATCTTCGTAGCGGCAAACTCAGCGCGCTTACTCCTGAAGAGTGCAAAAAGTTGTGCCAGGAGTATCACATTGCCTGCGTCATAGACCTGCGTACCCCCATTGAGGCTCAGGAATTCCCTGACCCGCTGCCAGATGGCGTTGAATACGAGCTAATCTCTCTACTAAAGGATTCTGCCATCGGCATCACTCATGAGACCGGCTCTGACCCTATGACTATCATCCGAAGTCTTCGTAAACAGCCTGAGAAGCTAAAGCAGATGATACCCAGCTTTGCTTCCATGTATGAGCAGATTGTTACTGA
>Ga0265300_10002876_pt1 | contig 14470 bp, 13 predicted proteins | sample AusTroGonzalo_MG_FD_193482 | JGI IMG/M metagenome (GOLD analysis project Ga0265300, IMG submission 193482) | Bovine rumen microbial communities from tropical cattle in Woodstock, Queensland, Australia - Gonzalo_03 | ecosystem: Host-associated > Mammals > Digestive system > Stomach > Rumen ...
GGGCGAAGAGCACGCCGGCGGCGAAGGAATCGAGCTGGCGGATGTCCGTGGCCTCGATGAGGCCGTCCTTGAGGAGCTGCGAGACGATGGCGCCGGCGCCGTGGTAGCGCAGGCCGCCCGCGTGGATGTTCGCCGGACGGAACTCGTGGCCGAGGGAGAACATCGGGATGAGCGGGGTGAGACCCGTCTCGTCGCCGAAGTCATACATGAATTCGCCCTTGGTGAGCTTCGGACAGGAAGCCGGCTCGGCGGCGATGAAACGCGTCTTCTTGCCGTCCAGCAGGTTGTGGCGCAGGAAGGGGAAGGAGATGCCGCTGAAGTTGGAACCGCCGCCGAAGCAGCCGATCACGATGTCGGGATATTCGCCGGCCATGGCCATCTGCTTCTCGGCCTCGAGGCCGATGACGGTCTGGTGCAGGCAGACGTGGCTGAGCACGGAGCCCAGGAGGTACTTGCAGTTCGGCGTGGTCATCGCGAGCTCGACGGCTTCGGAGATGGCGGTGCCGAGGGAACCCTGGTGGTTCGGATCCTTGGTGAGGATGTCCTTGCCGGCGCGGGTGGACATCGACGGCGACGGGGTCACCAGCGCGTCGAAGACCTGCATGATGCTGCGGCGGTAGGGCTTCTGCTCATAGCTGATCTTGACCTGGTACACGGCGCAGTCGAGGCCGTAGAGCTTGGCGGCGTAGGACAGGGCGGCGCCCCACTGGCCGGCGCCGGTCTCGGTCGTGACGTTGGTCACGCCCTGCTGCTTGCAGTAGTAGGCCTGCGGGATGGCGGAGTTGAGCTTGTGGGAGCCGAGCGGGTTCACGCTCTCGTTCTTGAAATAGATGTGGGCCGGGGTGCCGAGGGCCTCCTCGAGGCCGTAGGCGCGCACGAGCGGGGTGCAGCGGTAGTAGGCGTACTTCTCGCGCACGTCCTCGGGGATGTCGATCCAGCGGTCGGTCTGGTTGACCTCCTGGTTGGCGCACTCCTGGGCGAAGAGGGGATAGAGGTCTTCGGCCTTGATGGGCTGCTTGGTGCCCGGGTGGATCATCGGCTGCGGCTTGTTGACCATGTCAGCCTGGATGTTGTACCATTGGGTAGGAATCTCGGACTCCGGGAGAATGAATCTCTTCTGTTTCATAACGGGTTATAGCGTTTATAAATTAAATTCGATGAAGGCTTCCAGCTCGTCGACCGCGCTCTGGGGCGTGGCCCAGCTGGTACAGAAGCGCACGGCCGTGTGGTTCTCGTCCACGACCTGCCAGCGCTCGAAGCCGAAGGCCTCTTCCAGGCGGGGCAGGACGTCGTTGGCGAGCACGGGGAAGACCTGGTTGGTGGTGTTTTCCACGAGGAAGGGGATGCGCTTGCGCTGGAAAGCGGCGCGGACGTCGTCGGCCAGGCGGTCGGCGTGGCGCGCGAGCTTGAAGTAGAGCCCCTCGTTCATCAGCGTTTCGAACTGGATGCCGAGCAGGCGCCCCTTGGCGAGCATGCCGCCGTTCTGCTTGATGAAGTAGCGGAAGTCCTCGGAGAGGTGCGTGTCGGAGAAGACGACGGCTTCGCCGAACAGGGCCCCCTGCTTCGTGCCGCCGATGTAGAAGACGTCGCACAGGCGCGGCAGGTCCTTGGGGAGGATGTTGCAGCCGGAGGCCTCCAGGCCGTAGCCGAGGCGGGCGCCGTCGATGAAGAGGGGAATCTCCCAGTCCTGGCAGACCTGGTGCAACTCTTCGAGCTCCCGCTTGGTGTAGATGGTCCCGAGCTCCGTCGGGAAAGAGATATAGACCATGCCCGGCTGGGCCATGTGCTCGCGGCTGAAGTCGCTGTGGTGCGCCTGGAGCGCGTCGCGCACCTGCGCCGCGGTGATCTTGCCCGCGGGCGCGGGGAGGGCGAGCGCCTTGTGGCCGCCGTGCTCCACGGCGCCGGTCTCGTGGACGTTGATGTGGGCGCTCTCCGCGCAGAGCACGCCCTGGTGCGGGCGGAGGAGGGCGGAGATGACCGTGACGTTGGTCTGTGTGCCGCCCACCAGGAAGTGCACGTCGGCGTCGGGGCAATCGAAGACATAGCGGATGCGCCGGGCGGCTTCCTCGCAGTGCGGATCCTCCCCGTAGCCCAGGGTCTGCTCCAGGTTTGTGGCCTGCAGCGCCTCCAGGATCTGCGGACAGCATCCTTCCAGATAATCGCTTTCGAAGTGGAACATGTACGCTACCAACTAATCGTATCTGTTGTGCAAGGTAAGAAAAAAATCCTTTGGATATACCTGGGGATTGATTATTTTTGTGACAATCGCGCATGAAACGAAAAAGGCCGCGATTCACATCGCAGCCCTTTCGCAATTCTAACCAAAATTATTAACCAATGAAAATCTATTCGACCGTACTAATAACAAGCACCGTGCCAAAACAAAAAAATAATTTAAAAAAATGTTAAAAACTAACGCTGCCCGCCTGCTGGATGCTGCCGGAATCCAGTATGAACTAATTCCTTACGACTATACGGAGGAGGATTTGAGCGCGCAGCACGTGGCTGCGGAGCTGGGGGAGGACATCGACCGGGTGTTCAAGACCCTGGTGCTGCGCGGCGACCGCACGGGCTTTTTCGTGTGCGTGATTCCGGGCGACTTCGAAGTGGACCTGAAGGTCGCCGCCAGGATCTCCGGCAACAAGAGCTGCGAGATGCTCCACCTCAAGGAGCTGCTCCCGACCACGGGCTACATCCGCGGCGGCTGCAGCCCGATTGGGATGAAGAAGCCGTTCCCGACGTACATACACGAATCCGCGCTGCTCTACGACTTCATCTACATCAGTGCAGGGCAGCGCGGGCTTCAGTTCAAGATCGCTCCGCAGGATCTGATCGACTTCGTCGGCGCGGAGATTTATCCGATCTAAAGCGGCTTGTATTCAAAGCTGACCAGCTTCGCTTCGCCCGTGAGCTGATAGCCCGGGCGCAGGGCGAAGAAGCCGTTGAAGTTGTTGTGGTGCATGCCGGACACGTCGATGCCTTCGGCTACCGCCTCCCATTCGCCGTCCGCGGCTTTCCGCCAGGTGCTGGCGCTGTTGCGCTCGTTGCGGATGCGCAGGGTGCATTCCGTCCCGACGGCGTTGAGGCCGAGGTTGGCCGCCTCGTTATAGAAGAGGTAGAGGCTGGCTGCGCTGCCTTCCGGCACCTCGAAGGTGGCCGTGATCTCATAGGACGCGTCCACGGCGGTCATCAGGTAGAGCGTGCCGTCGCCGAAGCCCGGCTGCCACTTCGACCAGAGCAGCGGGTTGGCCGTGTCGCGCAGATAGGCGTAGTCGCCCTGCAGACCGTCCTGCTCCCATTTCGCGCCGTCTTTCTCCGCCAGCACGGGCCAGCCGTCTTCGGTCCATTCGACGCTCTCGATGATGGTGCTGCGGCCCAGGGTGTGGAAGCCGTTGCGGTAGGCGTGGTAGACGACGTACCAATTGCCGTCGGCGTCGTCGATCAGCGTGCCGTGGCCCTTGGACCACCAGGCCTCGTCGGCGCTGTAGGTGTGGACCATCGGGTTGTGCGGGCTGTTCTCCCACGGGCCGAGGGCGCTCTTGCTGCGCGCCACGACGACCATGTGGCTCGTGGTCGGGCCGGCGGTGCCGCCCTCGGCGCTCACGAGGTAGTAGAAGTCGCCGCGCTTGAAGAGCTTCGGGGACTCCAGCCACATGCCCTCGGTCTCCCATTCGGCGGGGTACTCCCAGCCGTCATAGACCTTCTGCGGCTTGCCCGCGGCGGCGAGGCCGTCCGGGGTCAGGGGCGTGACCCAGCCGTTGTTCGTGTAGAGGTAGCGCTGCCCGTCCTCGGCCACGACGTGGCCCGGGTCGATGCCGCCCACGTCCAGCTTAATCGGGGCGCTCCAGGGGCCTTCCGGCCGGTCGGCCGTGACGACGTAGTTCTCGCCGCGGCTGGTCGGGTAGTAGATGTAGAACTTGTCACCGACCTTGCAGAGCTCGGGGGCGTAGATGGAGTAGTCACCGTCCTCGACGGCGCGTGCAATCGGCTCCCAGTGGACCAGGTCCGTGGAGTGCCAGACGAGCAGGGCGGGGAAGTAGGTGAAGGACGAGTGGGTGATGTAGAAGTCCTTGCCGTCGCGCACGATGCTCGGGTCGGGGTAGTCGCCCGGGAAGATGCAGGTCTTGAGCGGCGCCGCCTGGGGCGCGCAGGAGGCCAGGACGGCGATCGCCGCCAGGGCCGTGAGGAGGGAACGCATTTTCATCCAGATAACGAATTTGTATGAAAACAAAGATACTGATTTTTTGCAGAATACGTCGTCATCTGATGGGTTGTCGGGTTGAAATCGTGAATTCAAACGCGTAGAATGGCGATTTTTGATTATATTTGTCCGATCAAAAACACAACCATGAACCGATATCTACTGCTTTTCTTCTTACTGACAGCATCTTACTCTGCGTTCGCGCAGGACATCATTACCAAGAAAGACGGCACGGACATCCAGGCCAAGATCCTGGAAGTGACGACTTCCGAGGTCAAATACAAAAAGTTCAGCAACCCGGACGGCCCGGTTTTCTACATCCCCAAGTCGGACATCCTCATCGTTCGTTATGAGAACGGCGAGAACGACATCTTCGAGGATGAGCAGGCGCCGCTGGTCCTCAATACCGAGGGCACGGTCTACCCGGGGATGAAGTACCAGGATTACAAGGACCTCTACAACACTCGCGAGTACGTCCACCAGCCGGGCGATCCTTACACGCCTTTCTGGATCGGCTTCGGAGAATTCTTCATCCCGGGCCTGGGCAACGCCATCATGGGAGAATGGGCCCGCGCGGCCTGCTTCTTCCTCCCGAACGTGGCGCTGGGCGTTGCTGCCCTGACGCAGGCCGGCGTCGTGACCAACGCCCAGGGCTCCCGCATCTATTATACCGACTGGTACTGGGTCATCCAGGGGGTCCGCGTTGCGCTGAACGTCTGGGCGATCTGCGACGCCGTCCACGTGTCCAAGGCCAAGAACATGTACAACCAGGACCTCCGCGCCCTGCGCGCCGGGCTGGACGTCAAGCTCGAGCCGTACTTCGCTTACGCGCCGAACGTCGCGAACAGCCTCCAGCCCGTCGCCGGACTCTCCCTGCGGGTCAGCTTCTAGGCTTCATCACTGTTTCCAGGTATAAACCGTACTGGTTCCCTTGGCATTCGTCTTGGTCACTACATAGACGAACGAGCCTGGAATGGCTTTCTCCTTAAGCACCGCTGCGGCTTTTTCGCAGGCGGCTTTCACCTTGTCGTCGCCACCGTTGTAGATAAAGTAGCCATTTCCCGGAGTAACTCCCAGTTCCTGCTTGAAGGCATTCTTGAACGTGTTGTCAATGAGGGTAATGTCAGCGAGGAAGGTGTTGGATGCGGATGAATAGCTGTCAAAACCGAAATTGTACGTGGTGTCACCGATTACTTCTTCCTTGGTGCAGGCGCTGAAAAGGGACATCAGGGTGGCGCAGCAAAGGACGGCTGCGAGCGTCATGAGGATCTTTTTCATTTGTTTGATTATTAATATATTTAATTGATAGGTATCACTTGTTGTTTGGTTCGAAGATGACGTACCAATAGCCATCGACGTCGGGCATTGCGTAGGCGACCGTCTTCCCGTCCGAAGAGATGAATCGGTCGAAGATGTCCTCATCTCCAGGGCGTTGTGCGGTACCTTGATATTGGTATCCCAGTCTGAGCAGCCAGTTCTTGGCGACATCGTAGGGTAAATCCTCACACCAGTTTTGACAGTAGACATACCGCAGGTTCTTCCCGTCCTCCGTCTCGAAGAGGTACTGCTCCGTGAGCTCCGGGGCCACATAGTAATAACGGTGCCAGCTGGCATAGACCTCTTCCCGGTAATCAAGCCCGTCGTTCCCGGCCCGCCACCACGGTTTGGCCTGGATGTGCTTTTCCACATCGGCAATACTGCAGCCCCAGTCCAATAAGGGATCGGTCACGAGGACGCCGTTTTCGCCGTCGTTTATCCATTGGTTTACTTCCCAGTTTGCGCCGCAGAAAGGAGGTTGCCACTTGCGGGTCTGGTAGTTCAGGTAGATGGTGAAATGGTCTCCCGCTTCCAGCCGAAGGGGCTCCAGGGTACTGAGGAGGTCGTCATCGGCTCCGTCTTTGCGTTCACCCCAAAACTCCAGGGTCAGATCGTCGCCATGCGCCAGGGTGAAAAAGGTATATCCGTATTTCGGGTGACAATAGGCAACGCAGTCGTACAGGTCCGGGTCCGTGTTCTCGATATAACGATCTTCTTCGTCCAGGGCGGGGTTGAGGCGAAGGCCGGGGTGGAGCTGTTTCGCCTCGGATCCCTGTAGCGTGACTTTGCTATAGGCCGGTTCGTCGGGGAGGTTGATGACGGTGAGATGGATGTTGCTGCCCATGGCCTTGGGTGTGAGGTTGACGTCGGCCGCGCCATTTTGAATCGTCAGCGTAGCAGAATCGTACCCCAATGCATAAATATAAGATACAGGGTTTGCGTTGGCCATGATGCTGACCGTGGAGAGCTCGGATTCGTCGACGACATGCCATCCCCGCAGGTCTTTTCCGTTGAGATGAGCAACGATCGTCTGCCAGGCTACAAGTGTGTAAGTGCCGACGGGCAGGTCGTCTGCCTCGATGGTCATCGGGTTCAGAAACATGGATGTCTCTGCGCCCAGTTTGTTCACCAGATGTCCCTCCTGATTGTATATGAGCACACTGTCGACGACCGTGATTTTTTTCTGCATAAACAGTAAGTCTATTCCTTCCATGCCCAGTTCGACGTAAAGGGGTTCGGGATTCACCGTGATGGTGGCGTCGAAACGACCTTCGGAATTGTCTTTCATGCAGGCCGTGAACACCGGCAGGGCCATCAGCAGCGTCAAGGCCACAAATGCAGTAAAAGAATGTTTCATATACATACGCTTTGCTCGTTAAATCCGGGAGCAAAGGTATACAAAGCGGGGTGGCCTGTTGTGCCACCCCTGCAAATCATTGTGCCAATTCTGCAAAATCTACTTTTTGGCCGCTTTCCGGTAGTCTGAAGGAGACATGGAATAAGCTTCGTCGAAGAGGCGGTAGAAGGTGCGGCGGGTAAGGCCGCAGAGTTCGGCGATAAGGGCCACGGAATCAGAAGTGGTGGCCAGCAGGCGGGCGGCGTAGCGCAGGCGGTAGCCGTTGATGAAGTCGGTAGGCGTCACGCCGGCGCACTCGCGCAGGGCATCATAGATATAGGTGCGGTTGGTGCCGGCCAGGCTGGCCAGCGTGTCCTGGTTGGTGTCGGGATCGGTGAAGACATCGGGGTTGCCCATCAGTTCGCACAGGCGGCGGTAGAGCAGCTGGCTCTGCGTAAGCGTCTCGGCCGGCCTTTCCTGCAGGGCTTCGCGCTCTTCGGCTTCGGCTTTCTCCCGCTGCTGGATCTCCTGGTAGAGGCTGCGGTTCTTCTCCTCCAGCGCCTTGTTGTACTTGCGGGCGCGTACAAGGAGATAGCCCACGAGCAGGAGGATGATGATGGCCGAGAGGAGACCGATGCGGTGCATGGCCAGCGAATGGCGGCGGCTGGTAATCTCGGCCTCTTTCTGGCGGATGACTTCCTGCTGCTCCATGTCCATCTTCCGCTCCTCCACGTGGATGGAATCGCTCAGGTGGCGCATGCGGTCGGCGTATGCCATGGCCTCGCCCGTGCGCCCGGCCTTTTGCAAGGCCTTGTACTGGCTCATCATGTAGTTGTCGATGTAGGAGTTGTTGATGGAGCTGCCCCGGGCCAGATAGAGGGAATCGCTCTTGCGGAACAGGCGGAGGGCCTCGTCATAGCGGCCGACTATCGTCAGGTAGCGGGCTTCGGCCACCAGGTCATAGGGCGACGGATTGGGAGCCTGCCGGTGCTTCAGGTAGAGCGCCTCGGCCTTGTCGAAAAGGCCGTTGGCGGCATAGTTGAGGGCCTGGTTGATGGTCAGGATGCTGCTGCGTGCGTTCAGGATATTCTCCGGCAAGTCGGGACAGCGGGTCATGCGGGCCCGGGCCGTATCGCCTTTGGCGATCAAAGGGAGCGCTTTTTGGGGCAGGTCCTGCTCGAGGTAGAACTCCGTGGTCTCTACGACGGCTACAACCAGGGCGTCTGCAATCCAGTAATCTTTGGGCTCTGTTACACCCATCATCAGGTCGATGCCATCCAGATAATAGCGTTCGGCCTCTTCCGGATGCCCCATATTTTTCTCACAATCACCTTTGACGGTGAGTGCGCGGCTCTTTATCCGCAGGGCCATCTGCCCGTCCATGCCACCCTTGTCCGCGTCGGCAATCAACTCGTCGGCCAGGTGGATGGCCTTCCCCCAATCGCCATTCTTGGTCAGCAGGGAGGTGAGCTGGAGCAGAGCCGAATAATAGTTGACGTCTTTGCTCCGGAGTTCGGGACTGTGCTTGATCTGCTCACCGTAGTAAACAGCCAGTCGCGTCTTGCCCATTGCCCCGTAGACGTTGGAACGGATCAGGTTGGCCGTGGTTTCCGTGAACACGCCTGCGCGCTCGGCGCTGTCTACCCGCACCAGTACTTGTTCCGGGTTCGAGTATAAGATATCCTGGAGCTCGTATTTTAGTTGGGTCGCCTCCTCGCTGCAGTCGGGCTTGGCGCAGCCCACCAACAACGACAAAGCCGCTAAAACGACAGTCAACAAGATGGAATATCTGCGTTTTTTCATGTAATGCACTTAAACCGCGCAAAGATAGGCAGATTTTTCCAATTTAGGGATTATTCTCCCGTTCGGATGTACTGCAGGGCCCGCTCCAGTTGGTTGTCACGGCCGGTGGCCTCGAAAAGGTTTGCATCCAGGGCGATGGGGATGTCAGGGGTGACTCCCACGCCTTCCAGGATGCCCAGTTCGTCACTGATGGTACTGCTGATGGGGATATAGGCATAGAACGGAGTCTCTCCGCTGACCCCAATGCTGCTGGCGTATGTATAAGAGTAGTATTCCGGATCGGGCAACAGAAGGCTCAATCCTCCCCAGGTGTTGCCGCCCATCACCACGGCGTTGTCCATAGCCTTGGCCCCCAGACAGGTATTTTCGGCCATACTCACAGTTTTGCTGTTGGCCAGCACCACCACGGGTTCCGTAATGACGGCGTGTTCTGCTTGCAGGGTCGGGAAGTGATTTGGCGTGAGAGGAGAGTAGTCCAGCCGTCCCACCCCGCTTTTGAACCGGGCCGAGGAGACGTTGTGACCTCCGCTGGGAAGAAGAGCCCCCAGTACATAGGCATAATCGGACGAATAACCGCCGGTGTTGCCGCGGAGGTCAATCACTACGCCTTTGAGTTTCCCTTCCTTGTGCAGGTCCTGGATGGCCGAGAACCACTCGTTCCAGACAGCGGAAACCCTTTGGGTCATTATTTTCTGGCATTCGCTGGCCATAAGCTTCCCTTCCAAATACTGGCCCAGATAGAAGTTGGTACAGTGAAAATATGCGATTCCGGGGTCAAAGAGCATAAATTGTATGTCGATCCAGGAAGCGGAGTCGCTGAGGTCAAAGGGTTCAAACGCAATGCCAATGTTCTGGTACTTGGTGGTAAGGACCTGATTGAAATAGTCCAGATCCTGCATGGATTCCAGTTTGTAAGCGGCCAGTTCCCGATAGGCTGCCCAGTATTGCACCAGGAAATACAGCTCCAGGTCTGTAAGGTCCGCTCTTTTGGCTTCAAGCGCTTTAATGGCCGCATCCAGGGCCTGGAGGGCCGCTTGCACCTGACCTTCAATGAAGCTGCCGGGTCGGGTGTTTGTCAGATGAAAACGCAAAGCCTGGTTCTCACCGGCCTGGGGAGTGAGATAATAGCCCTTGTGAGGTGGCCTTCCTTCGTTTATGTCGGGCCGGGAAGCGTTGCGCAAATCGGCAGGATAGATGGCGATATAGTTGCCAGAAGCCAGGTTTTTGACTTCCACCATGAGATGTCCGTCGTGAAGCGGGGACAGGATGGCGGTGTAAAGGGCTTCCAGCTCTTCGTCGCTCACCGGATTCTCTTCTTTGTCCCGCTGGTCCAGTTCTTCCATCAGGGGAAGATACTCTCTGTACACGGCGTCCCAGTCCAGCCCGTGCTGCATCTCGTAATCCCAGATTCCGTAATTGCAGTTGAGGCCGGTCCAAAGCGCCTGGAACTGCGCTGTAAAAGACTGAGATGCCTCTGAAAAAGTAAGGGCGTCCTTTTTGCCATAAGAAAGAATGACGTCGCTTTCCTTACGGCAGCCGACCGTAGCCAGGACTAATGCCAGAATGATTCCAATCTTTTTCATAGGCTAGAAAATATAAAAGACGCCTGCTTGCAGGCCGATGGTTGTATTATAACGAGGGTCCTGGATAATCATATAGTCTTTCTGGGTGCTGGTGAGGCCGTAGTAGCAGCGGGCCTCGGCCTGAACGGCCCAGTGGGAGAGAAAACGCCATTCCACCCCGACACCGCCGGCAAGGCCCCACTCCGTGCGGTTGTCCCGGGTGGAGTCAAACACAAAGTCTTCGTCCACATCCGTTACCTGATCAGACGTTATGTTAATATACTTTCCTTTCAGATGGGAGGAGCACCACCAGGCTCCATAACCGCCCAGGTTCAAGAACCCCCTTACGAAGGAACCTCCAAAACTGAAGGAAGCCATCACAGGTAACTGCAGATAACTGTTGGCAGTGACGTAGTCGGTTCCCGATAAAGACTCGAAGGTCCTTTGCTGACGGTAATTCTTGGCCGTCATATTGAGTTCGGCCCGCACACCCAGCCAGTCGGCAAAATTGTACTGGCCCGCAATACCGGCACTGGGGCCCCACTGTCCCCGGTATTTGAGGTCTGCCATATAGTGCGTGTCAATGGAATAATGGTTCCAGACGGCGCCTCCAAAGACGCCCGCGCGCCACTGGGCCTGGGCCGAATAACCCAGCAATAAGAGCGCGGTCAGGAGCAGGGTGGTTTTTTTCATGCAAATATAGATTGTTTACTCCCAGCTGCCGCTGGTGGCGGTGCCGTCGGCGGCGAAGTTGAAGAGATATTTCATGATGGGTTTTTCGAGATACCTTTCGGCATAGGCGGGAACCTTGTCATACTGCATGCTGGTGCCGCCGCTCACTCCCTTGGAAACAGTCTCTCCCAGCTTCTCATTGCTTTTGTTGACGACATAGTACTCGTAGTTGTAAGTGTGCTTGGCATTGAACACGCCCATTTGGGCGGGATCGAAACCGCTCTTCAGCTTGATCATCACGCGGGCGCCCAGGGTGGCGGGCAGCTGGTTGGCCTTGACGGATTTGGTCCACGTTTTCGAAGTCATGGTCTCGCTCTTTACCGCACCGGTGGCATCGTAGTACTCCACAGTCAGGGTGAACGCATTGAAGAGGTCATCGGTGACCGAAAAACTATAGTCCATCACGGCGGCAACGGGGGTGGTGTCTTTCGTCGTCGGGGTCTCAGGCTGGTCGGGAAGGGTTTTTTCGCAGGATGTGAACAGGGTGGTGCAGCAAAGTAGGGCTGCAAGCGTCACAAGAATCATTTTCGTTTTCATAAACTATTTGTTATTGAATTTGTCTGACAGTTCGAGATTCTCCTGGATAAACCTGGCCAGGGCGGCGTTTTTATCTCCAATCCGCCACTGTTGGTACACGATGATGGCCACCAGCAACAGGACGATGACGATGATGGCGGCTGCCAGGGCTACGGTGATGACCAGGGTGAAATCCATACGCTTTGCTCGTTAAATCCGGGAGCAAAGGTATGCAAAGTGGGATGGACTGTTGTGCCACCCGTGCAAATCATTGTGCCAATTCTGCAAAACCTGCCTCGATGAGGGGAAGGAGCTCCTCGTCGGCCGGGAGCCACCGGACGCTGTGCAGGTCCGTGGCTCCCAGCCAGCGGGCGGCTTCGTGCTCGTTGAGGTGCAGGGCCTCGCTTGCGAGCGAGCACAGATAGCAGTGCATCGTGAGGTGGAACTGCGGGTAGTCGTAATCCACCGTGTGCAGGAAGGCGTCCACGCGGATCTCGGCCGAGAGTTCCTCCCGGATCTCCCGGACGAGCGCCGCCTCCGGCGTCTCGCCGAGCTCCATTTTCCCGCCCGGGAATTCCCACCAGTCCTTCCAGTCGCCATAGCCCCGCTGGGTGGCAAAGATCTTGTCCCCCTTGCGGATGATGGCTGCGACGACTTCGATGGTTTTCACGGGCAGGTGACAGGCTAGTGCTGGATGGACATCAGGCGGATATACTTCAGGACGTAGTCCGACCAGCCCTCGGGGCCGGGGTACTGGTAGCGGGCGTTGCCGTTCGGGTCCTCCCGGAAGATGGTCTCGCCGGTGGGGGTCAGCGTGACCCAGCCGCGCGGGGAGAGCTTGTAGAAGATGTCGTCGCCCTCGACCGCGTTGATGACGGCGAGCGGGTCCCACATCTTCTGGAACTTGTCCTCGGTGAGGAACTGGTAGATCCACTTGATCGGGTGGGCGTCGGTCCAGTCCATGTCTTCGATGATCTGGGCGGCGCTGTAGTACAGCGGATCGCCGACCTCGCCCGGGGAGAAGACGATGTCGATGTCCTTGGGCAGGAGTTCGAAGAACTTGAGAGAGAAGTCGATGGCGGCCGTGAAGTTGTAGTCGTGCTCGAAGGAATCGCCGAACACGCCGCCCATCGCATAGATGTTCTTGACCTTGCGCTGCACGAGCTCCACGCCGCTGAGCGGGGAGTACTCGTCCGGACCGGACTCGAGCAGGCGGGCGAGGGACGTCACGAAGCCGATGGAAGCGATGGTGACGGACTTGTCCGGCTGCGCGGCCAGGAGCTTGCGGTAGAGCTTGTAGCCGTCCATGTAGTCTCCGTCGTCGCCGATGCTGCGCTTGAAGAGCGGCTCGGCGTCGGTCGAGCGGGCGTAGGCCATGTTGTGGTAGGGGATATAGACGTGCGGATCTGCGACGCCGGCCCGCTCCAGGGCGATGGGGATGTCGGGATAGCCGTAGTAGTTGTTCAGCACGTCGACGGCGTCGGCGTTGGCCCGGTTCATGCGGTCCACGACCACGCCGAGCAGGGTGCAGCGCTTCATGTCCATGTAGCGGTAGAGCATCATCAGGGCGAAGAGGTCGTCGGTGGAGGATCCCATGTCACAGTCGAGGATGATGCGGAGATCCTCCTGCTCATAGTCGGACTTGACGTTGATGTTCAGGGAGGTCACGTGCAGCGAGAGTTGGGCGTTCTCGCGGGCGAAAGCCATCGCGGCGGCGAGGCTGTCCTCCGGGAAGGAACGGGAGCTGTCGAAGTAAAAGCGGTCGTTGTCGGCGTTGTACCAGCCGCCCACGAGGTTCTCGTGGGCATGGGCGTGCTTGATGACGGCAGGAAGGCTCTTGCGGTCGAAGCTGTTCTGGGTGGCCTCATAGGCGACGATCAGGCCTTCCTTCGGGTAGCTCATGGTGTTGAGGTCGAGCGTGAAGCCCTCGGGCATCGTCTGGCTCATCACCCACAGGGCCGTCGCCAGATCCTTGTCGGAGACGGTCTGCTGCCCGAATCCGGGCACCGACAAGATCAGCAGCGTGACGGCTATCAATAGAATACGTTTCATGTTGCTTGGTTTGCTAATCATAAGGCACTGACAGCACGTCAGTGCTGGATAGCCATCAGACGGATGTACTTAAGCACCATGTCGCACCAGACGGGGTCGCCGACATACTGGTAGCGGGCGTTGCCGTTCGGATCCTCCTTGAAGAGGGTCTCGCCGTTCGGGGTGAGGGTCACCCAGCCGCGCGGGGAGAGCTTGTAGAAGCCGTCGCCCTCGACGGCGTTGATGACCGCCTGCGGGTCCCACATCTTCTGGCCGGTGTCGCAGTTGAGGAACTGGTAGGTCCACTTGATCGGGTGCAGGTCCGTCCAGGACATGTCGGAGATGACGGTCTCGGGACGGTAGTCCAGCGGGTCGCCGACCTCGCCCGGGGAGAAGACGATGTCGATTTCCTTCGGCAGGAGTTCGAAGAACTTCAGGGAGAAGTCGATGGCAGCCTTGAAGTTGTAGTCGGGCTCGACGGCGTCGCCGAACACGCCGCCCATCGCGTAGATGTCCTTGACCTTGCGGCGCATCAGCTCGACGCCATTGAGCGGGGAGTACTCGTCCGGGCCGGACTCGAGCAGGCGGGCGAGGGACGTCACGAAGCCGATGGAGGCGATGGTGACGGACTTGTCCGGGGACTCCGCGAGGAGCTTGCGGTAGAGTTTGTAGCTCTCCATGTAGGTGCCGTTGTCACCGACGCTGCGCTTGAACATGGGCACGGCGTCCGTGGAACGGGCGTAGGGGAGGTTATGGTAGGTGATGAACACGTGCGGGGAGGGAATGCCCTGGGTCTCCAGGCCGATGGGGATGTCGGGATAGCCGTAGAAGTTGTTCAGCACGTCGACGATGTCGGCGTTGGCCTTGCCCATGCGGTCCACGATCACGCCGATGAGGTTGCAGCGCTTCATGTCCATGTAGCGGTAGAGCATCATCAGGGCGAAGAGGTCGTCGGTGGAGGAGCCCATGTCG
>Ga0265300_10002882_pt1 | contig 14450 bp, 12 predicted proteins | sample AusTroGonzalo_MG_FD_193482 | JGI IMG/M metagenome (GOLD analysis project Ga0265300, IMG submission 193482) | Bovine rumen microbial communities from tropical cattle in Woodstock, Queensland, Australia - Gonzalo_03 | ecosystem: Host-associated > Mammals > Digestive system > Stomach > Rumen ...
ACGCTCCTGTACGCGTTGACAACTCACAGCTGGAGGAGATAATATTCACCAACAGCATACCTTACCGTAACCCCATCCCCTGCAAGAAGCTCAAGCAGATCTCTATTGCACAGATGTTTGCCGAGACAATACGCAGAGTGATATCAAACGAGTCTATCAGCTCACAATATCTTATCAAGTGATATGAAAAAACTGTTTCTCCTCATTGCCGCATCCGTACTGCTGGTAGCTTGCGGCGGAAAGGATGCATATACCGTAAAGGGCTCCATCGAGGGCGTTGAGGACGGTACTCTCATTGTACTGAGCACTCTCAAATACGGCAGCCTTACCGATATTGATTCAGTGGCCGTAAAGAACGGCAAGTTCTCATTCAAGGGTGAGACCGATACCGCTCATGTGGCTGTTGTCACTTTTGAGCTGGACGGTAACGTAGGCGGTTGTGAGTTCTTCCTGGAGAGCGGAAACATTGATCTGAACATCAGTGTGGCCGATGCCAGCCAGCATATAGGCGGTACTCCCAACAATGACGCTTTCCAGCTGTTCTATGATGAAACCCAGTCTTTGAGCGATGAGGCCGATGAGTTGGAGGATAAGATACGCATCACATTGGCTTCACAGGGTGACTGCTCAGACCTTTACAGGCAGATGGGTGAGCTGCAGGACCGTTTCAAGGAGATGCTAATTCAGAGCATCATGGATAATGCGGGAATGCTTTACTCCTATCAGCAGCTGATGGAGAATTACACTCTGTTTGAACCCGAGGAGGTTGTCCCGATGCTTGAGAAACTGGCTCCCACATTTGGCGGTGACATGATGTTCGGTCAGCTTACATCTATCATAAACACTCAGCTGAGCACAAGTCTGGGACATCCGTATCTGGATTTTGAGGCTCCTCTGCTGGATAAGAAGTATGCATACTCCACAAAGGCTTCACTGTCAGACTATGTAAAGAAGAACAAGGTTGTCCTGCTGGATTTCTGGGCAAGCTGGTGCACTCCCTGCATGAATGAGGTTCCCAACCTTAAGGCTGCCTACAAGAAGTTCAAGTCAAAAGGTTTTGAGATTGTCAGCGTGTCTGTTGATGACAGCACTGAGGATTGGATCAAGGCTGTCAAGGACAACGGTATGAACTGGGTTCAGCTTTGGAACGGTGAGGAGGATGATATGCTGACCTCTGCCGCTTACCAGTACTCGGTTTCTGCAATTCCCTGCACGTTCCTGATTGATTCCGACGGTACTATCATAGGACGTAACCTGCGTGATGATGAACTTGAGGCTGCTCTTGAGGACTACTTTAAGTAAACAGCGTTACTGATATATAAAGAAGCGGAGCAATTCACATTGCCCCGCTTTTTTTCTGTGTCTTTCAAATCAACCTTTTCCTTTAATTAAAAACCTAATACTAGTACTATTGTCGTTATCTCTTAATGTTTTTTGTCTTTACGGTTTACGGGTGATCTTACGCATCAGGTCATTGCGGTTTGTGCTGAACTCGAGCGTATTTGCTGCCACCACGTAATTCTGAGGATCAACGCAGCTGCGGTATGCAGTGAGCAGGAAATCGTAACGGTTGCTGTCAAAGCTGAATGTCTTGGCCATATCGGCTATCTGACGTGATGTGAGCAGGTTGCCACATACTATCATCTCGGCCAGCTTGCCTCTTGCGTTGTCAAAGCTCTCCTTCTTGAGTGCCTTGATGATGGCGTTCATATCAGAATTGGTTACCTTGCGGTAGGGCTCTCCGTCACGGATCTCGTCAATGCGGTTGTCCAGGACATACTTCATCATCTTGTCACGGCTTGAGCTGTAATCCAGTGTTCCGAGTACCAGATAGAAGTTGTGTCTGTCTACGCAGTTATCATACGCTTTCTTGAGGAACTTGATCCTGTTGGTGTCATAATCAAAGATTTCCGATATCATGACTATCTGATCTACGGTCATGAGACCTCCGGTGCTGAATATCATATCGGCCATCTTAAGACGGTCAGAATCAAATCTCTCGCGGTCAAATGCACGGATGACATCGTTGTCGACAACCTTCAGGACCGGTACGCGGCGTTCCAATACTGCAACCGGCTGTGTGCGACGTGGATCGGGCTGACGAACCAGTTTCTCATCCCTACGCTGGTCACGACGTTCGTCACGACGCTCGGTGCGTGTCCTTCTTGCAACTCTGGACTGTGCCTCAACACTCTGGGCGGTAAGCAGAAGCGCTGCCAATGCTATACCAATCATCATTCTCGTTTTCATCGCTGTGGTTTTTTGTGGTTTCTACTCTAAAGACGGACATGCACGTTTTTTGTTAATCATCTTTTTACTACTTCTCTGTCAAAGAAATCTAAAAAGTAGGGCCAGTTGGGTCCTGCTTCATGTCCTCCGTGATGCTGGCGATAGGTCAGACGACCGTCCATCAGGCCGTTATCCATACCGGGGAAGAGATCGGTTCCCACGCCTTTATAACCTAAAAGTTCATATACGGCCGAAGCCTTTGAGGTTGATATGAAAGATCCTACTACATCCTGCCACTTGTCACCGCTCCAGCTGCCGGTTGAAATGAAGCAGGCACGCGGGGCGCACAGGGCTATGAGTTCATGCTGGTCTACGGGCAGGTCATTCTCAGTGAGCGGGTCTGTTCCGTATTTGATAAGGTTACCGCATACCCAGTGGTACTCCTCATTTGATACGATATTGCCGATGCTCTCACCGCAGTCACGACGCCATCCAGCTGCGCCGGCCTTGCCCGATGAGGCTATAAATCCGGCGGCGATACGCTCCTCAAAAGCCATGGCTACGAGTGATGCCTTGCCGTAACGTGATACGCCCTCGATGGCGCACTTGGTGGCATCGAAAGTGTTATCGGTCTCAAAGTAATCGATGAGACGTGACAGGCCCCAGCCCCATGCACGCAGTGAACCCCAGTCTGTAGGCTGGCGGAACTCACCCTTGTTGCAGAGTCCGATGATACCGTTGGTGAGTCCTGAGCCTGCATCGGCTTGGATGGATGAGGGGTTGATGGTGGCTGCGGCCCAACCGCGCTCAATGACCATCTGCTGCCATGAGGTGCTGCCGGCGCGGGTGCGGGTGGGGTCACCGCCTCCGAATCCGAACTCTATGATTACCGGGAGCTTGGTGCTGCCGTTATCGGGATAGACCACGTTGGCCTGAATCTCTACCGTGATGGCGGGGTAACTGGAGTTGTCAACAACACCTTTAAGGTAACGGACAACTACAGGGGTGCCTGCAAAATCCTTCTTCTCCTCACCAGTTACCTCCCATTTCACGCCGGGGACATTCTCAGGGATGCGGCCGTAGACGTTGTCCTCAAAGAGTTTCACTATCTCAGGACGGCGTGTCTTGTACCACATCTTGGCGCTGGTTACCTTCTTGCCGCTCTCTGTGGTGAGGGCATCGGGATAGAAGGGGTAGGGGTTGGCTATGAGCTCGTCATAATTGGGGTGCTTGCTCTCATCCTGGCTGTTGGGCTGACGGCCCTCACGGGGCTGGTCTACGCCAACTTTTGCCAGCATATCGGCATAATCGGCCGCTGCTATCTTGCGCAGGCTGTCCTGGCTGGCGCGGTTGCCGCCTCCAAACATCATGAACTGGGCGTTTGCCGTAAAGGGAATGCAGGCTAATAATGCCCCTGCAAGCATATACTTCATTGTTCTCATAAACTTATTGGTTTGTCTCTCAAAGGTACGGTATTTCCCGGTATAAAAAAAGAGGCCATCATGGAAATGATGACCTCCTTGATATGTGTGCGGCTATAATTACTTTCCGGGCTTGTAAGCGGCGTTCAGACCATCCAGAATCTCAGCTGTGATGTTGAGGCTCTCATTGGCGAACATGAGGCTTGACTTGGATATGATAAGGTCGTAACCGTGTGACTTGTTGTACTCCTTGATGAAGTTGTCAATGGTCTCGCTTACCTTCTGTGCGTTGGCGTTACCCTCATCGGCAAGTTCCTTGCTGTACTTGTCACTCTTTTCCTGGAGTGCCTGCTGTCTCTGGGCAAGACGGTTCTGCTCTGCCTCGGCACGCTCTCTTGATGAGTAAACACCCATCTCTATCTTCTTGTTGAATTCAGTTACGTCTTTCTGGAACTTGTTGGCATCCTCAGCCAGAACAAGGCGGTAGTTCTCTTCCTTGCGGAGCATCTCCTCAGAGAGATCCTGATAGAAGGTGTAGTTGGCCAGGAGAGAGTCAACATCAATGTAGGCAATCTTGAGACCTGAAACTGCAACAGGTGTCTGTTCCTGTGGAGAGGCAGCCTGCTGTTTGCACTGGCTGAAACCAAGGATTACAGCTGCAGATAATACAAGTGATGAAGCTGATTTAAAGTTCATATAGTTATTCTTTTTGTTATTTGCTCTTTTCTGTCACGGCCATCGGATTACTCTTCTGTGCCTGTGCGTCCTGTGATTCAACGCATCCTATGCCTCTCTTTCTCATGGCCGGATTCTTACCAACATGGATATTGGGGAATCTGCCGTTCTTCTTGAGCAGAATGGTAACTGATAAAAGGACTACCGCTGCCAGAAGGAAAAGTATAACTGTAAGAAACGTTTTCCACATACAGACCGCGAAGTTAGGGATTTAAGTTGAAATATTAGCAAGAATGATGTATTTTTGGAGTTGTTAAGAATTGGATATATGGAAAAGATTGACTGGTCCAAAAGAGTGATGGACATATTCATGGAGATATGCCGCATACCGCGTCCGTCGGGACATGAGGAGAAGATGGGAGAGTATCTGATGTCATTCGCCGCTGCACGCGGTCTTGCATGCCGCAAGGATGAGGTGGGGAATGTGCTCATCTCCAAACCGGCATCACCCGGATACGAGAACCGTCAGACGGTGATTCTGCAGGCTCACCAGGATATGGTGTGCGAGAAGGACGCCACTCTGGATCATGATTTCATGACCCAACCCATAGAGACTTACGTTGAGGACGGATGGCTCAAGGCACGTGGCACAACCCTTGGGGCCGATGACGGTATGGGTATAGCCATGGCTCTGGCAGTGCTGGACAGCAGTGAGATTGAGCATGGACCTGTTGAGTGTCTGTTTACTGTATCCGAGGAGACAGGTCTGACGGGTGCCGAGAATCTCAAGCCCGGCATGATGAACGGAAAGATGCTCATAAACCTGGACTCTGAGGATGAGGGTGAGATATTCATAGGTTGTGCCGGTGGCATAAACACAAGTGTTGAGTTTGACTATAAGAGTGAACCTGTGCCTGCGGGGTACATGTTCCTGCACGTGGGCGTGGACAAGTTCCATGGCGGTCACTCGGGCGATGACATAGACAAGGGGTTCGCAAACGCAAACAAGATTCTGGCACGGTTCCTTAACCGCGCTCTTGAGAAATATGACCTGAGACTGATTTCCTTGAGCGGCGGTAATCTGCACAACGCCATACCGCGTGATGCAGAGGTGGTGATTGCCGTTCCTTTTGCAGACCGTGAGAATATTCGCGTGGACTTTAACGTGTTTGCATCGGAAGTACAGGATGAGTATCATGTGACGGAGCGTGAGGCCAAGTTCTATATGGAGACTACCGATGCCGTGGCGGATTGCATTGAGCCGGCTGTGGCACGTAATATAATACGGTCTGTGTTTGCCGTGTTCAATGGCGTCTTTGCCATGAGCATGGATGTGCCGGGGCTGGTGGAGACATCGTCCAACCTGGCGCGTATACGCACGGAGAACGGTAAGGTTACAATGCTGGCTAGCCAGAGAAGTTCGGTTGAATCGGCAAAAAATGCCGTTCAGGAGACTCTGGCTGCATGTTTCCGCATGGCCGGAGCCAAAGTGGAGAGTAATGACGGATATCCGGGCTGGACTCCCAATCCCAAGTCAGAGCTGCTGGATATTGCGGTCCGCACATATAAGGAGCTGTTCGGGCGTGATCCCAAGGTGAAGGCTATTCACGCCGGCCTGGAGTGCGGCCTTTTCCTGACCTCATATCCTGATCTGGACATGATTTCAATAGGACCGACACTCCGTGGCGTGCATTCACCGTCGGAGCGCCTGGAGTTGGCTACTGTTCCGATGGTGTTTGATCATCTGCTGGCGATTTTAAAAAGCATCCCTATTTGATCGGAATCTCCAGCTTGAGCGTGATGTTGCGGCCGGGGTTGCGCAAGCCTACGTACTTGAGGCGGCTCAGATGGTCTACATATACCTCATCTGTCAGATTATCAGCTGAAAGGCTCAGGTGAGCCACACACTTTCCCTTGCTCAGGATATCGGTGTGGGCCGATGCCCCTACGAGCGTATAGGCTGCGGTCGGGGTCTCTGTTCCTTTCAGGTAGTGGTCCTGACGGAAACTGTGGTCGGCACGCAGCGACAGGCAGCAGTTGTTAAAGGTGCGGCCGGAGTGTGTGATCTCCCATTTGATTTCTGCTCCAAGCTTGGGCGCAGGAATGAGCGGCATATCATCGGACTTGAACGTACCTCTTACATATGAGAAATCGGTTCCCAGATGAAGGGCGTGGATGGGGTGGTAATCGGCCGAAAATTCTGCTCCGTACAGCAGAGCGTCGGTCGCATCGTAGCGGTACTCCTCATATCCGTCTGTCACGATTCCTGTGCGCAGGGCGTAGATATAGTTGTCTATGCGGTTGCAGAACAGGGCTGCGGAGAGGGAGAGACGGCGTAGCTGTAGGTCTGCACCAAGGTCTCCCTGCAGGCTGAACTCCGGTTTAAGGGCGTTGTTTCCCTTTTCATATCTGATGGTTCCCTCATGGACTCCGTTCGATGCCAGCTCGCTCAGGTTGGGAGCGCGGAATCCGCGTGCTACGTTTGCCCTAAGGTTGAGCCTGTCGGCGGGTGAGTATACAAGTCCGATGCTTCCGGTCATGCCGGTGAAGTCACGCTTGAATGCATCGAACTTTTCATCCAGGAACAGACTGTTCAGATGACGCAGGTCCGCTCTCAGACCGCCTGCCAGTGTCAATCGGTCCCAGTTCTTTGTGGTTGTCAGGAAGAGTCCTGCATCAAAGAGACGGTAGGCGGGGATGAGCACCTCCTCACCCAGATTGTCACTCTGCTGGTACATTCCTCCTACACCTGCGGCCAGACGCCAGCCGTCTGCGCATTCATCGGTTGTGTATCGGATATCATAATTAAAGGTGGTGAGTTTGAAATCCAGTTCAGCCTCATCGGTCTCCTCCTCAAACTCCTGACGGCGGTTCTGCTGCAGGCCAAGGAGCAGTTTCAGGCTGCCGGGGCCCATGATGAATGAATTGTCCAGAACGGCCTTGTAATGGTGAACCTGCTGGAACGGGAGCTCCACGGCATATCCGGTGGGGCCTTCAAGCTCTGTTTCACCCTCCTCATAGCCCTCGGTCATGCCTGGGGTGAGGTGGTAATAGCCAAGCGTAAGTCGTGAGAATCCCCAGTCGCGGTCCAGTCCTATCTTGCCGCTTAATGAACGCTCGCGGAACTGGGTGCCGGGAATGAGTCCGTCGGCGGCATTGCGGAATGCGTGTGCGTATTTGTCGGTAAAACGGATGTCCCAAACTGTACCGCCGCGGTTGCCGCTCTGATATACGGAATAGGCTGCCAGACCGCTGTTGGTCTGATACTCGCTGCTTATTCCGGCCTCCAGCGCTCCCGGCTCAGGCAGCGGGTTGGGGTTGAGTATGATTACGCCTGCCAGCGCATCGGACCCGTACATGAGGCTGGCGGGACCTTTCAGGACCTCGGCACTGCCCACGGTCTGGGCATCGACCTCTATTCCGTGTTCATCGCCCCACTGCTGGCCCTCCTGACGGATTCCGTCGGCCATAAGGATTACGCGGTTGTAACCCAGTCCGCGGATGACAGGTTTGGATATGCCGCTGCCGGTAGTTACCTGACTTACTCCCGGAATGGTGGCTATCGCATCGATGATGTTGGTTGATGCCTTGCTCCTGAGTGTCTGCGCATCGGCCACGCTTATGGCCGATGGGGTCTGGCTCAGGCGGCTGGTTCCGGTGAGTCCTGTGACCGTGATTTCATCGAGTTTGAGATGTGTATAGAATATGTCGGTACTGTCTTGTGAATATGCAGCTGTATGCAGTGAAATGCACAGCACAGCCGCAATGAATATGTTTTTTTTCATTGTGCTTGTTTTATGGTTGATAAAAATGATTGGGTAGGGAGCAGTCAGGCTGACTGTCCGTTTCTTTCTTGCTTGTTTGCTTGTAATTAGCAGATTACGGATGGAGGCGCTCTCAGTGAGATGCAACCTGACTGCCCTATTACGGGAGTGGCAGGAACGCTGACAAAGAGTTTCGCTGCCGGTATGGTTTGGATTGTGGCCGATGCCTGAACGGATTCAAGCTGGACGGTTGACAGGAACTGGCAGACAGGGCACTCCTGATACGTTCCGAAATCAACAAGGTCACCGTGGTTATTATGGTCTACAGCAACCGTTTGATAGCTTGGCAGGTGAAAGTGGAGCGATGCAAGCAGCAGAGCCTGCACAAAGACCGTCAGCATCAGTGATACTGATATCTGTTTCCACCTGTTTTTTGCCATTCTGTTTAGTTGTGTGCCTGTTTCGGGGCGCTAAGATAATGCCAAAAAATGATGTTGTTGCGCAACCGGGTGCTCACTACGCCGTTTTTTAAGTATTTTTGCAGTAAACCCCCAAACCATTATGGAGCGAAGCATTGAATACCTGCAGCTGCTGGCCAAGAGTTTTCCGTCCATCGCGGCTGCATCGACCGAAATAATAAACCTTGAGGCAATCCTGAACCTGCCAAAGGGTACAGAGCATTTTGTGACCGATATCCACGGCGAGTACGACGCGTTTGACTACGTGTTGCGCTCTGCATCGGGCGTGATCCAGCAGAAGATAGAGGCTGTATTCGGTGATGAGCTGAGTGTGGACGATAAGCGCAGCCTTTGCGCCCTGATAAGTTATCCCGAGGCCAAGCTCCGTGTGCTCAAGGCAGAGAATGAGAACCTGGACGAGTGGTACAAGGTCACTCTGATGCAGATGATTGCGGTTCTCACGCGCGTATCGTCCCGATACACCCGCTCCAAGGTGCGTAAGGCGCTGCCCAAGGACTACGCGTACATAATCGAGGAACTGATGCATGAGACCCGTGGCACGTTCATCTCCAAGCACAATTACCTTAAGGCGATTGTCGACACTATTGTCTCTACCGGCCGTGCAAGCCATTTCATAATTGCCATTGCCGATGTCACCCGCGACCTGGTGATAGACCAGCTTCATATAATAGGTGATATCTACGACCGTGGACCCGGCGCGCACCGCATCATGGATATGCTCTGCAGTTACCGCGATTTTGATATCCAGTGGGGTAACCACGACGTGGTGTGGATGGGAGCTGCCAGCGGAAGTGCCGCCTGTGTGGCCAATGTGGTGCGTAACAGTCTCAAGTACTCTGATATGAGCACGCTTGAGGACGGTTACGGAATCAACCTGCTGCCGCTGGCTACATTCGCAATGGATACCTACGCAAATGATCCCTGCTCGCTGTTCAATCCCGTCAAGTCCGATGACACTCCAGCTGATGTGCCTCCCACACGTCTTATGGCGCAGATGCACAAGGCCATCGCCATCATCCAGTTCAAGCTGGAGGCCGCGGTGATTGAACGTCATCCGGAGTTCAGGATGGAGCATCGCAACCTGCTTGACAAGATGGACCTTAAGCGCGGCGTAATTTGTATGGGAAGTAAAGAATACAAACTGCTTGATACCAATTTCCCCACGGTGGATCCCAAGGATCCGTACAGGTTGACATCGGCCGAACAGAACGTGATTGACCGTCTGGTACACAGTTTTACCAACAGCAAGGCTCTGTCACGCCATATGGAGTGTCTGTTTGCACACGGATCGCTCTATCTGGTGCATAACAACAACCTGCTGTATCACGGCAGCGTGCCCCTGAATGAGGACGGTACGTTTGCAACTATGCAGATCCAGGGTGTTGAGTACAAGGGTAAGGAGCTGTTTGACACTATCGAGAAGCTGGTTCGCACCGCCTATTTCTCGACCGATAACGACGAGTTCAAGGAGTACGGCAAGGACCTGTTCTGGTATCTGTGGTGCGGTCCCGTTTCACCTCCTTTCGATAAGCAGTGCATGGCAACGTTCGAGCGTTATTTCATTGCCGATAAAGAGACTCATGAGGAGAAAAAGGGCAACTATTACCGGCTCAAGAACCGCCGTGACATCTGCGAGATGATTCTGCGCGAGTTCGGCATCACCGATATGGAGCACGCGCATATCATCAACGGCCACATACCTGTCAAGGCCGCCAGCGGCGAGAGTCCCATCAAGGCCGATGGCCGACTGCTGGTGATTGACGGCGGATTCTCAAAGGTCTATCATGAGACCACCGGAATTGCCGGTTACACCCTGATCTACAACTCACACGGAATGCGTCTGGTTCGTCATCATCCGTTCGAGTCCATCCAAAAGTCCGTAGCTGAGGGTATGGAAGTGATTGCATCGACCCAGGTGGTTGAGTACACAGACCAGCAGATCCTGGTTCGCGATACCGACAAGGGCAAGCGCATCATGTCCCGCGTGGAGGATCTCAAAGCTCTCCTGCAGGCCTACCGCACCGGCCTTATCCGCAATTAGTCCTTGCTCATCGGCCCTCATTTTTTGCCAAAGTGTCCCACACTGACACCCGCGAGAATACGTTCTGACGCTGGTGAGTGTGGGACACTGGCTTGAGATGAGGGGATGTAACACAACGAACCCCGCTACACGGGTTGTGAGCGGGGTTGCTGTGGGACACTTTGGCTGGAACTATAGGACCCCCTTCGAAGAAGGGAGCGTATAGTTCCAGATGTCGCGGCGGACGGCTTGTTTGAGTGCGCGGGCGAAGGCTTTGAAGATGGCTTCGATCTTGTGGTGTTCGTTGTCTCCTTGAGCCTGGATGTTAAGGTTCATGGCGGCGGCGTCACTGAGAGACTTGAAGAAGTGCAGGAACATCTCGGTGGGCATCTCGCCAATCTTCTCGCGATGGAATTCGGCGTTCCAGACAAGCCAGCTGCGGCCTCCAAAGTCCAGCACCACCTGAGCCATGCAGTCATCCATGGGCAGGGCGTAACCGTAGCGCTCTATGCCGCGCTTGTCACCCAGGGCCTTGCGGATGCATTCGCCAAGCACGATTCCGGTATCCTCAATGGTGTGGTGCTCGTCAACGTTCAGGTCACCTTTTACCTTGATGGTCAGGTCCATACCTCCGTGACGGCCAATCTGCTCCAGCATGTGGTCAAAGAATCCAAGACCTGTGCTGATGTCGCACTTACCGGTGCCGTCAACGTTGAGCTCAACCAGGATGTCGGTCTCCTTGGTTGCACGGTGGGCCGATGCACGACGCTCGCCGGCAAAGATGAACTCTGCCACTTTCCACCAGTCACGGGTGGCCAGGGCGCATACAGCCTTAAGGTCGTCCGATAAACTATCGGCACTGTCCTGCAGCAGGATGGCGCGGCAGCCCAGGTTGCGGGCCAACTCCACATCAGTGGCACGGTCACCTATCACGTAGCTGGCGCTCAGGTCATATTCATCGGTCATATACTTGCCGAACATGCCGGTGCCGGGCTTGCGGGTGGGGGCGTTGTCCTGAGGGAAATGACGGTCTATGAGGATGTCGCTGAACTCAACTCCTTCACCTTTAAGGGTGTTCAGAATGAGGTTGTGAGTGGGCCAGAAATCAGCCTCGGGGTATGATGAGGTGCCCAGACCGTCCTGGTTGCTGGCCATCACGAACTCAAAGTCGGTGTGACCGCTCAGGAATGAGAGGGCGCGGAATACTCCCGGTACAAACTCCAGCTTGTCAAAGCTGTCAAGCTGCTCGTCGGACGGCTCGGTTACTATGGTTCCGTCACGATCTATGAATAATACCCTTTTTTTCATATTTGTTTTTTTTACGTATCCGTTAACGTCCAGCCGTTGAAACGGCTGGCTATCCCTATCATGTGCCTAACGGCACAGATTAAAATGCTCTCAGGGCGTCCATTAGTGCATTGTTCTCTGCTACGGTACCTATGGTGACGCGGAGGCTGTTGCCGCAGAGAGCGATTTTACTGCGGTTGCGGACAATTATGCCCTGATCAACCAGGTAGTTGTAGGTGGCTGCGGCGTCCTTTACGCGGGCCAGGAAGAAGTTTGCATCGGAAGGATAGACCTTGATGACGCAACTGAGCTTGGCGAACTCGGCCATGAGGCGGGCACGCTCCTTAAGGATCGACTCTACCCAGCCTTTTACGCGGTCGTGCTGCATCACCTCCTCCATGGCGCGTTTCTGAGTGAGCAGGTTGATGTTGTAGGGATACTTGACCTTGTTCATAATGCCAATGATCTCAGGCTGAGCGAACGCCATTCCCAGACGGATTCCCGCCATTCCCCAAGCCTTGGAGAATGTCTGGAGCACGATCAGGTTGGGACGGCTCTCAAGCTGGCGCAGATATGAAGGCACGCCTGCAAAGTCTATGTAAGCCTCATCAACAATCACAATGCCGTCAAAGGTGTCGAGCACCTTCTCAATGACAGTGCGGTCAATGTTGTTGCCGCTGGGGTTGTTGGGTGAGCAGAAGAATATCAGTTTCGTGTTGGCGTCAATTGCAGAGAGAATCTTGTCGGCGCTGGGCTGGAAGTTCTCATCCATGAGCACGCGGCGGTACTCGACGTCATTGATATCGGCACAAACCCCGTACATGCCGTAGGTGGGCTCGATAGCAACGGCGTTATCCACGCCCGGGCGGCAGAATATGCGATACATCAGGTCTATGGCCTCATCGCTTCCGTTGCCCAGGAAAATGGTATCGGCGGAAACACCTTTTATCTCTGCAATGCGTTTCTTGAGGTCACGCTGCAGAGGGTCCGGGTAACGGTTTACCGGATCGTTGAAGGGGTTCTCATTGGCGTCCAGAAACACCTTGGCATCCTTGCCCTGATATTCGTCGCGGGCCGATGTATAGGGACTTAGGGACCAGATGTTGGGTCTTACCAGTTCTTGTAACGGTTTCATTTGTTTACCTCTTTAAGTCTTACTGTTACTGCGTTCTTGTGGGCATCCAGATACTCACCGGCAGCCATGGTCTCGATTACGGGACCAAGGTCTTTGAGGCCTTCTTTTGTGAGCTGCTGGAAGGTTATCTTACGCATAAAACTGTCTATGTTCACTCCTGAGTAGGCCTTGGCGTAGCCGCTTGTGGGCAGTGTGTGGTTGGTGCCCGATGCATAATCACCTGCGCTCTCAGGTGACCAGGGGCCGATGAACACGGAACCTGCGTTGACAACGCGTTCTGCAAGTTCTTCTGCGTTTGCAGTCTGGATGATCAGATGCTCGGGAGCATACTCATTGGTCATCTCGATGATTTCATCATCGTCCTTGAGCAGTATCATACGGCTGTTCTGCAGTGCAGCCTCGGCAATCTCGTTGCGGGGCAGCAGGGCGACCTGACGGTCAACCTCGGCCTGCACCTTGTCTATAAGCTCAGTCGATGTGGTGAGCAGGATAACCTGGCTGTCACGTCCGTGCTCGGCCTGTGACAGGAGGTCGGCAGCCACGAATGCGGGGTTGGCCTGGGCATCGGCAATGACCTCAACCTCTGACGGGCCGGCGGGCATATCGATAGCTACATCCTTGAGTGACACAATCTGCTTGGCGGCGGTGACGTAGGGGTTACCGGGGCCGAATATCTTGGATACCTTGGGTACGCTCTCCGTGCCGTATGCCATGGCGGCAATGGCCTGTGATCCGCCCAGTTTGAAGAAGCGGTTCACGCCGGCTACCTGTGCGGCGTAGAGTATGGCGGGGTTGACCTTGCCGTTGGGTCCCGGAGGGGTGCATAGCACGATCTCCTGACAGCCGGCTGTGCGGGCGGGAATGGCCAGCATCAGGACTGTAGAGAACAGAGGTGCTGTACCGCCGGGTATGTAGAGTCCTACCTTGGTGATAGGTACGGCTTTCTGCCAGCAGGTTACGCCCGGGGTGGTCTCCACCTTACCGAGTGAGGGCAACTGAGACTCGTGGAACTTGCGTATGTTCACGGCGGCGCGGTCTATGGCGTCGCGCAGCTGGGCAGGTACAAGTGCTGCGGCCTCATCAAGCTCGGCCTGGCTTACGGCAAGTGAGTCAAGCTGAACCTTGTCAAACTGGAGCTCGTAGTCCTTCAGGGCCTGGTCTCCGCCTTTACGCACGGTGTCAAGCACGGCCTGGACGCGGTCGTAGAGGCCGGCTACGCTCAGGGCGGGGCGGGAGAGGAGGTCTTTCCACTCTGACTTATTGGGGTTCTTTACTATTTTCATATTTTCATTCTTTCCATTTTTATCTGTTTACATCCGGCGGGCTCTCGCCGCTTTGCGGCTCGGTTGTTTTTGGCTTTCTTGGCCTTTGGCCTTGAAAGCCGCTAGCTGGAAACGTATTATTGGATTAGAAGCATTTTACCTTTTTTTAGTTTGGGGC